>Ga0111538_10014262_pt1 | contig 10480 bp, 15 predicted proteins | sample SoiMethybrSBSTD1_FD_79669 | JGI IMG/M metagenome (GOLD analysis project Ga0111538, IMG submission 79669) | Bulk soil microbial communities from a Populus tree surrounding site in Tennessee, USA - Soil MetaG P. TD hybrid SBSTD1 (version 2)... | ecosystem: Environmental > Terrestrial > Soil >... | reverse complement strand
TCGCACCCGTCGCCGATCGAGTGCTGCGGGTCGATCGCGGACTTCAATCGCGCGACGTCCAAGCTCACCGTGTACATGACGACGCAGGCGCCGCACATCATCCGGGCCGCGGTCGCGCTGGTCGCCGAGCTGCCGGAGCACATGATCCGGATCATCTCGCCGGACATCGGCGGCGGCTTCGGCAACAAGGTCCCGGTCTACCCCGGGTACGTCTGCTCGATCCTCGCTTCGATTCTGCTGGAACGCCCGGTCAAGTGGATCGAGGACAAGACCGGCAACCTGATCTCCACCGGGTACGCGCGCGACATCTATCTCGACGGCGAGCTGGCACTGCGCGACGACGGCAAGATCCTCGCGGTGCGGATGCACGTCGACTCCGATCACGGCGCCTTCTTCTCCGACGCCCAGCCGAGCAAGTTCAAGATCGGGCTGCTGCACTCCACGTTCGCCTGTTACGACATCCCGGTGGGCCACATCACGGCCCGCGGGACCTATACCAACAAGGCCCCTGGCGGGGTCGCCTACCGCTGCTCGTTCCGGGTCACCGAGGCGATGTTCTTCCAGGAGCGGATGGTCCAGGCCGCGGCGCACGACCTGGGCCTGGACCAGGCCGAGTTCCGCCGCGTCAACCTCGTCAAGGACGACCAGTTCCCGTTCCGCACCCCGTTCGGCTTCCTGACCGACTCGGGCCAGTACGCCAAGTGCCTGGACGTCGGGCTGAAGGCTGTCGGCTACGAGGACTTCCGGCGGCAGCAGGCCGAGGCGAAGGCGAGGGGCAGGCTGCTGGGCCTGGGCATCTCGACGATGACCGAGCCGCTCGGCGCCGGGAACAGCCGCGAGTACGACATCCTCGGCATCAAGATGTTCGACTCGGCCGAGCTCAAGGTGCACATGACGGGCAAGGCGATCCTCCGGACCGGGGCGAAGACCCAGGGTCAGGGGCACGAGACGACCTGGGCGCAGATCGTCGCGCACGAGCTCGGCATCCCGGCCGAGGACGTGGTCGTCGAGGAGGGGGACACCGACACCGCGCCGTTCGGCATGGGCACCTACGCCTCGCGCAGCACGCCGGTCGCCGGGGCTGCGGTGGCCATGGTGGCCCGCAAGATCCGGGCGAAGGCCCGCAAGCTGGCCGCGCACCTGCTTGAGGTGTCCGAGGAAGACGTCGAGTGGGAGCTGGGCCGGTTCTATGTCCGCAGCGCCCCCGACCGGGGGGTGACCATCACCGAATGCGCGATGGCCGCCTACAGCAACATGCCCGACGGCATGGAGCCCGGCCTGGAGAACACGGCCTACTACGACCCGCCGAACCTGACCTGGCCGTTCGCCGTATACATCGTCACGGTCGAGGTGGACCCGGAGACCGGGGTCTGGGACGTGCTGAACATGGTCGCGGTCGACGACTGCGGCGTCCGGATCAACCCGATGATCGTCGAGGGGCAGATCATGGGCGGGCTGACCGAGGCGTACGCGATGGCCAATATGCAGTTCATCACGTTCGATGCCGAGGGCAACTGCGTGGGCTCAAACTACATGGACTATCTGCTGCCGACCGCGTGGGAGACCCCGGGCTACGAGCTGCACAGCGAGGTCGTCACGCCGAGCCCGCACCACCCGATCGGCGCCAAGGGCGTCGGTGAGTGCGCGGCGGTCGGCGGCCCGGCGGCGTTCGTCAACGCGGTGATGGACGCGATCGCCGACACCGGGGTCCGCAACATCGACATGCCGCTGCTGCCCGACCGGGTGTGGGAGGCGATCACCAAGCGCCACGACGTCTCCGGCGCGCCGCCGGTCCGCACGGACGACTGATGGGAAGCAACGGGATGGACGGCTGGGGTGTCCTGGAGCGGGCCAGCGAGCTGGCCCGCCAGGGGCAGGCGTTCGCACTGGCCACCGTGGTGTGGCGGCAGGGCCCGTCGTCGGGCCAGCTGGGCAGCCGCGCGATCATCACGGCCGATGGCGAGGTGCACGGCTGGATCGGCGGGGCCTGCGCCGAGCCCACGGTCATCCGCGAAGCCCGGCAGGTGATCGCCGAGGGCGAGCCGCGGCTGCTGCTCCTTGGTACCCCGGACCAGTTCGGCGAGAAGGTCCCGGACGGGATGACGGTCGTGCCCATCGCCTGCCAGAGCGAGGGCGCGCTCGAGGTCTTCATCGAGCCGGTGCAGCCGGTCCCGCGCCTGGTCATCGTCGGCCGCTCACCGATGGCGCAGACGCTCGCCGCGCTCGCGGACGCGCTCGGCTGGCGCGCCGCCGTGCTGGACGGCCCCGCGTTCACCGCCGCCGACGCGGACCCCGCCACGATGGTCGTGGTGGCCACGCAGGGCCATGGCGACGAGGACGCCATGGAGCAGGCGGTCCTCGCCCGGCCCGCCTACCTCGGCCTGGTCGCCTCGCACCGCCGGGGAGCGGTCGTCCTCGGTTACCTCGCCGACCGGGGACTGCCCAAAGACCAGCTTGACCGGGTCTGCGTCCCGGCCGGGCTCGACCTCGGGCGGACCTCGCATCGGGAGATCGCGGTCGCGATCCTGGCCGAGCTGGTGCAGCTCCGCGCGGCGGGCGCGATCGACGTCGCCGCCGGTGAGGCGGGCGGTGCCGGCGCCCAGGCCGATACGGCCAAACGGACCGCGCCGGCCGAGGCCGTCGACCCGGTCTGCGGGATGACCGTGGCGGCGGATGAGTCCAGCTACCCGCTGGAGCACGAGGGCGTCACGTACTACTTCTGCTCGGCCGGCTGCCGCCGCGAGTTCGAGGCCGACCCCGCCGCCTATGTGAAGAGAGGGACCCGATGCTGATCAAGAACGACTTCGAGGTCGCCGCGCCGGTCGACAGGGTCTGGAAGTTCTTCGACGACATCCCCCAGGTGGCCGCCTGCCTGCCCGGTACCGAGCTGACCAAGGACCTCGGCGACGACAAGTACGAGGGGCGGGTGGCGGTCCGGATGGGCCCGGTCCGGCTCCAGTTCGGCGGGACGGCCGAGATCACCGAGCGCGACGAGGCCGCGAAGCGGGTCGTCATCCACGCGAGCGGCGCCGAGCTGAGGGGGCGCGGTCAGGCCAGCATGGTCGTCACGGCGACGCTGGCCGGGGCCGGCCGCGGCACCAAGGTCGGAGTCAGCCAGGACCTGCAGCTCGCCGGGGCAGCCGCGCAGTACGGCCGGGGCATGATCTCCGATGTCACCGCCGTGCTCATGCGCGACTTCTCCGCCAACATGGCGGCCCGGATCGACGCCGGCGAGCGGGGCGAAACCCCCGCGCAGGCCGCCACCGCCTCCCCCGCGGGAGGATTCACGCTCGGGCTGAGGGCCGCGATGCTGGCGCTCCAGCGGGTCTTCCGCCGCTTCTTCCTGCCCTACCGGACCAACCCGACCTGAGGAGAACCGGGCCAGCCAAACCAGAACAGGCCAACCGAGCTGAGGAGAACGAGCCATGGTCTTGTGGTGGATCGGTAACGCGATCCTGCTAGTGGTGATCCTTCCGGTCGTCATCTTCCTGCTCAACCGCGTGCTCGCCGCGCTGGAGCGGATCCGTGGCGCGACCGACGACATCCTGGCCGGCGGGGTCGCCCTCGTTGGCGAACTCGACGGCGTCCCGGCGGCCCTGGCCACGACCGACGACACGGTCAAGGAAGTGGCCAACGGCGCGGTCCGCTACGCGGGCTCGGTCGCGAAGCTTCTCGGCTGATCGGAAAGGAGAAACGGCCATGCCAGCAGCTGCCTGGGTGACATTGATCATCGCAGCGCTGATCATCGGGATTACCGCGGTCGGCCTGCTCAGGGTCATCTTCCATCTCCGCGCGATCCGCGCGACCCTCGTCGCGACCACCGGGGGGGTGCAGGCCGTCGCGCAGCTGACCAGCACGGTGCCAGAGCGGCTCACCTCGGTCAACGCAAGCCTGAAGCCCGTTCGCGACTTCTGCGAAACGGTCTGAACCGCCAAAGGAGCCGTTCATGCATGTTCTCGCCGCTTATGGCTACGGGACCGGCACCACCGGCTGGGTGGTCGGCTACACGATCGGCATCGTGATCGTCGTGGTCGTCGTGGCGCTTGTCGTGCCGATCCTGCTGCTGGCGCGCTCAATCGGCAACGAGGCACCGAAGATCAACGCCGCGCTGGCCGACGCGGTACGCAACACCGCCCCACTGGGCGCGCTGCGCACCACGATCGAGCACGCCACGATCATCATCGGCGGCCTGCAGCGCGGGCGCGCCAGGCTCGGAGGTTAGCGATGAACGCCGTGGCACTATCGTCAGCCGACCACACCAGGTGGCTGGTCGCCAACATCCTTGGCCTGGTCGTGGTGGTCGCCGTGGCGGCCCTGCTGACCCTGCTCATCTACCTCGTGAGGGTCATCGACCGCCGGGTCGTCCAAGTGCGGGACACGCTGAAGGCCGCGGCGGCGAACACCGCGGACACGGCGCTGATTCCGCAAGTCGCCGACGGGGTAGACGCGGTGCTCGCGGAGGGTCTTCAGCACCATCTGTTCCTCGGCCGCGTGCTCGGGAAGGTGAAAACATGACGGGCATGGTCGTTTTCACGGTCATCGACATCGTCCTGCTGATCGCCGGGCTCGCGTTCTACCTGTTCTGGGTCGGGTCACTGCTGGGCAGGATCGCCACCAACCTGGAGGAATGCGCGGAAACGGTGCGGACCATCGTCGGCCACGCCAAGCTGATCGGGCCCGGGGTGGAGCACATCAACGCCACCGGCGGCGTCGTGGCGGGCGCGCTCCCGCTGCTGTACGGGATGGCCGAGGAGATCGTCACCGGGGCCACCTACGCGCCCGCGGAACCGGCGCCGCCCGAGCCGGCCCGCCCGGCGTCCGGCCGCCGCCGCTCCCGCCTGCTCGACGCGGTCGGGTTCACCGAGCGGCAGTGAACCATCCCCCGAATCGAAGGCCGGTTGCCTCCCGTCAGCGTTCATGATCTTGCCCTGGGTGCTGCCAGGTGTACACCAAGCGCCTGATCACGCCAAGGGCCCCAGGGTCACAGGAAGGCCGATCTTGGCAGCGAAAGGCATGATCATGGGATCACTATCGTTCTTGCACCAGCTATCCCATGATCATGACCCTGATGTAGTCAGAAGACCCTAGGGTCATGATCACGTGATTTGTTGGCGGCCGGCGCGGCTCTCGCGGCGCCTGGTGGCGGTGGGTCCGGGGCACCGCCGTTAAGCATCCTGGGGCTTGGCGTCCGAAGGTGGCGGCGAGCCGGGGTCGCCCGGGCCGCGGCGGGCGAGCGGGCCGGTGTTGGGCGCCGAGGTGTACTCGCCGATCCACTCGTCCTTCCAGGATTGGCCGTACCGCACGGTGTTGCACCGCGGCTGGTAGATCGCGGCGAGTTCGCGGGTGATCTGCTCCCGGTGCCCGGGCCCGCCGCCCGGGACCTCGTAGGTGCAGATGTAGACCTTCCACTTCGACCCGGCCCGGCGCACCCAGCAATGGGCGCGGGGGTGCTGGAACGGGAACCGCTCGGCGGACAGGTCATCGGAGTGGCCGACGTAGATGACCGCGTACTGGTCCGGCCTGGCCTCTGGCTCGGGCTTGTAGCAGATCGCGTACACGGCTGGCCTGGCCGGCGGGGTCCACCCGCCCAGCAGCCGCGGCCCCTCGAACGGGTAGCCGGCCAGCGAGCCCAGCCTGATCATCCGCTGGCGTCCTCGTCGCCGGAGTCCTGGTCCTCGCTGACGGCCTCGACCCGCACGATCGGGTACACCGGGAGCCTGGCCTTGGCGACGGCCTGCGCGAACTCTCCGGTGGCCTTCTCGATCGCCTCGTCGCGGGTGGCGGCCTGGACGACAAGCTGGGCCCCGTAGCGGTTCGTGCCGATGCCGGTGGCGATGCCGGAGCTGGTGGCGACGGCGTCAGCCAGCTCGACCACCTCCTCGCGGGAGAGCACGCGGTCCCCTTGCGTCTCGATCCCCACGCTCCATCGCACCGGATCCCCCCCTAGCTCAGCTTCGGCAGCAGCACCGCGAGTTCCTCCAGGCTGCTCAGGTCATGACCGGACAGCACCAGGTCGACGTGCTCGGCGGCGACCATCATCCCCAGCGTGCTCGGCCGGAAATCCGGGTTGTCGCCCCGGTGCGGGTTCATCCATACCAGCCGGTGGCACAGCCGGGAAAGCCGTTCCATCGCCGCCGCCAGGACGGCCGGGTCGCCCCGGTCGAGGCCGTCGGAGCAGATCACCACGATGCCGCCACGGGCGAGGCCCCGGCGGCAATAGTCCCGGACGAAGGCGTCCAGGGACGCGCCGATCCTGGTCCCGCCCTCCCAGTCGCACACCGTCCTGGCGGCCTCGGCGAGCGCCTGGTCCGGGCTGCGGTTCGCCAGTTCGCCGGTGATCCGGGTGAGCCGGGTGCCGAAGCAGAACACCTCGACCTTCGCGGCGGCGCGTTTCGCCGTGTGCGCGAACTGAAGCAGGCTGCGCGAGTAGTCGGCCATCGAGCCGGAGATGTCGAGGATGAGGATGAGCGGGCGGAGCCGCACCTTGCGCTGCCGCCAGAACAGCACCGCCGGCTCGCCGCCGGTGCGCAGCGACGCGCGGACGGTGCGGCGCAGGTCGGGGACGCGGCCGGCGTTCCCCGCGACGGTCCGCCTGCTGCGCCGCCGCGGCGGGGTCAGCCGGATCCGGGCCATGATCCGCCGCAGCGCGGCCAGCTCCTCGGGAGTGCAGGCCGCGAACGACTTGTGCCTGAGCGTGTCCACATCGGAGGCCATCAGGCCGAGCACGGCCTGCTCCTCGTTGCCTTCGGCGGCCGGATCGGTGGCCGGGACCTGCAGCACCGCCTGGGTCTCGGTCCCGGCGTGGGCCCGGAGAGTGAGCACCTCCCGGACCGGGTCGCCGGCGTCGAGAAAGAAGCTGCGGAACACCTCGTCGTAGATCCCGATCTGCTCATGCCGGGTGACCAGCGTGCTCCGGCCCGCCCAGTACAGGTCCAGCAGGTCGGACGGGTCCAGCGAGGTCATCGCCGCACAGTAGGTCAGGACTTCGCCGGAGCCGACCGCGAGCCCGGCGGCGCGGAGCGCCCGCGCGAAGTCCACCAGCACCCCGACGATCGGAGCGTCATCAGGCACCGGACGTGATCTCTTCCAAGTTGTCCCGCGCCACGTCGAGGTCGTCCCGTTCCTTCACGACGGCGCCGAGCGTGTCCTGCGCCATCTGCGCATCCAGGCCGGTCGCTTCCGCCCCGCCGAGCAGGCCAAGCGTGCGTGCCCAGTCGATCGTCTCGGCGACGCCGGGCGGTTTGGCGAGATCGAGCTCACGCAGCCGGTTGACGGCGGCGACGACCTTGCGGGCCAGAGCCTGGGATATCCCCGGCTCCTTGATGAGCACGATCTCCACCTCACGGTCGGCGGGCGGGTAGCCGATCCAGTGGTAGAGGCAGCGCCGCTTCAGCGCGTCATGCAGTTCGCGGGTGCGATTGGAGGTGAGCACGACCAGCGGGGCGCTGTCGGCCTTGACGGTGCCGATCTCGGGGATGCTGATCTGGAAGTCGGAGAGCACCTCAAGCAGGAACGCCTCGAACTCATCGTCGGCGCGGTCGACCTCGTCGATCAGCAGCACCGACCGGTCGCCGGAGCGGACCGCTTCCAGCAGCGGCCGCTCCAGCAGGAACTTGGGGCCGAACAGCTTGTCGACCGCTTCCTCCCCCAGCACCTGGTGCTCGGACAGAGCCCTGATCTGCAGCATCTGCCGCGTGTAGTCCCACTCGTACAGCGCCTGGTTGGTGTCGATGCCCTCGTAACACTGCAGCCGGATCAGCTTGCGCCCGAAGACCGTGGCGAGCACCTTGGCGACCTCGGTCTTGCCAACGCCCACCTCGCCTTCCAGCAGGATCGGGCGCTGCAGGGACATCGCCACGAACAGCGCCGTGGCCAGGCCACGGTCGGCCAGGTAGCCCCCCTGGCGCAGCAGGTCCGTCAGCTGGCCGACGTCTCCCAGATCGCCGGGCGCAGGCTCGTTTCGCGGCATCTGCATTATGGGCGGGGCTTCGCCGGCCCGAGGATCAGGTCGGCGACGCTGCCGCCCTCGGGGTTCAGCTTGCCTTCGCGCTGGAGGCGGTCCCGCCAGGCGGCGCGCAGGTCACCATCGTCCTCGGCCATGTCATGGAAGCCGACGTTGGCCATCCGCTTGCACGACTTCCCGGCGCCGGTGGCCTCGTCGAGGTCCGCGGCGGTCTGACCGTGCGCGCTCCACATCCCGCGAAGCACGTCGAGCGCCTCATCCGGCTCGCGACTCATCTTGGCACCTCCGGCCGGCACAGCTGTCCGAGGCTTACTGTAATTGGTCTTACCCGAGACGGCGACCGCCGATTAAGTGATCTCTTATCGGCGGCGTCACCGCCGCGGCCAGCGTTCTTCCATGATACTGAGCCACGTGGCCGGCCCGGATCCGCCGATTCCCGCCTACGCTGCGCCGGTGCGCTGCCTGATCAGATCGGCCAGGTTAGAAGGCCACACCACCTCCGCCGTTGAATCGAGCTCGGCCAGCGTCCACCAGCGCCAGGCGGCGATGCCGTCAGCGGCGTGCATCGCCTCGACACCCCGGATCACGCGGCTGGGCTGGTCCGTCCGCGCCAGGTAGAGGCGCTCACGCTGGCGTACCAGCTGCCCGCCGTAGTCCATATCGAAACTGCGCCGCTGCACCTCGCCGAGGAGAACCACGTCGCTCCACCCGGTCTCCTCCGCCAGTTCACGAGCGGCGGCTGCCTGATAGTCCTCGCCCGCGCTCAGTCCCCCGCCGGGGGTAGACCAATGGCTGCCGTTGGGCGGGCCGTCGTCATAGCGCATCAGCAGCACACGATCATCGGGATCCAGGAGGACCACCCTGGCGGCTCGGCGCACCGGGAGCCTGCCCATCACGGGCACACAGCCTAACTGGCGCTGGCTGGGCCATCGCGCCCGCGGGCTCGGCTGCGGCAGGCGAAGGACCGGGCGGCAACCGGCTGACCAGGGCCTCGGGCGCCAGCTAAGATCATGAACGATTGGCGGAGACCTGCGCGGGAAAGATCCACGTGGGACGCACGGGCAGGGAAGGATGTGGTCCTTCATGACAGCGCCCACCCATGGCGAGGACACCGGCTCCGGCACCCCGCCTCCGAGCCAGCCAGCTGGCGGCAAGCCAGGCCGGCGGGGGGTGAAGCGGACACGCATCGGTGGCGTGTGGGTGGCCGCCGCGCTTTTCGCCCTGGTCCTGCTTCTGCTGCTGATCTTCATCCTGGAGAACGGGCACAAGGTTGATATCGCCTACTTCGGCGCGCACGTCCAATCGCCGTTGGGCGTCGCGCTGCTCTTGGCGGCGATCTTGGGCGTGCTGCTGGTGCTGATACCGACGGCCGCGCGGATCATGCAGCTGCGGATGGCGACGCGCCGTCAATCCCATGCCGCCGCCAAGGACGCGGCCAGAACGCCAGCGACCACGGCCGAGAAGCCGTCATCGGGGGCAGCGGGCCAGCCCTGACGGCCGGCGCGGCGCCGCCGGCCGCCATGAGCTCGCAGGCGATGCCCCCGGCGATCAGGGTCCGCTTGCCACCACGAGCCCGGCAAAGGCGAACAAGAACAGGATGATGAATCCGCCATAAAAGGTCAGGAAAGCAGCCCCGAGCACCGGCGGCAGGATGAGCATGCATGTGGCACACGCGACCGCCTTCTTGTTGATCGGCCGCCGGGCGGGTACCCGGGCGGCTATCCGGGCAGGCATCGGCGGCGGGACTTCGATCGGCCGGCCGGGGATGTCGGCGGTGATGGCGGTCAGCTCCGCGTAGGTACGCGATACGAGCGCCTGGGCCGTGCGCATGCCAAGTTCGTCCATGGTCAGCCTGCCCTGCACGAACGCGTCCTTGAGGGTCTCGATCACCTGCTCGCGGTCGGCGTCCGATGCCCGGAGGTGGCCGCCGCCCCTCGCGCCCGCTGCCTTCCGGTCCCCCGGACCTGTCGTCATCGGTGCCTCCCACCAGCACAATGCCAGGGAAAGCCTAACTCGGTTGCTTCCTGGCGGTCATCCTCGGACCTTCCGCCCCGGGACGCCCGCGATGACCTGGGGCACGCCGGCGGATCCCCGGGGAGCGCGTCACGGCGTTGCGGCGTTCGCGTCCTGTGCTGGTGGCCCGTGCTGGGTGGTTCTAGAGGCGCTGCGACAATCAGACGTGCACTTCGCTCACGCGGTGTTCGGCGAGCGTCAGGTGCCCGTCGTCATCGAGCAACCTGGCTTCGGCTCCGGGGATGTGTGCCGCGAGCCATTGGCCATGGGCGAAGGGAACGAACTTGTCCTGCCTGCCGTGCATGACCATGACGGGAACGGCGATATCGGCCAGCTCGAACCCCCACGGCCGGATCTGGGCACAGCTGTCGTCCCACCATCCCTGGCTGCCCGGCGCGAGCCCCTCATGATCGGCGTAGCTCAGGTATTCGGCCATCTTGCCCTCCAGGACGGCCGCATCTACCGTCGTCAGCAGCGATTCGAGCATCGGGGCCAGATCGCCCG
>Ga0111538_10014261_pt1 | contig 10480 bp, 8 predicted proteins | sample SoiMethybrSBSTD1_FD_79669 | JGI IMG/M metagenome (GOLD analysis project Ga0111538, IMG submission 79669) | Bulk soil microbial communities from a Populus tree surrounding site in Tennessee, USA - Soil MetaG P. TD hybrid SBSTD1 (version 2)... | ecosystem: Environmental > Terrestrial > Soil > Tree... | reverse complement strand
GACGGACGTCTGTCTCTGCGCGTATACCGATCACGGTCACTGCGGCATTCTCGAGGACGGCCGCGTGCTGAACGACGCGTCGCTCGTGCCGCTCGTCGCGATGGCGGTGAGCCACGCGCGCGCCGGCGCCGACGTCGTGGCGCCGTCCGACATGATGGACGGCCGCGTCGCGGCGATTCGCGACGCGCTCGACGACGCCGGGTTCACGGACACGGCGCTGATGTCGTACGCCGTAAAGTTCGCGTCGGCGTACTACGGCCCGTTCCGCGAAGCCGCCGATTCGACGCCGTCGATGGGCGACCGGCAGAGCTATCAGATGGACTTCCGCAATCCGCGCGAGGCCGTCCGCGAAGCCCTGCTCGACGTCGAAGAAGGCGCCGACTGGCTCATGGTGAAGCCGGCGCTGCCGTACCTCGACGTGATTCGTGCGGTGCGAGACGCGAGCAACTTGCCGCTCTCGGCTTACAACGTCTCGGGCGAATACTCTGCGGTCAAAGCGGCCGCCGCGAACGGTTGGCTCGATGAAGCGCGCATCGTGCGCGAGAACTTGCTCGCGATCCGCCGTGCCGGCGCCGATCAGATCATCACGTATCACGCGCGCGACGCGTTGAAGGGGAAGTGGCTCTAATGTTCGGCAAAGGTGCCGCCGGCAAAGGCAAGAGGCAGCAGAGCGAAGCGTGGTTCGAGCGCGCCAAGAAGGTCACGCCGGGCGGCGTGAACTCGCCCGTGCGCGCGTTCGGCAGCGTAGGCGGCACGCCGCTCGTGATCCGTTCCGCGCTCGGCGCCATGATCACGGACTCCGACGGCCGCGAGTACCTCGACTTCGTCGGCTCTTGGGGTCCGCTGATCTTGGGCCATTCGCACGCGAAGATCGTCGCGGCCGTCGAGGCCGCGTGCCGACACGGCATGTCGTACGGCGCTCCGTGCCAACCCGAGATCGAGCTCGCCGAAGAGGTCGTCGCGGCGTATCCGGCCGTCGAGCAAGTTCGCTTCGTCTCGTCCGGCACGGAGGCCGTCATGAGCGCGGTGCGCCTCGCCCGCGGCGCGACGGGTCGCGATCTCGTCGTGAAATTCTCGGGCTGCTATCACGGCCACGTCGACTACCTGCTGGTGGCGGCCGGCTCCGGGCTCGCCACGTTCGGCCAGCCCTCGTCGCAGGGCGTGCCCGCCGAGCTCGCCGCGCTGACGCGCGTGCTGCCGCTCGACGACATCCCCGCGGCCGAGAAGCTGTTCGCCGCCGAAGGCAACCGCATCGCCGCGGTTATCATCGAGCCCGTGCCGGCCAACAACGGCCTGCTGCTGCAGCGACCGGAGTTTTTGAAGGCGCTGCGCGCCCTGTGCACGAAGCACGGCGCGCTCTTGATCTTCGACGAGGTCATCACCGGCTTCCGCTTGGGCCCCGGCGGGGCCGCAGTGCACTACTCGATCAAGCCGGACCTCGCGACGTTCGGCAAAGTCATTGGCGGCGGCATGCCCGTCGGCGGCTTCGGCGGTCCGCGCAAGCTCATGCAACACCTCTCGCCCGAAGGCGGCGTGTATCAGGCCGGCACGTTGTCGGGGAACCCCGTCGCGATGACGGCCGGCCTCACGACGCTGCGCACGCTGCAGAAAGACGATGGGTGGAAGCGCCTCGAGGCGCTCGGCGTCTATCTCGAGCAGGTTCTGACGAGCGCGCTCGCCGAAGCGCCGGTCGACGCGAAGCTCGTCAGACTCGGGTCGATGTTCTGGATCGCGTGGAACACGCGCGAAGCGCCCCGCTCCGCGGAGGCGCTCGACGCGAACGCGGCCAAAGTCTATGCGCGCGTCTTCCACTCGTTGCTCGACGGAGGCATAGCGCTTGCGCCGTCGGCGTTCGAGATCGCGTTCCTCTCGCTCGCGCACACACGCCGCGACATCGATCGGCTAGCCGAAGGCTTGCGGGTCGCGCTCGCGAGCTTGGAGGCGGAACCTACGTGAGCAAGGCGGAGCGAAGCCCATGACGGTGAGACGCGATCCGACGCAGCTGATGCAGATCGGCTTCTTGGCGTTGCTGTCGATCTCCGCCGCGACCGTGGGCTGGTGGATGTACGACCACGTGCGCTACGCGCGCAGCGTCGAGCAGCGCTTTGCGAGCAGCGATCCGGCGGTCGCCGAGGACAGCGAGGCACGCGTCAACCGCATCCTCTGGGAGGGCGGCTTCTTCTTCGTCGTGCTAATCGGCGGAATGGGCGTGCTGACGCGGACGCTGCGGCATGACGCCGAGCTGCGCCGCCGGCAGCAAAACTTCCTCGCCGCGGTCTCGCACGAGTTCAAGAGCCCGCTCGCGAGCATTCAGCTCGCCGCCGAGACGCTCGTGCTGCGCTCGCGCGACGACGACGGCAAACGGCTCGGCCGGCGCATTCTCGACGACGGCGAACGGCTCTTGCGCATGATCGACAACCTACTCGATACGACGCGGCTCGAGGAAGGCCGGCAGCGTTTGACGCCGCAGCTCACGAATCTCGCCGCGGCGACGGCAACGGCTGTCGCGGCTATCGCCGACCGCGCGCAGGCAAGCGGCGTCACGGTGTCACGCGCGGTGCCCGATGACCTCGCGTTGCAGGTCGACCCTATCGTCGTCGAAACGGGGCTGCGCAACCTGCTCGACAACGCGCTGAAGTCGTGCATCGCGGCCAAGAGCGGCTCGATCCGCGTCGAAGCCGCGCGCACCGCCGGCGACATCGTGCTCGCCGTTAGCGACGACGGCTTGGGCTTCCCGCCCGAGGACGCCCTCATGATCTTCGAGAAGTTTCATCGGCTCGGCGACGAGTTGCGCCGCGCGACGCCGGGAACGGGGCTCGGGCTCTATATCGTGAAGCGCTTGGTCGAGCTCTCGGGCGGCTCCGTGCACGCCGAGAGCTTAGGATCGGGACGCGGCGCCACCGTCTCGATGCGCTGGCCCGCGGGAGCCGCGCGATGAAGACGGCCCGCATTCTCGTCGTCGACGACGAGGAGCATCTCGCGGCGGGGATTCGCGAGAACCTCGAAGCCGAGGGCTATCGCACCGACGTCGCTCACGACGGCGCGGCGGGGCTCGCGCGTTTGCGCTCCGAGCCGTTCGATCTCGTCTTGCTCGACGTCATGATGCCGAACATGGATGGCATCGAGCTCTGCGCGCAGCTGCGCCGCGACGGCATACAGACGCCGGTGCTGTTCCTGACCGTGAAGAGCGCCGCCGAAGACCGCGTGCGCGGCTTCGAGGCCGGCGGCGACGACTACCTGCCGAAGCCGTTCCATTTGAAAGAGCTGCTGCTGCGCGTCGCGGCGATCCTGCGGCGCAGCTCGTGGTATCACGCGAACGGCGCTTCGCTCGAGTTCGGCGGCAACCACATCGACTTCAAGACCTACGAAGCGCGCGCGTGGGATGGCTCGCAGCACTCGCTGACGCACAAAGAAGCGATGATCCTGCGCGCGCTCGCCGACCGACCGGGCACCATCGTGACGCGCGAGGAGATTCTCGATCGCGTCTGGGGGTACGAGGTGTTTCCGTCGACGCGCACGATCGACAACTTCATCGTCCGCTTGCGCAAGCGCTTCGAGCGCAACGCGGAAGCGCCGGCGCACTTTCACACGGTGCGCGGCGTGGGCTATCGCTTCACCGTAGAACCGCAGCCGAGCGACGTCGGCGAGTGAGACCTGTAATGCCGCCAGTCGAAGACAAGCTGCTGCTCAAAGCTATTCGGCGCGAGGCCGTGCCGCGCCGGCCGTTGTGGATCATGCGCCAGGCCGGCCGCTATTTGCCCGAGTACCGCGAGTTCCGCTCGAAGCACAGCTTCAAGGAGCTCGCCGGCGAGGCGGAGCTCGCGGCCGAAGTCACTCTGATGCCGCTGAAGCGCTATCCGCTCGATGCCGCCATTGTCTTTGCCGACATCATGAGCCCAATGCCGGCACTCGGCATCGAGTTCGATTTCGATCCGGGGCCCGTCGTCGCCAATCCAATCCGCGATCGAGCCGCGCTCGAGCGGCTGCGCCGCCCCGATCCCAAAGAGATCGCGCCCGAGGTCATCGAAGCGCTGAAGCTGACGCGCGCGGCCTTGCCGAAGAGCACCGCATTGCTCGGCTTTTGCGGCGCGCCGTGGACGCTGGCGGCCTACCTCGTCGAAGGCAAGGGCGCGAAGGATTTTCCGACGCTGCGCGCGTTCGCCGCCGCCGAGCCCGAGCTTCTCGACGCGCTGCTCGCGCGGCTCTCGAGTCTCATGGGCGAGTACCTGAAGCTGCAAGCGGCGGCCGGGGCCGACGCCGTGCAGATCTTCGACTCGTGGGCCGGCCTGCTCTCGCGCGCGAGCTGGGAGCGGCTGATTCGCCCGCACCTGACGAAGCTGCTGACGACGATCGGCGAAGCCGGGATCCCGCGCATCCTGTTCCTGCAGAACGCGCCGCATCTCATGGACGCCTACGCGAGCCTGCCGGCCGAGGTGCTCGGCGTCGACTGGCGTATCGACTTGCCGGACCTCAAGCGCCGCTACCCGGAGCGGGCCGTGCAAGGGAATCTCGAGCCTGCGATCCTTACGGCAGGACCGGAAGCGACGCGCGCCGCCGCGAAGGAGCTGCTCGCTGCAACGCCCGCGCGCGGGCATATCGTGAATCTAGGGCACGGCATCCTGCCGCAGACGCCGCTCGCGAGCGTCGCGGCGCTCGTCGACGCCGTGCATTCGGAGGAACTATGAGCGAAAGACCTGCCGCGACCGACGCGGCCGACGACACGCAACCGCTGGACCTCGCCGAGAAGGGCCGTCGCGGCGGGCAAGTCACGACGCTCGACCGTCGCCTCTTCATGAAGTTCACGGCGTTCGGCGGATGCGCGGATCCCGACGCGGCGATCGCAGCGCTCGAGCAGGACGGCGTCGTCGGCGCACTCTATCTCGACGCGAACGACCCGCAAGGTATCGGCCTGATCGCGGCCGCCGAGGATCCCGACTATTTCGTGACGACGTTGCGCTCGCTGCTGAATCGCAAGCCGTTCGACAGCCTCGCGCACAAGCCCGAGTTCGACATGCTGGGGCGAACTTATTCGATCGGCTACGAGCCGGATCTCGAGGAGACGCTGTTCAAGCGGCCGCTCTCGAAGCTTCAGGACCCGGCGAATCGCTGGGCCGTGTGGTACCCGCTGCAGCGCTCGAAGAAATTTCAGACGCTGCCGGCCGATCACCAGCGCCGAATCCTCGCCGAGCACGGCTCGCTCGCGAAACGCTACGGCGCGGGCGGCCACGCGAACGACGTCCGCCTCGCCTGTCACGGGCTCGACAAGAACGACAACGACTTCATCGTCGGCCTGCTCGGGCCGAACTTGCATCCGCTGTCGGCCGTCGTGCAGGAAATGCGCAAGACCGAGCAAACGTCGCAGTACCTCGACAGCCTGGGGCCGTTCTTCATCGGCCGCGCCGCATGGCAAGCAAGGCCGTAAGAAAGAGCAAGGCGCACGACTACGACGCACTGCTCGTCGTGTCGTTCGGCGGACCCGAAGGGCCCGCCGACGTCAACTCGTTTCTCGACAACGTGTTCCGCGGCTTGCGCGTGCCGCCCGAAACGAAGGCGGAGATCGCGAAGCGCTACGAGCACGTCGGCGGCGTGAGCCCGATCAACGCGCACACGCGCGACTTCATCAAAGCGTTGCAGCTCGAGCTCGACGCGCATGGGCCCGCGCTGCCGATCTACTGGGGCAACCGCAACTGGCATCCGCTGCTTCCGGACACCATCGCCCAGATGGCCCACGCCGGCGTGCGCCGCGCGCTCGCATTCGTGACCAGCACGTTCAGCTCGTACAGCGGCTGCCGCCGTTATCGCGAGGATCTGTTCGAGGCCGCGAGTGGCCTGCCCGATGCGCCGCGGTTCGACAAACTGCGCGTGCCGTACAACCATCCCGCATTCATCGAAGCGATGAGCGAACGCGTCCGAGATGCGCTCGAGAAGCTGCCCGCCAGCAAGCGCAAGCACGCGCTCGTAATGTTCACCGCGCATAGCTTGCCTATGTCGATGGCGAGCGGCTGTGCATACGAGACGCAGCTCGCCGCGAGCTGCAAGCTCGTGAGCGAGGCTTTGCAACACGAGCGTTGGCGGCTCGTGTACCAAAGCAATAACGCGTCGTACGGCCGCGAGCCGTGGCTAGGCCCCGACATCCGCGTCGCACTGCGCGAAGCCGAGGCCGAAGGAGGCAAAGCCGTCGTCGTGGCGCCGATCGGCTTCGTCTGCGATCACATGGAGGTCATCATGGATCTCGACGTCGACGCGGCCGCGGTGGCGCGCGAGATCGGCCTGACCATGGTGCGCGCTGGGACCGTTGGCACTCACCCCAAGTACGTCGCGATGGTTCGCGAGCTCATCGTCGAGCGCATGACGCCGACCGCGCCGCGCCGCGCGCTCGGCTCGCTCGGACCGAGCCACGACCGCTGCCCCGCCGATTGCTGCCTGCCCGGCCGGCCGGGGCCTGCAAAGCCGACGCTCTGCGGCGTCGACGACCCTTCGCTCGAGCCGAGCACCACGCGTTGAGCGGCACGGACTTCGACGTCGTCGTCATCGGCGCTGGCCTCGCGGGCCTGCATGCCGCCGCGACTCTCGAAGCCGTGGGCTTGCGCGTGCTCGTGCTCGAAGCGCAGCAGCGCGTCGGCGGCCGCATTCATTCGATGCGCCAGCTAGGCGGCACCGCGGAAGCCGGGGGCACATACATCGGCGCCGGTTATGCGCGCGTCATCGCCGCCGCGCAACGGCACGGCGTCGAGCTCATGGACGTGACGCCGATCCTCGAGTTCTTTCGTGAGCAAGACCTCGCACTCGACGGCGCGATCATCCGCCAACGCGAGTGGGCGTCGCATCCCGCCAACGATTTTCCCGAGCGCGACAAACAGCATCTGCCGTGGAACTACCACCGCGTGCTGACGATGCGCGAGAACCCGCTCGAGGGTCCGAGCGACTGGCTCGACGAGCGCCACGCGGCGCTCGACGTCTCCGCTCACGAGTGGTTCCGCAGCAAGGGCTTGAGCGAGCGTGCCATCGCGCTCGCCTACGGCCTGAACGTGAGCTTCGGCCGCGACGCGCACGACGTCTCGGCGTTGCTGCTGCTGTTTCGGGGCGCGTTCTCGAAACAACAACGCGCGCTCAGCTCGTCCGAGAGTCTCGGCTTCACGGCGCGCCACGGCGTGCAACGCATTCCCGAGGCCATGGCAGCGGCCCTCGCGAACGGGGTCGAGCTCGAGCACCCCGTGACGGCGATTGCGCTCGACGGCGACCGCGCGGTCGTCATTTGCGCAAACGGCCGTCGAGTCACAGCAGGGCACGTCATCGCCGCAGTGCCACCCTCGGTGCTGCGGCGCATCGCGATCGAGCCAGGGTTGCCGCCACTACAAGCCGAGGCGATCGCGCGCTTGCCATCGCAGCCGTTGACGCAGGTCTACTTCGCGACGCGCAGCCGGTTCTGGGAGCAGGACGGTTACGCCGCGAGCCTGTTCACGGACACGCGCGCCGGCATGCTCGCCGCCGCGCGCAATCGCGACGACCCGACCGAGGTCACGAGCTTCACTGCGTGGATCACCGGCGACAACGCCGCGGCGCTCGACCGCTTGCCGAGCACAGCCGAAGCGGGACGCGCGGTCATTGCCGCGATCGAGACCCTGCGGCCGGCCGCGAAAGGCCAGCTCGAGCTCATCGGCATGCATTCGTGGGGCGCCGACGCGTACGCCGGCGGAGCCTGGGCGTACTTTCGGCCGGGAGAGGTCACACGTTTCGCGCCGGTTCTCGGGTCCGCACATGGCCGTCTACATTTCTGCGGAGAGCATTTGGCGACGACGAGCCGTGGTATGGAAGGCGCGATGGAATCCGCCGAAGAGGCTGCCGCGGCGATCCTCGAGAACGTCTAAAACCCGCGCCGTTGCTAGGTTTCAGGGCTACTCCGCACATTATTCGTTTTGGGCATAGCGGTAGAAGAAGTTAACCGTTCAAGTTGCCCTGGGCGCCACTTAACGTAGCCACTAAACGCCACGCCAACGACCTCCTGCAGGGGCGTGGCGGTTGCATTTTGGGGTCGCCTCTATGAACGCCGCAGCATTAGAAGACGTCGCCGCCACCATTGCCGAGCAAACCGGCACGTTCCGCGTCGGCGCGAAAGCCTACGACGAAGAGGCAAGCCGCGAGCATGCGCTCGAGCATTGCAACCGCAAGTTCGCAACGCTGAAGGCGGACCAGCGCATCGAATGGGCGCTCGAGAACCTGCCGGGCCATCACGTATTGACCTCGAGCTTCGGCGTGCAGGCCGCCGTCTCGCTGCACCTAGTGACGCAAGTGAGCCCGAACATTCCGATCGTGCTGGTCGACACGGGTTATCTCTTTCCCGAAACCTACCGCTTCATCGACGAGCTCACGGCACGCATGAAGCTGAATCTGAAGGTCTTCCGCGCTCCACGCTCGCCCGCCTGGCAAGAAGCTCGGCACGGCCAGCGCTGGAACCAGGGCGTCGAAGGTCTCGATGCCTACAATCAAGAGAACAAGGTCGAGCCGATGCGCCGCGCATTGCGCGAGCTCGAAGTCGGCACTTGGTTTGCCGGCATCCGTCGCAACCAAGCCGAGTCTCGCAAGGAGATTCCGTATCTCGAGTGGGCCGGCGGCCGCTGGAAAGTGCACCCGATCGCCGAATGGACCGATCGCGACGTGCACCGCTATCTCACGAAGCACAACCTGCCTTATCACCCGCTCTGGGACAAAGGCTACGTCTCGATCGGCGACCACCACAGCACGAAGGCGCTGCACGAGGTTGCCACACTCGAAGAGACGCGCTTCAACGGCTTGAAGCGCGAGTGCGGCATCCACGAGATCAATCTCGCCGATTTGTAGCGCCGGCGCCTGTCCGGTTTCGAAGCACCCGCGCGTCGGCAACCGGAAAAAAACACCGGAACGTTGCGCCCCCGTCGGCGTTGTTCTCGGCCCGTATGGACCCTTCGTGGGCATACACGATCGAGCGGCTGATCGTGAGACCGAGCCCGAGGCCTTTCTTGTTGGTGCTCACGAACGGCTCGAACACGTGCTCGAGCTCCTCTTTCGGGATCCCGACACCGCGGTCTGACACCAAGAGCTCGACGAAGCCGTTTTCCGCACTTGTCGCGAGCACGAGCTGCCTCTGCGCCACCGGCGTGTTCGTCATCGCGTCGCACGCATTGAGCACGAGGTTGAGCACCACCTGCTGCAGCTGAATGCGGTCGCCGCGGACAACGAGCGTCTCGGGCATTAGCGCGCTGGTCACGGTGACATGGCGCGACAGGAGCTCCCCGTGCGCGAGCTCAACCACCTCGCGAGCCACGTCGTTCAAGTTCACCGGCTGAAGCGGGGTGTCCTCTTTCCGCAGCAGCGCGCGCAGACGATCGATGACGGCGCCGGCACGTCGGTTGTTCTTGATGACATCATCGAGCGCGTCTTTGATCTCGGCTTCGTCGATCGGCAAGCGATCCAAGAGCCGCCGCGCCGCCTGTGCGTTGCCGAGCACCGCCGTCAGCGGCTGGCTCAACTCGTGCGCAAGTGTGCCGGTGAGCTCCCCGAGCACAGCGACACGGCTCAAGTGCGCGAGCTCGAGCCGCTGCGCACCGGCTTCCAGCTCCGCGCGCTTGCGATCCGTGACGTCCCGCACGACGCTCAGGACCTTGTCGCCGTCGCAACCGACGACGCATGCCTCGTAGAAACGTTGCACGTCGCCGGAACCCAACGAGTATTCGATCTTCTCGGGCTCACCGGCCGTCGTTGCGCGCGCGACGGCCCGTGCAAGAGTCTCGGCGACGGGGGCCGGCAGCACGTCCCTGACGTTTTTCCCGAGGAACGAGGACGGCGCCACGTGCAAACTTGCCGCGTCCTTTGCGTGATAATCCAGGTACACGCCGTCCGCCGTCATCAAGAACATCCAATCCGGGATCGCGCGCAGAATGGCGCGATTGCGCTCCTCGCTCCGTCGAAGGGCCTGATGGGAGCGGTATTGCTCGATCGCCAACCTTGCCATGTGAGCCGCGGACTCGATCAACCGCAGCTCTCGATCGCGAGGCGCGCGCGGTTCCCCGTAGTACATCGCGAACGCGCCGACCACCCGGCGCTGCGGCGAGAAGATCGGCTGCGACCAGCACGCACGTAGGCCGGCGCGCGCAGCCACCTCGCGGTAATCATCCCAGAGCGGGTCGGTGTGGATGTCCGTCACCACGACGCGATCGGCGAGATACATCGCCGTACCGCAGGAACCGCAGTGGGGACTGATCTCCAGACCGTCGATCGCGCGGACGTAATCCTCCGGCAAGCTCGGCGCAGCGCCATGACGCATGTGGATACCGTCTTCGTCGAGCATCAACACCGAGCACAGCATCCCATCCGTGTATTGCTCCACGACGCGCACCAAATGGTCGAGGGCGTCGCTGAGCGAGCCATCGGCTGCGATGATCTCGAACATTTTCAGCTGCGCCGCGCGAAGCGCTTCATCGCGCCGCCGATCGGTGATGTCGCG
>Ga0111538_10014260_pt1 | contig 10480 bp, 5 predicted proteins | sample SoiMethybrSBSTD1_FD_79669 | JGI IMG/M metagenome (GOLD analysis project Ga0111538, IMG submission 79669) | Bulk soil microbial communities from a Populus tree surrounding site in Tennessee, USA - Soil MetaG P. TD hybrid SBSTD1 (version 2)... | ecosystem: Environmental > Terrestrial > Soil > Tree... | reverse complement strand
GGGGCCGACAGGGGCCGCCCGAGGCGCTACGAGCAGCACCGCCTGCCGCCGGCGGGCCACGACGGCCTCCGCGCGCTGAGCGGTGAGCGCGGCGATGCCGAAGCCGAACAGGCTCCAGAACCAAATGCCACCGTGCGGGCCCTCGAGCGACACGTCGAAGGCGCAGTTCACCACGAACGTCGTCCAATAGGCGAGCACCCAGAGGTTCACGCGGGCCCACCAGTCGCGCGACGAGCGTACGGCCCGACGGTATCCCCGTAGCAGTGCGAGGGCGAAACCGCCCTGCAGCAGCAGCCAGAGCGCTTCACCCGGCACGCCGCTGCGCGCCAGAATCGTGAGGTGTGCGTTGTGTGGGCTGCGCAGGGGACGATCGCGGTTGCCGACGATGAAGCCGTCGTCCCGGGCGAGGTTGATGCCGTATCCCTTGCCCGTCCAGAAGTACCGGCCGTGGATGGTGTAGCCGATGATGGTGCGCCACCACTCCAGGCGCCACTCGCGCGTCGCCTCGCGGTTCCCGGTCGGGTCGTTGCCGGTGACGCTGCTCACGTTTGCCACCATGTCGCTCGCGGACAGATACCGACCCGACCGCACCTGGACCCGAACCCCGGACGCGACGAACGCAAGTGCCATCACGACCGTCGTCAGCACCGGCCGCCAGAGTCGGGTGGACGGCCGGAGCGCGAGGACGATGCCGCCGCCGGCGAGGATCGCCACGATCGAGGCGCGACTCGCGGCGCCGGCGATCCCGAACGCGAGGAACCACACGCCCCACCACACCCACCCGCCCGGAGCGAGCCACGCCCGCGCGCCACTCTCGGGCGCGCGCTTGGCGCTTTGTGGAGCCGACGTGCCGGCCGGTGGTTGGTGCAGGCCCAGCAGAATGAACGCCGCGACCCCCACCAGGTGGAAGGCGGCGTCCCCGGACTTGAAGATCACCAGTGGTACACCCGACCCGGGCACCAGGGGCAGCTGACCTCTGGCGTAGGTGGAGAGCGCCCAGACCACCGGCACCGTCACCGGGAACCACAGCAAGTCCTTGCCGTACCGCTCGATTGCGCGCCGCATCCACCTCGTTCGCGCGAGCGCGCCGGCGACGAGGATCGCGAACGCGCCGTACCCCCAGGTGACCGCGTCGCGCAGCGCGTCCATGCCGTAGGTCCCGGTGTACGGCACGGTTCGGAATGCCCCCCAGGCGGCGAATGCGACGATTCCCCAGATCAGCGGCGACCGGTACGGCACCGAGGCGGCAACACCGCCGAACACCGCGGCGAGCAGCCCGAACGCGAGCACCATCTCGCCGATGAAGATGCCGCCGGCGTTGAAGTTGGCCGCACCCTTTCCGAGCACCGCGTAGAGGAGCAAGAGCGCCCAGAGCAGGCCGAGGAACCAGGCCGGGAGACGCGAAGCGAAGACCAAACCGAGGCAGACGGCTCCCACGCCGATGACCGGCAGGATAGCCAGCACCGGGCGCTCGGCGGCGAGCGCCCCGACGCCGAGCGCGCCGAGTACGGCGAACGCGGCGACCCACGCGGCGAAGTACCGCGCGTTGCCGAAACCCGCGTTCACCGGTGCGCCTCGACAGGCGAGGGGAACGGCCCGCGCGGGCCGCCCCGCTCGCGGTAGCGGAAAGGCACCGATCGCGACACCGCCGTCACTGCGTCGGACCTACCCGTCGAGATCGCGCTGCACGTCGCGCAAGCGAATACCCGTCCGGTCAGTGACAAGTCCCGGAGCCGGAGTCCGTGAACGTCTTCCCGGCGATCGGGATGAACTCCCAGCTATAGGTCCCGTCGCCCAACGTGAACTTGAGCACGCCCCTCGTGCCGCCGCTCACCTCGCTGTTCGGCGCGAAGACGGTCGGCGTGCCCTGCACGTTCGCCCCGCCCGTGCCGACGATGAACTCCCGGATCCCGCGCGCGTCGTCGCGCACCCGGTCGGGCGTCTGCGGAGCGAAGCGCTCGTACCGGTGGACGTGGCCGTTGACGACGATCTCCGCGCCCGCCGCGTACAGCCGATCCCAGATGATCTTCCAATTCTTGCGGATCGTGGTCTGCGAGGTGTTGGAGTAAGTGTACGGCTCGTGGAAGAAGACGATGGTGCAGCTCTTCGTGTTCGCCGCGAGATCCGCCTGCAGCCACCCGTCCTGCACGGACCCCGCCGCGAACGGGACGTGCGCCGCGTTGTCGTTGAGGTAGATGACGTGCCACGCGCCGAGGTCGAAGCTGCGGTAGCCCAGCCCGCGCGGGCCCGCGTGGTCCTCCCCGAAGTAGTCCCAGAAGGGGTTGGGGTCGATGTTGTACTCGTTGTCGCCGATCGCTGCCTGCGTGCGGGGCTTGTGCCGCCCCCAAGCGGGGTCGTAGCAGTTGGCCAGGTCGGTGGCGGTCGAGTTCTCGTAGGCGATGTCCCCGTTGGCGAACACGGTCGCGAACGGGTTTTGAGCGACGACGGTGTCGAGCAGCTTGCCAGTCTCAGCGTCGCCGCTCGCGCCACAGATGCCGATGTCCCCCGCGCCGACGAGGATCTGAGCGGCCAGCGGGTCACCGATGTTGGCACTGAAGCCGTCGGTACCGACGCCACCGTCCTTGTCCGTCACCGTCGCCACGCCCGAGTACTGCCCCGGCGTCGCGTACACGTGCGTCACCGCCGTGGGCGTGCCCTGAGTGCTGATGCTCCCCGTGCTCGCGGCGCTGCCGTCACCCCAATCGATCGAGTAGGCCCACGGTGCGTCGTTCGGGCCAGGGTCGCTAACCGACAGTGTCAGGCTCCCCGTCTGGCCGGCCTGGATCACGATGTCCGAGGCGGTGACCGTGGGCGCCACGTTTGCGATCGTCGCCGTCGTCGTCGCCGGCGCGCTGGCATTGCCCTTGGAGTCCGTCACGGTGAGCGTCACCGTGTAGTTGCCGTCGGCCGCGTACCTGTGCGTCGGACTCACGCCCGTACCCGTGCTGTCGTCGCCGAAGTCCCAGGCGTAGGTGAGCGGGGTGTCGCCCTGCGGGTCCGACGACGCGCTACCGTTGAACGTGATCGCCACGTCCTTCTCGCCGCTGTACGGCCCCCCCGGCTTCGCCGTCGGCGGCGGGCTGCCGTGGCAGGTGCCGGAGCCGGAGTCGGTGTACGTCGCGCCAGCGATCGGCATGAACTGCCACGAGTAGGTGTCGGCGTCGAGCGTCAGCTTGAGGACGCCAAGGGCAGTGCCCCGGGCCTCGCTGTTCGGCCGGATCGTCCCGAACCCCGTGCTGCCCGCGCCGCCAGTACCGACGACGAACTCACGGACGCCGAAGGCAGGGTCCGCTGAGGCGTCGGGCGCCTGCGGGGCGAAGCGCTCGTAGTTCCGGTAGTGGGCGTTGAGCACCAGCTCTGCCCCCGCCAGATAGAGGTCGTCCCAGAGCGGCTTGAGGGCCGAGGGGACGCTCCCCGAGCTGCTGGAGTACCGTGGCGTGTGCCAGAGGGCGATCGTGCAGGCCCGGCCCGAGGCCGCGAGGTCGGCCCTGAGCCACTGCTCCTGGGCCGAGCCGGCGGTGGTAGCGAGCTTGCTGTTCAGCACGATCACGTGCCACGACGCGCCGATGTCGTAGCTGTAGTAGCCCTTCGCCGTGTCGCCGGCGACGGCCCCGTAGTAGCCGAAGTACCCGGCCGCGCCGGGCGTGTTGTAGTCACGCTCGCCGGGGGCCGGGTACGTCCGCCCCTGGTGCCGCCCCCACGACGTGGCGTAGCAGTCGCTGTAATCGGTGGCGGAGCCGTTCGGGTAGGCGTTGTCGCCGAGGGTGAACACGGTCGCGTCAGGGGTCGCGGCCACCACCCCGTCGATCACCGTTGACGTCTTCTGGTCGTTGGCGCTCCCGCAGATGCCGATGTCACCCGCCCCGACGAAGACTTGCGGGTCAATGGTGCCCGGCAACGCGACGGCGGCGCTCGCCGCCTTCTTGAGAGCCGCTTTCTGCGGCAGAGCCGCATTCTGCGGCGCGGTGGGATGGGGACTCGGCCGGTCGCAGGTGACTGTACCGAGGACGAGCAGCGAGTAGGCTGCCCCGAACGCGGCGCCCTTGCCGGCGGATCGTGTGCGATTCATGGCCTCAACCCCCGCTTACTTGAACGTGCTCTGCCCGAGCAAAACGTGAGTCCCGGCGTCGGCGTGCCGGTGCCTACAAGCCGCCTCCAAATCCTCACTCCGACGGCGTGCCGCCTAACGATGCGTCGTCGTGCTGAACGACGACGTGCCACGAAGTCCCAATGTCGACGCCGTAATAGCCCTTGCCAGGCAGGCCGGCGCGGGTGCCGAAGTGGGCTGTCGGCTCTTCGTGGTGCCGCGCGGTCGGCGGGCGGCCCAGCGGGGCGGGACAGCGCGCGCGTCCGCCGCGTCCGCTCGGGTGCATAACGAGTGTCGCCCGGCGCAGCACCAAGCGCCTGAGCGACTGGCCGCTCGGAGGACGCGCTCACGGCCACACTCCCGCGATGCGCGGGCCGGGGGAATGCGGGCGCGCCGCATCGCACGGGTCGGTGGGCGCGTGGAGTCGACCGGCTACACGCGTGCCGCGACCGCGCGGGTCGCACCTGTCGGTACCGAGCTTCCGCCACGTCATCACCGCCCCCCCACAGCCCGATCACCACCCGCTGCCGACGGACCAAGGCGAGCTGGGCGGTTGCCACCGACGCGTCAACTACACTCGGGCTTGTTCGCTCGAGCTGCTGACGCCCTTATCGACTTAGAAGATTCACATGTCTTCCGTCCGGACACTCTATTGGACCCGTGACGAATGCGCAACTGCGAATTGAACGCGTGATTCCGCACCTAACGATTGAGAGACGCACGAAACGTTGCAATGCTGCCGCAGCAGCGTGGAAATGTCGCAACACCAAGGGCCGTGGATCCGGCGTATCGTTAGGCTGGCCCCTGCCAAGACATTCGTATAGCATGACTGATCCGTCGGATGTGCTCGGCACCGAACAGTCCAGGTCGTTAGGACGCGACAACTCAAGAGCCCGCCAGCGCCGAAGCCTAACGAGACAGGTCGTGCAGGATCTGGTGCCGAGCTTCGACCTCTTTTCGGGCCGCCGGGCCCCGTGGATCGACCCGTTCGAGGCTGTCCTGGAGGTAGGCGAGGAAGTGCGGCCGCCTCTCCGAGGCAGGAATTCCGGCGCCGCGCGCGTACGCGGCGATCGCGGCGCCAATCCAGTTCCTCCCCCCGCACAGACCGCTGACGAGCGTCTTCCGCGACGGCCTGCGAAGGTTGGAGTACGACTCCACTAAGAAGTGCATCAGGTCGTAGAACGGCGTCCGAATCTCGTCCGCGTTCTCCCAGTCGATGAGCAGCCACCCGCGACCCGTGTCCAGGAAGTTCCACGGCGCCACGTCCCCATGGCTTGGGCCGAGCGTGCAGCCGCCGCCCTCGACTCGCGAGCCGGCGCGAAAGAATGCGCCGAGGGCGAACGCGACGTCCTCGGGCATCCGCCACGAGCGCCACCGCGCCCGCCACGGTACCGCGCGCACCACCAGCAGGCCGTCTCCCGAGCCAAGGATCTCCGGCGCCGAGAGCGGGGGCGAGAGCAGCGTCCCCAGCCGGCCGAGGTTCCTGGCCTCACGCGCGAGCGCGTCGCGGCCTTCCTGGTCGGTGGCGAGCTTCGCGAGCGCAGCCAGTGACCCATCCGGTGCCATCATCAAGGCGACCGAGCGCCCGATGTGCGTCGCCCTGGCGATGGCCAGGGACCCGTCGGCCGGCATGTACGGACCGACGGCGTCCCAAACCTCCCGGGAGGGCGCGGCACGCCCGGGGATCAGCCCAAAAGCGCCGAGCGACGACAGCACGCGAGCCGCCTCCCACCCGACACGAGCCTTTAGCGTGACCGGGTGGTAGACGCTCAGCCCTGCCCGGGCGAGGGTCCGTGAGCGGCGTGGGAGGAGCCACCGCGGGTCGCGCACCGAGGGGAGGGCGAGCCACTCCGCGGCTTGGCGGAGCCCCGAGAGGTGGCGGTCGGCCGACGCGCGTGGCGACAGATCGGCCTGGGGTCGAGCGCCGCCACTCATTTGCGTCGGGTTCGCGACCGATCCCCCAGCGGCACCGCGCCGGAGCCAGGGGCCCCATGGCTCCTCACGGGTGCTCGCACCGTGCGAGAAGGTCGAACGAGATGTCGCTCAGGGTCGGAGTCTGGCAGAGAATCATCGCCCGCACCAACTCCTCTCGCAGACCGTCGAGGACGCCGAACACGCCGTCCGCCCCGCCGGTGGCCAGGCCCCAGATCACGGGCCGGCCGACCATCACCGCGGTGGCGCCGAGGGCGAGTGCCTTCAGCACGTCGGTGCCGCGACGGATGCCGCCGTCGACGTAGATCTCCGCTCGCCCCGCAACGCCGTCCGCCACCTCGCGGAGCGCGTCCGCCGTCGCGACCGACGTGTCCAACTGCCGCCCGCCGTGGTTCGACACCATCACCGCGTCGGCCCCGGCGTCGAGGCAGGCGACGGCGTCGTCTCCGCGGAGCACGCCCTTGACGACCACCGGGAGGTCCGCCGCCTCGCGCAGCCAGGCGATGTCCGCGAAGCCGATGACCGGGTCGTGCTGGGCGCCGACGTAGCGCTGGAGCTCGGCGGGGTCGGTGGGAACTCCTGGCGCGAGGTTGGCGAGCTGCGCTTGAGGCAAGGTGAACTTGCTTCGCAGCGCGCGCAGGTTGCGGCCGACGGTCGGCGCGTCGATGGTGAGCACGAGTGCGCGACAGCCCGCCGCCGCGGCGCGACGCACGAGCTCCGCCGTCCAGCCGCGGTCGCGGAGAATGTAGACCTGGAACCACCGCGGCAGCTCCGGCGCGGCGTTGGCGATGTCCTCCAGGCTTACCGTCGCCCTCGTCGAGACGACCAGCAAGCTGCCGGCTGCGGCCACTCCGCGCGCGGTCGCGCCCTCGCCGTCGGGGTGAATGAGCCGCTGGTAGCTGACCGGGGCGGCCATGATCGGCGTCGCGATAGGCGTGCCCAGCACGGTGGTCCGCGTGGACGCCTCGCCGACGCGGCGAAGCACCCGCGGGCGAAGCTTGAAGCGGCTCCACGCGGCGACGTTGTCCTGCAGCGTCAGCTCGTCGTCCGCGCCCCCCGCGATGAAGTCGTGGGTCGACGCCTCGAGGAGCTCCCGCGCCCGGTGCTCGAGCTCGATCAGGTTCATTGGCGGCCGTCAGTAGCCGAGCGCGGGATCGACCAGTCCCTCGAGCGACTCGCCACGCGCGAAGTGGCCGATGTTCCGGCGGACGAGCGCACGGAGCTCCGGCAGCGACATGTCCAGCGTGTTGGCCACGTGCGGGGTAATGATCGCGTCTTCCAGCGACCAGAGCGGGTGGTCCGCCGGCAGCGGCTCGGGCTCGGTGACGTCGAGCGCCGCGCCGCGGATCCGCCGCTCGCGGAGCGCGTCCACGAGCGCGTCGGCGTCGATCAACCCTCCCCGGGCCACGTTGATGAGCCAGGCGGTGGGGCGCATGCGCGCCAGCATCTCCCGGCCGAAAAGGTGCCTGGTCCGCGGGGTAAGCGCGGCCGCGAGCACGATGAAATCCGCCTCCGGCACCACCTCGGGGAGCCGATCGGTCGTCACCGTGAGCTCCGCGCCGTCCACAGGCGCACCCGAGCGGCTCGCCGCGAGCACGCGGACGTCGAGGCCCGTGAGGAGCGGCACTAGCGCGCGGCCGATCCCTCCCGTGCCGACGACGAGCACGGTGCTGCCCTTGAACAGGCGATGCCGCGAGCCGATCGGCGCCGGCTCCCACGTCCGGTGTAGCACGTGCGTGTGAATGCGCCGGGCCGCCGTCAGCATGAGCGCGAGGGCGTGCTCGGCGCACGCGTACCCGTAGATGCCTTTCGCGGAAGTCCACACCCGCGCGGGGTCGATCACGCCTAACGCAACGAACCGCTCGATGCCAGCGAGGGGCAGCTGCACCCAGCGGGCAGGCGACTCCGCCAGCGCCGCGCGAAGTGCCTCGGGGCCGTGCGGGTCCGTCCAGACGATGACGTCGGCGCGGGCCGGGTCGGCCAACTGCCCTCCCCCCTCGATGACGGCCTGACGAAACCCGTCCTCGACCGGCAGCACGGCTGCGTTGGGCTGAAACTCGGTCAACGTTCCTGCCTCACTTGCACGGGTAGTGGGAAGGTATGGGTGCGCCGGAAACAGGCTGGGAGGCATGCGACTGCGCCGAGCCCATGCCGTCCTCGTGACCCGCCGCCGGGACGAGGATCGCTTCGACGCGACCGGGAACGAGCGGGTTGGCGCCGGCGGCGTGGCGTTCGCGCTCCGCGGCGGCCGTGCGGAGCTGCCAATGCCAGATAGGGATCCCGGCCCAGACGCCGATCGCCAGACCCCACGCCGCAGCCACGGCCCCGCCGAGGAAGGCGCCGCCGACCGTGGCCACCACCTGGAGCACCGAGACGATCAGGCGCGCGGCGAAGCTCCGCTCACTCGCTGCGAGGGCGCGCAGTCCGACAACCGCGCCGGCGGAGATGCCTCCGCCCGCGAACATCACCCCCATGGGGATGGCGACCGCGTGCGCCGGCGGCCACGTGGGCCCGAGCAACTGCTCGCCGAGAGTGGCGGGGAGGAAATACACCACCACTCCCCCGAGGAACCCCACCACGCTCAGGCCGGCGGAGAGGAGATTGCACGCGGCACGCATCCGACGCGCGGACGTCTTCGCGAGGCGCACGGCCTCGGGAATCGCCACGAGCCGAACGCCGTTCTGGAGCACCTGGATCGGGCCGAATAGAATCTGCGAGCCGCGGATCGCGCCGGCAGCCGCGAGACCGGCGATCGCTCCGACGGCATAGAACGAGAGCTGGCGGGCGCCGCTCATGGCGCTGAACTCGCCGAGGTACCGCGACGCGAGCTCACGCTGTGCTCGAAGCCAGGCGGTGGCGAGCGCGGGCCGCGGACGGACTCGCGCCTGCAGCACTCCGACGAGTCCCGCCACCGCGCCGGCCCCGCCCCAGCCGAGCGTCAGCCAGGTCATCGAGGTGTGGCGCGTGGCGATCAGGACGGCCACCGCCGGGAACATGACAACTGCCCAGATCACGTCGTTCAGGAAGGCCTGGGCGCCGCCGCCCCGCGCGAAGAACGCGTACCGCCACGCGTCCTGCAGCAACAGCCCTGGCATCGTGACACCCAGCGCGATGAACGCCTGCGCGATCGGCCCGCTGGTCGCCAACCCGAAGACCACGCAGACCGCCCCGCCGACGACGCCGAGCAAAGTCGCCGTGCCCGTCCCGGCCGCCGTCGCGGCTCGCCACGCGTCGGGCGACGAGTGGCTGAATCGAACGACTAGGGGCTCACTCGTCAGCGCCCGCGACAGTCCGAGGAACAGCGTGTACGTGGCGAACGCGAGGCTGAAGGCGCCGAAGTCGTGTGGCGGGACTGACCTGGCGATCATGACCCCGAGTGCGAAGTTCGTGAGACTCGAGAACGCCTGATCGGCCAAGCCCCAGCCCGTTCGCCGGACTATCCTGCGTGCCTTGGCGAAGGCCGGCCACGGGCGCGAATGTTCGGTCACGGGCTATCCTCGCGTCGCGGAGGCGGCACGCCGGCCGACTTGGCGCGCCATACCAGACAGGATGCGCTCGGCGATCGGCAGCGGGTCACGCAGCGACTCGGTGCTGTGGGCCGCGCCGCGACGCGGGCGGAGCGCTCGCAGCGCCTGCCCCACGCCGAGCCCGCCGTCGCGAACGGCGCCCGCGACGTGGCGAACGTCGCCCTCGAGCCACCGGTAGAAGACTCCCGGCCGCGCGCGGACGCTGGCGACGTCGTCGCCGCGCAGCAGGTCGCAGTACAGGGAGACCACGTTGACGCCGGCGGCCACGGCCAGCGGATGCGACGAGTGAATGCGGAGGTTCAGGTCGATGAGATACGGGCCGACGAACTGCGCGCAGAAGATGCCCTCGTAGCCGGTCAGCAGAGCGAGGAGTCGCTGCTCGAGCTCCGCGTCCGGCGGCACGGTCTCCGCGGCGCTGGCGAGGCCGCAGTGCCGCGGCCAGATCCGCAGCCAGCGCTCGTGCACGGCGGCCACGAGGCGTCCCTGCCAGACGACGCCGGACACGGCCCGGAGCGGCGCGTCGACGTACGGCTGCACGACCACCGGGCCGTCGTCGGACATGCCGGCCTGCAGATGATCGGGGCGGTCGACGCGGAACGCCCAGTAACGTCGCCGCGTCGGCTTCACGACCAGCGGGTACTCCAGCTCGTGCGCGCTGGCGGCGAGCTCGCGCCGGTCCTGGAATCGGCGCGAGGGAGGCACCGGGAGGCCCGCCTCCTCGGCGGCCTTGCCCATCATCGTCTTGTCGAGCAGGTGGGGCACCGACACTCCAAGAGCGACGAGCGCGTCTTCGCTCGCGGGAATTGCTGTGAGATAGCGCCCCGAGCGCAGCTCTTCCCGGACGGCGTCTGCGTACGACGAGTCGGTCGCGGGGAGCACCTGAACGCGCCTGGCGCAGTAGCGCGACGGCGCGGAGCGCCAGGATCGCGTGGCG
>Ga0111538_10014258_pt1 | contig 10480 bp, 4 predicted proteins | sample SoiMethybrSBSTD1_FD_79669 | JGI IMG/M metagenome (GOLD analysis project Ga0111538, IMG submission 79669) | Bulk soil microbial communities from a Populus tree surrounding site in Tennessee, USA - Soil MetaG P. TD hybrid SBSTD1 (version 2)... | ecosystem: Environmental > Terrestrial > Soil > Tree... | reverse complement strand
TGACGTTCCGGGCCCGGGTGGCCGGCCCTGAGGACGGGCGGGTCGTGCTGCTGCTGCACGGGTTCCCCCAGACGTCACGCTGCTGGGCCGCGCAGCTGGACGCCCTCGCCACCGCGGGGTACAGGGCGGTCGCCGTCGACCAGCGCGGCTACTCCCCCGGTGCCCGGCCCGACGACCCCGCGGCCTACGCCATGGACCATCTGATCGACGACGTGCTCGGCATCGTCGACGCGCTCCACGCCGACCAGGTCGACCTGGTCGGCCATGACTTCGGCGGCTCGGTGGCGTGGACCGTCGCCGGCCACCACCCGGACCGGGTCCGCACGCTGACCATCGCCTCGACGCCCCACCCGGTGGCTTTCGTCCGTGCCTACCAGGCACGGGACGCGACGCCGTCCGACCAGAACCAGCGTTCCGGTTACATGCGTGCCTTCCGCGAGGCGCCCCGGGGGCAGATCGAGGCCCAGTTGCTGGCCGACGGCGCCGCCGGGCTGCGCCAGGCCTACGCCGGCCTTCCCGAAGCCTCGATCGCCGCCCACATCGAGGACATGTCCGCACCTGGCGTCCTCGTCGCCGCCGTCGACTGGTACCGCGCCATGTCGGCCAAGGCCAGCGTGGCCGTCCCTCCGTGCCCGGTTCCCACGCTCTACGTCTGGAGCGACCGCGACCCCTCCATCGGCCGCGCCGCGGCCGACGCCACCGAGGAGCTCGTCACCGGCCCGTACGACTTCGTCGTGCTCGAAGGCGTCAGCCACTGGATCCCCGAGCAGGCCGCCGCCACATTCACACCGCTCCTCCTCGCTCACCTCGCCGGCCGCCGTTCAGGGTGAGGACCTGGTCGGCGCGGGCGAGGGCGGCGCGGCTGTGGGACACGACCAGGCAGGTCACGGCGTCACGCCGGCCGAACAGCCGGGCCCAGAGCTGGGCCTCGGTGGCGGTGTCGAGGGCCGAGCTCAAGTCGTCGAAGACCAGGAGCTCGGCCTGCCCGAGGAACATCCGCGCCGCGGCGGCGCGCTGGACCTGCCCGCCGGAGAGCTTCACCCCGCGCGGCCCGACGAGCGTCTGGAGGCCGCGCTCGAGGCCGGCGACGTCGTCGTCGAGCACGGCGGCCCGCACGGCCTCGGCGACCGCGTCGGGGTGCTCGGGCCGGCCGAGGAGCAGGTTGTCCCGCAGCGCCTCGCTGAACAGCCGCGGCACCTGCGGCGTGAACGCGCACCGGGGCGGCACCAGGAACGTGTCCGGCCGGTCGAGGACGCGGCCGTTCCAGCGCACCTCGCCGGTGGCGGGGAGGAGCCCGAGCAGGGCGTGGAGCAGCGTGGTCTTCCCGGAGCCGATCCGGCCGGTGACGACGGTGAAGGAGCCGCGCTCGAGGGTGAGGGACACGTCCTCGATGCCACGCCCGCTCGCCGGATGGCGACACGTGAGGCCTGCGATCTCCAGTCGCTCGAGGGCTTCCCTCGGCGGTGGCGGCTCGATCGGCGGCAGCTCGCGATGCAGGTAGACGGGCGCGGGAGCGACGACGGCCCGCGGTGGGTCACCGGGCATGAGCGCGTGCATCCGCTCGATCGACACCTGGGTGCGCTTGAGCTCGGTGATCACCCGTCCGATCTCGGCAGGCAGGAAGGTGAGCTGGCCCAGGAAAACGACGAACAGCGCGATGTCGCCGACCGTGAACGCCCCGGACCGGATCCGGGCCGCACCGATGAGCAGCACGGCGCCGGTGCTGATGTGGACGAGGTGGTAGTTCGTCGAGTTGAGGGTCTCGGCGAAGACGCGGTCGCGCAGCGACAGCCGCCGGCGGGTCTCGCCGATGTCGGCGAGGCGCCCGACCACTCGCTCCCTGGCCCCGGCGATGCGCACCGCGAGCTGGGCGTTGACCACTTCGCCGAGGAACCGGCTCAGGCTGGTGGTGGAGTCGAGGGCGGCGGCACCGTAGCGGCTCGACCGGGAACCGAGCGCATCACTGACCAGGGTGGCGGCGACCACGGGTGCGAAGGCCGCGGCCGTGAGCAGTGGATCGATCCGCCACATCACGACGGCGGCCACGACCCCGAAGGCGGCGCGGCCGATCAGGTCGCAGACGCCGTCCATGGAGCCCATGGTGATGGCCGGCGGGTCCGAGCTGAAGCGGCTTATGGCGTCGCCGGGCGGCACGCTGAGACCGTGCGCACCGAAGCCCCGGAGGATCCCGGCGAACATGTTGCGCTGCAGGAGCGCGTGGGTCTTGTACGAGAACCCGCTCCAGGCCCGGGAGATGGCGAGCGCGGTGACGACCTCGGACAGCTGGAGGGCGACGAGCACGGCCACCACCGTCCACACACCAAGAGCCCCGTCGCCCGTCAGGGCGTCGAAGAACGCCTGCGTGGCGAACCCCAGCGCCAGCGGCAGCACACAGAACAGGACGATGGCGAAGGCTGTGCACGGCACGAAGTAGCCGGCGGTGAACCGGATGAGAGTGCGGACATAGCTCATACCGGCACCTCCCCCCGGCTGGATCGCAGCAGCGCGGAGAGCCGCGATCCGGGGTCGGCGGCCAGCTCGTCCCGCCGGCCCAGCTCGGCCACGCGCCCGCGGTCGAGGACCAGCACGACGTCCGCCCGCTCGACTGTCGCCAGCCGGTGGGCGATCACGATCCCCGTCCGGCCCGCCAGCAGATTGGTCACGGCCTGCTCCAGCAGCGCCTCGGTGTGGGGGTCGAGTCGGGACGACGCCTCGTCGAGCACCACGAGACCGGGGTCCTTCAGGAAGACCCGGGCGAGCGCCACCAGCTGGGACTCGCCCGCGGAGAGCCCTCGTGCGCCGGCACCGACGATCGTGTCCAACCCGTCGGGCAGCTCGTCGAGCCAGGCGCCGAGGGCGAGCGCCTCGAAGACCTGCCGGAGCCGTTCGTCCGCGACCGCGGGGTCGTAGAGCGTGACGTTGTCCCGCAGCGTGCCCGCGAAGAGCTGCACGTCCTGGGTGACGAGAGCGACCCGCTGCCGCAGGTCGTCGAGGCGCGCCCGGCGGACGTCGACGCCGCCGAGCCGGATGGAGCCCTCGCCGACATCGTGGAGCCGCAGCAGCAGCCGCGAGATCGTCGTCTTCCCGGATCCGGTGCGCCCCAGCAGGCCGAGCACCTGCCCGGGCTCCAGCCGCAGCGACACGTCGTCCAGCACCGGCTCGGCGTCGTACGCGAACGAGACGTGGTCGAGCTCGACGGACAGCGCGCCGCGGGGCACGGGCACGCCCTCGCCGTCGACCACCCGGGGCGCGGTGGCCAGCAGCTCGCGCACCCGGACGATGCCGCCGGTCGCCTGCTGGAAGGTGTTCATGTGCCGCGTCAGCTGCTCGAGCGGGTCCCGCAGCATGGTGGTGTAGCGGACCACCATGAACACCGCCCCGACGGTCAGCGCGCCCCGGGCGTGGAGCACGACACCGAGGGCGAGCGACGCGGCCGCACCGGCGACGAACAGCGTGTTGACCACGTTCGTGAAGAGCGACGCCGCCAGCACCGAGCGGCGCCCGGTGTGGAACCGGTCCCGGAGCCGCTCGTGGAGGCGCCGCAGGGTGTAGCCGTCGGCGCCGTTGGCCTTGATGTCCGGCAGGCCCGCCAAGCGCTCCTCGAGGAACGCGCTGAGATCGGCGCTGGCCTGCCGCGCCTCGCGGGCGCGGGCACCGACGAAGCCGCCGCCTCGGGTCATGTAGACGGCCGCGCCGGCGGCGAAGCCGGTGAGCAGGGCGCCGATCCGCCAGTCCTGGCGCCACAGGATGACAAGCACGCCGACGAGGAACAGCGCACTCCCCGCCACGTGGACGACGAAGCGGGCGAAGAAGCCGGCGATGGCGGATACGTCGCCGTCGATGCGCTCGATGAGCTCGCCGGACCCGTGCTCGGCGTGGAACGAGTCGTCCAGCGTCAGCAGATGGCGCGTGAGGTCGGCCCGCAGCGCGTTGGTGGTCCGCCACCCGAGGTCCTCGGCCACGTAGGTCTCGGCGACCACCGCCACCTGGGTGAGCAGCGCGACGACCAGGAAGGCGGCGGCGATCCCCACCAGGCTCGACGTCGGTGACCCGGCCTCGGCCCGGTCGATGAAGCTGCCGGCGAGGTAGGGGTTGGCCAGTTGCAGCCCGATCCCCGCGATCAGGAGGAGGGCGAGCAATGACAGGCGCGACCTCTGGGGTCGCAGGTAGGTCGCGACGAGGTCGCGATCGAAGTTCGGTAGCACGAGGCGCTCCTGAGGTCAGCACGAGAACGAAGCAGGGATCTGGTGCTGTCCAGGCCGCCCGGCCGGGCAGGCCGCGCTACATGGCGGGCGGGATCGCGGCGGTGGGGGCCTGGACGGAGCGCGCTGTCATGTTCCCGACCTCCCGATGTCCGACTGCGGGCGGCACCCTACGACGATTGCCCGCCCGCGGCACGGGATTATCCGCTCCGACATCTGAGAGTGGCAGACTCGACGCCGTGGGCGTTGACAGGGCGGATCCCGGCACGTTGCTCGCGCGCCTGGAGGAGGCGGACAAGCGGGTTCTGCTGAGCGCCGGGCATCCGAGGCACTACCGGGCGGGCGAGTCGATCTTCTCCATGGGTGACTCCGGCCGCTTCGTCGCGCTGATCCTCGAGGGTCGCGTGAAGGTGTTCGCCCCGTCGACCCGGGGCACCGAGACCGTGTTGAGCTTGCGAGGACCGGGCGACCTCGTCGGCGAGCTGTCGGCCATCGAGGACGACCCGCCCGCCCGGATGGCCACGGTCGTCGCCCTCGACCCCGTCGTCTGCCGGGTGGTGCGCGCCGGCGAGTTCCGGTCGCTCGTCGCGGAGCGGCCCGCGGTCGCGCTCGAGCTGCTGCGCACGATCGCCGCCCGGCTGCGGACGTCCGATCGCCGCCGGGTCGAGTTCGGCGCCTATGGGACCACTGACCGGGTTGCCCGCCTGCTGGTCGACCTGGCCGCGGAGGGGACGCCGTCGGAGGGCGGCGTGGTGCTGCCCCGCGGGCTCACTCAGGACGACATCGCCGGGATGGTGGGCGCGTCGCGCGAGTCCGTCGCCCGCGCCTTGGCGACCCTGCGGACGCTGGGGTTCGTGTCGACCGGTCGCCGGCAGGTCGCGGTGCTCGACCTCGCGGGTTTGCGGGAGTTCGCCAGCTGATCGAGGCCCGGTGTGACCGGCGTCGCTGACCGATGTCACCCCCGCAACGTGTCGTCCGCAACGGTCGCCGGCGGCTCGGTAGCGCATCGTCTCCCCATCGGATGACAACCATCCGAGCCTAGGGAGGCGGAACAATGGCGAATTCGAAGATGAGGAAGCTCGGTTGGTTGGCCGCGCTCACGCTCATCGCCGCGGGCGGCTTGGCTGCGTGCGGCGACGAGGACGCGACCGGGACCGGAACCGCTTCGGCGGCGGCTCGCGTCGAGGCGGCCCGCGGCAGCGACCAGCACCTGTTCAACCACGCAGCCGAGATCGCCGCCCGGTCGGCGGCCATCGGCAGCGACCGGCACCTGCACAACCAGGCAGCCGAGATCGCCGCCCGGTCGGCGGCCATCGGCAGCGACCGGCACCTGCACAACCAGGCGGCCGAGATCGCCCGGTCCCAGGCCCAGCCCGACGACACGTCCGGGGCGGCCGGCACCGATGCCGGGCCGAACGTCTGGGAGGCCGGGAACCGGGCCGCGGCGGCGCTCGGGCAGGGCTAGTGACCTCCCCCGGGCAGGTGGAGCCCGGGTCGAGCGCCACCATGGCTCTCGACCCCGGGTTCCACCGCCTGGGGCAACCAGCCCAAGTCGCGTGGCGCGGCTGATCCGCGCGCGGACCGCGGTCGAGTCACCGCCAGTTGCCACGCAACTGCCACGACGATCTGGCAGGCTGGCGCCGTGGCGGATCAGGCGGCGGTCGGCGCCGATCGGATCGCGCTCGGGTATCGCGCCTTCGGTGGCATCGGTGTCGCAGTGGGCGACGAGCCCTTGCGCGTCGGTGGGCCTACCCAACGGCGCCTGCTCGCCGTCCTGCTGGTGCACCGGAACTCGGTGGTGTCGGTCGACCGGCTGTGCGACATCCTGTTCGCCGGCGAGCCCACGGATGCGGCGCCGACCACGCTGCGCAGCTACGTCGCCCGACTGCGCCGGGTCGTCGACCGCCCCGGGTCCGCCACCCGGCTTGTGACCCAGGCGCCCGGCTACCGGCTGGACGTGGCCGACGACGAGTTCGACATCGCCTGGTTCGAGCATGCCGTGGCCACGGCGCGCCAATGCGTGACCCGTGGTGACCCGGCGGGGGCGGCTCGGGACCTCCGCGAGGGCCTGGCCCGGTGGCGCGGCGATCCGTACGCCGAGTTCGCCGACGAGGACTGGGTGCGCCCTGAGGTGCAGCGTCTGGGCGAGCTGCGGCTGGTGGCCTACGAGCTCCTGGCCGACGCCGACCTGGCGTGCGGGCGCGCCGCGGAGGTCACTTCCGAGCTGGAGGGGCTGGCGGCCGAGCAGCCGCTGCGCGAGTCGTTCCAAGCTCGGCTGATGGTGGCGCTCTACCGCAGCGGCCGCCAGGCGGAGGCCCTCCGCGTGTACCAACAGCACCGCCGGGCGCTCGCCGAGGAGCTCGGGCTGGAGCCGTCGCCTGAGATCGCCGAGCTCGAGCGACGGATCCTGGCCCACGACGAGGCGTTGGGGGAGCCGAGGCCGGGCGAGCTGCCGCTGCGGGGCTATCGCTTGGGCGAGCGGCTCGGGACCGGGCGGCAGGGCACGGTGCACGCGGCCCGGCTGCCGGGCGTCGACCGCGACATCGCCATCAGGATCGTGCCGGAGGCGCTGGCCAACGACCCCGGCTTCGTCCGGTCGTTCGATGCCGATGCCCGCCGCCTGGCAGCCCTGCGCCACGAGGCGGTCGTGCCGCTCTACGACTGGTGGCGGGAGCCAGGCGCCGCGTACGTCGTGATGCGGCGGCTGCGGGGCGGGACCCTCCGCGACCGGCTGCAACGGGGCCCGCTGCCCGCGGGCGACGTCGCGGCGCTGGTGCAGCGCCTCGGCGGTGCGCTCGGCGCCGCGGCGCAGGCGGGTATCGCCCATGGGCATGTCGTCGCCGAGAGTGTGATGTTCGACGAGGCGGGCCACGCGTACCTGGGCGACTTCCCGGTCGGGTCCGAGGACGTGATCCGCCCGGCTGACGACGTGCGGGACGTGATGGCGCTCGTGGCCGAGGCGCTGAGCGGACGGCGCCCGGCCGACGGCGACGTCGGCGACGTCCCCCCGCCGCTCGCCCCCGCGTTGACCAGCGTCCTGTCGGCGGCGGAGCCGCCGTCCCTGGCCCGCGCCGTCTCCATGGTCGTCGAGGCGCTGTCGGGCGAGGCGGTCGAGCCTGCGGCGGCCGTCGAACGGCCCAACCCATACAAAGGCCTGCGGGCGTTCGACGAGCCCGATGCCGACGACTTCTTCGGCCGGGACGACCTGGTCGACGAGATCCTCCAGCGGCTTGCCACCCCCGGTCAGCGCGGCCATCTGGTCCTGGTGGTCGGCGGTTCGGGCAGCGGCAAGTCGAGCCTGGTGCGAGCCGGGCTGCTGCCGCGGCTGCGCGGCGCGTCCGGAGGGTCCGACGGGTGGTTCGTGGCGGCGATGGTGCCGGGCGGGTCACCGTTCAGGGAGCTGGCCGAGTCCCTCCGCCATGTCGCCGTGGTCGAGGCCGATGGCCTGGAGGTCGAGCTGGCGGCTGGCGCGCACGGCATCGCGGACGCCGTCCGGCGGATCGTGCCCCCGGGCGGCGAGCTGCTGCTGGTCGTCGACCAGTTCGAGGAGCTCTTCACCCTGGCCGACGACGCCACCCAGAGGGCGTTCCTCGACGGCCTGACCGCCGCCCTGTCCGAGCCGGACAACCCGCTGCGGGTCGTGGCGACGTTGCGAGCCGACTTCTACGACCGGCCGCTGCGCTTCGAGCGCTTCGGTGCTCTGGTCGGCGAGGCCACGGTCCCGATCGCCGCCATGTCCGCCGCCGAGCTCGAGGCTGCCATCGTGGGCCCCGCCGAGCGGGTCGGGGGCACCGTCGAGCTGGCACTGGTGGCCGAGCTGGTCGGCGCCGTGCTCCACGAGCCGGCGGCACTGCCGTCGTTGCAGTTCACGCTGTACGAGCTGGCCGAGCGCAGCCCGGATCGGCTCATCACGCTGTCCGCCTACCGCGAGCTGGGAGGAGTGGACGCCGCCATCGCGGCCCGCGCCGAGACGCTGTACCTGGCTCTGGACGACCGCGCCCGCACCGGCGTGCGGCGACTGTTCGAGCGACTGGTCGTGGTCAACCCGGAGGGCGAGCCGACCCGGCGCCGCGCGCTGCGGTCCGAGCTCGAGCACGCGGCCCGCGGGGCCAGTGGCGGGCCCGACCCGGAGGTGCTCGACGTCATCGAGGCATGGGCGCAGGCCCGCCTGTTGACCGTCGACCGGCATCCCCAGTCCCGGGCGCCGACCGTCGAGGTTGCCCACGAGGCGCTGCTCCGGGACTGGCCCCGGTTGCGGAGCTGGCTGGAGGAGGACCGCGAGGCGATCGCGGCCCTCGGCCAGCTACGCGAGGCGGCCGCCGGCTGGGACGGCCTCGAGCGCGACGCCGGCGCGCTCTATCGCGGGACGCGGCTCGACACGGCTCTGCACCTGGTCGACGCGCAGGCTCGCGCCCTGGCGCCGCTGGAGCGCGAGTTCCTCGACGCCAGCCGCACCGAGCGCGACCGGGAGCGGCAGCGCGAGGTCGACCAGCTGCAGCGCACGGCACGCGCCAACCGGCGCCTGCGGGCTCAACTGGTGGCGCTCGGGATCGCCCTCGTCGTCGCTCTGGTGGTCGGGACCGTGGCTGTCGGCCAGCGCAACCGGGCGAGCGAGCAGCGTCGCGCCGCCACCGCGCGGGAGCTCGCCGCAGCCGCCAACGCCAACCTCGACGTCGATCCCGAGCGCAGCACCCTGCTCGCCCTCGCCGCCGTCGACCGAGCGCACTCGGGTGCCGATGCCGCGCGGCCCGAGGCCGAGCAGGCACTCCACGACGCGGTGACGTCGTCGCGGATCGAGCGGCGCGTCACCGGCCTGGGCGGCGCGGTCGCGTGGAGTCCCGACGGCACCAGGTTCGCCGCCGCGGACGCGGCGGGCTCGGTCGCCATCCTCGACGCCGCCACGGGCGACCAGGTGCAGGTCATCGCCGGCCACGACGAACGGGTCAACGGCATCGCGTTCAGCCCGGACGGCAGCCTGCTCGGAACGACGGGCGACGACGGCGTCGCCAAGGTGTGGGACCTCGCCACCGGGAAAGAGCTGCACGCCCTCGAGAGCGAGTCTCCCGCCCCCCGGGATGCGGTCGCACCGTCGTTCAGCCCCGATGGCTCGCTGTTCGCCGCAGGCTGGTGGGTCACCGAGCATCCGATCCGTCTCCTCGACCTCGCAACCGGCACGATCGTGCAGGAGATCTCGGTGGTCCAGAGCCCGATGAGCACGTCCTTCGATCCGAGCGGCGCCCGGATGGTCATCGCCGACAGGCGCGGAGCCACCTTCGTCGTCGACGTCCGGTCCGGCGCCGTGGTGCTCACCGTGCAGGAATCGGACTCCGCGGATGCCGCCTGGAGCCCGGACGGCGCCTCGATCGCGATCGCCGGCGAGCAGGGGACCACCCGCGTTGTCGACGCGGCTAACGGCGAGCAACGCTTCGCACTGCTCGGCCACCGCGATCGACTGACCGACGTCGCTTGGAGCCCCGACTCGAGCCGAATCGTGACCGCCAGCGACGACGGGACGGCCAAGGTCTGGCGCATCGCGAACGGGGGCGGGCAGGAGCTGTTCGCGCTGTCCGCGCGCGACACCCAGAGCGGCGTCGGGGCGGTGGCGTACTCGCCCGACGGCAGGCGGATCGTGACCGGGGACGGGGAGGAGACCGCGGCCATCGTCTGGGACGTGAGCATCACGGGCGACGCCGAGGTCGCGAACCTCCCCGCGACGGCGTCCGGCGAGGCCGTTGCCGCCACGTTCACACCCGATGGCCGGTACCTCCTCACCCCGAACGCGGCGGGCGCGGTCACCGTGTGGGACGCCGAAGCGTTCACCAACACGCGGCCGCTCGACTCCCCGGCCGAGTCGTTGTCCGAAGCCCCTCCGAGCGAGGAGGGGATCGGCCGCAGGGTCACCGGGCTCACCATGAGCCCCGATGGGCGGCTGGCGGCCGTCGCCACCGTCGACCAGGGCGATCCGCCGACCGCCTCACTTCAGGCGTGGGACTTCGTGACCGGCCAGGAGGCCTTCCGCCTCGACTTCCAAGGAAACGTCGACGACCTGGCCTGGAGCCCCGACGGCGACCACCTCGCCGTCTCCGTGACCGAGCTGGTCCTCGATTCCGACGGCCAGCAGATCCCCTTCGGAAACGTGACCATCGTCGACCGTTCCGGGCGACGAGTCGCCTTCCTCCCCGACGAGGAAGGCATGATCCAGTCCAAGGAGATCGCCTTCACGCCCGACGGCGAGCAGCTCATCGCCTCGCGCTCCCCCATGTTGGTGTTCGACACGT
>Ga0111538_10014255_pt1 | contig 10484 bp, 12 predicted proteins | sample SoiMethybrSBSTD1_FD_79669 | JGI IMG/M metagenome (GOLD analysis project Ga0111538, IMG submission 79669) | Bulk soil microbial communities from a Populus tree surrounding site in Tennessee, USA - Soil MetaG P. TD hybrid SBSTD1 (version 2)... | ecosystem: Environmental > Terrestrial > Soil >... | reverse complement strand
TCTACGAAGACCTGCTCAGCGGCGCTTGAAGAACTGCACGGCGCGCTCGTGCTTCTCGGCGGCGGCACGGTTGGGGAAGGTCCCCAGATTTCGCCGGCGCCCCGTCTTGGGATCCCGCTTGCGGGAGTAGAGCCGATACTGGCCTGAGGCGAGCTTTCGGATCACACCGACAAGCTGCGCATCGCGGCGAGGGTCGTCAATCGACGGCGGGGTCGAGGCCGCCGGCGTCAGACGTGTACCGCAGGTCGACGAAGCCGTAGCGGGGAGAGGGCCAGGGTGGGGGGTCAGGTCACGGCTGCGTGATCGAAAGCGTGTTGCCGTCCGGATCTTTGAACCACGCGACGCGGGCGCCGGTCGGCGCGCGCCAGACCCGCCGTTCGTCCTGGTCCATCCCCGGGTAGCGTTCGAAGCGGACCTTGCGCTTCGCCAGTTCCTCGATCGCGGCGTCGATGTCCGGCACCTGCCAGCCGAGGACGGTGAACGTCTGCGGATCGAACGCGTCGAGCTTCTGGATGCGGACCGTCGTGCCGCGCGCGTCGAACACGATCGCCGACGGCTCGTCACGCACGAGGCGCAGTCCCAGGACCTCCTCGTAGAAGTGGCGCGCCTTCGTTTCGTCCTTGGTGGCTATGAACGCGACGAATGGTTGGTCCGCGAGCATGGTTTCGGCCTCCCCCAAGATGCCGACCTCCTGTGATTTCTAACGGACGAACCGGCAAATTGTTCCTGCCGTTCCGGCAAAAAAATCTGACACGGCAGGGGCCGCCTCAGTCCTCGCCTTCGTCCAGGAGCTTCCGGAGCGACCCCTCGTGATCGCGGAGGAAGTCGTGGGTTGTCCTGAAGTGCTCGGTGTCGGTGTACTGGACGGGCCGGATGCCGTCGGTGTCGAACAGCAAGATCTGCGCGCCGGGATACGACATCAAGATTGGGGAATGCGTGGCGATGACGAACTGCGCGCCGCCCTTGACGAGCTGGTGGATGCGGGCGAGCGCTTGAAGCTGACGCGACGGTGACAGGGCGGCTTCGGGCTCGTCGAGGAAATAGAGCCCGGACGGCGAGAACCGCCTGGTCAACAACGCCATGAACGATTCGCCGTGAGACTGCTTGTGGAGTGAGACGCCGCCGTAGGAGTCCTTGATCGGCGGAGCGGCCGCGGGAATCTCGTCGAGGCGATCGATCTCCGACGCCACGTTGTAGAAGCTTTCGGCGCGCAGGAAGTATCCGGTCCTCGGTCGCCTGATGCCTCGCACGATACGCAGGTACTTGTGCAAATCCGAATGGGAGGCGCGCGTGCTGAAACTGAAATTCATGCTTCCGCCCTCGGGGTTGAAACGGCAGGCGACGGCGATTGCCTCGAGCAGCGTCGATTTGCCGCTGCCGTTCTCGCCGATGAAGAACGTGACCGAAGGGTGCGGACGAAGGTCCTGAAGATGCTGAATGGCCGGCAGGGAGAAAGGGTACTCGTCGAACGACGGGACGTTTGTCCGTTCGAACCGAACCTCGATCACGTATTGACGCGAGAGGGGCATCGCGGCACGTCCGACGGCCGCTTGAAGAGCGTCACCTCGCTGAGAGGGCGGTCGCGCGTTCGCAGCGGTCGATGAGCATGGCGTTGTGCAGGCCGACGAAGGTCTCGAAGGCTTCGCGCATCGCCCAGCGGGGATTGATGAGATGGCCGGGACCGATCGGAAGCACCTTCAAGCCGATGACGCCGGGGACGGCGGAATCGGCGGCGGCGACGGCTTCGTCGAGGCTCGGGATCGATCCGTCATCGATCAGCCAGAGGTTCCGCTCGCCGCGGCTCTCCTCGATGGAGGAGACCGTCCCGGCGGCGAGGGGGATCAGCATCCACGACGACAGCAGGAAGACGGTGGCCGCGGTGGCCCACTTGCGCATGGTCAGCAGCAGCACGACGGCGCCGAGCGGCAGCAAGATCGTCCACAGCGCGGCGGGCGACAGATAGTCGGCCGCGAGGCCCGCCACCGCAATGACCGGCGGCAGCTCGCGACGCCACTTGATTCGACCCTCGCGAATGCCACCAAACGTCATTGCCATGGCAGGCAGTCTACGCCTCTGGCACGCCCGAGGCACGCGCAATGGTGGCCGGCCGAGGGTCTGGCGCGACGACCCGACTGCCCTCGGGAAACGGTCGCGGGGATGCACCTGCGCTACAGCGTCAGGTGAGGCCGCCGCGCATGGTGTAGGTGCGTGGAGGCGTGCGATCAGCCACGGCTGCGCGCGCGGCGGTCATGCGACAATGGTCGCGTGAAAATGCGCGGCGGTATCTTGGCGTTCGTGTCGATGGCGATGGCGGTGGCGGTTGCGGGGTGCGGTGATGGACCCCCGGAAGGCTCCGCTTCAGGCACGTTTGGCGGCCAGGCGATCGACGTGAAGATCGACGCGAGCAGCCAGTTCTATCTGCAGCGCAAGACGAGCTGCACCAGCCTCGACCAGAGCATCTTTCACCTCAGCTACGGCGGGGGCGCCTTGAAGCTGGATTTTCAGCTCGACGGAGGACCGTCGATCTTCGCCGACCTCAGCTACGCGGTGCCGACCACAGGTGCGCCGCTGGTATCCTTCACCGTGACGCCCTCGACGCCCGCGCTGGCGTCGGGATCCCTCAGCGTCGGCATCAGCGGATTGTGGGGCCGCCGGACAGGATCGTTCGACCTGGTCTTCACCGACGGCAGCACGGTCAGCGGCACCTTCGACCTGGAGTTCGACACCCGCGGCGATCGCATCGATTGTGGCGGCAGCTCGGGCAGCGACGACTGGGATTGATCGCGCCCCCGCGGCGGGCTCACGGCCTCCGCGCCAGGCCCGCGCGGTCCAGCGCCTCCCCGAGCGAGGAGGCGGAGCGCGCCAGCCGCACCGTCGCGGCCGGTAAGGCCACCAGCAGGATGGCGACGTAGAGCCAGCGCCAGCGGGAAGGACGCGCGCACGCGATCAGAAGGCCCAGCATCGCGAGCGCGCCGAGGAACAGGAGCTCGCTGCGGACGAGCCCGAGCACGAACAGGAAGCCGGCGTATACGACGTGGAACAGCGCGCGGTCCGGACGGAACAGCGCCAGCGCGGCCAGCGCCCCCTCGACGACGACGATCCCGACGGCGGCGCCGCGGGCGTACGCCGCGAAGCCGGCCGGCACCCGGAGCGCCTGCGTGGCGCCGTCGACGGGGACGGACGCGAGGAAGTGGGCCGCCTGCGCGGCGTTGTCGGCGAGCGCGCCGGCCGCTGCGGCGCCGCGCCCGAGCACGGGCTCGGCGAAGCCGCCGGTGGCGATCATGAACCCGACGAAGCCTGAATAGTCGACCGAGAGCAGCTTCTGCAGGGCGGCCAGCGCCATCACGCCGGCGAGGATCCAGCGCGCGTTTGCCGCCATCGACCGGACGCGCCCTTCGCCGGCGCCGGCCAGGCACAGCGCGAGCGCGACGTACGTCATCAGGAAGAGGTGGTTGGGGACGAACAGCGGGCGCGTCAGCAGCGGAACGACGTCGGCGAGGGCGAACAGGCCCCAGGCGATCGACGAGCGCCACCCCGACGCCGTCCACGGCAACAGCAGCGCGGGCGCGGCCAGCAGGAGACCCCACGGGAACGGAAAGTTCTCGACGAAGATCAGCGCCTGCACCGCCAGCGCGGCGGCGGCGGCCAGTCGCTCCGCGCCGCAGGCGCGGTCTGCGACTGTTGTTTTTTCAAGTAGCCGCACTCCCGCGCTTCGCGCGGGAGCGGCTAGTCGATGAGGCGTCGGCGTGGTCCAGCGCATGATCAGAAATCCAGCGCGGCCACGCGCCGGCGCGACAACGTCCCCGCGCGGGCGTCGAACGCCGGCTGCCAGATCTCCAGGCGCCGCGGGGTCGGGTCGCGGGGCAGGGTCGCGGCCAGCTCGCCCAGGCACGCCCGCGATCGCAGCCGCAGGCAGCGCGCCACCGCGCGCCGCGTGGCGGGCGCACCTTCGGTCTCGGTGAGACGACCGGGCGGCGCGTCGGGGTGCTCGAGCGCGCGCAGCCAGATCTGGTTCTTGTTGGGATGAAACTCGGAGTACATCCCGAACCCGCCGCCGCGCCAGCGGCTCTGACCGCCGAACGACACGCGCGCGAGCTGCACCGACGCCACGGCGACCAGCAGCAGCGGCACGAGCCACCGCTGGGCCAGCGGCACCAGCGCGCGCAGCAGTTGCCGATCGGTTCGATCGATCAGCGGATCTTTCCTTTCGGCGTCATCTCGAAGGTGGCCTGGAAGGGGAAGAAGATCGTTTTCTCGGCGCGGGCGTCGTCCAGCGCGACCATCACCCAGGCGTTCGTGCCAGGACCACTCGGCGTACGAATGTAGGTCTCGACGACGTATGAAGCGCCGGACGGGCCGGTGATCGTTTCGACGCCGAGGGCGCCGAGCTTCGCCACGAGATCCGCGTACGACCAGCTGCGGAAGCGCGCGAGGTGCTCGAGCAACACCGTCTTTGCTTCCGCGACGTTCATGTCCGCCGGCCGATACGGTGTCTTGCGTTGCTCCAGCGCATCGGGGAGCTCGTCCCAGGGACGGACCGATCCGGACACCTGCTCGGCTGTCTCGATCGGCCGATAGCCGATCTCGCGCAGGTCCGGCGGCGCGAAACCGTCGACGATGAGGACGCGCGCCACCCCCGCCTTCTCGATCGCCTGCGCGTCGACGCCTGCGCCTCGACAGTCGAGGACCGCGAGCTGCCAGCTCGGCCGGATGAGCGTCCTCTCCCAGTGGCCGAAGTGGACCATGGTGTACGCGGTGTCCCCGCTGGGGAGCGACCAGGCGTGGACCGCGCCGGGCCGGGGGCCTCCGACGTCGAACGTCCGCGACAGAAATTCGTCCATCGCCGCCCAGGGCACGCCGATGGTCAGCGTCTCCGCGGTCGCTGCGCGCGGCTCGCCCTGGGCGCGCAATCGTTTCAGGCGGTGGCGGGGAAGGTCACCGCGCTTCTTGATCTTGGGCTGGAACAGCGGGCTCGCCCGGTGCTCGGGCGCAAAGAAGTCGTAGCGGCCGCTGGCGTTGTAGTCCGCCCGCGCGGATCGCGCGCCCGCGTCCGCCAGTGACACCGCCGGCGTGAGCGCGTCGAGCACGACGTCGAGCAGCTCGGTCACCGGGGCACCGACGAGGCCGCAGGTCGGGTCGAAGGCCGCGACCCGGAACACGACGTGTTTGTCGTCGAGCGTGTGATACGCCCAGAGCTGCCCGCGCTTCCACGAGACGTCGTCCCGCTGGACGCGGATCGCCTTCGGCGCGGGCGGCGGCTGCTTCAGGCGCGCGGCGAGGCGGTCGAAGATGCGGCGGCGCGTGGCCCGGTCCCTGGCGTCGTCCCAGAGCGCCAGATCACCGCCGGCCGCGAGCGCGCGCTGGGCCCGCTCGAGCACGCGCGCGTCCAGGCGTCCCCAGGTCCACTGCGTGTCCGCCAGCGCCAGCCAGACCAGCGGATCATCATCTTCTCCCCAGCGCCCGAGCATCTCCCCGGTCGCCTCGTCGGCGGACGCGCCCAGGCGCAGCGCGGTCAGCCACTCGTCCCGGACGTCGCTCGCGCTGTCGTTGTCGTACAGCTTGACGCCCCACGTCCCCATCCCGCCAGGCTACACCGGCCTGGCGTGGTCCCGCACTGGCGTCAGGGCGAGGGGGGCACCGGCTCCATCGTGTCGGCCAGGCACTCGGGGCAGTAGGCGTTGTCGTCGCCGACCTGGCCGCAGACGCGGCAGGCGAAGCGCGGGGGATCGCCGTCGTGCTCGCGCTTCGGCTCCTCGCGCGCCCGACGGCGCTTCTCCTCCTCCGCGCGGGCCTGGATCGGATCGACCAGCCTGACGAGGCTCTGGATGATCGACATCTATCCAAACTAGCACACGCGCGTGACGCCGCCGGCGGCTGAGGTCCTATCGTCCTCTGCCGTACGTCGCGAACTTCGCGCGCACGCGTGCCATCTCGTGCGCGGGGAGGACGACGGGCGTGCCGGCGGCGCGGGCGTGGATGTACTGGGCGCACAGCGCCTCGATCTCCTCGGCGAGCAGGCGCGCCGACGCGAGATCGGCGCCGAGCGCGACGAGCCCGTGGTTGGCGAGCAGGCAGGCGCGGCGGCCGCCGGCGAGCGCGGCGAGCGCGTTGTCAGACAGGGCCGCGGTGCCGTAGGTCGCGTAGCGCGCGCAGCGGATGTCGTCGCCGCCCGCCTTGGCGACCATGTAGTGGAACGCTGGGATCGAGCGGCGCAGGCAGGACAGCGCGGTCGCGAACATCGAGTGCGTGTGGACGACGGCGCCGATCTCGGGGCGGCGGCGGTAGATGTCGCGGTGGATGCGCCATTCGGTGGATGGCGCGAGCCGGCCGCGCGCGCCGCCCGCCCGCGGCGCACCTTCGAATGACATCGGGACGACGGACGCGGCGTCGACGTCGTCGCACGGTACGCCGCTTGGCGTGATCAGCAGGCCGCCCGCCGTCCGCGCCGACACGTTGCCGGACGTCCCGGCGTACAGCCCGCGCGCCATCAGCCAGCGCACCGTGTCGGCGATCGCGCGGCGCCCGCGCGCGTCGCTCATCTCGTGCCTCGCGCCGCCGCGGCACGCTCCGGGAACAGGCGCGCCAGGCCCTCGCGCGACGCGGGCGCGACGCCGCGCTCGGTGACGATGCCGGTGACGAGGCGCGCGGGCGTGACGTCGAAGCCGGGGTTGTGCGCGGCGCTGCCGGCCGGCGTGATGCGCACGCGCGCGCCGTCGCCCGCGGCTGTCGTGCCCGCGACGGTCATCACCTCGTCGGGCGATCGCTCCTCGATCGGGATGCGGCTGGTATCGCCAGCGCCGTCGATCGTCCAGTCGATCGAAGGGGAGGGCGCTGCGACATAAAACGGGACGCCGCAGTCGCGCGCGGCGAGCGCCTTCAGGTAGGTGCCGATCTTGTTGACCACGTCGCCCGCGGCGGTGGTCCGGTCCGTGCCGACCAGGACGACGTCGACCTGCCCGCGCTGCATCAGGTGCCCGCCGGCGTTGTCGACGATCACCGTGTGCGGGACGCCGTGCGCGCCCAGTTCCCACGCCGTCAGGGCGGCGCCCTGGTTGCGCGGCCGCGTCTCGTCGACCCAGACGTGAACCGGGACGCCCGCGTCGTGCGCCGCGTAGACACCCGCCAGCGCCGTCCCCCAGTCGACCGTCGCCAGCCAGCCGGCGTTGCAGTGGGTCAGCACCTGGATCGGTTCGCCCGGGCCGCGTCGCGCGCCCGCCGCGCGGATCAACGCGTGCGCGTGTGCGCCGATCGCGCGGTTGATGGCGACGTCCTCCTCGGCGATTGCGTCGGCGGCGGCGCGCGCGGCGTCGGGTCGGGCGCCGGGCGGCAGCGGCGCGAGGCGCGCGACCACGTTATCCAGCGCCCAGCGCAGGTTCACGGCGGTCGGCCGCGTCGCGAGCAGCGCCGCGTGCGCGCCGTCGAGCGCGCCGTCGGACGGATCGGCGCGCATCGCCAGCCAGATCCCGTAGGCCGCCGCCGCGCCGATCAGGGGCGCGCCGCGCACCTGCATCGCCGAGATCGCGCGCGCGACCTCGGCGAGCGTCCGCAGCGGCCGGACGACGAATGCGTGGGGCAGGGCGGTCTGATCGATGATCTCGACGAGATCGCGCCCCGCCCTGATGGTGCGGGTCGGCTGGCCCTGGACGTTCATGGCGGCGCGGAATTCTCGCACGATGTTCGATTTTCGACAGCGTGCGATCGTGCCGGCCGGGTCGGCCGCCACGTCAAGCTGCTGGGCGAGGTGGGGTCCGCCGCCGTTTGCGCCAGCGCGCGATCGCCCATCCCGCCAGTCCGAGCATGACGGCCAGCCCACCGATCGCCTTGCCGGCGCTCAGCGAGCGTTCCCCGTCGGTCAGCCAGTTACTTGGGCCGTCGAGCGTAGCGAGGAGCGAACGAAGGAGAGGAAGCAGCTCCGCCTGGCGGGCCAGGGGCGACGTCACCGCGACCTGAATCGCCTGTCGCTTGAGCGGCACCTGCGCGACCAGAACGGCGATGCCGGGCTCCTGCTGTGCGACGCCAACCAGCACCTCTATGTCGAACGACTTCCACTTCTCCAGGCGGAGGTCGAACTTGATGCCGTCGGCCTGGGGCAGCTCCGACGCCGGCAGCGGCTCGCGGCCGATCGTTCCTCCCATCGGCTTGATCCCGATGATCATGAAATCCGTCGTGCCGGGCTCTCCCTTGACGTACGCGTAGGGCGTTCCTTGCTGTTCGCGGCCGGGCGGGTAGTCCACGAACCCCTCGGGCACCGTCAGCGTGAACCCCAGCGCCTCGTCATGGATCACGTCGGCCCGGGCGGTGGCTCCGGACAGCAAGCCGAGCGCGACGATGGCAGGCCACCAGGTCGATCGTTGGGCGTTCATCGCGAGGCGCTGAAACGTATCGGGTTTCGCGCGGAAGCGGGGGCTCAACTGCGTGAGTCGCTTTGCAGATGGAACCTGATCTACGCAGTTTTGGGCAGTTAACGCTGCGTTCGGGCGCGGAAATCGCGGGGTTCCGGTTGGCACGCCTCGTGCCTATGTCCGCGGCATGTTCAGCTCAGGGTCGGGTGCCACGCCTCATTCTTCGACGACGCCGCGCTCATCTAATGGGGCGGTCACGGGGGCGGCCGCCACTGACGGCGGCGCCGAGGGGCGATCGCAGACGTCGACGACTTCGTCGTCAGAACGCGGCGCGACGCGCCCGATGGAACCGCACTGGGAATCGGTCATCGACCTGGCCACCGACTGATATCTCCCTCTCCCCGTCTGCGGGGAGAGGGGTCTGCCGGTCCGGGCGCGCGTCGCTAGCTGAGGCAGGCGAAGTATGCGTCCGCCTCGTCGAAGCAGGCCGTCGGGAGCTGGGCGTTGCAGTCCCAGGCCGGACCGGGCGGCGTATTCGCGATGCAGTTCATGTACGCGGTCTGGACGGGGATGCACTGCGGGATGAATTCGGCCACCAGCTGGGTGATCTGGGCGGTTCCCTCCGAGCACTGGGCGTAGGTGTTGACCTGCGGGCAGCCGGAACGGCGGATCGCGCGGCAGGCGAGGGCCGCCTCGGTGAGGGGGGCCTGCGCCGCCGTGCAGCGGGGCGAGCTCGCGGTGGCGGTCAACGTCGTGGTCGGGTTGTTGTCCGGCGACAGCGTCCAGACCGCGCTCTGCCCGGACGGGAAGTCGATCGCGGCCGCGAAGTTGTGCGCGCCACCCGGGAAGAACGCCGTCGGGCGCGTGCCGGCGGTGTCACGCGGCGCGGAGTTCTTCGTGCCGTACGGGATGGTGACCACCACGCCATTGGCGTTCGTGTAGCCGAAGTGGGCGGTCAGCGTCCCCTGGGCATTGGGCGTCACGCACTGGAAGGTGTTCTTCAACGTGTCCTGGCCGCCGCGCTTGTACGACAGGTCCAGGAACGGCAGGAACGGATCGTTGCGCACGAACAGGCTGTAGCCTTCGCAGGAGAGGCCGCCGAAGTAGCCGACCCCGCCGATGTAGTCCTGGCCGAACTGGTTGATGATGAACGGGCCGCCCGAATCGCCGAAACAGGTGTTCGAGCGCGGCGCGACGCCGTCCAGCTTGATGACGTTCGCCCGCACCGTCGGGTCGAGCATGCCCGGGTTCGGATCTTCGGGGTGGAAGTCGGCAGCCGTCGGCGAGCCGAGCGTGCGCGTCGTCCCCGTGCGCTGAACCTGTGCGCCCGCGCCCGTCGTCGGCGTCGGGGCCGAGTTGCTGCCCCAGCCGCTGATGATCACATTGACGTTCGCGGCCACGCGGTTGCGCCACAGCGGCAGCGGATCGAACGGCGGCTTGCGGTCCAGGAAGACGACGCCCATGTCGGGGTGAATCAGGTTCGGATCCCAGTTCGGGTGGACGGTGAACGAGTCCGCCTGCGCGAACTTCGAGGGCGAGCCGATCGGCGGCGGGGTGAACGTGAAACCGTCCTGCGTCAGCTGCGAGAAGTCCGCCGCGAAGTTGTCGCCAAAGTAGACGAACAGCTGCGGCCGAACGTTGAGCGCGCCCGCGTTGATGATGTTCTGCAGGCAGTGCGCCGCCGTCAGCACGACCCGCGGCGCGAAATACGAGCCGGTGCAGGTCTCGTTGAAGATCCCTTGCGGCGTTTGGACGACCGCGAAGATCATGACCACCTCGTTGCGGCCGCCGTTCGACGTCGCGCGAATGATCTCGTTACTCTTCGTGGCGATCGCGTCGTCGCTCTGATCGGCGCAGCCGCCGAGCGCCAGCGCCGCGAGCATCACACTCCAAGATTTTCGGATTCGCATGATTGTCTCCTTCGTTAGTTCCCTTCCGCGCGGCGGAACCGTACGCGACGGTGTGCGCCGGCGAAAGAAACGAAAGCGACAAACGACATCCGGAGATCCGTTAACGGAGAAGATCAGCGATCGCGCGAAACCAGGGCGTGCCCGACGGCCACAGGTTGTTGTGCGAGCGGACGTCCGTACAGCTTCGGATCGCGACCTCGATGCGATAGCCGCCGCCGTTGGCCTCGACGTA
>Ga0111538_10014251_pt1 | contig 10486 bp, 7 predicted proteins | sample SoiMethybrSBSTD1_FD_79669 | JGI IMG/M metagenome (GOLD analysis project Ga0111538, IMG submission 79669) | Bulk soil microbial communities from a Populus tree surrounding site in Tennessee, USA - Soil MetaG P. TD hybrid SBSTD1 (version 2)... | ecosystem: Environmental > Terrestrial > Soil > Tree... | reverse complement strand
GCTCACGCTGGACCCGGCCGGCGCCACCGCCACCGTCCGCGGCGTGCCGCCCTCGAGCGGCAGCGCCAGGATCCCCGTCGCGTTGCCGAAGACGAGCTCGTCCGTCCCGGGGACGTACGCGAAGCTCACCACACTCTCGGCGATCCGCTGCGGCGCGCGCTCCCCCTCGATCGGGACGACGTGTAGGGCCTGCTCGGCGACGTAGTGCACGAGCCGACTGTCGGCACTGATCTGGAGGGGCATGTTGGACTGGGGATTCGCCGCCAGCTCCACCGGCGTACCACCGTTCGTCGGGGCGCTGAAGAGCGAAGAGCCCCCCGAGTTCACCGTAGCGACGAAGACGACGCGCTTGCCGTCCGGGCTACACCGGAGTTCGCTGCCGACGCCGCCGCGGAGAACGCGCGCCAGCGGGTCGTTGAGCTTCACACCTTGACCGGCGCTCGGAGCTCGCGCGCCGGCGAGCAGGACGAACGACGACAGCGCGACGCTGCGGATGGAAACGCTCGCGATCGAGCAGCAAACACCCATGACCCTCGTCTCCTGAAGAGCGACCCGGCGAACACTCTAGCGCGCGCGGCGCTCCTCGGGTGGACGGAATCGCACCCGAGAAACCGATGTGGAGCGGACGAGCCGCTGCCACCCGGTTCGCGTCTCCTCGACGGGGCCGTTCCTCAGCGCGACGCGCGCGGGAGGGTCAGCGACGCCTGGGCGCGCGGGAAGGTCAACGAAGTGAGGTAGGCCTCCACTCCTTCGCGGTCGCCGACGTGTCCGTGGTGGACTTCCTTTTCTTGCCCGATGGCGTCTCGCTTCCTCAAGAAGGACGCCGCACACACTCCGATAGATCCGCGGGAGGAAGACCATGCCGCATCGGATGCGAGTCTCGGTTGTCCTGGTGATCCTTGCGCTCTCGCTCGCGCCCGTCCACCTCGACGCTGCACAGGACCAGGCTCCGCCGGCGAGGCGCCGGCTGACCCCGGCGGAGCTGCTCCCCGTCGACGCGACTGCCTTCGGTCTCGCGGCCGCGACCGGAGGCGATTTCTACTTCTGGTCGCCGGGCGAGTTCGCCGACGCGGCGGCGACGCTGCGCATCCCGCTCGGCGGCGAGGCGCTGCTGCTCTCGTACGACGACCTCGGTCGTTCGGGAACGCGGACCTTCCGCGTGCCGGTCGACGGCGCGGTCGAGCGGCTCGAGCTCTTCTGCGGTGCACAGCGACTCGATCACGTGCGCGTCACGCGTCCATCTGGCCTCACGCTCGGCGATGGCGATCCGACCTGCGATGCGCAGCAGTTCGAGCGCATGCGCATCTTCGGCGTCGACCGGCCGGAGCCCGGCGCGTGGCTCGTGGAGCTCGCCGGCGCGGGCCGCTACGCGCTGACCGTGCACGCGCGCCTGCCGGGATCGAAGAGACCGCCGGGCACGCCCGAGCCCGTCGCGCTGGTCGACTTCGACTTCGTCGCGCGCGGCGGCCGGCCCGGGCACGAGGGGCTGTTCCCGCTCGAGCGCACGCCTCCGCCGGGCGCGGAGGTGCTGCTCGAGATCGACTACTCGGGCACGCTGCGCGAGGTGGAGGTGCAGCTCGTCGATCTGGCGGGAACGCCGCTGTCACCGCCGCTCTTCCCGCTGATCGGCGGGGCAGACGAGGACTCGCTGCACGTGCCGCTCGTGGTCCCCGCGCGCGCATTCCGCGCCGTCGTGCGCGGGTTCGATCGCACGGGACTCGCGGCGCAGCGCGTGTTCTCGAACTCCGTGGATCCGAACGCGGCCCCATCGAACGCAATCGACGTCCCCTTGAAAGACTGAACGGCGCTCTCGCGCCGTTCAGTCCATTCTTCTGTTCTTTCCGCGTCCTCCGCGCTCTCCGTGGTTTGCTCTCTCATGAGATCAACCGCCGAGGAACGCGGAGAACGCCGCGCAGCAATCAGCCCCTGTCAGTCACGCAGATAGTGGCACGTGTACCCGCCGGGGTGCTTCTCCAGGTAGTCCTGGTGGTATTCCTCGGCCGAGTAGAACTTCGTCGCGGGCACGATCTCGGTGACGACCGGCCGCTTCCACCGTCCTGACGCATCGGCGTCGCGCTTCGCCTTCTCGGCCGCCGCCTTCTGCTCCTCGGAGAGATAGAAGATCGCCGAGCGGTACTGTGTGCCGACGTCGTTGCCCTGACGGTTCTTCGTGGTCGGGTCGTGCAGGCGGAAGAACACGGCGAGCAGATCGCCGTAGCTCGTCTTCGACGGATCGAAGACGATGCGGATCGCCTCGGCGTGACCGGTCTCGCCGGTCTTCATGTCCTCGTAGCTCGGATCGGCGAGCGTGCCGCCCGTGTAGCCCACCTCGGTGTCGATCACGCCCGGCTCCTTGCGCAGGATCTCCTCCATGCCCCAGAAGCAGCCGCCGGCCAGGATCGCCGTCTCGGTCTTCACGGGAGCCTCCGCCGTCGCGCTCGTACCGCGTGCCTTCTCGACGAGATCGGCGGGGAAGAGGTCCAGGTACTTGCCGTAGCCCTCCTTCTCGAGGTCGCGCAGCGGGATGAAGCGCAGCGACGCGGAGTTGATGCAGTAGCGCAGCCCGTTGGGCCCGGGGCCGTCGTCGAACACGTGCCCGAGGTGCGAATCGGCGTCGGACGAGCGCACCTCGACGCGCACCATGCCGTGCGACGCGTCCTTCTTCTCGCTCACGGCGCCGTCGTCGACGGGCTTCGTGAAGCTCGGCCAGCCGGTACCCGAGTCGAACTTGTCGACCGACGCGAACAGCGGCTCGCCGCCGACGATGTCCACGTACAGCCCGGGCTCGTGGTTGTCCCAGTACGCGTTCCGGAACGGGGGCTCGGTGCCGCACTGCTGCGTCACCTCGTACTGCATCGGCGTGAGCTTCTCGGTGGTCTTCTGCTTCATCGGATCGTCCTCCCGGGACTGAGCGGGATCGAGTGGACTCGCACTTCCGCCAGCGCTCGATTCGACCGGGCTGACGGCGGCGCCGTCGCTGCACGAGGCGCACGCGCCGGCGAGGGAGAGCGCGCCCGACAGGGCCAGGACGGCGGTGATGCGATGGATCTTCATGTTTTCCGGACGGCCGCCCACCGCGCGCACTGCGCGGCCCGGCCGAGGGGCAGTCTACTACGCGGTTTCCCTCGGTCCGTGACCCCTCAGCGGCCAGCCGGAGCCGTCTCCCTGCGCACGGGTCGGTCGGCTCCGGTCTCGTCGAGCCAGCGGAAGAGCTCCTGCTCGAGCTCGTGCGCGCGCTCCGGCCGGGAGGGCGCGAGATCGTGCTCCTCCCCGGGGTCCGCCGCGAGATCGAAGAGCTCGCTCGTCCCGTCCTTCCACGAGTACACGAGCTTCTCGTCGCCGTGACGCACGGCCGACGCGAAGGACTGGTGCGGGAAGTGGAAGTAGAGGCTCGTGCGCGGGAGCGCGTTCCCTCCCCCGAGCAGCGGCGTCAGGTCCTCGCCGTCGCGCGTCGCCGGCGGCGCGATCCCCGCGAGCGCGCACAGCGTCGGCACGAGGTCCATGCCGATGATCGGCACGTCGCAGCGGCCGGGGTGCGCGACCGGACCGCCCCAGGCCACGAAGGGAACGCGCACGCCGCCCTCGTAGACGCGGCCCTTGCCCGAGCGCAGCGGCGCGTTCGACGTGATCGCATAGGGCGGCGGCTCCTCGACGCCCTGCTTGCGCGCGCGCTTCGCACCGCGCAGCTCCGTGATCGCGCCGTTGTCGGAGGTGAAGACGAGCAGCGTGTGCTCGGCGAGCCCCAGGCGCTCGAGCGTCGCGCGCACGCGGCCCACGCTCGCGTCCAGCCGCTCGATCATGGCGGCGTACAGCGGATTGTGCTGCGGATCGTCCGGGTCGACGCGCCCGGCGCACTCGGCCACGAGCTCGCGCGGCGCCTCGAGCGGCACGTGCGGCGCGTGGTGCGCGAGCACGAGCAGGAACGGACGCTCGCGGTTCTCCTCGAGGAAGCGCAGCGCCTCGTCCGTGAGTCGATCGGTGAGGTACTCGCCGGGCGGTCCGTCGGGCAGGTCCGGCATCTCGTACGGCGGGAAGTAGCCGCGCGGCAGCCCCCAGGTCGTCGCGCCGATGCGCACGTCGAAGCCCATGTCCTCGATGCCCGGCCCGCAGTGCCACTTGCCGATCCACGCCGTGCGGTAGCCGGCGTCGCGCAGGAGCGTGCCCATCGTCGCGACGGCTGGTAGCCGGTCGCGCACCTCGGGCTCGACGAGGTCGCCTGCGCCCGCGTCCTCGAGCCGCTCCTCGAGCCCATCCACGGGAGTGTGCGTCCCGAGAACGGCCGTGAAGTGCAGTCGCGCCGGCGTGAGCCCGGTGACGAGCGCCGCACGCGAGGGCGAGCACACCGGCGACGCGGCATAGGCCTGCGAGAAGACGAGCCCCGTGCGCGCCAGCTCGTCGAGCGCGGGCGTGTGATGGAAGCGCGAGCCCTCGAAGCCGACGTCGGCCCAGCCGAGGTCATCGGCGACGATCAGCACGAAGCTCGGACGGGTGTCCTCTGCCCCCTCGCAACCCGCCGCGACGACGGCGAGAGCGACCGGCAGAGCCCACGGGCGTCGCACCGCGCGGCCCCGATCTCCCTCAGTGATTCTTCTTCTTGTCGATGCGGTGCTGCAGCGCGCGCTCCAGCTTCTGCACCGCGTGGTGCACGGCGTCCTTGTATTCGGGCGCATCGTGCTCGACCGCCAGGGGCTCCATCCCCCCCTGACGGGCCTCGATCAGACAGCGCTTGTCCACACCGTTCTTGTGGCTCGAGTTCAGGTCCTTGAGGTGTACCTCCACCCGCGTCAGGCGCTCGACGAAGTGCTCGAGGGCCTGGGTCAGGCTGCGCTCCACGTAGGCACGCAGCGGTTCGGGGACTTCGACGCCTTGCGCGAAGATCTGGATCTGCATCACGCTTCGAGGATAGCGAGGACGACGCTTTCGGGCGATGGCCCATCGACCCGGGAAAGGGCGTCAGCGCACCGTCCGCTCGGGCTCCGGCGCGAGACCGGAGCCAAAGCTCCGTTGCCCGAACAGGAAGTCCAGGGCAGGCGTGGCGGTGAAAGTCGTGACCAGGGCCATGAGGACCATCATCGTGAAGACGGTCGGGCTGATGACGCCGAGCTCGAGCCCCACGTTGAGCACGACGAGCTCCATCAATCCGCGCGTGTTCATCAGGAGACCGAGCGCCGACGAGGAACGCCACGAGAGTCCCGCGAAGCGCGCCGCCAGCGCGGAGCCGCCGAACTTGCCGAGCGTGGCCGCGGCGATGATCGCCGCGCAGGCCAGCCAGTCCGCGCCCGTCGCGAGCAGGTCCAGGTGCGTGCGCATCCCCGTGAGGACGAAGAACGAGGGCAGCAGGAGGACGAGCACCAGCTCCTCCATGCGCGAGCGGAGCTCGCGCGCGAGGCGGCCCTCGTGCGGGAGCAGCGCTCCCAGCAAGAACGCCCCGAAGAGCGCGTGGATGCCCAGCGCTTCCGTGGCGGTGGCCGAGAGCAGGAGCGCGGCCAGGATCAGCGCGAGCGTCGTGCGTGCGAGCGGGCCCTCGCTGCTCTGCTCGCGCCGCACGAAGCCCGCGAGCGCGGGCCGGACGACGAGCAGCATCGCGGCCACGTAGGCCAGCACCCACAACGCGGTCCAGGCCACGCCCGCGGCCTCCGCCCGCGCGATCCCGGCCAGCAACGCGAGCAGCATCCACGCCGTGACGTCGTCGACCGCAGCGCACGCCAGCGCCGTCGCGCCGAGCGGCGTGCGCTGCATGTCGCGGTCCGTCAGGATGCGCGCGAGCACGGGGAAGGCCGTGACCGAGAGCGCCGTCCCCAGGAACAGCGAGAACACCGTGAACGAGACGCCCGCGATCGAATAGTCGGGATACAGCCACAGGGCCAGGCCCGAGCCCAGCAGGAACGGAGCGAGGATGCTCGCGTGCGAGATCGCCACCGTGGCATGCGTCTGCTCTCGCAAGAGGCGCGGATCGAGCTCGAGGCCCACGAGGAACATGAAGAGGATCACGCCGATCTGCGCGACGGTCCCGAGCAGGGGCGCGACCTCCGGCGGCAGCAGGAACGCGTGCCCCGCGGGCCAGAGGGCGCCGAGCACGGAAGGGCCGAGCAGGATCCCGGCCACGATCTCCCCCATCACGGGCGGCTGCTTCAGGAAGCGCTGGAAGCCCGCGCCCACGAGCCGCGCCACGAGCGTGGCGACGGCGAGGACGAGCAGCACGTGCCCGAGCGTCCCGCCCTTGGCGGTGCCGGTCTTCGCGGCGATCGCCGGTGCCGGAGCGCTGCCCGCCTCGAGCTCCTGTCCCTGCGCGCGGATCCATAGATATGCACCGAGCGCGACGGCCACCATCAGCCCGTAGAGGAGCAGGACGCGCGACCGAGAAGGAGCCGGAGCGAGCACGAGGCCCGCCAGTGTGGACGCCGGGGGCGGCCGGGAAAAGGGCCGCGTGCGCGCGGCGCGCGCTACTGGCGGCGCGTGAACACGCGATAGAGCTGCGCGCTCGCGCCAGGCCCATCGGCGTCCTGCGAGAGCACGATGAGCGCGTCGAGCTCCGGTGTGGCGTCCAGGAAGCGCTGCAGCGCGACCTGCGTCTCGGCTTCGTCCGCCGTTCCGATCCCGAGCGCGTGGCGAGCCGAAGCGAGCAGCTCGACCGCGCGCGCGGCGGCGTCCGGATCCGCCTCGTCGCCGACGACCTCGAAGCCGCGCTCGGCGAGCTTGCCGCAGAGCTGCGCGGTGGCCTTCGAATCGGCAGGCGCGTTCAGGTCCTCGAGCACGAGCACGCGCCCGCGGGGCGCGCTCGCGGACACCGGCGGCTCGTCCGGCGACGGCGGCGCGGCGCCGGATTCGGTCGCGAGGATCTCCTCCGCCGTCCGGTCGACGTCCTCGGCCGACGCGGGCGTCGGGGAAGTCTCGACCGGATCGACCCCTCGATCGAGCAGCGGTGTCGGCTCGGCCTCGCCGAGGTCCTCGACCACGCCCTGCGCGAGCTCGACGAGCTTGCGCTCGCGCTCGGGCAGGCCGCGCATCCACTCGGGCCTTTCGGCCGACGCCGTGCGCACGGTCAGGCGCTCCGCGGTGACGGCGCTCGCCTGTCTGGCGGAGGTGAAGAAGCCCAGCGTCGACAAGAAGAGGCCGAACAGCCCGACCGTGGCGAGCGCGACGGAGGGCATGCGCCGGCGGCCGCGCCGCCCGCGGAACGCGCACGCACGCCCCTCGGGCGCCGGCTCGAACGTCGGCGCGAAGGCCGGGATCGCGGGCTCGGGCTGCGCGTGCGCAGGCCTGTCGGCGACGAAGGACCCCGTCCGTCCGAACGAGGGCAGGTCGGCCGGCTTGAGCTCGAAGGGATCGCGCGCCGCGGCGAGCGCCGCGAGGTCGGCGCGCATCTCACCCGCCGAGGCGTAGCGCGCCTTCATCTCGCCCATCGCGCGCTGGACGATCCAGCGCAGCGCTTCCGGGCAGCGCTTGCCGATGGCCGAGAGGCTGCCGTGCGCCGGGAACGAGTTCTCGATCATCGTGTAGAGCACGGCGCCCGCGCTGTAGATGTCGAAGCGCACGCCGTCGACCTCGTGCACCTTCACGCCCTGCAGGGCGAGGCGCACCATCTCGGGATCGCGGTAGTACTCGGTCCCGTGCGTCGTCAGCGTCATCGCCGACGCCAGCGGCGTCACGAGGCCGAAGTCGACCAGGTGCGCGCGGCCGCTCGCGACCAGGATGTTCGCGGGCTTCACGTCCTTGTGCCACAGGCCACCGGCGTGGAAACGGCCGAGGTGGTCGAGCAGATCGGTCGCGTAGCCGAGGACCAGCGCGAGCTCCTGCGGCCCGAGGCCCTCGGGCGAGCTCTGCGCGTGCAGCCCGCGCACGACGCGGTCGAGGTCCTCGCCCTTCACGTAGGGCATCACGTAGTAGAAGTGGTCGGCGCTGAGCTGGTGCTCGCACACGAGCCCCAGGCGGCTCGCGGCCTCGAGCGCACGGCTCTCGCGCACGATCTGCGGCAGCGTCGAGCCCGCTTCGAGCGCGAACGACTTGATGACCACCTCGCGCGGCAGCGCGCGGCCCTGGGCGAGGAAGCGCTTCTGCGTCGCGGCTCTCGGACGCGCGACGAAGAGCTGGGCGCCGGACCCGCCCGAGGGCAGGGTGCCGACGACGTCGTAGCCCTCGAAGGTCGCGCGGCGTGCCCGGCGCGAGCGCGGCGAGCGCTCCATCGCATCCGGCAGGCGCCGCTCGACGTGGTCCACGACGCCGCCGAGGAAGCACAGGCGCAGCGGGTTGCCGAGCGCCACGCGCCACAGGCCGACGCCCGCGCTCTTGACCTCGTCGCCGATCGAGCGCGCGTAGTGCCGGGCCGCGCCCATGCGCAGGAGCGCGAAGTTGATCGCGACCAGCGGCGCCATGGCGGCACCCGTGAAGACGGCGCCCGCGACCTGGACCGAGTCCACGAGCTCGCGCCGCGCGAAGTCGAGGACGTGGACGACGAGCCGCACGACGAGCTTCACGAGCTGCCAGACGAGCCACAGGACGCCCGCCGCCAGCCCCAGCCCGAGAGCCGCGGCGAGGCCGAAGAGCACCAGTCCGACGATGGAGAGCGCGGTCATGGGAGTGTCTCCTCGCGCAAGGGGGACGCGGGCCGCGAGAGCAGGGAGCGCACCACGCGCGCGATGCCCTTGCCGGGCGCGGACGGCGCCGCCGGCGTGGCCCGGGACCCGGTCTCCCGCTCGGGCGGAGCGTTGCGTGCCGTGCCCGTGCTCTGCATCGAGTGGTAGACCTCCGCCAGGACCGCGTCGAACGCCGCGTCGTCCCCCTTGGTGGGATTCGGGTCGAGCCCCTTGCGCAGGAGCTCGTCGCGCTCCTCGTCGGAGAAGCTGTACTTCACGAAGACCTCGGCCAGGCGCCCGCGGATCCGCTCGCGCACCCCCGCCACGCGGCGGCTGACGGTGGCCTCGGAAAGCGCGAGCGCCTCGGCCACCTCACGTCCGGTCTTGCCCTCGAGGACGCGCGAGCGGTAGACGGCGAAGTCCGCGAATCCCGTGGCGCGCTCGGCGGCGCGCAGGGCGGCGGCGACCTTGGCCTCGAAGACCTGCTGTTCGTAGCGCGCGTCGGGGCCCGGGTCGGGGCTGGCGCCGGCGGTCTCCTCCTCGAGCGAGAGGGAACGCCGCCCCCGGCCGCGCTTCTGCGCCATGCGCCGGTCGATCTCGCCCGAGAGGGTGTGGCGCGCGATCGCGAGGAGCCAGGTCGAGAAGCGCGCTCCCCGCGACGGGTCGTGACGGCCGATGGCGTCGGCCAGCGCGGTCAGCGTCTCCTGCGAGAGGTCCTGGGCCGTCTCCGGTCCGATGCGCCCGCGCCCCCAGCGCGAGAGCTGCGCGCGCAGCACCGGTCCGAAGTTTTCCCAGAGCTCGAACCAGGCGGCCGGATCACGGTCGCGCAACCGGCGGACGAAGTGGGTCGTGGGATCGCTCAGCACGGGCAGGGTGGGCGTGCCTAGGGGACCGGCGGCCGCGGGGCCTTCGACACGGGGGGCCGCCATTAACCCGGAGGCGCCATCACTATTCGCGGAAAGGGTGCTCCCGCGAAAGACGGCGAGCGGGATTCCCAAGGACTTCGCGGACGCAGGAAGGCGACCGTCGCCCCCGCACCCACCGAACTCGAGGCCGCTGACGATGCGCCTCGCCTCCCTACTGAACCCCAGGAATCCAACGCCATGTTCTCCTTCGTCGGCAAAGCCCTCAAAGTCGGCGTCATGTCGGCCCTGCTGCTGGGCCTGGCAGGAGCCGGAGCCTTCGCCCTGATGGGCAAGCACCGCACCAAGGCCGTGGTGCACGAGCTCCAGGACAACCTCCTCGAGTCGATCGACGCCCATCTCGACAACCCCGAGCTGATGCGCACCCAGCTGCGCGATCTCGAGCGCGAGTACCCCGAGCGCATCGCGCAGGTCCAGAGCGATCTGGCCGAGATCAAGCACGAGATCCGCGAGCTCGACCAGGAGATACAGGTGAGCGACCGCGTCGTCGCGCTGGCCGAGCAGGACCTCGGCCGCTTCGAGACCCAGGTCTCCTCGCAGATCCCGCGCGAGGCCGGCGCGCAGCTCGCGGCCGTGCGTCTCGACGGTGCCGAGTACACGCCCGACGAGGCCCACTCGCAGCTCGAGCGCATCCGCGCCACGCGTGCCGCCTACGTGCACCGCGCCGCGGACGCGCGCCACGACCTCGGCTACCTGACGAAGCAGGCCGGACGGCTCGAGGAGCTGCTCGCGCGTCTGCAAGGAGAGCAGACCGAGTTCCGCGTCCAGGTCCAGGGCCTCAACCGCCAGATCGACGCGATCGCGCGCAACGAGCGGCTCATCGGCCTGCTCGAGAAGCGCAACAAGACGATCGAGGAGTGCTCGCAGTACGAGACGGTCAGCCTGAACCAGATCACCTCGCGCCTCGACCAGGTGAAGGGCAAGCAGGAAGCCGCGCTCGACCTCTTGGCGAGCGAGGAGCACGCCACGGACTACGAGGACATCGCCCGC
>Ga0111538_10014250_pt1 | contig 10486 bp, 11 predicted proteins | sample SoiMethybrSBSTD1_FD_79669 | JGI IMG/M metagenome (GOLD analysis project Ga0111538, IMG submission 79669) | Bulk soil microbial communities from a Populus tree surrounding site in Tennessee, USA - Soil MetaG P. TD hybrid SBSTD1 (version 2)... | ecosystem: Environmental > Terrestrial > Soil >... | reverse complement strand
TGAGTATAGGATTGTGCTCCCTGACGGAACGCTCAAATACATCAACTCCTCAGGTCATCCGGTTCTCGATGACCACGGAAACTTGATGGCGTTTGTTGGCACTGCAGTAGATGTCACGGAACGTAAGCGCGCGCAGGAGGAGCATGAGAGGCTGCGGCAACTGGAGTCCGATCTCGCGCACATGAATCGCGTGAGCATAATGGGAGAACTTGCTGCCTCGCTGGCTCACGAAATCACGCAACCGATCGCCACCGCGCGCAACAACGCGCGTGCGGCCATACGCTTCTTGGACAGAGCGCCGCCAGATCTGGGTGAAGTCAGGGAAGCGCTTGCCTGTGTCGTTGACGACGCCGATCGTGCCGGAGATATCATCGACCGGATCCGTGATCACATCAAGAAAGCGCCGCCGCGAAAGGATTGTTTTGATCTTAATAGGGCGATCAATGAGGTGATCGAATTGGCGCAAAGCGCAATAACCAAAAATGAAGTCTCGGTTCGAACACGGCTTATGGAGGGGGTGTTTCCCGTTCAAGGCGATCGTGTTCAGCTGCAACAAGTTGTCCTCAACCTGATCCTGAACGCAGTCGAAGCAATGGGCTCGGTTGAGGCGGGCGCAAGAGAGTTGCTGCTCAGCACCGAGCAAAGCCAGACGGGTGGTGTCCTGGTGGCGGTGCGCGATTCAGGGCCGGGCATTGCTCCGGATCATCTCGGGCGCGTTTTCGAGCCTTTCTACACCACAAAATCCAGCGGGGTTGGAATGGGGCTATCGATCTGTCGATCGATCGTCGTTGCCCATGGGGGTAGGCTGTGGGCAGATGTGAATGCACCTCGCGGCGCCCTCTTTCAGTTCACCTTGCCCAGCGCGGAAAAGGAAACTCATGAATTCTCTTCGAGCGAGTCATCCGACTGAAGAGCCTTACGAAGACACCGTATTAGATGCTCCTCATCAACCGGCTTGCGAAGATAACAAACGACGCCCTCGTTCAGGGTTTGGGCCCGGTCAGCCTCGTCGGGGTAGGCAGTAACGAGGATCGTCGGAATTGCGTACCCAGCATCGACCAGATGTCTGTAGAGCTCGACTCCGGTCATGGCAGGCATATGGACGTCAGCGATCAGACAGGCGGTTTCGAGGAGACGAGGCGATGCGAGGAAATCGGCTGCCGACGGAAAAGCCTCGACAGTGTAGCCCTCCGACCTCATGAGCCTTCTCATGGATTCGCGAAAGAACTGATCATCCTCAACGATCGAGACCAATGACGCTTTCGGCATACGGCCTCCGCCAGTTCCAACGAACCTGCCATACGGGGGCTCCTAAGAGTGACATAGGGCCTGCATGGGAATTGCGTAACGTGCGCCAAAGAGGACCGTCGCGGCAATGCCCGTGCCTGTAAATCTTGGTTTATACCCGAATGCGAATTTCAGAAGCTATTTACGGAGATGCCGTCGAACCAATATCAGTGTACGTAAACTTTGGTTTATGCCGCGCGAGCCTTCTGGCGGAGAACGAAGCTGTCCATATCTACAAGTTGAGACTAGGCTATAGGCGGTACGGCCAGTCAAACTTGTGAACTGAGACAAAGGCTCATTTTAGTGATCCTTTGATCGAGAGTAGCCGCAATGCCTGACGCAAAGCCCACCGTCTTGGTCATCGACGACGATCCGGCCCTCCGAGATTCGGTTGCGCGTTTGTTGCGCTCGGTTGGCCTGGATGCCCAGTTGTTGCCGTCTATTTCTGACTTTCTCCGGTGCGATCTGCCGGATGGCCCCACCTGTCTGGTCCTCGACATCAGATTCCCCGGGCAAAGCGGTCTTGAACTACAGCGCGAGCTCGCCGCGGCAAAGAGAGAACTCCCTATCATTTTCATCACCGGGCACGGCGACATCCCGATGTCGGTGCAAGCGATGAAGGGTGGTGCCATTGAATTCCTCACGAAGCCGTTCCGCGATCAGGATTTGCTCGACGCCATTCAGCTCGGGCTTTCTCGCGATCGCCGGCGGCGGGAGAATGAAAAGGCTTTGGCCGACCTCAAGGAGCGCTTCGAGTCTCTAAGCCCCAGGGAGCGAGAGATCATGACTCAGGTCGCGCGAGGTCGCCTTAGTAAGCAAATTGCCGGCGACATGGGCATCGCCGAAACTACGGTGAAAGTCCATCGCAGCAGGGCGATGCGGAAGATGAACGCCCGTTCGCTTCCCGAGTTTGGCCGAATGGCGGATAAGCTTCATCTGGTACCTGAGAAGTCGCACCGCTCGTAAGTCGACGAATCCGTCCTCCTTTACCTTGACGCGCGCCGTCTGTGTGCGCCCGTACGCTATCAGCTGCCAGGTCAGCGGCCATACTCCGCTCTGACCTCTCAGCGCTGGCTCCCCTTTCGAACCGACGAAAGTAGCGGCAACGGCGTGAAAGCTGTTTCGAGCCACGGTTTCTAAACCAAGGTTCACATGCCGCAACCACATCCGTATCCCGCACTACTCACGTGCAATAGATCTCCGCAGGCAAAATCATCGAAGATGCACCCGTCGATGCAGGACAGCTCTGCCAAATTCCAATTCACACGTGCAGAGGATGGTGCTCATGGTTGATATGTCGCGCAGAATAATGATCAAAACTAAGGGTACGGTCGGCGAGGCCATCGTGCCGGTTGCCATTCTACCCAGCCAATCCTTTGGAGAAGTGCTGGCCAAGGACGCGCCTTCTGCGCCGACCGGCTGGCGCGAAACAAGCGAACGCATTTCGCACGCAGCAAGTGTGACTTGCATGCGACAAGCCCATCCAGGATTGACGTCCGCCCATTGGGTGGAGGGACTCGTTGCTAAGCCGACATTGCGAACCCCCTTCATTGAAGGGCACATGCGCGCCCAAATTCCGCCAATCGGAGCGATCCTGTGCCTGTCGGCCCAAGCGGCCGTGGCGTTCCAGAGGTATCGCTTCAATAACGGCCTCATCCTCGGCACGACCTTGGCGGCGGTGTCCTGCTACGACGATACAGCGCGGCGCATGGGGCTGCGTCCCTCGCAGATGCAGCTCACCCTTATCGCCGCGGCCGCCGCTGCCCTGACCATGATGATGCAGCAGGTGCTGCGTGCCTTCGTTGACTTCTGAAGAACAAATAGCAGCGAGCACCTCGTAGCAGTGCCGAGCATGCGGCACAGAGAGAAAAGGAACTCAACATGTCCTTGCGCATTCCAGTCGAGTTGCAGACAGATGGCGTGGAGAACTACCCAAAATACTGCGGTGCCGGCTCGTGTAACGCTACCACGGTTGCTTCCAATCAGCTTGACCGTGCGAGATTGAGCCGTGTTCTCGGTTACATCGAAGAGCATCTCGCCGAGGACTTCACCGTCACCGACCTCGCCAATGTCGCATGCCTCAGCATCTTTCATTTCACCCGTGCATTTGCGGGTGCCATGGGCGCGCCTCCGCATCGCTACGTCAGTCGACGGCGGCTGGAGAGCGCGAAGGCGATGATCACGACGGGACGCGCGTCCCTCTACGAAATCGCCCTTGATTGCCAATTTTCCTCGCAATCGAGCTTCACGCGCGCATTCCGGCGAGCCACGGGCATGACGCCCGCCGAGTACCGACGAACGTCGCGATAGGTTCATCCGCGGAGGCGTCAATCACGTTCATGACAGACGACTGCTGGGATCTTCGGCGCACCAAACCGGACCAGTTCTGCGTGCTCACTTGACCGAACCCCCAGGGTGAAGTCGGGTCCTACGAGAACGGTCAACACAACAGCCAGGTGCGGTGGAGATAGACGCGGCCTTCTGCCACTAAGTCAGACCAACACGATGAAAACCGGAAATTCCAAAAAGATACCGATCAGCATGGGGAACCATGAGCCGTTTCATCTTTAGCTTACTGGCCGGGCTGCTGTGTTGTGCCTTTGGCGCGTCTGGGAGTGCGCAGGACGCGGCAGGTTTTAACCTTCTCAAGCTTGCTGGCAACAATGTTCACTGGGAAGCGGCGGCCAGTGGCCAGGCGCCAATCGTCACCTACACGCTGCTGCGCGACGATATGGAGTTCGCTGGCGCCCGCAACTGCCGCGGGATGACCTCCCTCGATCACCTCATCGCGGCATCTGAGCTTGCTGTCCCCGCGGTGTACGAAGAAATTGCCGCCGCGTTTCACATGTGGGAGGCCGCAATCAATATCAGCTTCCGCGAAGCGTCCAAGGGCGAGCGCGCCAACATCCTCGTCGGTGCCCAGGCGGAGCCGCAAGGCTGGGCATTTGCCGACGTTTCTTATGACACGTCCTCACCGCAACACGTCAAACCTATTTCTCTATCGCTAATTTGTCTCAATCCGGCCAAGCGCTGGAAGATCGGCTTTGATGGCGATCTCACGGTCTACGATTTGCGCTACACGCTCGCCCACGAAATTGGCCATGCGATCGGCCTCGATCATCCGGTCGGCGCCGATCAAATCATGGGATATCGCTACGACGAGCGCTTTCGCTCGCTACAGTCTGGCGACACGCAGGGCGCCGCCCTGCTCTACGGCGCACGCTCTCCGGGCGCGGTCACTTCCGGACAGACCGGACCTCCACAAATCGGCCAAGCGCTTCGTCAGTTCACAGACTTGGCGAAGCAGCACTTGAGGTTCGGCTATCAGTAACGCGAGGTTTCGCTATGAGTAAACGAGTGGGCGAGATGATTGTGACGTCAGAGCAGGTCCGTCGCAAGTCGATTGCAGCCTGCCAGACAGCGCTGACAGAAGGCGATGTTGCCGTACTCGTACCAGCGGATGTCGCCAATGCCCCCTCGGACGAGGAACGCCCGTTTGCTGTTCATGTGCGGCATCTGCTCATTCGTCTGAGGGACGCGGACCTCGATGAGATTGCAGCCATTCTCCATGAGAGTGAAGCAATCACTATTTATCCCAGCACCGGCTGCGCAAGTGCGCATGACCAGGTGGTTGGCACCGCGGCGCGGTTGAAGGGGCCGGTCCATCATGGTCTCGATCCGGACGAGGGTCCTTCTGGCGACCTATCCGGTGCGCGGCCTGGGTTCCATTCAGCGAGGCACAACCAAAATTGGCGCAATTCTTGGCTATCTCCAATTCCGCTGGAGGTGACATGACCTTCATTTGGACGGTGAAGAATGCCAATGGCGAGGTCATTCCTCATTTCACAAGTGCTTCCGCGCTTGAAGTCGCCCGCAAAGTGGTGCCCGCGCACTATGACGCTTTCCGTCTCCAGGTGTCTTCGTCATATCGCGAGCTTTTCGATCGGGCGTTGAAACAGATCTTGGAACATGAGGATTGGCGCATTGTGAGACTGAGAGGACCGAGAAGAAGTCGCCAGCCACGGCGCCCACCGCCGCCAATCGAGCCGCGCAAAGTCGGACACGAGGCTTACACCTGCGAGGCTGGGCTCGAGCGCAGCGCAAAACGAGCTGACGGACAGCCTGTCGAGCGAAACCAGAGCGCCTGTTGGCTCGGTTTCGGTGCAACGACCGCACCAGATTTTCAGTGACCTCGGACGTCGTGTGCAGGAGTGGGCTTAAGTTATTGGACTCCCATAACCACGAGTTGCAGGTGGCGCTGTTTCTGATGTTGCTACCTGCGGCTACGCGGCTACCTTGGACCAACGCGAGCGCGGAGCTTGCCATGCGCACGGGATCACAATCCCTGTCGCGCAGCCGTCAGAGCTTCAGCGTCGTTGTCGCCGCTGATCGACTTGAAAGTTCTCGCTTTTTTGCAGCTTCAAAGGGGTCCTCGACATGAAGAACTCCGTTCAATTCAGCCGGGGCACCCCACTTACCTCAATGCGTTGCCCGCTTTCGACGTGAGCACGCGGCGATAACCGTCATGGATGTATCCATCATATCAGCACTCCCGGCATTGGCGAGCGCCCCGGCATTGGCGCACTCACGTCGGGCGTCTCAGGATGGATGACGCAGCGGACCCTGGCGCGCACGCAGTGGCTCGAACACGAAAAGACCCTCCGCCAGGAGATATACGAGCAATTCATCGAGAAGCGAAGGGAGTTGATCATCTTTCTCAGTGGAGCGGTGGCCGCTTGGTGCCGAGGCGCGGCGAGGCAACCCGCCGTATGGCGACGTTTCCCGAATTCAGACCCATCATTACGACCTAAGAACTACATATGAACGGGCCGGCACCAAAGAACGTACGACGGCGCTTTTTCTTTGCCCTCGGCCGCGCCATACACCTAACATGGCCGGTGCTGTCGACAATTCTGGCGGTTCAGGTTGCCCTGGGCTTGCTGATTGCCTTTGTCGAGGGCTGGTCTGTCGGAGACGCAATGTATTTCACCTTCGTCACCGGCCTCACGATCGGTTATGGCGACATCGTACCGCGGCAGGCGCTCGCGCGTGCACTTGCGATCGGGATTGGTGTCTCCGGGCTCTTCCTTACGGGCGTCATTGCGGCGATTGCAGTCCATGCCATGCGCAGCGCGCTCTCTGATGACGATACCAGCTGAAAGAGCAGAGGAAGGCGGGGTGGTTTCCAGTTTCTGGCGCCACTCCGTCGGCTAACTTTGACCTCGTTGCGGCTATCCCGTATGGCCAAAATATTCGAAACGGCGCAGGGGCCTGTACTTCACGAGCGATCGATCTTGCCGGAGCGACAAAGTTGGGACTACGGATAGCAAAGCGGCTTCGGCGACTTCCTCGACCTCTCAATCGCAGCGCGCAGAATCGCAAAATCAGAGTTCCGGGCTTTGAACCGTGGGTGTGCGATCACGCCGCCGCTCGATGGTAATAGCGCAGGAGCGCACCAAGCGCCCGCGGCATTGAACAGGCTGCGGCTCGCGGCGGATTTCCGTATCACGGGGGAACAGCAGGAAGTTACCCTTGCCCTGGCGATTCCGCTCGACATGATAATGTTCGACGTATTCGATCAGCGCCCGGCGCAGGGAGCGCTCACCCAAAGAGAACCACCTTGGACAAGCACTCCTCCTTCACCGACCGGACCCAGCGCTCCGCATAGGGATTCAAGTTCGGACAGCGGGCAGGCAGCGTGAGCGGTTCAACCGACCTAACGCAGTGATGGCCCGGAACGACCCATTGCCTTTGAACAGGGGTACGATTATTTCGGGCGCACCGAATACGTTCTCTTTCTCATCATTTGCTGAATTTTCTCCCATTTTACTCGGCCCCGTGCGGATTCGATATTAGGTTGAAGTCACAAAACCCTAGTGGCAAATGCCCGCTTAACTAGCAAGGCATGCGCCGAACATCGAATCATGGAGTTGACTCTGATGCTGTTTACGGGTGGCAGCTATGTCGCGCTGCGTTTTGTACGAATTGGTCTAAAGCATCATCTTGGAGTTACCGGAGACAGGCCCTCGTCCTCCCCAATCAGCTCTTGACCAGCAAATTCTTAAAGCAAATCTATCGCACCGACGAATGCGATTTGGGCTTCAGCGCAGAGGGTTATCCCCAGGCGCAGAGTGCCGCACGGCGCGCCGCTCCCATACGGCAGCGCACGTTGTGAAGGAGGACCTAGTTGTGGCCGAAGCGTTATCCACCAAATTACCCCATCCAATATTACCTAGACCTGTGGCGGCCTCGTCTGGATATGTCGGCACGCTGGGACTGACCACACTGAACGAATACGCGCTCGATTTCTGGCAGAGATCAATTCTGTTCCTCGACATCTTGCGCCAGCGCGGCGACGCGCGCGAAGAAATGCTGGCACGCGGAGTGTCTTCGGTTCTGCTCTTTGATACCGAGCTGGTGATGCGCGGCGACTCCCTGCCACGTCCGGTCAACTACTCCCTCCTCCGCGTGATCCCGCCGGCAAGCGTTGAGATAGATGACCGCAAGCGCCCGGTGGTGGTCATTGACCCGCGCGCCGGCCAGGGCCCCGGAATCGGGGGTTTTAAGGCTGCCAGTGAGATCGGCGAAGCTTTCAAGGCAGGGCATGCGGTGTATTTCGCTGGCTTCACGGCTACTCCGATCGACGGACAGCGCATCGAGGACGTGGCACGGGCGCACACCGTATTCATGGAAAAGGTGCGCGAGCTCCATCCGGCGGCCCTCGGCAAGCCCTTCGTATTCGGCAACTGCCAGGCAGGCTGGCACGCGATAATCGCCGCCTGTATGCGCCCTGACGTCGTCGGACCAGTCGTTATTGCAGGCGCGCCCCTCTCCTACTGGGCCGGCGTGCGCGGCAAGAACCCGATGCGCTACCTCGGCGGCCTCCTGGGCGGCAGTTGGCTCGACCGCCTGATGAGCGACCTCGGTAACGGCAATTTTGATGCCGCCTGGCTGGTCGCGAACTTCGACAATCTCAACCCTGCCAACACGTTGTGGTCGAAGCAATACAACGTCTGGTCAGATCCGGAGCAGCAGAAGAGCCGCTATCTGGAGTTCGAGAGGTGGTGGGGCGACTTCGTGGTATTGCGCGGCGAAGAAATGCAATGGATGGTCGACAATCTGTTCGTCGGGAACAAGCTTTCGACCGCCCAGATCGTCACCAGCGACGGCACTCGTCTCGACATCCGAGAGATCAAGTCACCGATCGTTTGCTTCTGCTCGCAGGGCGACAACATCACTCCGCCGCAGCAAGCGCTTGACTGGATTCTGGACAATTACCAGAGCGTGGATGAAATTCGTCGCTACGGACAGAAGATTTTCTACGCCATTGATCCGAAGGTCGGCCATCTGGCCATCTTCGTCGGCACCACGGTGGCCACGAAAAATCACGCCGAATTCATCAACAACATGGAGCTCATCGACGCGATGCCACCCGGGCTCTATGAGATCATGATTACCGAGAAGCCGGCGGCTCCGGACGAAGCCCCCGCTTTCGAGCTGTGCATCGAAGCCCGCGGACTCGAGGACATTCGTGCCCTAGGCTCCAATTCAATCGAGGACGAGCGTGAGTTTGCAGCTGTGGCCCGTGTGTCGGAGCTCAACAATGCTGCCTACCAGACCTTTGTGCAGCCGTGGATCAAGACGATGAGCAGCCCGCAGCTCGCGCGCGCTGTCTTGCAGCTCAATCCGCTGCGGCTCAGCTACTCTCTCCTGTCCGATAAGAACCCGTTGCTGCGTGGGATTGCTCCGCTCGCAGAGCAGGCTAGAGCACAGCGGATGGTCGTCGCAGCCGACAACCCATTTGTCGCAATGCAAAAACAGTTCTCGCAAGCGATGATCGACGTGCTCAATCTCTATCGTGACTCGCGTGACCAGATGGTCGAGCAGGTGTTCCATGCGGTGTATGGCTCGCCCTTGGTTCAGGCCGCTTGCGGAATCTCCCAATACGACGGCCCACCCCGGTCACGGCCTGGCGTGTTGCCTTCCGTCCAAGCGGCGGTAGACCATGAAATTCATGCCTTGAGACGACGGATCGCCCAGGGCGGTTCGCTCGAGGCGGCGGCGCGGGTACTCGTGTACATCGGCAAGGCCAGGCACCGCGTCGAGGAGCGCACCTTCGAAGCCCTGAGACACCTGCTGCTGGCGCACCCGGAGGTATCGCCTACAGAATTCAAAGAGATCCTGCGCGAGCAGTGGGCAATTGTGACCATCGATGAGCGAGCTGCGATTGAGGCTCTGCCGCACCTGCTACCGGCGGATGTCGCGGCACGCCAAGCCTTTCTCGATGCGATCAGGCAAATTATGACGGCGACCTCTGACCTCAATGCCGAGACACAGCGCCGTTTCAGTGAGATCGAGCAGCTCCTCGAGACTGACCCACCGCAAAGGGAAGCGAGGTCCAGACCGGGGCAGCTCGCCGCCGAATGAACAGAGGCGCGCTGCCCCAATGCATGAAACGGTTGCGGCAGCAAAGACGCCTTGGCTTCCCCCTCTGGGTCCATTTCCCGGCCCCAGAGGAGGCGCATTTCGACGCCAAAACTATGAGGTGCCTATCCGGCTCTACCCTCCAACCTCAGTCGCACGCCGTGTTCCCACAAGACAAACAACTTGGGGTCCCGTCGCGCGATGCACCCCAGGCAATGCATCGACGCACGCTCTCGGCGTTTGAACCGCTTGTACCGATCAGAACCGCCCGTAGTAGTTCAGCCAGCCCCGCACCACCGGATTCGTGAAGCTCGCCAAATCGAGAGATTGTCGAGTTTCCTCAAGATCGAAACACAACGGCGTCTAGTCGATCTCTAGCACGTGGTTTGCGCGGACAATCCAACTGCGTCCTCGATTATCGGATCGCGTACCCAAAGAAAATCCTCCAGAAAGAGGCAGACTTCCTCAATCTCTGCCAAACCGTTGATGAATGTCCCTACAATCGGCTGTGGGCTGATCAAGAAGGTCTCGAGGGTAGGATCGATGGCGAGGCTACCAGCCCCTTTACGGGCACATTGCAACGGGTGAGTAGAACATAAATTCCGTTGGCTGATTGTCACTGGGATCGATTGAAAGCCACGCGACTGAATTTCCGCTCCGTAGAAGTCGGTCTGCCCATGCGACCGCCAGAGACGTTTTGCCGAGCCCGCAGGACCTTGATCACGGACAGGCGCTTCTCCTGGCGCGAGCGACGAGCTCGAGCGGACGGAGACGA
>Ga0111538_10014249_pt1 | contig 10487 bp, 13 predicted proteins | sample SoiMethybrSBSTD1_FD_79669 | JGI IMG/M metagenome (GOLD analysis project Ga0111538, IMG submission 79669) | Bulk soil microbial communities from a Populus tree surrounding site in Tennessee, USA - Soil MetaG P. TD hybrid SBSTD1 (version 2)... | ecosystem: Environmental > Terrestrial > Soil >... | reverse complement strand
GAGGCGGAAATCGTTCATCGCGTGACTCCTATTTGGTTCAGGTGACGCGAGGATGCCCGCGGCGCGCGATTCCGGCGCGCCGGAATCGGACCTCGAATTACGGAGCGGGGCGCTGGTGCGCGCGCTTGCGCGCCGCGCGCTCGTCGCGAACTTCGGCGAGCAGCTGCACCGGATCGATATCCGCCAGCGCGCGATCGATCCGCGCGGGATCGACCTGGTAGGTCGACCCCTGCCGATCGCGGTGCAGGATCCGCGCATCGACGAGACAGCGTCGCAGCGTCACGTGGTCGACGCCGAACGGCGCGCACAACGTACGGAGCCATTCGCGCAGCAGGTCGTTGACCTCGCGCTCGCGATACTCGCGTCCGGGCTCGAAGCGCAGGGCGGCGAGCGCGAGCAATACGTCCAGGTCGGCTGGCTTTACCGGCAGCCCGGTCAGCGGGCCGTTGGCGAGCATCCTCTTCAGCGCGACGCGTGCGTTCTCAGGCGTCATTCATTCGACCGGCGTTTTCGGCCCGACCGAGGCCCCCTCGATGCGGTGGCGTTGCAGCGCTTCGGCGACGAAGCCCGAGGCCTTCATTTCCTCGACGAACTCGCGCAGGTAGCGCGCTCCGGCCTCGCCGCGCGCACGCGGCGTTCCCATCGCCTGGTTGATCACCATGAAGCGGCCTTCGAGCAGCCGCAAGCCGGGAGTGCGGCGCGCATCGGCTTCGAGCTGCTGCTTGACTCCGGCGGCGACGTCGAGCTTCTGGGCGAGGAAGAGCCCGACGACCGCGGGCGAGGTCGGCGCGCGAACGAGCTTCGCGTGCTTCAGGCTGCGCGAGAGAAACAGGTCGTACGCGCTGCCCTTGCCGACCGCGACGCGTACGCCTTCACGGTCGACCTCGGCGTTGCTGCGGATCGGGGAGTCCTGTTGCACGAGGTACGCGCCTTCGATGACCACATACGGGCCGCTATAGCTGATATCGACCGCGCGCGCCGGATCGATCGCGACGTAGGCCACGTCCCACGCACCGGACTTTACGGCGTCGACGACCTTTCCGGCGGCGTCGTAGAGGACGAACTGCACCGGGACGCCGAGGCGCCGCGCGAGCTCGCGCGAAAGATCGACCGACACGCCGCGCGGCTCGCCGGTCGCAGCGTCCTTCGCAGCGAGGATCGGGTTGCCGAAATTGATCGCGGCGTGAAGCGTGCCCGTGGGGGCGAGCTCGGCGCGCGCAGCGGTGGGGACCGGCGGCGTCGCGGCGCAAGCACCGAGCAGTGCAAGCGCCAGCGCGCCTGCCGCAAGCCGCGCTTCAATCAAGATGCAGGACTCCTTCGGAGAAGAGGACCGAAGCGCCTCCGACCCAGGTCTTCTCCACCACGCCGGCTTTCTTCGCGGCGCGCGCAATCAGCGTGCTCGGGCGGCCCATCTCCACGCCTTGCGCGATGCGCCAGGTGAAGGTCGCGTCGCCTTGCGCGGCGTAGTGCGCGAGGAGTCCCGCGAGGGCGCAGGTGGCGCTGCCGGTGGCCGGATCCTCGGGCACGCCGCTGAGCGGCGCAAACATGCGCGCGCGAACGTCGAAGCCGTCCTTCGCATGCGCATAGAAGTGCAGCGAGGGCCGTACGTCCTCGGCGAGCAGGCTTTCGAATGCCGCGGGGTTCGCACGTGCGCGCCCGAGTGTCGCCCGGTCTTTCAGCTCGGTGATCACGAACGGAAGGCCGACCGACGCGACTTGCGGAGCGTGCGTCGCAGTGACGATGTCTGCAGCGCTGAGCGACACCGCGGCCGCGATGCGTTCCGGCGCGATCGTCTTGCCGAGCGATACCGGCTGCGGCGCGGCCAGTTCGCAGCGTACGACTCTGCCGTTATCGGCGTGGATCGAGATCGGCACGAGCCCCGCGTCCTCCTCGAACGTCACCGTCTGCGAGCGGATCTCGCCGAATTCCCCGATGGCCGCGAGCACGAACGCGGTGCCGACGTTCGGATGGCCCGCGAACGGGATCTCGCGCGTCGGCGTAAAGATCCGCACGCGCCGCGTCTGCCCGGCCTGCGGCGGGAAGACGAAGGTGCTCTCGGAAAAGTTGAACTCGCGCGCGATGCTTTGCATCTGCTGCGCCGACAGGCCGTCGGCGTTCGGCAGGACGGCGAGCGGGTTGCCGCCGAAGCGCGTCTCGGTGAATACGTCGCAAATATAGTAGCGATACTTCATGTGCTCTCCCTGTGCACGACCGGGCGCATGAAATCCTCGATCGAGCGTGACGATGGGCGGGCCTGGGGCGGTGCGATCCGGCCGACCAGGTCGCCGCCCGAGTTGCTCGCGGCGCGTGGCTTCACGACGAGCGTCTCGGCGGACGCCGGAATGAATCCGAACAGCGCCTCGATCGCCCAGCCATGCGTCACGAGGACGAGCGTGCCGGGACCGCGCCACGTCGCGATCATCTCCTTCAGCTGCGTGCGCCGCTCGGGGTTCTTTCCGCCGCGATCCGACAGCAGGCTCGTCGAGGTTTCCACCGTGCCGACCGCCATCAGCTGCGCGGTTTCGAGCGTGCGGCACCAGGGCGAAGAGACCACGCGCGCTACGCGCACGCCGCGGCTGCGGAACGCTTCGCCGAGCGCGCGCGATTGCGCTCGGCCCGTCTCGTCGAGGTTACGTTGCGTCTTGCAGTCTGCGGCGTGCGCGCCGGGCGGATCCATCGCGCCCGGCGCGTTGCCGTGCCGGATCAACACGACGTGCCCACCCTTCGCGAGCGCGGACCAGGCCTCGGCGGGTTCCTGCGCGATTGCGCCCGGAACCGCCAGCGCCAGCAATGCCGCGAGCAGGATGCGAATGCCGGTCATTGCAGCGTGATCCGGTTTGCGACGGCACCGTCAGGGGCCTTCGTGCCCTGCACGCGCACCTTGTCGCCCGGCTTCACCTGGCTGCGGTCCGCCGCGACGATCGTCGTCACCGGAACTCCGGGACCGACGACCAGCTCCGATTCGCCGCCCGCGAATCTCACCTTGATGGTGTTGCTGCCGCCGACGATCGCCGTGCCGGTCACGGTGGCGTTCGTCATCGTCTGGCCGCGCGCATCGTTCATCGGGCGCTGCCCTTCGCCCACGCCGCGCATGATGTCCGGGAAGATCCGCAGCTCGGTCGAATGCAGCTTGCCGTCTTCCTTGCGGACCGCCGCCGATGCGATGAAGTCGTTGGTCCTGATGTCGTTCAGCGTCGCGGGCCTGTTCCGGACGATCACGAGGTTCGGTGCGAGCTTGAAGGCCTGGACCGCGCCGGCCTCGTCCTTCACCGAGATCGAACCGGCGTCGAACGCTTCGACCGTGCCCGTCGCCGCGAGCGCGTTCGGCGCCTGCGCAAGCGCAGGCGCCGCGACGAGCAGGAAGCACGAGAGCAGGGTGGCTCGCATGGTCGTTGCTTTCTGGTTGGTTATCGAGACGCGATCTTGACAGGCTTCGTGCGCCCCCCGCCGCCGCTCGAGAGAATGAAAGCAACCCATCGCCGGCCTATCGCCCAGGCGCCGTCTTGCGCGCGAGCGCGCGGAACCTCTCCAGGTCGGCCTTCGGCACCGAGCCCTCGAGGTTGATGTAGCCGCGCGACCCGTTGACCCACAGCACCAGCCGGTTCTCCGGGCGGACGAAAAAGACGTAAAACAGCCCGGGCATGATGCCGAGGCTGCAATTTCCGGGCGTAAAGACGAAATCGAGCACCTTGTCGCCGTCCTTCGGTTCCCCCTTGAACACTTCGAGCAGCTTGTATGTTCCCTGGACCGTCTTGATTTCGCTGCCGCCGATGCGCTCGGGCTTCCCGGTCTCCTCTACGCGCACGATGCGCGCAAGGAACACTTCTTTCGCCTGGGCGAACTTCTCCTCCTCGCTCGCCGGTTCCGGCATCGAGCAGGCGCCCGCGCGCGCGGGCAGCAGTAGCAGGATTGCCAGGATGAGCGTGCCGAGCGTTGCGTGCATCGTCAGCGAAGGCGTGCGATCTGCCGGTCCTGCACGCGGGCGAAGAGCGCGAGCGCGCTCACTGCGCCGATCAGCGCGCACAGCATGTCGGACTGAGTGTCCCATGGGTCGCCCTGCGTTCCGAGAAACTCGTCGGCGCCCTGTCCGAGGAGCGCGGCCGCCAGCCATTCGATGAGCTCGTACGCGGCGCTGATCGCGAGCGCGATGCAGACCACGACGAACGCAAGCATCTTCGTGCCGTGCACGTGGCCGCCGCGGACCAGGATCTCGCGGGCAAGCAGCGCGGGGACGAATCCCTGGAAGAAGTGCCCGATCTTGTCGTAGGGATTGCGCGTGAGGCCGAGCGTCTCGGCGATCTGGAAGCCGAACGGCACGCGCGCGTACGTGTACGCGCCGCCGGCGATCAGCACGACGGCATGAACGAAGATCAGCACGTAGAGCACCGAGGTCAGCGGGTATCGGCGATAGGTCATCCACAGCAGCGGCAGCGCGACGAGTACCGGCAGCACTTCCAGCAGCCAGGTGGTGCGATCGTAAGGGCGCAGAGCGGAAAAGACGAGCAGCGCGACGAGCACTCCCGATGCCGCGACCAGCCCGGTAGTACGCGTCATGCCCTGCGCGCTTCCCTCTCGAAGTAATTATCGTAGTACATCCGGCGCCCGCGCATCAGCTGCCACGCGCTCGAGGCGGCGTAGGCGGGCAGGAAGAGCGGTCCCCAGGTTTCGTACTGCCGGACGTGCACGTGCTCGTGCTCGCGAGCGGTCGCGAGCGCGCGTTGCGTGACCCCGATGATCACGTGGCCGAAGGTGATCGCCTCGAACCGCAGCGCGAGCGGCACGCCTGCGGCGAATTCGACCGCGCCGCGAACGATGCACACCGTTCCGCCGAACGGAAGCAAAAGGATGCCGAGGAAAAGGCCGAGCAGCGTGTTCGGGCTTGCCCACACATACGCCGCGATCCTGCGCAGGGTCACAGGCCGAGCTCCGCGTCGCTTGCGCTGTGCGCGTACTTGTTGCGCGGCGGCCATGGCCGCGCGCGCCAATCGGGCTCGAAGACGAACGATGAGCGGCTCCGGCCGGGCAGCAGGGCGCCGTTGCCTGCGCCCTTCGCGTAGTCGTAGTACAGCTTGACGATGCTTTCCTTGCTCACTTGCTGCGCGGCGGGGTGCGCCAGGCACGCATCGACCCACTGGCGCACGCGATCGAAGCGTCCGTCGCGCGGCAACTCGAAATCCTCGTAGTACTCGAGGAACCAGAAACGCATGAAGAACGGCGTGAAGACCGTTTCGGCCCAGCCGAACTCCTCGAACAGGAACGGGCCCGCCGGTGCGTGCTGCGCCAGGAAATCGTTCACCGCCTGGTACTGCTTGAGCATCGCGCCGCGCAGCGCTTCTCGCCGCGCCGGATCCTGGTTCATCACCCAGCCGTAACCTTTCGCCACGAAGTCGCTCTCCATGCGCGCGAGCATTCCCTCGACCGCGCGCCGGTATGGATCGCGCTGGGCAACAGGCCTTTCGGGATATAGATCCTCGAAGTACTGCAGCAGGACGAGGCTTTCCTTCAGGATGCGCCCGCCGGAAAGCTCGAGGATCGGCAGCGCGGTGCTGCCGCCCGACTTGCGCAGCAGCCATTCCTCGCGCGGCCGGGTGATGTCCACCACGTGAAAGTCGACTTCGCCGCTGCGTGCCTTGAGCGACAGCAGGATCTCCACCCGCTGGCTGAATGGGCAGACCGGGATGTGATAGACGACCGGCTTCGACATCCGGGGCTGCTGCTCGCTCTAGGCGGTGACAGTCACGCGCAGGAAGGTCGCCGGAATCGATGTCGCGTCCTTTGTCGGGCTTTTGTTATGGCTCTCGAAGAGGGCCTCCAGCTCCTTCTGCAGGTTCGCGGCCTTGCCGTTCTTCTCCGCGGCCTCGAATGCGTTCATCGTCGGGCCGTAGAAATTGCGAAACGCGGCAACGAGGCTCGCCGGCGTCCCCGAATGGTTGAACCAGTAGGTGTCCCTGGCGAATGCAATGTTCTCGGGCTTCGCGCCGGCCCCGGTGAATCGCTCGATCACGTTCTTTTCCACGCCCCACAGCATCGGGCTGACGAAGCCCTCGGGAGGCGGCGGCGAATACGAGGCGCTGATCTTGAGAATCTGCGCGACGAGCGTCGGGTCGTTCGGAATCCAGTTCCCCATGACGACGCGTCCGCCGGGCCGCGTGACGCGCACCATTTCCTTCGCAACATCGGCCGGCTTGGGCGCGAACATGGCGCCGAAGATGCTGACGACGAAATCGAAGTCGCGATCCTTCAGCCCGGCAAGGTTGGTCGCATCGCCTTCCTGGAACCGCACGTTCGCGAGCCCGAGATCCTTCGCGCGCCGGTTGCCGGCGGCGACCAGGTTGGACGCGATGTCGACGCCCAGGACGTCGGCGCCCAGTTTCGCGGCAGGGATCGCCGTCGTTCCGTCTCCGCATCCGAGATCGAGGACCTTGTGTCCCTTGCCGATTCCGAGCGCCTTCACGAGCGCTTCTCCGCTCTCTCTCATCGTTTGCGCGATGCGCGTGAAATCGCCTTTTTCCCACAGTGCCTTGTTTGGATTCATAGCTGGTTCCTCGTAGTGGTGTTGTTTGTCAATTGGCCTGCGCGAGCGGGCGCAGGAAAGCATAGAGCGCTGCAATCTCCGCATCCGTCAGATGCGACAGATTGTTGCGCGACTGCGTGGTCATCACGCCGAGCGTCCTGCCGCCGACGGCCGTTCCGGTTCGCATCAGTTCGCGGAACGCTTCGGGTGAATAGGCCGCCATCACGCGCATGCCGGGGCTCGTGAACGACGGATTGGAATCGCCCTGCAGGTTCGACCCGTGGCACTCGGAGCAGATCGTGCGCGCGAGATAGCGACCCTGCTTTCCATCTTCGCTCGCGGCCTCGGGCGGCGGTACGTCGAGCGCAACGTGCTCGGCTGCCATCTTGAACTTGCCCAGGGCCAGACCGAGCCGCCCGATCGGCCCTGCCTCGATCCTCGGTCCCGGGCCGGGGACTTCCCGCAGCGCCTTCAGGAACGCGATGATTTTGCCGACATCGGCGTCCGTCAGCCCGGCGAACGTCTGCGACGGCATCACGAGCATGCTTTGTCCGTCCGGTTTCACGCCATTTCGGACGATGACCGCGAGCTCGGCGTCGCTGTATTTCTTCGCCGCGGCTGTCAGGTTCGGCGCGACGATGCGCGCGATCTCCGGCTTGTCGAACATCACCGCGCCTTCTGCTTCCTTGCCGTGGCAGCCGGCAAAGCAGCCGCGCATCGTAGCGAGCCGCTTGCCTTCCTGGATCGCCGCCGGGTCGGTCGGGGCGGTCAGCGCAACCGGGGGACGGGGATAGGTACGGTGGAGCGCGTTTTCGGAGAGCACATAGACGACGCCGCACGCAACGATCGCGAGGGCGCCGAGGCTTGCGAAGGCAATACCGATCCAGCGTAGCAGTCGTTTCATGGTCCAACCCTACTTTACGTCACGCCTGCCGAGCGGCTCCATGCCGCTTTGGCGGATCGCCGGCGCAGCGCGCTCGGAGGTGAGGTACTCGATCAGGCGCCTGCCCGCATCGGCCTGCTGCGCTCCCGCGACGATCGCGGCCGAGAATACCTGGTTGAGCTGGATCTCCTCGGGAATGGTGCCGGCCAGTTCGACGCCCGCCGCGTGCAGGATTTCGCTCACCGGCATCACCGCTACATCGGCCTCACCGGCGGCGACCATGGCGGTGGCACCGGTGCCGCGCGGTGTTGCCGTCACCTTGACCCGGTCGGCGATGCCCAGGCGTGGGAAGAGATCCTTCGTCAGGTAGATCCCGCCGGTGCTGGCCGGAACCGCAACCATGCGAGCGCTCGTCATCGCGCGCTTGAACGCTTCCACGGTGCTGACGTCTGGTTTCGCTGCGCCCTTGCGCACCGCGATGCCGAGCGGCGCTCGCGCGAGATCCGTGTCGGTCCCGGCGGCGATGCGGTTCGCGGCCATCAGGTCGCTCAAGCCGCGCCGCGAGAGGATGACCACGTCGGCGGCCACGCCGGCGGCAAGCTGGGCAGCAATCGTCTGCGGGCCGCTTCCCTGCGAGGCGCCCGATCCGGTCGAGACCTTGATGCCGCTCGTGCGCTCGAATTCGGGCAACAGCTGCTCGTACGGGCTGCTGAAGCCGCCCGAGATGATCACCTTCAACTGCCCAGACGCGACGAGCGGCATCATCAGCAATGCGCCGGCGAGAACAACGATCGCGTGCGCGGCACGCGCGCTGCTATCCGAGCGACGCGAGGAGGGTTTCCAGGTCACCGATATTGGCGGGCTTCACGAGATGATATTGGAAACCGGCGGCGCGGGTTGCCTGCCGGTCGCTTTCGTGTCCCCATCCGGTGATCGCGACGAGCACCGTGTCGCGCGTGTCCGGAATCGCGCGGATACGGCGGGCGACCTCGTGGCCGTCCATCCCGGGCATGCCCAGGTCGAGGAACACTGCAGCCGGCCGGAACCGCGGGAGCGCCTCGAGCGCCGCCTGGCCGTCGTGGGTGACGCGCACTTCGGCGCCGAGCATGTTGAGCAGCGCGCCGAGCGTATCGGCGGCCTCGCGGTTGTCATCCACGACCAGCACGCGCGGCGTACCGCGGACCGCCTTCGCGCCGACCGGGTCCGCCCCGCGTGCAATTTCCTTCCTTTCGGCGAGCGGCAGCCGGACAGTGAACTCGCTCCCCAGGCCCGGCCCCGGGCTCGCCGCGGTCAGCGTGCCGCCATGCATCTCGACCAGCCTGCGCGAGAGCGTCAGCCCGATGCCGAGCCCGCCCTGCGATCGCCGGTCGTCCCGGTCGGCCTGCACGAACATGTCGAAGATCCTGGGCAGCAGCGCTGCCGGAATGCCGATGCCGGTATCGGTCACGGTGACGACCGCGTGGCGGTCCTCGCGGCGCGCGACGAGCGTGATGCGCCCGCCCGGGTCGGTGTACTTGACCGCGTTGTTGAGCAGATTCGCGAACACCTGCGAGAGCCGCACCGCATCGGCGTCGATGACGAGCGCTTCTCCCGGCAGCGTGATGCAGAGCTGATGGCGCGCTGCATCGATCAGCGGGGCGCTCGTCTCGAGGGCCGCGTCAATCACCGGGCTGAGGTCGATCACGTCCTTCTGCAGGTCGATCACGCCGCGGGTGATGCGCGACACCTCCGTGAGGTCGTTGATCAGCCGCACCATGTTGCCGACCTGCCGGTCCATCATCTCCCAGATCTCGGGACGCCCGGTCGCCGAACGGCGCAGCACGTCGACTGCGCTGCGGATCGGCGCGAGCGGGTTGCGCAGTTCGTGCGCAAGCGCCGCCAGGAATTCGTCCTTGCGGCGGTCGGCTTCCTCGCGCTCGCGCAGGTGCGCCCGCGTCTGGTACTGGCGCTCCCGCGCCCGCAGCGCGCTGCGCACGGCGCTCGCGAGCGCGGCGGGACGCACCGGCCGCTCGAGCAGCGTCACGTTGCCGAGCGTACCGACCGCCTGGCCCGCGGTAGCAGAATCGGCGCCGGGACGCGTCAGCAGCAGCACCGGGAGATCGGACCATGGCGGCTGGCCGGCCAATGCTGCCGAGAACCGCTCGTTGTCGCGGGCGAGCGCCTCCTCGGCAACCAGCACGGCTGCCGCGCCGCGCTCGATTTCCTGCAGCAGGCGGTTGAAGTCGGCGCACGCAAGGCAGGCGACGCCTTCGCGCGCCAGCATCGTCTCGATGAGCATCGCGTCCTTGCCCACCGGCGTGAGCACCAGCAGCCTGCGCTCGTGCGGCCCTTCCGGCCGGGCGCTCACTTTCCGGATTTCTCCGGGATTCCGCTCAGCACGCCGCGGTAGTCGCGCAGCGGCTCGCCGATGCGGATGCGCCCGCCCTTCATCGTGAAGTCGCGGATGGAGCGCTCGTGGTCGCCGCCGCGCACCTTGACTGCCGAGATCGCCTGCCGCACCTCGCCGTCGGCCTCGAAGTAGCGCAGCAGCACGACCGCATCGGCCAGGTAGCTCGCGTCGACCGGCGACGACATGTGCGTGCCGAGCAGGCCCGTCTGCGTGGAGACGAGCACCGAGGCCACGCCCAGCTGGCCGAGGTAGGTGAGCAGCTCGTGCAACTGGACGACGAGGAACTTCTCGTCGGGCATCGAGTTCAGGTAGCCGTTCAGGCTGTCGACCACCACGATCACCGCGTTCTGCTCCGCGGCGGCGCGCCGGATCGCATGCGCGAATTCGCCAGGCGACAGTTCAGCGGGATCGACCTGCTGCACCATTACAACTCCGGATTCGGCGTGCGCGCGCAGCGGCACGCCGAGCCCGTCGAGCCGGGCGAACAAAGTGTTCACGCTCTCGTCGAAGATGAAGAGCGCCGAGCGCTGGCCGCGGGCCGCAGCGCTTGCGCAGAACAGCGCCGCGATCGTGGACTTGCCGGTGCCCGAAGCGCCCTGGATCAGCGTGCTGGTGCCGCGCTCGATGCCGCCGCCGAGCAGGCGATCGAGCCCCTCGACGCCGCTTTGCAAACGCTCGCGCGTCGTCTCGGTGCGGTGCTC
>Ga0111538_10014245_pt1 | contig 10488 bp, 6 predicted proteins | sample SoiMethybrSBSTD1_FD_79669 | JGI IMG/M metagenome (GOLD analysis project Ga0111538, IMG submission 79669) | Bulk soil microbial communities from a Populus tree surrounding site in Tennessee, USA - Soil MetaG P. TD hybrid SBSTD1 (version 2)... | ecosystem: Environmental > Terrestrial > Soil > Tree... | reverse complement strand
TTACCGTTTCTTTACCGAGCGACCCCGGGTGTATTCTCGGGGGCTACACTTCGAGGGAGATCGCGATGCAACCCGGCGATCTGATAGCCAACCGCTACCGCGTCGAACGCCTCATCGGCCGAGGCGGCATGGCGGCCGTATACGAGGCGTCCGACGAGTCCGCGCGGTCGCGTATCGCCTTGAAGCGGCTCGAACCGTCCAAGGAGAACCTGAAGCATGCCTCCGCGCTCTTCCAGCGCGAGTACGAGACGCTGGCGCAGCTGTCGCATCCGCTGATCGTGCGCGCTTACGACTACGGGCTCGACGGCAGCGTACCTTACTACACGATGGAGCTGATCTCGGGGGAGACGCTGCGCGCGCTTGCCCCGATCGGGTGGCAGAAGGGCTGCGCTCTGATCCGCGACGTGGCTTCGGCGCTGGCGATCGTGCATTCGCGGCGTCTCGTGCACCGCGACGTCACGCCGCGCAACGTGTGCCGATCCGCCGACGGACACGCGAAGCTACTCGACTTCGGCGCGCTGGCACCGATGGGTCCGAGCCGCGAGATCATCGGCACGCCGGCGTTCGTCCCGCCGGAAGCTTTCGAGGTCCAGCCGCTCGACGGCAGGGCCGATCTGTTCGCGCTCGGCGCGCTCGCGTATTACGCGCTGACCGGTCGTCAGGCCTACGCAGCCAAGGAGCTCCGGGACCTGCCCGAGGCCTGGGCGCGCGGCGTTCGCCCGCCGTCCGCGTTCGCGCCGGAGGTTCCCGCCGAGCTCGACGATCTGGTGCTTTCGTTGCTCAGCTTGAATCGCGCCGCGCGCCCGGGCAGCGCCGCGACGGTGTTCGAGCGGCTCACCTCGATCGCGAATCTGGATGCCGCGGAGTCGCCGGACGTCGCGCGCGCCTATCTCTCGACGCCCGCGTTGATCGGTCGCAACGACGCGCTCGCGCGCTTTCGGCGCCACGTGGCGCGCCTCAAGCGCGGTCGCGGCGCGGCGCTCGTGCTCGAAGGCGAAAGCGGAGTGGGCCGCTCGCGCTTGCTCGGCGCCTTCTTGCTCGAGGCCAAGCTCGCCGGCTTGCTCGCCGCGCGCGCCGAAGGAACCGAGGCGCATGGCGAGCCGTTTTTCGTGGCGCGGGCGCTGGTGAAGCAGGTTGCCAAAGATGCGCCCGCTGTCGAGCCGCCCGCGTTGGAGAACACCGCCCAGCTCGAGCCGAAGCAGTGGCCGCCGCTGATCGCCGCGATCGCGAGCTGGTTCTCGTCCGTCGCCGGGAGATCGCCGCTGGTGCTCGCCGTGGACGATCTCGAGGACTGCGACGAGCCCTCGCTGGCCGTGCTGATCGAGCTCTGCCGCTCGGTCGACAAGCTGCCGCTCGAGGTGCTCGGGACCGTCACGACGGGGGCGAGCGGGCCGGTGCTGCGCGAGCTCCGCGGCGTGGCGGCCACCTTGAAGCTTGCGCCGTTTTCGGCGGCGGAGACGCAAAAGTTCATCGCATCGCTGTTCGGCGAGGTCGCCAATCGGGAATCGACGGCAGAGTGGGCGCAGCGGCTTTCGGTCGGCGTTCCGCGCACGATCCTCGATCTCGCGCAGCACCTCGTGGATCAGAACGTCGCCCGCTATGCCGAGGGCGGCTGGTCTCTCCCGGCGACGCTCGAGGGCCTCGGTCTGCCCGAGAACCTGGAGCAGGCGCTGGAAGCGAAAATCGGCGGCCTGAGCGCGCCCGCTCGCTTGCTCGCCGAAACACTGGCGCTGCAGACGCCGCACGATCCACTGACGATCGAAGAATATGGAGCGCTCTGGGAGGGGCGAAACGTCGGTCTTTTCAGCGCGCTGAACGAGCTCGTGGCGGCTTCGGTCCTCGAGGATGCTGGAGCGACCTACGTGTTCGCGTCCCGGCAGCTGGCGGAGTCGTTGAGAAAGGGGATTTCGCCCGAACGGCGCCGGGAGCTTCACCGAGCGCTCGCGGCCGCGTACCAGGCGGCGCACGTGGCGCAAGATCCGCTCCTCGTTGCGTACCACCTGTTCCTGGGGGGTGAGGAGGCGCGTGCTTTCGAGTGCGCGGCGGAGGCGGCGGCGCAGCGGACCAACGATACCGTGCGCGGAGTGGCGACGTTTCGCTCGCGAGAGGGAGCACGCGTCGTGGAGAGCCTGTTCCTGTGGGGGTGCGAGCACCGAGCGCGCCGCACCGACCTTGCGCTGGTCGGGCGCAACCTCTTGCAGCTGGCGTCGGTCACCGATGTTGGGCTCGCGAAGCACGCCGACACCATCCTCTCGCCTCTCAAGAAGGAGAGCGGGCTCTCGCACTGGGACGACTTCGGCGACGCCGCCGACCCCGCCGAGCGTATTCAGCGCTGCGTGGGCGCGGCGTTCATGGAATACGACGCGACTCCGGAGGCAGAGCGAGGCCTGCATCCTCTGAAGGCGATCGAGGAGCTCGCGATCACCGCCGGGCTCTTGATCGGCATCTACGCCCGCGAGCTCCAGCCCCCCAAGGCCGCCGAGCTCCTGGCGCTGCTCTCGCCGTTGCGCGTGCTTTCCCCGGCCATGGACGTGATCGCCGATCTGGTCTCGTACGCGAACGGAGGGCTGCGCGGCCAGCTCACGCGCGACGAGCGGCTCAGCGTGATCGAGCGCGTTTCCGGGCCGGTTCCCGGGCTCGACGAATTGACGCGTGCGGGCGTCAAGATTCTCTCGCTCTACTACATCGCACTCGAGGAAGCGGCGCTCGGCTATGCCTCCGCGATCGATCGCGTTCTGCCTCTGGACGACCAGCCGCAGTTCGCGCCGCTGGCCTGGCAGGTTCGCATGATCTGTCACCTGTTTCGCGGCGAGGAACAGAAGGCAGAAACCGCCCGTCGCAAGCGCGACGCGGCGATGGTGGGCCGGTTCGACATCGACCAGCACCTCGATCTGAGCGTGCTCTACGAAGCGGCGGCCCACAACTACGCGGGCAACCTGCTCGGCCTGAAGGAGAATCTGGCCGTGATCGAAGCCAGAGCCGAAAGGAGCCCCGGCTGGCGGCCCTTCGCCGAGCTCTACCGCGGCGACTACCACGGGCTGCGAGGGGAAGCGTCGAAAGCAATCACGCATTTCGAGCGAGCGCTCGAGCTCGCGCCGCTGCCAGGCTCGCATTCCGCCTGGTCGTACACGGTAAATCAGCTCGCCCTGGCGCTGATCGACGTCGGCAACGCCGAGCGCGCTCACGCCCTCATGACGAAAGCGATCGCGGACGTCGAGGGGTTTCTGCTGGCTCCGCTCTGGCGCCTGCAGCTCGAGACCAGCCTCGCTCTCGCCGAGGCCGCGCTCGGCAAGGGCGCGGAAGCGCTGGCCCGCGCGCGCGCCGCGGTCGAAACCACCGAGCAGATCGGGACCGTCGGCGTCGCGCTCGTCGATCAGTACGCGCGCGAGGCCAAGGTCGCGCTGCTCGCCGGCAATCGCGCGGTGTTCGAGGCCTCGGCGCGGCGCATCGAAGCGATCTGCGCCAAGAGCGAAAGCACGGCCTTCGCGGCCAAGCACGCCGGGCTGATCCGGCTGGCGGAGAGCCCGCGTGGCTTTGCCACGGTGGAAGCAAAGCCGGAGCTCATCGTGCTTTCCGGCGACGGCCACACCACGATGGCCTCCGGCATCCGGACCGAGCTCGAGCTGTGTGCCGGCGCGAGCGAGCGCGCGCGGCACGTGCTGTCTGTGCTCGTGGACTGGGCCGCCGCCGACGAGGCCTTCCTGTACCTCGTGCGGGGCGGCGGTCCCGCCTTCGCCGCGTCGAGCTCGGGGGGGGAGCCGCCGGCGGAGGTGGACGCGTCGGTCGTGGAGTGGCTCCGCTCCACCTCCAGCGAGGAAGAAACCAAGACCGCCTCCCACGGCACAGGTACGGACTCGAGACAGGAGACGGGCTTCGATCTCGTGGGAATCGTCGCGGAGCGCGGGTCCGAGTTACTGCTCGCGGGCGTCGTGGCCCTGAAGAGCACCAAGAGTGCGCTGCGAAGCCTGCCGCGCTCGATCCTGAGCGCGATCGGGGAGGGGCTGCTCGCTAGCGGCGACGCTACAGGGCTCACGCTGGTTTGACGCTTGCGCGCTTGCTCGCGGCGCGAGCGGCTTCGGCTTCCGCCTCGAGCGCACGCTCGTAGTCCGCGTCGTCGAGCCTGCCCTCGGCGGCGCGTTCGAGTGCGATCCGCACGCGGGGGTTGGCGCTGGAAGCGATCGCGGCGCGGACGCGCGGCTGGTGTCCGCCCGATGGCTCGCTTGCTTCGGGCCGATCGGCGAGCGCGAGCGCGGCGCCCAGCCGCTGGCCGAGGGGCAGCTGCGGATTTTCGAGCACGCTCACCAGCTGATCGAGGTCGAGCTTTCGGTCGCGGTAAGTTTCGGCGCGTTCTCGCGAGAGCGCTTCACGCCATTCGTCGAGCGGGCGAGCGCCCCGATCGAGCAGGCGCGCCAGCGTGGCGGTCGAGGCATCGGCACGGGCCTTGCGAAACTGCTCGAGAGCAGCGTTGATCTGTCGGACCAAGGTAGCGCGGCGCGCGCGGATTTGAGCGGGGTCGGTGACCCATTCGTCGAGCGGGTGTGGCTTACGCCCGAACCGGACCTTGCGAGCCCAAACTGGAAGCAAGATCTCGTCGCCGTTGACGAGCTGCACGCGGATACCCCACGGGTCCTTGGCTGCGTGCTTCACGCGCTCGAACCCGACGAACTCGCGGCGCTCGAGCGTCGTGACGAGCAGGCCGTCGCGCCCCACGTAGACGCGCCAAGGTGCGGACGGCTGGACGTTCCACCAGACTACCCACAGCGTCGCAAGCCCGACGGCGTACGGCAACGGGGGTAAGGGCAGGTTCAGCCTCGACAAGAGGATGAGCACAAACGTCGGCGCGCTAGCCATGATGGAAGTAAACGCAATGTAGGCGCCGTCCTGGCGAAGGGCCTTGAGCAAGGTGCGCTTGGGCAAACGCGGTGCGCTGACGAGCGTCGCGCCCACGACGTGAGCGCTCGGATTCATGCCCAGGGCGTGGCCGAGGGCATCCGCGCTCGCGCGATCCGAGACCAGCATCGAGACCTGCGCGCGACGGCTGACGACCATCACCCTCGTGCCACCGCTCTCGGTGTCCGGCACCTGCCAGCAGTCGGTGATCGCGGACTTTTTCATGCGAAAGTGCGATCCGTTGCGCTCGATCACCAGGTCGTCGTTGCTGGTTCGGACCAGCGCAGAGCGGGAGCGCGCCCAGCGAGCGGCTTCCAGGCGACGCAACATCTCGAGCGCAACGATGACGCCGGCCACCAGCTGCCACGAAACGCCGGAAAGGAGCACGGCTGGCGTCAGTGCCGCGATCAGGAGCGCGGCGCGTCTGCCACGCTTGAAGACCCGGGTATTGCGCGATTCGATGGAGAGCCCGCCGCCGCCCATCCCCCGCGTCTTAGCGCAGCATCGGGCGAATGGCTCGTCTCACAGATAGCGGCGCACCGCGGCCTTGTAACGCAGGTAACTTTCGCCGAACTTTTCGCTCAGCACGCCCGTGTTACGCTTCACGAAGTTCGGAGGGCAAAAGGCATGGTGCGACATCTGAAACGCGGGGCGTTGGTGGCGGTGGTGTTGGCGGCGGTGTCCGCGTGCGGCAACGGGGACGAGGAGGACGAAGCTTCCCGGCTGAAGCGCGAGCGCTGCGGGCGGATCGGGCGGGCGGCTTGCGCCTCGCTCGTGCGCTGCCGCGCGGGGGTGGGTTCCACGGGGAAAGTGTTCACCGTGGGCCTCTGTGCGGAGGCGGAACCGAGCCTGGCCAGCCAGTGCGCGAGCGATCCAGCCACCGCGGCCGTCGGCACGGCGTCGGAGGCGCAGATCGCGGCTTGCGTATCGGCATTCGAGGCCGCGCCGTGCAGCTCGATCTGCAACCAGGTTCCGCAGGATCCCGCGGAGTGCCGTGCGCTCGATCCGACGCCGAACGAGGACTTCATCAGCTGCGCTCCGTGACCGCGCACGGAGTTTGCTTGTTTATGGGGCATGAACGCCTCCTCAAGACCTCCTGACCCCGCTGAAAAGCGCCCGGTGTTGCGGGCGTTTTATCGCAATTGGAAGCCTACGCGGCTCGGACGCTGGGTGAACCGGGTCCAGGGCTGGTACGCCGGCCTGGGGCTTCCGCCGCGCATCATGGCCGCGCTGGAAGTGCGCGGTCGCCGATCCGGGCGCGTCCGTTCGAACCCGATCGTGATCGCCACCGTCGAGGGAAGACCCTACCTGGTGTCGATGCTCGGCCCGGACTCGGACTGGGTAAAAAACGTCCGGGCCGCCGACGGTGCCGCCGTGATTCGCCGTGGCCGCCGCCGGCGCGTCCACCTCGTGCCGATCCCAACTGAAAAGCGCGCGCAAGTCTTGCGCGAGTACGTCCGGATCGCGCCCGGCGGCCGCCCGCACTTTCCGGTGCGCGTCGGCGCGCCGCTCGCGGACTTCGAAAAGATCGCGGAAGGCTACCCCGTGTTCAGGATCGATCCCGCGTAGCGCTCTGGGCGATCACATGCACTGGCTCGCGAACGACTCCGGGCAACCGAGCTCTTCGTTCGCGCTGTCGCAGTTGCAGAGACCGTTACAGAACCACTTGAACGTGCCGGTGCGGAAGAACTCGTTCTGCTGCTGATACGCGGGCGTCAACACGCGCACGCGGTCGTGCGGATCGCAGCCGTCGCTCGGCGGCGTGTTGGTGAGCGGCTCGGGCGCCAGATTGAAGTCCCATTCCACGATCGCCGAGCCACCGGAGAGAGGCGTGGCGGCTTGCTCTAGCCCGAACACGTCGCGCACGACGGGCTTGGCGGCGTCGTTCGACTTCAAGAGCTTGGCGCCGACTGCGCGCGCGACGATGTGGGCGCCGAGCGTGGTCACCTGATGGTCGCCGAGCGCGTCGTGCAGGAGTACTTCGTGCTGCGGAGTTCCGGGCAGCATGTTGCGATTGATGAACGGGACGAAGCCGGAGGGCTCGGTGCGGTCCCAGTGAAGCTGGATCAACGACCACAGGATCTGCACGTTGCGGTCGTCCTTGTACGTGTCGCGGAGGAGCCCGTTGTAGACGACGGAATCCTTGCTGCGGTTGAGGAGCACGCTGTAGGGGGTGCCGGGCTCGCCGAGCAGGCCGCGCGTCACGTCGGTCGAGATCGCCATGTAGGTGCCGCCCATGATGCCGCCCTGGCTGTCGCCGCGGTACGCCCGCAGCGTGCCGTCGATCCACGCCGGATCGAGCCCGAACGCGCCGCTCTCGAGCTTGATGCCGTCGCGCGCGACGCGGCCCATCATCAGACGCATCGCCACCAGCTGGTTGACGTGGCCCTGGATCTGGCGCGCGAAGAAGCCGGGCAGAACCTCGGGCCGCGTGGTGAGCCCCTCTGCGGCGAGCCCGATGTCTCCCTCCGCGAATCCGAACAGATCGACCGCCAGCGTGATCCAGTGGTAGCCGTTGGCCATCTTCGCGAGATAGCCGTTCTGGCCCTCTTCCTTGCTCCCGAACAGGCCGTGGCCGTTCTGCAAAAGGCCGTGTTTTCCCGCGGTCGCGACGCTGTTCGGCACCTGGATCAGCACGTCCACGTCCATCGTGCCGTTTTGAACGGGTTTGCCGGTCGCATCGAGCTCGAGCGCGGGCACCGGTCCGCCGCCCGTGTACGTGGCGGATTCGAGAAACAGCGGCGCTTTCATCGTGATCACGAGGCGCCGCAGGATTTCGGGGTTCGGATTCTCCGTGACCGACTTCAGCGTGAATTCCGGGCCATCGCTGCCGACCGCCGCCAGCGCTGCGTCGCGCACCGCGATGATCGGGCCCGTGATGCTTTCCCGTGAACCGGTGGTGAAGTCCCAGGCGATCTGCAGGTCGGCCTTGTCGACGCCGGCCGCGGCGAGCTTGGCGAAAATGTCGGCGTACGAGCTGCGACGGCTGGCCACGCTGGGCTCGGTGCTCTCCGTGCCGTCGCGCAGCGCCGCGAACGCCGGTGGCGCGGGGATCGCGGTGCCGGCGGCGTCGACGATGCGCCGAAACGCGACGATGTAGCGCCGCTTGTTCTCCAGCAGGACGGCCGGGTGCATCATCACCGAGCGCTGATCGTCGGCCTTGGCGTTTTGATCGACGTCGATCCAGTGCGGCACGAGCTCGCCGCTTTCGGCGTCGAGCAGGATCGTCGGCGACGTGTTTCCGAGCGTGCTCGCGATTTGGAGGGGCGTGGGCAGGCCCGTCGCAGTGGCGCCCGGCAAGTACGTCATCGGCGCCGACGCCGGCGAGAACCCGTCGAGTCCGTAAAAGAGCTCGGGCGAGATCGGAGTCGTGCCGCCCGTCTTCGGCAGCGTGGCGGCGCCGAACTGGACGCGCTTGCCCGAGGGATTTTTGCCGCTCGGATCGTCGCGCACATAGACGTTCGAGGGGAAGGGGAAGCCGCAAAAGTTGCCGATCGGATCGCAATCGGCTTCGAGCAGCGGTCCGCCGTCCGGAGACGATCCGCCGGCGCCGCCGGTGCCAGCGCTGCCGCCCGTCCCGCTGCTGCCGCCGTTCCCGGTGTTGGTTGCCACGGCGCCGAGGGACTCATCGTTGCCGCACGCGGCGTACCCGAGCACACCAACCGTCAGCGAGAGCACGACCGACCAGCGCCCGAACCCGGTTTTCGTCATGGCAGGAGTCTACGATCGCCGCGCGCCTCCGGCCTACGCCTTGATGCGCCGGACCTCGGCTTCTGCTCTGAGCGCCTGCTCGTAGGCCGCGTCGTCGAGCGTGCCCTCGGCCGCTCGCTCGAGCGCGATGCGCACGCGCGGATTGGCACTCGAGGCGATTGCGGCGCGGACTCGGGCCTTGCGCGCGCGAGCGGGCGCCGTTTCAGCGCCGTGCTCGGCGAGGGCGAGCGCGGCGCCGAGGCGCTGGCCCAGCGGGAGTCGCGGGTTCTCGAGCACGTTCACCAGCTGATCCGTGTCGAGCTGGCGTTCGCGGTAGGTGTCGCCGTGCGCTTGCGTGACTGCGGCCCTCCATTCGGGAATCGGCCGTGCATCGCGCTCGAGCAGGCGGGCCACCGTCTCGGTGTTGGCGTCGGAACCGGCTTCGCGAAAGCGAGTGAGCGCTTCGTTGATCTGCGACGTCAGCGCGCGCCGCCTGGCGACGACCTGATCGGGATCGCACACCCATTCGTCGAGCGGATGCGGTTTGCGCAAGAAGAAGCCGTTGCGCAGCGAGAGCGGGAGTGAAACCGTCTCGCCGTTGATCAGCTTGACGACGACTGCCAGCACGCCACCTTTGACCTCCTTCACCCGTTCGTAGCCGATGAACTCGCGGCGTCCGGGAGCGATCACGAACAGACCGTCACTCCCGACGAAGACCCGAGAAGGCGTCCAGGCCCGAGCGGCCGTGACGATGGCGTGCAAAAGCAGGAGCAGGGCGGGCAGCGGCATCAACACCACGAGGCCCGACAGCGCCGGGTAGAGCCTCCACAGGCTCACGAAAACCAGCAAGAACGCCGCGATCGTGCCGCTGGCGATCGCCGCGTCGCGCAGCTTTTGCCGCAAGGTCTCTCGAAGGCTCTGCCGGGGCAAAGTCGGCGGGCCGGTGAGTGTCGTGCTCACCACGTGGCTCGCCGGATCCATGCCCAGTGCGCGACCGAGCGCGCCCGCGCTCGCGACGTCGGGCACGCGGATCTTGACCAGGGCCCGTGGCGTGACCGCGAGCACCTCGGCGGCGCCTGTTTCCGGATCCGGCCGCTGCCAGCAGTCGGTGATCTTGGCTCGTTCGATGCGGATTTCGCGATCGTCGCGCTCGATCAAAAGCTCGCCGCTGCGGGCGTTGGCTCGCACCAGCGCCGGCCGGGGGCGCGCCCGGCGCCAGAAATAGACGCGGCGTCCGACTTCGAGCGCGATGCCGACGCCGGCGGCCAGCAGGAATTCGACGTCCAGGGCGATCAGCGTGACGGTGAGCGCGGCGATCGAGACCGCGAGGTAGCCGCTGCGCTTCCAGACACTGACCTGGCCCGCCTCGATGCAGAGCTCCGCGCGCACCCTGTGATCATGGTCCCGGCTCCCGCCCGGCGCCGGGAAAATTTTTCCCAGCGGCTGATCGAGCGTCAGAAGCGCTTGTACGGCAGGAATTTGCCGTTCATCACGACGACCACGCGATCGCCCTTGGGATCCGCCTGCTTGTCCACCTCGAGTGTAAAATCGATCGCGCTCATGATGCCATCACCGAACTTCTCCTGGATCACTTCTTTCAAGCTCGTGCCGTAGACGCACAGGATCTCGTAGAAGCGATACATGAGCGGATCGGTTGGGACGATTTTGCCGTCGAGGCTGTTCCCCTTGGTGGGGAACTCGAGCAGCGCATCGCGAACCTCAGCGCCGAGATCGAGCGCCGCGCACAGCTTGTCGGCGCTCTCCTTGGTCATCGAGTTTTCACCGAAGCAGCAGGATGCCACGAACACTTCGGACATTCCGGCGCGCTCCGCAAGCGCCGCCCAGCTGAGCCCTTTGAGCTTTTTTGCCGCGAGGATGATTTCGGTCATCTGAAGCTTGTTCACCTGA
>Ga0111538_10014243_pt1 | contig 10489 bp, 10 predicted proteins | sample SoiMethybrSBSTD1_FD_79669 | JGI IMG/M metagenome (GOLD analysis project Ga0111538, IMG submission 79669) | Bulk soil microbial communities from a Populus tree surrounding site in Tennessee, USA - Soil MetaG P. TD hybrid SBSTD1 (version 2)... | ecosystem: Environmental > Terrestrial > Soil >... | reverse complement strand
GCATCGACGTGGAAAAGATACGGTCCATCCGGGCGCTGGTTCCCGATGGCGCGGTGAAGGCCGTGTGCGAGCCGGTCGCATCGAAGCGCCGGCCGAAGAGCGACTACGACGCCAAGTTCAGCATCCCCTACGCCGTCGCGAGCGGCTTGACGCGCGGCAAGCTCGGCCTCGCGGAATTCCTGCCCGAGGCATTCACCGAGCCGCGCATCGAGAAGCTGATGGACAAGGTCGAGTACGCCGTCGATCCGGCATCGACCTTCCCTCGCCACTACACGGGCGAGGTCGAAGTCACGCTCGACGACGGCCGCACGCTGCGCCACCGCGAGGCGGTCAACCGCGGCAATCCCGATCGCCCGCTGACCAACGCCGAGATCGAGGCGAAGTTCTTCGAGAATTGCGGCCTCACCCTGAACGAGAAAGACGCGCGGCGGATCCGCGACCAGGTGCTCGGCCTGGAGAAATCGGGCGCCGTCGAGCTCGAGACCGCGCTGTGCCGATGACGCCGCTTGCCGGACTGCGCATCCTCGCCGTCGAGCAATATGGCGCCGGGCCATTCGGAACTTCGTATCTCGCCGACCTCGGCGCCGAGGTGGTGAAGATCGAGAACCACAAGGACGGCGGCGACGTCGGCCGCCAGGTCGGCCCGCATTTCTTCGGGCCGGGCGACAGCCACTTCTTCCAGACGTTCAACCGCAACAAGAAGAGCATCACCCTCGACCTGAAGCACCCCGAGGGCCAGGCTGCGCTCCAGGCGCTCGCGAAGAACGCCGACGCGGTGATCGACAACCTGCGCGGCGACCTGCCGGAAAAGCTCGGCCTGACCTACGACCGGCTGAAGAGCGCGAACCCGCGCATCGTCTGCGCTCATCTCTCTGCCTACGGACGCACCGGCTCGCGCAAGGCGTGGCCGGGCTACGACTACCTGATGCAGGCCGAGGCCGGGCACATGTCGCTCACCGGCGAGCCGGGCGGCCCGCCGACCCGCTACGGCCTCTCGATCGTCGACCTGATGACCGGTCTCGCCGCCGCTTTCGGCCTGCTCGCGGGCGTGATGAGCGCACGGGCCACCGGCAAGGGAATGGACGTCGATACCTCACTCTTCGACGTCGCACTGCATAACCTCAACTATCCCGGCACCTGGTTCCTGAACGGCGGCACCGTCACCGGCCGCACGCCGCGCTCGGCGCATCCGAGTCTCACGCCGAGCCAGCTTTACCGGACGAAGGACGGCTGGATCTTCATCATGTGCAACAAGGAAAAGTTCTGGGGCCTCCTCGCCGAGGCGCTCGGCAGGCCCGAGTGGGCGACCGACCCGGAGTTCTCCACCTTCAAGGCGCGGCTCAGGAACCGCGATCGCATCACGCAGATGCTCGACGCCGCGCTGAGCACGCGCACCACCGACGAGTGGATCGAGCGCTTCTCCGGCAGGGTGCCGGCCTCGCCGGTCTACGACGTAAAGCAGGCGCTGGAGAGCGCGTACGTCGCCGAGCGCGGCAGCGTCGCCGACTTCGCCTATCCCGACGGCAAGGCGGCGCGCATGGTGACGGCGCCGATCGGCTTCACCGGCGCCGAGCTGCCCACCCACGCCGCACCGCCGATGGGCGCGCATACGGTGGAGCAGCTGCGCGCCGCGGGCTATTCCGAGGAACGCATCACCAATTTGCGCGCCGCGGGCGTGATCGCATGAATCTCTCCCACACCCTCACCCAGGCCGCGCTCAAGTGGCCGGAGAAGACCGCGCTGGTGTTTGAAGGCCGGCGCTGGACCTACGCGCAATGGAATCGCTGGGTCAACAAGACCGCGCACGCGTTCCGCGCCGCGGGCATCGGCAAGGGCGACAACGTCGCCTTCCTGACCTACAACCTGCCGGAGCAGATCACCGGCTTCTATGCGCTGATGAAGCTCGGCGCCGTCCCGGTGCCGATCAACTACCGCCTCGCCGCGAACGAGGTGAAATACATCGTCGAGGATTCGCGCGCCCGCATCCTGGTGTTCGAGGAGGCGCTGCGCGCGCCGGTGATGGCGATCCAGGATTCGCTCGCCGTCGAGAAGCTGATCTACATCGGCGACAAGCCGCAAGGCAAGGAGATCCCTTTCGATCGCTTCGTCGAGCCGGGCGCCGAAGGCGAGCCGCATGCCGACGTCGGCTGGGAAGACCCGGCCTTCATGATGTACACCTCCGGCACGACTGGCCGCCCCAAGGGGGTGGTTCGCTCGCACCGCGCCGAGATCATGGGCAGCATGAGCATGGCACTCGAGTGCGGCTTCCGCCACGACGACATCCTGCTCAACAACAAGCCGCTCTACCACATCGCGCAATTGCAAATCCAGTTCATCCCCTTCGTGCAGCTCGGCGGCACCAACGTCCTGACGCGCGGCTTCGACGTGCACGAGACGCTGTCGCTGGTGGGCAGCGAGCGGATCAGCGTGCTGCACGGCGTGCCGACGCAGATGGTGATGATCGTCGCCACCGATCTCTCGAAGTACGACCTCAAGTCGCTGCGCTGCGGCTTCTTCGGCGGGCAGACGCTGGCCGACGACGTGACGCGCAAGTGCATGACGATGTTTCCCGAGTTCTTCGCCAACATCTACGGCTCGACCGAGGCGCTCGCCGTCACCTGCTGCGACTATCGCAAGCACCCGGACAAGCTCGGCAGCGTCGGCAAGGCCGCGGTGAACATGGAGGTGCGCGTGATCCGCACCGACAGCAAGGATCCGGAAGCGATCTGCAAGCCGGGCGAGATCGGCGAGCTCATCACGCGCGGCCCGAGCCTGCTCACCGGCTATTACCGGCTTCCCGAGCGCAGCAAGGCGGCGTTCGCGCAGGGCTGGTTCCTCTCCGGCGACGCCGCGGTGACCGACGACGAAGGCTTCATCACCGTCATGGGTCGCATGGACCACACCATCAAGAGCGGCGCCGAGAACATCCATCCCTCGGAGGTCGAGAACGTGCTGTTCAAGCACCCCGGCATCGCCAACGCCGCGGCGGTGGGACTGCCGAGCCGCAAGTGGGGCCAGGTGGTCTGCGCGGCGATCGTGCGCAAGGACCCGAAGCTCACCGACAAGTCGCTCGACGAATTCTGCCGCGCGAGCCCCGACCTCGCGGCGTTCAAGCGGCCGCGCCACTACTTCTTCATCGACGAAATCCCGTCCAACCCGACCGGCAAGGTGGAGCGCGGCAAGCTGAAGGATCTGCTCATGAAGGGCATCGACAAGGAGCTCGAGTGAGCGCCCTGCTCATCATCCAGGCGACTGTCCTGAAAAAGGAAGGCTACAAGGCCTACCAGGCAGCAGTAGGACCGCTGATCGAATCCCGCGGCGGAAAGCTGCGAGCCACCGGCGTCGAGCTCGAGGTGCTCGAGGGCGCGCACGACGGAAGGCGCCTGGTCGTCTTCGAGTTCCCGTCGATGGATGCCATTCGTCGTTTCTGGAATTCACCGGAGTACGAAAAGGTGAAGACCCTGCGCAAGGACGCAGCGAGGATCGACGTCTGGGCGGTGCCGGCGCTATGACGGACCTGTTCTCCCCGCTCTCGCTCGGCGACCTCACGCTGCCGAACCGCATCGTCATGGCGCCGCTGACGCGTTCGCGCGCCACGCTCGAGCGCGTGCCGACGCCGATGATGGCCGAGCACTACGTGCAGCGCGCTTCCGCCGGCCTGATCATCGCCGAGGCGACCAACGTCGTGCCGCAATCGATCGCCTGGGATTGCGCTCCCGGCATCTTCACGCCGGCGCAGGTGGACGCGTGGAAGGCGGTGGTGCGCGCGGTGCACGACGCTGGCGGGCGCATCGCGCTGCAGCTCTGGCACGGCGGCCGGGTGGCAAGCGATCGCTCGGCCGATCCCAGGCCGGCGCTCTCGCCGTCGGGTGTGAACGAGAACCTCGACGCCATCACGGTCTGGGGGCTCGGGCCGGAAGGCAAGTTCATCAAGCTGCAGGCGACGCCGTCGCGCGAGATGACGCCGGACGAAATCCGCGGCACGGTCAAGGCATTCGGCGCCGCCGCGCGCGCGTGCCGCGAGGTCGGATTCGACGCGATCGAGCTGCACGGCGCGAACGGCTACCTGCCCCACCAGTTCCTTTCGCCCTTCCTCAACCGCCGCGACGATGAGTACGGCGGCACGCCGGAGAAGCGGGCGCGCTTCGCTATCGAGGTGGTGCAGGCAATGATGGAGCACTACCCGCCGGCTCGCGTCGGCATGCGTATCTCGCCCTACTCCGACTACAACGGCGCGATCGATCCCGACCCTGCTCCGGCGTATCGATTCCTGGTGAAGACCCTCAACCAGCATCGTCTCGGCTGGCTCGAGCTCGCCGATACCAGCTTCTGGTACGGCCGCTTCGAGCGCTCGCGCATGCTCGACCTCGTCAAGCCGGTTTTCGACGGCAAGGTGATCGCCAACGGCGGCATCGAGCCCGCGGGAGCGAACGAGCTGATATCCCAGGGCGCCGTCGACGCCGTGTCGTTCGGGCGGCTGTGGATGGCGAACCCGGACTTGCCGGAACGCATTCGCGCCGGCGGGCCTTACGCGAAGGCGATTACCAAGCGCTTCTACGGCGGCGGCGCCGACGGCTACAACGACTTTCCGACTTTGGCTCATGAGCATCTGCAAGCTTCTCGGCATTGAGTTGCCGATCCTGCAGGCGGGCATGGGCCGCACGCACGGCACGCCGACCCCGCCCGCCCTCGTCGCCGCAGTCTCCAACGCAGGCGGCATGGGCTGCCTCGGCGGCGTCGGACTCGAGCCCGATGAGCTGAACCGCGCGATCGCCGAGATCCGCAGGCTTACGACGAAGCCGTTCGCGGTCGACCTGCTTTTGCCGGCAAGCCTCGCCGACTCGCCGCCGACGCGCGAGGAGATCCGCCGCGCGCTGCGCGAGAAGTATCCGCAGCATTGGCGGTTCGCGCAGTCGCTGCATGAGAAGTTCGGCTTGCGGCCGCAGCCGATGGACAAGGCCGGGCTGCTCTCCAGTGATTTCATTCGCGCGCAGGTCGAGGTGATGCTCGACGCGCGCGTGCCGGTGTTCGTGCCCGGCCTCGGCGACGCCTCGTGGGTAATCAAGGACCGCCGCGCGCGCGACATGAAGACCATCGGCCTCGCCGGCAGCGTGCGCAATGCCGTGCGCCAGAAGGAAGCTGGCGTGCACGCGGTGATCGCGCAGGGGTATGAGGCCGGCGGCCATACCGGCACGGTCGCGAACTTCGCGCTGATTCCGCAGGTCGTCGATGCGGTCGCGCCCCTGCCCGTGCTCGGCGCCGGCGCGATCTCCGACCGGCGCGGCGTGGCAGCGGCGCTCGCGCTCGGCGCGCAGGGCGTGTGGGTCGGCACCGCCTTCATGTACGCCGAGGAGGCAGACATTCCGGAAACGCATCGGCGACAGCTGGACGCCGCGCGCTCCGAGGATCTCGTCGTCTCCCGCTCGTATACCGGCAAGACCGCGCGGACTTTCAAGAACACCGTGATGCAGGCCTGGAGCGAATCCGGCCTAGATCCCCTGCCCACGCCCTACCAGTGGGTGCTGATGGACGACTTCGTCGCCGCCGCGGAGGCCGCCGATCGCCAGGACCTCGTCAACCTGCCCGCCGGCCAGGGCGCCGGGATGCTGAAGGGCCGTCGCCCCGCGCGCGAGATCGTCGCCGAGCTGGCGCGCGGTCTCTAGACCATCAGGTACTTCTCGCGCACCTCCGGGTGCGCTGCGAGCTCGGCGGGCGTGCCCTCGTAGCGGATCTCGCCTCGCTCGATGATCGAGATGCGGTCGGCCAGCTCGGTGGCGAAGCGCAGGTTCTGCTCGGAGATCAGCACCGTGGTGCCAGCCTCCTTCAGCCGCTTCAGCCGCTCCAGGATCGCGTCCACGACCAGCGGCGCGAGGCCCTCGGAGGGCTCGTCGAGCAGCAGCAGAGCGGGATTTCCCATCAGCGTGCGCGCGATCGCGACCATGCGCTGCTGGCCGCCCGACAGCGTGCTCGCGCGCTGACCGAGAAACGTCTTCACATCCGGAAACAGATCCAGAACCTCTGCGAGATCCCAGCGTCCCATTCTCCCGCGCGCCGCTTCGAAGTTCTCGGCGACGGTCAAGCCGCCGAACAGGCGGCAGTTCTCGGGAACGAAACCGAGGCCGGCGCGGCAGGCCTCGAACGGCTCGCGCCCCTGGATCTCGGCGCCGTCGAAGCGAATGGTGCCGGCGCGGGGCCGGACCAGCCCCATGATGCTCGACAGCGTGGTGGTCTTGCCGGCGCCGTTGCGGCCGAGGAGCGCGACCACCTGGCCGCGCTCCACCGTGATCGAAATGCCGAAGAGGACCTGGCTCTCGCCGTAGGCGGTTTCAAGCCCCCGAACCTCCAGCAGCGGCACTCAGCCGCCGGCGCGAGCTTTCATCACCTCTTCGCAGCTGCGCGCCACGGTCTCGGTGTTGATCGCCTTGATGTCGCCCATGCCGATGCCGTCGGGCAGCTTCGCGTCGAGCTTCACGTTGCCGACGTAGAAGTTGTACATCGCCATGTTGTCGCAGGCGCGGACCTTGGTGGGGCCGGTCGGGCCTTCGAACGACACGGTGCCGAGCGTCTTCCTCACGACTTCGACGTCGTCCGTGCCGGCCTTGCGGATCGCTTCGGTGAGCATCTTGCCCGCGACGTAGCCGACGGTGGTCGAGCCGGTCGGATAGGTCTTCATCCGCTTCTCGATCTCGGCGGCAAAGGATTTCGACTTGGCGGTATCGATGGCATAGAACGGGTACCACACCGTGCCCATGGTGTTGGGCGGCAGCGAGTCCTTGAGCGCGCCCATCTTCGCGAGGTCGAGGCCGTGGGTGAAGAACTGGGTCTTGCCGCTGAACAGGCCGAAGTCGCGCGCCGAGCGCAGGAAGTTGACCATGTCTGCGCCGAACATTCCCCCCACCACCAGGTCGACCGGCTGCGCCTGCAGCGCGGTGACGTGCGGGCCGAAGTCGGTGGCGCCGAGCTTGTGCAGCTCCTGGCGCACGACCGTGATGTCGGGACGCGCCACTTTCAGGCCGGCGATGAAATCCGCCATGAAGTGCTGGCCATACTCGTAGTCCGGCGAGATGACCGAGACGCGCTTGATGTCGGGGCGCGATTTCAGGTGCTCGGCCATGACGCGGCCGATCTCGACGGTCGAGAGATTGGCGCGCGCCACGTAGTCGTGGCCCGCTTCGCCCGTCAGGCGCTTGGTGGTGGCGAAGCCGCCGTTGATCAGCACCTTGTGCTCCTTGCCGAGGTTGCCGACCGCGACCGCCGCGCCGCTATGGATGCCGACCGTGACGTACTTGATCTTCTCCTCGAGGATCATGCGCCGGCCCTCGGTGACGGCCTTCTCCACCGAGCCGCCCATGTCGGCGGTCACCAGCTGGAACTGCCGCCCCTTGAGGCCGCCGGCCGCGTTCGCCTCGTCGACCGCGATCTGGAAGCCGGTGCGGATGCTCTCGGCGATGAACGCGAAGCCGCCGCTGTAGATGTCGATCAGGCCGAGCTTCACCGGCTCGCGCGCCTGGGACTGCGCGGCCGTCGGTGCAACGCACAGCGCGATAATCAATAGAGTTCGGTGCATGGTCGCCTCAGTTAGGGTCGTTTTGAATTGTCTGGACAAGCCTCTCCCGTTGTCAAGGCGCTTCCGGCATACTCGGCCGGCGTGATCGACTTCGTCGTCCAGCAGCTCGCATGGGCACAGAATCCCGTGGTGGTGGCGCGCCAGCTGCTCGCCGGCGTGTCGAACGGCATGCTGCTGTTCCTCATCTCGGCCGGGCTGTCGCTGATCTTCGGCGTGCTGCGGGTCATCAATTTCGCGCACGGCGCGCTGTTCATGTTCGGTGCGCTGATCGCGGTCAGCCTCACCGCGCTCGCTCCCGGCACCACCGGCGGCTTCGTCGCCGCGCTGATCGGCGCCTCCGCCGGGCTCGCCGTGCTCGGCGCGGCGGTCGAGACCGGTCTCCTGCGGCGCATCTACCGCGCGCCGCACGAGTACCAGCTGCTGCTCACCTTCGCGCTGGTGTTCATCCTCGGCGACGCGGCGAAGCTGATCTGGGGCCGCGAGGACAACTCGGTGCAGGTACCCGCGCTGCTCACCGGCAGCGCGCAGGCCTTCGGCCTCACTTTCCCGACCTACCGGCTGTTCCTCATCGTCGTCGGCATCGCCGTCGCGATCGGCCTGTGGCTGGTGCTGCACCGGACGCGCTGGGGAATCTTCGTGCGCGCCGCGACCATCGATCGCGGCATGCTGAGCGCGCTCGGCGTGAACACCCGCCGGCTGTTCACCGCGGTCTTCGCGCTCGGCGCCGCGCTCGCCGGACTGGGCGGCGCGCTGGCCGCGCCGATCGTCGCGGTCGGCCCCGGCCTGCACGTGCAGGTGATCATCGACGCCTTCGTCGTGGTGGTGATCGGCGGCATGGGCAGCGTGCTCGGCGCGCTGGTCGCCTCGCTGCTGGTCGGCATCGTCAATGCCTTCGGCATCCTTGCCATCCCCGGCGCGGCGGTGGTGCTGACCTTCGCGCTGATGGCCGTGGTGCTCATCGTCCGGCCGCACGGCCTGTTCGGCACGCCCGAATGATTCGCGTCGCGCTGCCCGTGCTCCTGCTCCTCGGATTGCCGTTCGCGCTCTCCGACTTCTGGCTGTTCATCGCCATCGAGGTGCTTGCGTTCGCGCTCTATGCCGTGAGCTTCAACGTGCTGCTCGGCTACGGCGGGATGCTCTCCTTCGGCCACGCCGCGTTCTTCGGCGTCGGCGGCTACGCCGCCGCGATCCTCATCAAGCAGGCCGGGCTGCCCGGCGGCGTCGCCTTCGCTCTGGTACCGCTGGTCGCGCTGGCCGTCTCGGCCGCGTTCGCGCTTCTGATCGGCTATTTCTCGGTGCAGCGCTCGGGCATCTACTTCGCGATGCTCACCTTCGCCTTCCAGATGCTGCTCTACACCATCGCCCTCAAGGCCACCAGCGTCACCGGCGGCGACGACGGCATGACCGGGCTCAAGCCGCCCGGGTTGCTGGCGAAGCCGTTCTATTACTACTACTTCGCCCTGGCGCTGATCGCCCCCGCGCTGTACGTCCTGTACCGGATGGTCAACTCGCCGTTCGGCTTCACGCTGCGCGCGCTGCGCGCCAATCCGCGGCGGGTGCAGTACATCGGCGTGAACGTGCGCGCGCACCAGCTCGTTGCATTCGTCATCAGCGGCGCGTTCGCCGGGCTCGCCGGCGCGCTGTTCGCGCTATCGACCGGCAACGTCTTCCCCGGCTGGCTCAACTGGACCGCGAGCGCCACGCCGATCGTGATGGCGGTGCTGGGCGGCGTGCATACGTTCCTCGGTCCCGCCGTCGGCGCCGCGGTCTACGTCGTGCTCGAAGTCCTGATCAGCGGGCGCACCGAGTACTGGCCGCTGGCGATGGGCGTCATCATCGTCGCGCTGGTGCTGCTCATGCCCGAGGGGTTGAGCGGCTTTGCCAGGCGCAAGGCGGCATGAGCGAGCCGATCCTGCGCATCGAAGGGCTCGCCAAGCGCTTCGGCGGCCTGGAAGCGCTCGGCGGCGTGGATCTTTCCGTCGCACGCGGCGACTTCCGCGCCATCATCGGGCCGAACGGCGCCGGCAAGAGCACCTTCTTCAACACCATGACCGGCCTGCTGCGTCCCGACGCCGGGCGCGTGATCTTCGAGGGCCGCGACGTGACCGGCGAGCCGCCGCACCGCCTGGCGCGGCGCGGCGTCGGCCGCACCTTCCAGATCACCAGCGTGTTCCAGGACCTGAACGCGCTGGAGAACGTCCAGGTCTCGCTGCTCGCGCACGCGCGGCGCAACTGGAGCGTGTGGCCCGCGGCCAGCGCAATGCACGCCGGCCGCGCGCGCGAGCTGCTGGCGCTGGTCGGCCTTGCGGCAAGCGCCGGGCGCCTCGCGGGCACGCTCGCGCACGGCGACCAGAAGCGCCTTGAGCTCGCCATCGCGCTCGCCAGCGAACCGCGCCTGCTCCTCCTCGACGAGCCGACGGCCGGCATGGCGGCGCAGGAGCGCCTGGAATCGATCCGCCTCGTGCACCGCGTGGCGCGCGAGCTCGGCGTGTCGTGCGTCTTCACCGAGCACGACATGGCGGTGGTCTTCGCCGTCGCCAGCCACATCACGGTGCTGCACCAGGGCCGCGTGCTCGCCGAAGGCACGCCCGCCGAGGTGCGCGCGCGCCGCGAGGTGCAGCAGGTCTACCTCGGGGAGGCGGCATGAACTTCGAGCGCGTGCCCGAGCACGAGATCCTGCGCGACAGCGTGCGCGAGTTCTTCGCCCGCGAGCTGCCCGAGGAGCGCATCCGCGAGATGGACCGCGCGCGGCGCATCCCGCGCGACATGTGGAAGCGTTTCGCCAAGCTCGGCTGGTCTGGCCTGTCGGTGCCGACCGAGCATGGCGGCAGCGGCGCCGACGTCTCCACCGGCGCGGTGCTGTGCGAGGAGCTGGCCCGCCGCTTCCCTTCCCTCGCCACCGACTGGCTGCTGATCTCGATG
>Ga0111538_10014238_pt1 | contig 10494 bp, 7 predicted proteins | sample SoiMethybrSBSTD1_FD_79669 | JGI IMG/M metagenome (GOLD analysis project Ga0111538, IMG submission 79669) | Bulk soil microbial communities from a Populus tree surrounding site in Tennessee, USA - Soil MetaG P. TD hybrid SBSTD1 (version 2)... | ecosystem: Environmental > Terrestrial > Soil > Tree... | reverse complement strand
TGGGTGCTGAGGATCACGAAGTACAACGGCCGGACAAAACCCACGCGCGTGAAACGAACCGAGCCGACCTGCGCGTGATAGACGATGTAACAGATGAGAAACAGTGAGGAGGTCACGAATGCGCTGATCATGCACAGGCGATGCTGCTGGATTCGCCCCTTCCGAATGAACACGTAGCCAATCAGGAGCAGCAAGCCCGACAGCGCGTTCAGACTGGCGTTCAGTGCGGGAAGGTCGTGGAGACTCATCAGTAGTCGGGACCCAGGTCGAGAATGACTTGATCGCTGGAAACGCTAGTGGAACACGATCATCGAGGCCCAGATCAGGGGAAGGTAGATGATGGATCCAAAAAACAGTCGCCGCGCGGCGGCGTCCGAACGGGATGTCGCGAAACGCGCTGCCAGCCAGATCAGCGCCGTCCCTAGTGCCAGCGCGATCCAAAAGTAGGCCCAGCCGCTGACGCCGACGAGCGTCGGCGCGAGGCTAACCGGCATCAGGACCGAGGCATAGATGACCGCGTGCCGTCCAGTTCGCCTGCCGTCGGGCTCGACGACTGGGAGCATGGGAAATCCGGCCTGTCGATAATCGTCACGGTAGAGCCAGGCGATCGCCATGAAGTGGGGAATCTGCCAGAGAAACACAATAGCAAAGAGCGCGAGTCCGCCAATCGAGAGAGTTCCGTGCGCCGCCGCCCATCCGATGAGCGGCGGCAAGGCACCGGGAACGGCACCGACGAGCGTTGCCGCCGACGAACGTCGCTTCATCGGCGTGTAGACGAACAGATAGACGACGATGGTGATGAGGGCCAGTGCGGCAGCGAGGACGTTGGCCAACAACATCAGGCAGACGATGCCGGCGCTGGCCAGCAGGATACCAAAGCGCTGCGCGTCGCCATGTGTCACGCGGTGGTCGGGCAACGGACGCGTGCGGGTGCGCCGCATCAATGCATCCGTGTCTCGCTCGTAAACCTGATTGAGGACCGCCGCACCGCCCGCAACGAGTGCGGTTCCGGCAACCGCCGCGGTCATCGGCAATACCCGCACGAGCGGAGCGCCAAGATAGTAGCCCGCCGCGCTGGTTGCGACGACGAGCAGGTTCAGCCGAGGTTTGGTCAGCGCGAGGTAGTCGCCAACAACGCTCGACCGGCGATCCGCTGCGATCGAAACCGAGCCGACATCTGCGCGGGCATCCTTCACGCGCGCAGTCCCGTCGCATTCGTCGGCTTCGGCTGCAGCGCGACCGCCTGGTCGGCCTGACGGTGGCCTGTGGCGAACTCCCGCCCCGATTCGGTCGAAGGCCGCGTGCCGAGTTCTGCGACTCGCACCGAAGCGAACCGCACCCGCCAGCTGCGGAGCGTAATGACGAGAGAGGTGGTCAACACGAGCGCGCCGCACACGACGTGCGCGCTGTTGATCCACACGTTGCGCTGACTGAGGACGGTCAGCGCTCCCAGCGTGACCTGGATCCCGACGAGCGCGGTGATGAGAACCGCCGGTCGAAGCAATCCGGCCCGACTTCGGTGGTGATACCAGATGTGCGTGGACGTGGCGAGGATGCTGAGAGCCGTCAACACCGCACCGAGGCGATGCGCGAAGTGCACGGCGATCCCTGCGTCCCAATGATCCGGGATGAGGCCTCCGAACATCAGCGGGAAATCCGGAATCGCGAGGCCGGCTCCCATATGACGCATCGCCGCGCCAACGAGGATCTGAACGTAGATGATCACGCTCGTCGTGGTCGCCACTCGCCTGAGCATGGCGTCGTCAACCTGTCCGTCACCGCGTATCCAGCCCGGGGAGGTAAAGAGGGCGAGTGCGACAGTCAGGCAGAAGAAGATCTCTGCAAGCGCCGCGTGAGCGGTGGAAACCGGCGCAGGAAGGAAGTAGCGCACGGTCAGGCCCCCGAGTAGACCCTGAACAATGACGGCCACAAGGGCCAGTACGCCGAGGCGCTTGATCCAGCGGCGCGGCTCAGCGAGCCACAACCAGGTCGCGAGCACGATCGTGAGGAACCCGACCGTGCTGGCAATGAGACGGTGACCGTGTTCGTAGAAGATGCCGCCGACCCATTTCGACGGCGGAAAGGTGAACATGTTCTGGCCGTACGTGGTCGGCCAGTCAGGGACTGAGAGTCCCGAACCGGTGCTCGTGACGAGGCTGCCCGCCAGCACCAGAAGGACGGTGCAGCCGGCGACGAGCTTCGCAAACTTGTGGAGCATCTTTCACTGGGCCGTCAGGGCTCATCGCCGCCTGCCGGGGCACGCAAGAGCGGACGCCGCCACCAGCGCGTCGAGACAGCGAAGCGAAGCCCGCTTCGCTGCCCGACCAAGTGGTGACCGTCCGCCGGAGTCTAGTTAGTTGCCGCAGCCGCCTTGAAGGTGAACGAGATATCCTTCGTTTCCTTCGCCGCGATCGTCACGCTCTGCGTCTGGGTGCCGAGCTTCTCATGCCAGGCCTCAACCGTGTAGGTGCCGGGCGGGAGGTCTTTCAGCTCGAACTTTCCTGAGTCGCTCGTCACCGCGAAGTACGGATGATCCAGGACGCCGACGTACGAGTTCATCCAGCCGTGCACCTCACACTTGAAGGGCACCATCACTTCCTTCTTGTCGAAGGTATGCGTGATCTTCATGTTCTGGAGGGGCTGAGCGGTGTTGAATTCGGTATTGTCCTTCGGCAGCGCGTGGATGTTGTGGAGCGTCGGGTCGCTGTTGCTGATCTCGATGGCCTGGCCGACGCGCACGCCGAAGACGTGCGGGTGGTAGCGGCAACCCTTTTGATCGATGTGCGCCATTTCAGATGGCGTATCGAACACGTAGTTGCCAAGACCATCCTTCACGTAGACGAACACGTTGCCCAGCGACTTGCCGTCGGAGCCGACGACGTAGGTCTCCTGCAACTGCGCGCCGGAAGCCTCTTTCACGCAGACCGGATCGGCGTTCATCTTGATGGGCAGATTCTTCGGGGCCGCGCCGTCGAGCACAACCATGCCGGTGACACTGCCGGCGGTTGCCGTGTCCACTTTCATGCCGGCAGGGGCACCCGCCGGAGACGCCGGGGAACCTGACGTGCTCGAGGTTTCCTGACTTCCGCCACAACCGACCACGGTCGCGGCAAGGGTTAAACTGAGGCCGTACACCCAAACATTACGTAGACGCATTGAAACTCTCCTCACGAAATTAAGCGCAAAGGTCACACCGGGCGGACCGTCAATCATACCCTACCGTGCTGTCGTCGGCGTGCCACCAGCTTCGCTCAGCTTGCGTTCGACACGGTCCTGAATCCAGTGCGAATCCCACCATTCCACCGGGTTGACCGCGTGGGCGTTGACCAGCATTGTGAAGTGCAGATGGTCTCCGCCAGCCAGCCCGGTCATGCCGCTTCGGCCGATGGTCTGTAATCTGGTCACCGAGTCCCCGACCTTCACATCAATCGATGAGAGATGCCCATATAGAGAGGCGACACCCATGCCATGGTCGATGATCACGCAGTTTCCGTAAATGCCGAGCCAGCTGGCGTTGACGACTTTTCCGGCGTTGGCGGCGACCACCGCAACCGCGGATGTGACCGCCAGGTCGAAACCGAGATGCACTTGCTGATCGACATCTTTGCCTTGATAGACATAGGTCCGTCGATCGGCGAACCCTGCTTCTACTTGCGAGTTTCCGAGCTGTACGAAGGGTCCGCTCCACAGCCGAGTCGGCGCCGTCGAGCCGGTCAGTTCCGTAATACGCTCCGCATTCAACCGACGCAAGTCACCGTTGATGCGCAGAAACGCCGGCAACAAGCCAGCCCCCGTGGCGCTCGCAGCGTCGAGCTTCAGTTCCGGAGCGTGGGCAAGAATCTCCGGCACGACCCGTTGCATGAACTTGTCGTCCACTTCGATGCGGCTTCGCTTGAACGACTTGTCGAAGACGTCGTTCACGAATGACGTCGTTGCTTCGTTACCCGCCCCGTCGCGCGCAAACAGTGCAATGGGAACCGCCAACGGCTGATCGTGGAGCAGCGCAAAGAACGCGACCTTCAGCGATGGGTCCGCGCCGTCGAGCCCCGCCCCCGCTGCTGCGAACCCCGGATACTCGAGGTCGCCAACGCGGACGCCTGATGTGACGTCAGGCGGAGTGACGCGGTAGACCACCATCTCAGAGCCGCCGCGGTTGATGTAGTGATGGGTCGACACCGCGGAGATTCTCGGCGGGTCGAGCCGGACCTCGACCTCTTTGCTGGCGCTGCTGGATAGCGTCCGAAGGTTCAGCAAGGATGGCCGAGCCGCCTCCACAGTGATCCGTGCAGCTCCTTCGTGAAGCTCAGGCACACCCTGCTTTCCAAACGGGCGCACCACGCGAAGGCCCTTGCCCGACGGATCGGTCGACACGGTTGCCGACTGACGAGCATCGAGAGTGAAGAGCGGAATACGTTTCCCGTCCTGCTCGAGATTGATAGTGAGCATCGATGGAGGAGCGCCTTGAACCAAGACGTCGATTGCACCCTGCTGTCCGACCAGCCGGTCGGGTTTCTCGATGACGATGCCAGGGGGAGCACCACGCCCGGCGATGAAATAGGTGACGCCGATCGCGGCGGCGGCAAGAAGTAGAAGCCCGACGAGCCATCGGATCATGGACTCCATCATACAAAGTTTGATAAGTTTGGAGGTCCAGCCTGGCGTGAGGCGGTATCGTCTAACGGTTAGGACGGATGGTTCTCAACCATCAAATCGGGGTTCGATTCCCCGTACCGCTACCAACTCTCCACATTCCGACTTGATCTGATCCAGTGCACAGGTGCCACTAGAATCGCTCCTGGTGGCAGAGCAACACCACACCAACCGGACCTGGGCGCTGCAGTGGGCCGCGGCGATCGCGGTGTTCCTGTGCGCTGTCACGATTCGAACCTGGGGAATACGCGATCAGCTCTGGCTCCTGGGCGATCAGATTCGCGACTGGAGCATCGCGCTGCGTCCGTTCAGCGAGCTCCCCCTGGTTGGTCCGCCGACCCATCTTCACGGCTACACCCTTGGTCCCGCGTACTACTGGCTGATGTGGGCCATTCGCGTGGTGATTGGCCCCTGGTTCGACAACCTTCCCCACGCGGGCGGCATCGGACAGGCGATTGTTGAATCGGCCGCGGACGGGCTGCTGCTCGTCGCGGTGTGGCGTCGTACCCAAGCTCCGGTGGTCGCCCTGACGTTCATCGTCCTTATCGTCACGGCGGCCTACGACGTCTGTCTTTCGGCAATCGTCTGGACCTCACCAGTTGCGTCCGGTGTGGGAAGATCGCGATTGCCCTCATCCTGCTGGACTGGCACCGGCGATCGGCGTGGCGCACGGCGGTTGTCGCCGCGTTGGCGTGGGCTGCGGTTCAGATCTATACGGGCAATATCTTCGTCGCGGTTGGTGTGTTTGCGGCACTCGTTGCCGATTCGATCGACGAGCCTGCGCCCGACTGGCGTCGCTCTGCGCGTTACACAGGTGCCAAGGCGGCGGCTGTGTTGGTGATGCAGATTCCCTACGCGGCAGATCAGGTTCTGAATCGGTTCAGCCAGCCCGGAATGGGTGCCGTGACCGGCAGTATCACGAGTGTTCTGACTGGACGTTCTCAGTTCGAGTTTTCCAAGAGCGTTCGAGATCTGACGGCCGCCATCGAATTCACCCAGGGCATGCCGTGGCACATTCCCTACGTCGCGTGGATTCTTCTGCTATGCGCGTGCCTCTTTGCTCTTCGGTTCCATCGCGATCGCGCCCTTATCCTGGTCACCGTGCTGCCGCTCGTGGCAGCGTTCGTGGGCTACGCGGCCTTTCGAGGCGGTCTCGATCGCTATACGTTTGTGTCGTTGGTCCCGCCCGCCGTGCTCATGATGGTTCTGGCTGTCATGCCGACGCCGGGATCCAAGCCAGGACAGATTGCCGGCTTCGTTGCCTTGCTGGGGTCGCTGGCGCTCGTTCCGGCGAGGCTTGAACAGGCCGCGCAATGGCACAAGCTGCCCAAATATCGGGTGCTTGTACGGGCGTCCCGAAAAATAGTCGGCTTGCGGCAGCCGATGCGCGCGATTCAGACCGCGTTTGTCCTGCCGCCGACGACCGATCCGACGTTCATCTACACGATTCTTGGTGGTCGCGTCGAGCGCTCCTCCGAATGGGTGGCGGTGATCCAGGCGGACGGCGAAGTCATCTATCGACGGGTCGGCGGCTCCTAAGCCCGTTACTGGTTTGCCGCGATCGCTTCATTGGCGCCTCACCACCACGAGCGAGACATCATCATGAGGCGGGGCCTCTCCGACAAATGTCGCGAGACACTCGAGGATCCGCGCGCCGATGGCCGCCACAGGCTGCCCGGTCGTCTCCTGAATGCAGGCGCGCAGCCGTTCGTCCCCAAAGAAGTCGCCAGACAGGTTCATCGCTTCTGTGATCCCATCTGAATAGACGAGGATCACGTCGCCTGGGGAAAGCTCGAGCCGTTGCTCGACGTACGTTGCCTGGGGCATGAGGCCGAGCGCGGTCGAACCGCGCGCCATCTCCTCCGTCGTGCGCCCGCGGATCACCAACGGTGGCATGTGTCCCGCATTCAGCACACGCACCTCACCCGAGTCACACGTGAGAACGAGATAGACGAGCGTGGCGAACCGGTTCGGCAACCCGTCGCGGACCAGGATGCGATTGAGTGCGGCGCCGAGATCGGTGAACGTGTCGAACTGGGGCACCAGCGCGCGAAGCGTTGCCTGCAGCTTCACCATGAGCAGCGCAGCTGGCAGGGCCTTGCCCGCGACATCGCCGAGTGTCACTCCGTGATGCCGATCGTCGATCGGGAGGTGGTCGATGAGATCGCCGCCGACGTCGTTGGCGGGCTCGGTGTAGAGCCACAAGTCCCATCCGTTCACCGAAGGGCTGCGTTCGGGCATGAGCGCGAGCTGCACCTTGCGCCCCGCCTCGAGCTCGTCTCGCGCAAGCAGCTTGTCCTTGAGCTCGAGCATCAAGACCAGGAACAGCAGAAGGTCGCCAAGAACCCGGGAAACTGGGAACGAAACTCGGACAGTCCCGACCTGCACGTGCTCCATGCCCAACAGGACAAGTACGAGGGCGAGAGCCAGCAGGACGCGCCTCGCGGCTGTGAGCCGCATTAGCAGGCTCTTGACGAGCCACACCAGCCGGACAAGCATCCGGCGCAACGGCCGCATATCGGCCAGGCGGTGTCGTTCCTCTTCGCTCAGGTAGAACGTCTCGAGTCCGGAGAGCGTGCTGTCAAACTCGCGCCGCACGCCTCGTTTCATGACGTCCGCGGTCACCCGGCCGACGTCGGACGTGAGCGTCTGAAAGAACGTCAGTTCAGGGCCGGGTCTGCCACGAGGATCGCTCATTCGCCTTCCCTCCCGTCTCGTCCGGTCGAGCCGTCCAAGCCTGCCGAAGTCGTAGACGAACGCCGGGCGACGCTCGTTCAAGGCGGAGTCTAGCAGCCCATCAAAGCGGGTAGGACGCGTTCCCCGGTTCGCGTCCGGTCTCTACTTTGTGGTAAATTCTTGGCTTCCTTCTCGGTCGGTAGCGAAACTCTGATCGCTGCCATGCACTCATAGATTCCCTCTCGATAACAGCCCCGCGAAAGCGGGGCTTTTTTGGTACGATCCCGCACCAATGATTTGGGGCTCCGCACTCGTCGTGCTCGCGCTCGCGCTGCGAGCGGGTATCGTCAATCGGCACGTGCGTGGCCGCCTGATGGCCTCGGTGGTCATTTTTGCGGTGTATGCCTTGATCATGGCCGCGCTCACGTACTACTGGGAGCCGCCGTACGGGCCCCTCCCTCAGCAGCTCAACGACACGGTAAAACCGCTGTTGCTGGCGCTTGGCGCGGTGAACCTGATCGTCGCGCTGGCGGTCAATCCCTGGCGAGTCGATCGACTGCCGGATCGCTTCCCGAAAATCGTTCAGGATGCCATCGTGATCGGGGTCTTCGCGAGCGCCGCCACGATCATGCTTCCCGAGCGGGTGTTCGCCACGACCGCCGTTGGCGCCGTCGTCATCGGCTTCGCGCTGCAGGACACCCTTGGTAATCTGTTCGCGGGTCTGGCGATCCAGGTCGAAAAACCGTTCAGGGTCGGCCACTGGGTCAACATCGCGGGCAAGGATGGTCTGGTCAGTGAAATCACCTGGCGAGCGACCAAGATACGGACCAAAGCGGGGAATTTCGTCGTTGTGCCCAACAGCGTTCTGTCGCGCGATACGATCACCAACTACTCCGAGCCAGACCCGGAGACCCGCATCGAGCTGGAAGTGGGTGTCTCGTATGACGCACCGCCGAATGAGGTGAAGGCCACCATCCTGCGGGCAATCGCCGACGAACCCCTGATCCTCACCGCCCGGCAGTCCGAAGTGCTGGTCGCGGATTTTGCGGCTTCGGCCGTCACCTACAGGATTCGAGTGTGGACGGTCGATTTCGCCGCGGACGAGCGGATTCGGGATCGAATCCGGTCCGCGGTCTATTACGCGTTCCGGCGCGCCGGAATCGAGATCCCGTATCCCGTGCAAGTTCAGATCAACCGTGAGGCTCCCCCCACGGCGGCCAGGGATGCGAGCGCAGCGACGACACTGGCCCAGGTCGAGATCTTCGCCGCGCTCAACAGCGAAGCGAGGGACGCGCTCGCGCAGGAGGCGCGGGTGGACCTTTATGCTGCCGGCGAAGTGATCGTCCGGCAGGGCGAACCGGGAAGCTCGATGTTCGTAGTCGTGCAGGGCGAAGTAATCGTCACACTGGAGCCTGCCGGGCAAGAGGTCGCGCGTTCCGGCCCGGGTGGATTCTTCGGAGAGATGTCGCTCCTCACGGGCGCCACCCGAACCGCCACGGTGCGCGCCGGGGCCGACACGGTCGTCCTTGAGATCACGGCGGATCAGTTTCGGCAGGTTGTCCTGTCAAACCCCACTGCAGTGGAGCAGGTCGGCCTTGCCGTTGCGCGTCGCGCAGCCGAACTCGATGAGCACCGAAGTGCTTCCGGCGCCGCATCGGGGCCCTCCGAGGCTTCCCACACGTTCCTGACCCGGGTCCGGCGCTTTCTCCGGCTCAACTTCACTTCATAGCCTGTACCGGATCTCGCGCAAACCCAGAGGCTTGCGCCGCTTGTGCCTTCTGCATACAATCGCTCCGCCAGAGAATCATCTGATCGAGCACCCGAACTGCTGAAAATCTATTAAAAGGAGTCCTGCGTTGGACAACGTGGCGACCTTCGGAACAACCGCGCATGGGCATGCGCACGAACACGCGCATGAAGAGCTTGGATTCTGGCGAAAGTACGTCTTTTCGGTGGATCACAAGGTCATTGGGATCCAGTACGCGCTAACCGGCCTCCTCTTTCTGCTCTTTGGGTTCACCCTGATGATGATCATGCGGTGGCAGCTCGCCTACAACGGCGCGCCCATCCCGATCATTGGTCCGTGGCTCGGCCAGGCGCGCGCCCCCGGCGGGATCATGCTGCCTGAGTTCTACAACCAGCTGGGCGCCATGCACGGCACCATCATGGTGTTCCTGGGTGTCGTCCCGCTCGCCGTCGGCGGGTTCGGTAACTTCGTGATGCCCCTGCAGATCGGCGCCCCCGACATGGCGTTCCCCAAGCTCAACATGATGAGCTACTGGGTGTACTTCCTCGGCGGCGTTGTGATGCTGGCCAGCTTCTTCCAGACCTGGGATGGCGGCGTCGGCGCAGCTCAGTCGGGTTGGACGTCGTATCCGCCGCTGGCGGTGATTTCAGCTGGCCAGACGATGTGGTTGATCGGCATGGTCTTCCTGATCACCTCGTCGTTGCTCGGCTCGGTCAATTTTCTGGTGACGATTATCCAGCTGCGAGCGAAGGGCCTGAGCTACATGCGCCTGCCGTTCTTTGTCTGGGCGCAGTTCGTCACCGGGTTCCTCCTTCTCCTCGCGTTCCCTCCTCTCGAAGCTGCGGGCGTCCTGCAACTGATGGATCGGCTGGCCGGCACGAGCTTCTTCCTGCCGAGCGGTCTGGTCGTGGCCGGGAAGCCGCTGGACGTCGCCGGTGGAGGAAACGCCATCCTCTGGCAGCACCTGTTCTGGTTCCTTGCCCATCCTGAGGTGTACGTGTTGATCCTCCCGGCGATGGGCATCGTTGGCGAGATCATCGCCAACAATACGCGCAAGCCGCTCTGGGGCTATCGCGCGATGGTGTATTCGATCATCTTCCTGGGCTTCATGTCGTTCATCGTGTGGGCGCACCACATGTTCATGACTGGCATGGGCACCTACATGAGCACGTTCTTCCAGACGACAACGATGATCATCTCGGTGCCGTCGGTGGTTATTCTCACGGCGCTTCTGCTGTCGCTGTACGGCGCCTCGATGCGGTTCAACACGCCGATGCTGTTCGCCCTCGCGTTCCTGCCGATGTTCGGCATTGGTGGTCTGACGGGGTTGCCGCTCGGCCTCGCGGTTACCGACATTCCGCTCCACGACACCTACTACGTCATCGGTCACTTCCACTATGTGGTCGCGCCGGGCACGATCT
>Ga0111538_10014237_pt1 | contig 10495 bp, 10 predicted proteins | sample SoiMethybrSBSTD1_FD_79669 | JGI IMG/M metagenome (GOLD analysis project Ga0111538, IMG submission 79669) | Bulk soil microbial communities from a Populus tree surrounding site in Tennessee, USA - Soil MetaG P. TD hybrid SBSTD1 (version 2)... | ecosystem: Environmental > Terrestrial > Soil >... | reverse complement strand
GATGTCGAACACCTGCACGATGTTCGCGTGTTGAAGCGCGAGCGACAACCGCGCCTCGTCCAGGAACATCGCGACGAACTTCTTGTTCTTGGTGAGCGACGGCAGGATTCGCTTGATGGCGATGTTCTTCTTGAACCCGCGCATCGATTCCGCGACGCCGCGGAACACCTCTGCCATGCCTCCGGCGGCGACGCGCTCGGTGATGCGATATCGACTATCGGGCATCGTTCACCGGCACCCGCGGGACGCTATAACGAAAGCGCAGGCGCGGCAATGATTGCCCGGGCACGAATGTGCCGGCGTGAAGCCCATCGGGAGGGTAGGGGGCGATGTAAGCCCGCCGCCCCGGGCTCACTCTTCGGCAGGGGCCTTGATTTCGACTTCGCCGCCGTCGCTGAGCTCGGCGAAGCCGCCGGCACGGCCGGCCTGCTCGGTCGCCTGCTCTTCCCGTTCGCTCTGCTCCTTGCACTCGATGCACAGCGTCGTGACGGGCCGCGCCAGCAGGCGCCGGAAGGAGATCGCCTCGCCGCAGTCTTCGCAGACGTCGATCTCGTCGGCATCCAGGCGCGTGATCTGCTTGGTGATCTTGCCGAGCAGGAACTTCTCACGGTCGTGGAGCCGCATCTCGGTCGAGAACAGCTCTTCTTCCATCGACTCGTCGATCGAATCGCGCCCGATGTTCCGCTCGTGGTTCATCGAATAAGAGAGAGCGCTCTCCGCCTTCTTCGTCAGCCGGCGCAGCTCCTCGGCGAGCACGGCGCGAATCTGGGCTTTTTCCTTCGGACTCAGCATCGGAACATCCTCATGACTTCGGGTAACTCTAACGACGGATCGAAAATGGTAAAGAGCCGCGCCGTTTTCTCGACCGCTCGGCGCAGAAGCTTGAGGCGGTTGCTTACGCTTCCGCTACGAAGCCTTCTTCTCGCGCACGAGCTGCGGGCGGCTCCTCGACACGACGACGTCCCGAGTGACCACGCATTCGCTCACGCCGCTCAGCGACGGAATCTCGTACATCACGTCCAGCATGACCTCTTCGAGGATTGCGCGCAGGCCGCGGGCGCCTGACTTCCGCCGCGTCGCCTCTTCGGCAACCCCTTGCAGCGCGTCCTCGCTGAAGCGGAGCTTGACGCCCTCCATCTCGAACAGCCGCTCGTATTGCTTCGCGAGCGCGTTCTTCGGCTTCCACAGGATCTCGACCAGCATGTCGACGTCCAAGTCGTCGGCCGCGACGATGATCGGCAGCCGCCCCATGAACTCGGGGATCATGCCGAACTTGATCATGTCCTCGGTGCGGGCCAGCGCGCGCAGCGAGTTCTTCGATTCGTCGCCCTTGCCGATGTGCGCGCCGAAGCCGAGACCGCGTTCACCGACGCGGCGCCGGACGATCTCCTCGACGCCGTTGAACGCGCCCGTGCAGACGAACAGGATGTCGGTCGTGTCGACCTGAATCAGCTCCTGCTGGGGACGGTTGCGCGCGCCGTCCGGCGTGATGGACGCCTGCTTGCCCTCGAGGATCTTGAGCAGCGCCTGCTGCACGCCCTCGCCGGAGACATCGCGGGTCACCGACGGCCCACCGCCCTTGCGGGCGATCTTGTCGATCTCGTCGATGCAGACGATGCCGCGGCTGGCCTTCTCCGGATCGTTGCCCGCGTTCCGGTACAGCGCCTTGATGACGCTGTCGACGTCTTCGCCGACGTAGCCGGCCTCGGTCAACGTCGTCGCGTCCGCCATCGCGAACGGGACGTCCAGCTTCTTCGCCAGGGTCTGGACCAGGAGGGTCTTGCCGCAACCCGTGGGTCCCAGCAGCAGGATGTTGCCCTTCTGGATTTCGACCTCGCCGGCTTTGCCGTGCTGGCCGATGCGCTTGTAGTGGTTGTGCACCGCGACCGACAGCGCCTTCTTCGCGCGGTCCTGGCCGATGACGTACTTGTTCAGCTCGTCGTAGATCTCGCGCGGGCGGGGATACTTCGGCCGTTCCGCCGCCTCTTCCTTGGCGATGATGTCGTTGCACAACGCAACGCACTCATCACAGATGAACACGCGCGGCCCCGAGATCAGCTTGCGGACCTCGCGGCGCCGCTTCCCACAGAACGAACAGTGGAAATCGTCCATCAAGGAAGAGTATTGCACCAGGTCAGCGTGTCGCCAAGCGCCCTCACGAGAAATGACCGATCGTCGTCATCCTGACTCGGGAAGCCCCGAGCGGAGCCCGCCCACGAAACATGATCTTGATATTCGCGGGCGGAAGTGCAGCAGCGTTCTATTGCTGCGCCGGGGCTGGCCGGATAGTGTACGCGCCACATGAGGGCCCTCGTCGTGACCTCCAACCCCGCGACCGCGGCGTCGGAGCCCGATACGCCCGCGTCGGCACTCAGCGATCTCGGCTGCGAGGTGGTGGCGGTCGGCTACGACGTCGATCAGCTGCCCGAGGACATCGAGCTGCAGCGGCCGTCGGTGGTCGTGGTCGACGCCGGCGCGCACCTGGAGGTGGGCCGCGCCGCGATCCGGCGCGTGCGTGAGGTCGGTTCGCTCGCCGACGTGCCGGTTCTGCTTTGCGTCGAGGTATCCCGCCTGGCCGGGCTGGATCCAGAGGCGGGCGCGGACGACTTCGTCTTGTCCCCGGTCGTTGCGCCCGAGCTGTACGCGCGCATCCGGCAGCTCGACTGGAGGATGTCTTCGTTCCGCGCCGCCGGCCGCATCAAGATCGGGGATCTGGTGATCGACGCGGTGGCGGTCGAGGCGGCCTACCGCGGGCGCGCGCTGAAGCTTCCCCGTCAGGAGTTTCAGCTGCTGAAGTTCCTGGCCGAGCGCCCGGGCCGCGTGTTCAGCCGCGAGCAGCTGCTGTCCCGGGTCTGGGGCTACCGCTACGCGGGAGGCACGCGCACGGTCGACATTCACGTCCGCCGCCTGCGCGCCAAGCTCGGGCCGGGCAGCGCGATGATCGAGACCGTGCGCCACGTCGGCTACAAGCTGCGCGCGCCGGCCGGCACCCCGGCCTGAGCCTCAGCCTCGACTTGCCAGCGGGCGCGGAATACGGTAGTCGGCCAGCGACGGAAGACGACCAATGCCTGAGATGACCCTCTGCGAAGCCGTTAACGACGCGTTGAAGGTCGAGATGCGTCGCGATCCGCGCGTCATCGTGCTGGGTGAAGACGTGGGCCGGTTCGGCGGCGTCTTCCGGGCCACGGTCGGCCTGCAGGAGGAGTTCGGTCCCGATCGCTGCATCGACACGCCGCTGGCGGAGTCGGGGATCGTCGGCACCGCGATCGGGATGGCCCTCTACGGGATGCGCCCGGTCCCCGAGATTCAGTTCGGCGACTACGTCTACCCCGCCTTCGATCAGATCGTGAACGAGCTGGCCAAGTTCCGTTACCGCTCGGGCGGCGAATATTCGGCGCCCGTCGTCGTGCGCATGCCGGTCGGCGGCGGCATCAGGGGCGGGCACTACCACTCGCAGTCGCCCGAAGCGTTCTTCACGCACATTCCCGGGCTGAAGGTGGTCTGTCCGTCGAACGCCGTCGATGCCAAGGGCCTGCTCGCGAGCGCGATCCGGGGCGACGATCCCGTGATCTTCATGGAGCCGAAGTTCTATTACAGGAAGCCGAGGATCGAAGTCCCCGCGGGCGAATACCTGATCCCGCTCGGCGAGGCGAAGGTGGTGCGGGAAGGACGGCAGGTGACGGTGATCGCGTGGAGCGCGATGGTGCGGACGGCGCTCGAGGCGGCGGAGCGGGGCGCCGCGCGCGGCTACGATCTGGAGGTGATCGACCTGCGGACGCTGATCCCGTTCGATCTGGAGCGCATCATCGCGTCGGTCCGGAAGACCGGGCGCGTGGTGATCGTGCACGAAGCGCCCAAGACGTCCGGCTTCGGCGCCGAGCTGGCGGCGACCATCCAGGAGAAGGCGATCCTGCACCTGGAGGCGCCCATCTTGCGCGTGACCGGCTTCGACACGCCGTTCCCGTACACGCTGGAACACGAATACCTGCCCGACGCCGATCGCGTCCTCGACGCGGTCGAGCGCGTGGTGACGTTCTGATGATCTACGAGTTTCGCCTGCCCGACGTCGGCGAAGGTGTCGCCGAAGGCGAGGTCGTCAAGTGGCTGGTGAAGGAAGGCGACGTCCTGCAAGAGGACCAGCCGATGGTCGAGATCATGACCGACAAGGCGACGGTCGAGATTCCGGCGCCGCGGGCGGGGCGCGTCGCCAAGTTGATGTTCGCCGAGGGGCAGATCTGCCCGGTCGGTAAGGTGCTGATCGCGATCGAAGTGCCTGACACGGCTGCAGGCGACGCCATCGTCGCCGCCGCGCCCGCCCACGTCGACCCGGCGCCATCGGCGTCCACGGGAGAGCGCGCCCCCCGCAACAACGGCGTCAATGCGCGCGATGCGGGCGTGCTGGCGACGCCGGCCACGCGCAAGCTCGCGCGCGATGTCGATGTCGACATACGCGAGGTGACCGGCTCCGGACCGGGGGGGCGGATCACCTCGGACGACGTGCGTGCCCACTCCGGTGCGCCGGCCGCGCCGCGCGCGCCCGTGGCGGACGGCGACACGCGCCTCCCGTTCCGGGGCGTGCGCCGGAAGATCGCCGAGCACATGGTGCTGTCGAAGCACACCGCGGCGCACTTCACCTACGTCGAGGAGATCGACTGCACCGATCTGGTCGCGCTGCGCGAGCGCGCCAACGCGCGCCTGGCGGCGGCAACGTCCGGCGTCACCAAGCTGTCGTTTCTGCCATTCATCGTCAAGGCGACAGCGGCCGCGCTGGCGAAGTTTCCCCAGCTCAACGCCACCCTCGACGACGCGGCTGGCGAGATCATCCAGCGCGCGCACCGACACATCGGGCTCGCCACCGCGACCGAGGCCGGGCTGATCGTGCCGGTGGTGCGCGACGCGGATCGGCTTTCGATCGTCGAGCTGGCCGGCGAGATCGAGCGGCTGGCGGCGCTCACCCGCACCGGCAAGGCCACGCGCGAGGACCTGTCGGGCTCGACGTTCACGATCACCAGCCTGGGCGCGCTGGGCGGGCTGATGGCGACGCCGATCATCAACCATCCCGAGGTCGCGATCCTGGGCGTCCACAAGATCACCCGCCGCCCGGCCGTCAAGGACGACAAGATCGTCATTCGTGATCTCATGAACCTCTCCATCTCGGTCGACCACCGCGTGACCGATGGCTACGACGCCGCGCGCTTCATCGCCGAGATCAAGGCGACGCTGGAGACGCCCGGCCCGCTCTATCCGGAAGCGAGCTGAGCAGCGGCATCTGACATGGCGGCGAAAGGGTTGCCCAAGATCCGGGCCGGCATGGGGGACGTGAGCGCCCCGGTCGTCGAAGCGTGGAGCGACGACGACTACCGCCGCGCGACCAGCCTGGGGACAATCCTGTCACCCGACGGCAAGGCCGATCGGGCGGGCGTGCCGGCGCTGGAGCCCGCGGCGCTGCGCGAATGCTACCGGACCATGCTGCGCATCCGCGCGCTCGGCGACCGGGCGGGCGCGCGCGCGCAAGGCGAGCTGGCTGGCGAGCCGGGCGAGGCCGCGCCCGCGACGCAGGGGGCCGAGGCGGCGATCGTCGGCGCGGTGGCGGCGCTGGCGGCCGACGACATCGTCGTTCCGGGGCGGCGCGAGACCGTCGCGGCGCTGTGGCGCGGCCACTCCGTCGCGGCCCTGGCCGCGGGCGCTGCCATCCCGCGCGCGCTCGGTGTGTTGCCCGGGTCGGCGCACGGCGCGACCCAGCTGCCGCACGCGACCGGCATCGCCTGGGCCATGAAGATGCAGGCCAGCGGCGGAAAAACGGGTGGCGGCAAGCTGGTGCTCGCCTTCCTCGACCAGGAAGCGACCAGCGCCGAGGATTTTCACGCGGGGCTGAACTTCGCCGGCGTCTTCCGCGTGCCCGCCGTGTTCGTGTGCATCAACGACGCGCCCGCCGGGTCGGCGCCCGTGGAGACCGTGTCGGCGACGCTCGCGGTCAAGGCGCTCGCCTACGGCATCGCGGGCATTCGGGTCGACGGGCATGACCTGTTCGCGGTCCACGCGGCGACGCGCGTTGCCGCAGACCGCGCGCGCAAGGGCGAGGGGGCGACCTTGATCGAGGCGGTGGTCGCGGAGACGGGCGATCCGCTGGAGCGGGTCCGGACCTGGCTGGCGAGCCAGAACATGCTGGACGCCGCCGCCGAAGCGACGCTTCGCCGCGAGGTCGAGGCGGAGCTCGCGGCGCTGCCGTAGGCACGATCAGGTCGAGCGACGAGGAGGTTGTCGATGAAGGCGCGGGGTCTTTCGGTCGTGATCGTTGCCGCGACGCTGTCATGCGCGGCCGTTGCGGTGGCGCAGGAGCCCGACCCGGCCGACGAGCCGGAGGCCGCGCCAGCGGGCGAGGAGCCGCCACCTGAAAGCGGCGCGCCGCCCGGTGATGCGCCTCCGGTCGAGGCCGCGCCTGGCCCGCCGGCCTCCGCGGCGGCGCCTCCGGATGACACGCACTTCGGGTTTGCTGGCCAGATTACGATCAGCGACGACCTACAGATGGCCGCGACCCGCGTGAGCACCGCGGGCCAAAGCGGGAGCTTCACCGAGATTCAACTGAGGCCCGCGCTCGACTTCTTCCCGATCCCCAACCTGTCGATCGGCGGCCAGCTGATCATCGGATACAACTCCTTCGACGACGTCGGCGGCAGCAGCAGTTCCACCGAGCTTGGCCTGCTGGTGCGCGTCGGCTACAACGTCTCGATCTCGGACAGTGTCTCGATCTGGCCGCGTCTCTCCGTCGGCTACGATCACCTGGGCGGGGACCAGGGCGTCGGCTCGCTGGACAGTATTCCGATCGACGTCTTCGTGCCGATGGTCGTTCAACTGGCGTCGCACTTCTTCATCGGGGGCGGCCCGTGGTACGCGACCACTCTCCTCTCGCAGCGGGAGAGCTTCGACGAGCCGAGGATATCCAAGCTCGGTCTTCGGGCGACGGTGGGCGGCTACTTCCGCGGCCTGTAGACCACACAGCGCGGAAATTGGCGGTCCTCCTGTTCGTGGCCGACACTGCCCCTACGGGCCGTAGCCACGAGGAGGTTACCGAATGAAGACGAAGGCGTCGTTTCTCGTAGTCCCTGCGCTGACGGTGGTGTTTGCGGGCGTCGCGGCCGCGCAGCAGGAGCCACCGCCCGGCTACCAGCCACCACCGCCCGGCTACCAGCCACCACCGCCCGGCTACCAGCAGCAGCCACCACCGGGCTACGAGCAGGCGCCGCCGCCCGCCTACGCGCCGCCGCCCGGCTACGCGCCGCCGCCGCCCGGCTACCCGCCGCAGCCGATGGAGCGAGGCCCCGTCCTCTTCGGCGCCGCCGGCCAGCTCGCCATCAGCGACGACCTTGTTCTTTCCATCCTCAACTCGAAGCAGAGCCCCCCGGACGGCTCGGTGGGCACGTCCTCCTCGGCGACCACGTTCTGGCTCCAGCCGGCCATCGACATCTTCGTGGCCGGTGGTCTTTCGATCGGCGGCCAGGTCAGCATCTCCTATTACTCGCTTGATGACAGCGACAGCTCATCGACGACGGTCGGCGTAGTGCCGCGCATCGGCTACAACATCCCGCTGGGATCGAAGGCGTCGATCTGGCCGCGCATCGGCGCCGGCTACTACTACACCAGCTATAGCGCGACCGCCGGCTACCCGAGCACGACCGGCTACACCTTCAAGTTCACGGCCTTCGTCCCCTTCCTGTTTCACCCGGTGCCACACTTCTTCATCGGTGGCGGGCCCACGTTTTCCACCGATCTCGTCTCGAAATACGACGACGCGGATTACACGAGGTTCAGCGAGTACGGTATCCAGTCGACGATCGGCGGTTACTTCGGCGGCAGGTAGATCGCGCGCGCGACCGATTTGACGACCACGTGAGCGGCCCAGCCGGGCGCCACGAACAGCAGGAACAGCCGCGCGGCCGCCACGCCCGCGGCGGCGACGACGACGCCCGCGTCCGGCCCGCCGAGCAGCGCGGCGATCGGGTCGACGGCGGCCGGGTGGCTACCGGCGATCGCGTGGACGATGCCGGCGGCGATCGCCGCGACGGCGGGCAGCCAGGCGCCGCGGATCAAGGACCCGCTCCCGGGCCGGTACGGACCCCGACGGCGTCGGGGACGCGGTTCGCGGTCAGCATCGCGAGCAACAGCGCGTTGCCCAGCGTGCCGCCCGCGGCGAACTTCGTGTTGTTGCCGCCGACGCCGACGGGCACGCCCGCCAGGTGCGCGCTGCGATACAGCTCGCGGTAGAGATCGCCGTCCCCGTGCGCGCGGGCCGCGCCCAGCGCGAAGCCGGACGCGCCCACCGACATCCCCATCAGCATCGGGCCCGCGTCGACGTCGCCCTTGCCGTGGAAGCCGGGCGCGTATTCGCGGACGCCGCAGAAGCCGAGCGCGCAGACGCGCCCCTCGTTGCGCAGCCCGTCGAAGAGCCGCCGCGACAGCCGCGTGTCGGCGAACGACAGGAAATAAGACGCGATCGCGGTGCCGGAGCCGCGGGGCGCGTCGACCGGCTTGCAACTGCCGCTGCGCACGTGCTGCACGAGATAGCCGGAGTGATGAAGCGCGCAGGCTTCGAACCGCTTCGACCAGCGCTCCAGCAGCGCCCGTCGATCGACGCCGGTCACGGTCGCGTGCAGGCCGATCGATCCCGCGACCGCCGCGACGTCCGGGGGCCAGGTCTCGCCCGGATAGGTCTCGATCAGGCCGGTCGGCGAGCGGTCGAGCCGGTCCGCCAGGGCGGCGGTCAGCCGATCGTGCAGCGCCGCGTGGGGCGTCGTCGGATCCACCGCGCGCAACATGCCGAGCGCGAGGTTGATGTAGCCGAGGTACGCGTGCCCCTCGCCGGGCGCCATCGTGACCAGGCCGTTGTGTCCCCAGGCGCGCGTCGCCGTCGGCAGCGTGCGCGGGTCGGTCATGCGCGCGGCGGCCGCGCGCATCGCGGGGAGGTACTCGTCGCGCCGCTCGGGATGCTCGCGGATGATCTGGCCCATGCCCAGGATCGCCATCTGGTAGATGGCGATCGCCGACTGGCCGTCGAAGCGGGTGGAGCCGCTGCGATAGAACTGCCGCCCGGGCGCCGCCGCGAGCTCGCGCGCCACCTCGCGCGCGAGCGCGTCCTGCGCCGCCAGCTCACCGTCGAACAGCGGCTGGGCGGGGTGGCCGCAGAGCGCGCGCGGGACGATCGCGATCGTGAGGACGAAAGAGACCAACATCGACGTGACGCGGAGAAGGACAGGGCGCATCGCCATTGCTCTTCAGGTTGCCGTTCCGGTTGACGGCGGCGGGATCTCGCCGCGCAAGCGGTCGCCGGACCGCCACGACCGGCCGAAAACCGGGGTCGGCCGCACCGCGCCTGCGGCGCGGGAGTGCGGCCACCTGAAAAAACAGTAGTCACACACCGCGCCTGCGGCGCGGAGTGACTGGCCGTCCCGCGCCTGCGGCGCGGGAGTGACTGGCCGTCCCGCGCCTGCGGCGCGGAGTGACTGGCCGTCCCGCGCCTGCGGCGCGGGAGTGCGGCCACCTGAAAAAACAGTAGTCACACACCGCGCCTGCGGCACGGAGTGACTGGCCGCTCCCGCGCGAAGCGCGAGAGTGCGGCCACCTGAAAAAACAGTAGTCACACACCGCGCCTGCGGCGCGGGGTGACTGGCCGCTCCCGCGCGAAGCGCGAGAGTGCGGCCACCTGAAAAAAACAGTAGTGACACACCGCGCCTGCGGCGCGGAGTGACTATTCGCAGATGCGGACGGGATCGCCGGCGTGGCTCACCGGGTTGGTGCGCGCGGGGCCGCCGCCCGGGAGCTTGACCTTGTAGTTCGTCCAGCCGCTGCCGGCGGTGTTGCCGCGCGGATCCGGGCGGTAGTAGTCGGTGCTGACGATCTGGGCGCCGCTCGAGAGCGCGGCGTTCATCCGGCTCTCGTCGCCGCTGCGCGCCTCGTTGGTGCTGCCGTCAGCCAGCGTGCGCACGATGTAGCCGAGGCCCATCCGCTCCGAGATCGTGGTCCCGTCCACGAGCGCGTCATTCACGATCATCACCGCTGCGTGCGGGTCGCCGGGCTGCGAGTTGGCGAACACGAGCCGTCCGACCAGCCCGGGCGCGCCGGCGACGTATTCGTCGACCGCGGCGCCTTCCATGAAGAACAGCACCCGGCCGCGCGCCGCCGCGAGCGTGGGCCAGCCGTCCGTGAGGACCGCCTCCTCGAGCGTCGCGTGCGCGCCGCGCACCTCGTCGGGCGTGATGATGCGGGTGTCGGCGAACACCGCCCGGATCTCGGTGGCGATCGCGGCGGCCGCGGCGGCGTCGAACGGCACCGCGGTCGTCAGCCCGAGGGTGGGGGCCGCGTCGGCGATCGTCCCTTCCTTCGTCTCGATGTGGATCGTGAGCGGCGCATGATTCGGATGCGCGTCGCTCCAGTCGGCGATCGTCTGCAGCGCGGAGCGGAAGGTGTAGTTGTTCGTCTCGTAGTCGACGTCCGGGATGTG
>Ga0111538_10014236_pt1 | contig 10496 bp, 10 predicted proteins | sample SoiMethybrSBSTD1_FD_79669 | JGI IMG/M metagenome (GOLD analysis project Ga0111538, IMG submission 79669) | Bulk soil microbial communities from a Populus tree surrounding site in Tennessee, USA - Soil MetaG P. TD hybrid SBSTD1 (version 2)... | ecosystem: Environmental > Terrestrial > Soil >... | reverse complement strand
TGACTTCTTTTTCGAGGGAGACGGAATTGCGAATGACCCGAAGCTTTCTAGTGCTCCCAAGAAGTCTAAAGAAAAAGACCCCGAAGTTCAGCGCCTTGAGCGAGAAAGAGACGAGCACGCTGAAAGAATCCGCGGCGAATTCAATGACAGTGTTATCGAGTCGTTACGATTCAAACTCGGTAAAGAAATCACTGCGGCACTAACCACTTTCGAGTTCGATAGTTACAAGAGGAAGAATGTAGCTCGCGATATTGAGAATGAAGTAAACAATCTCTTAATAGCTGATACGCGGTATCAGGCAAGTATTAAGAGTTTGTATTCTCAAGCTAGTTCGGCAAAGTATTCCAGCGAATGGAAAGCTAGAATCATATCCGCGTACCTAGCACGCGCCAAAGCTGTATTACCTATTGCCAAGAAAAAAGTTATAGAGGAAGCCACCGGACGGAAGGCGAAACCAGATGAAAAGAAGCGTCTAGTTCCGACTAATCTGTCCACTCAAACACACCATACCGTCAGTGCAAAAGATATTGACCGTTCTAAGACCTCTGACCGAGATTTTCTGGACGGTAAAATCACACTGAAAACTTCCAGTAGGAAATAGGTAAATGGTAAACTCACAGTCTGTCATCGCAACAGAGATGGAGAAAGTCACCAAGAAGGTGCCTGTTCTCTATGACTTGGATGACCTTTTCTACACCGAAATAGAAAAGCGTCCAGTCGAAGTAATCTCTGAACGCGATATGCGTATCCCAATGAATCTCCGGCCCGGCGGGTATTTCGGTTACTACGACCCGGATGGTGGAGATTTAGGTACTGGTTCCGGACCAGATTGGCAGAAAGGTGTCATTAATACTAATCACTTCAAGATTGGTATTCAGTGGACCAAGAAAGCCGAATGGGGAACTGATAGTTCATCGAAGGCAGTAATCAATACCTTCCGTGAATTAATGTCGAAGGCAATGCCGGAGTTCCGTAAACAGTCTGACAATCAGTGTCATACTGCTGGTAACGGAATCCTCGGTGTTGTTTCTACTGCCGGAGCAGGTCCGGGTGGAACGACAGAGCTGAAGCTCAATACAGACGGATACGAAATTCGTCTACTTCGGTTTGGTCAGCGTATTAACTTCTACAACGCTGCTCAGACTACTCAGAAAACGGTAACTCCGTCCAAAATCGTTTACTACGACGTTAATACTGCTATTATCAGAGTATTACCGGCAGTAGCGGGTTTGGTTGCTGGAGATGTTATTACTCCAGAAGGTCTGAACGGTCCAACTCCGACAGGTTTGTTCGGTATTCCATATCACATTTCCAATTCTTCAGTTGGACTGTGGCTTGGATATGACCGTGCAACCACACCGGAAATTCGTGCAAACGGTGTTGATGCTGGTGGTGCTGCACTTGCACTTCCATTCCCGAGATTGGCAATCAATCTCATCGGGGACCGCGTAGGTATTAATGAACGGACAAAGTTGCAAGCAAGAATGCATCCTTGTCAGGTTCAGGCTTACGAGGACTTAGGTCAGCTCGTTTCAATTATCCAGAAGCAGGCTTCAGATGAAGCTCTGAATCTCTACTTCTCGGATAACATCAGGATGGCTGGCGCACCTGTCAAGCAGGACTATTCGCATGACAAAAAGCGCATTGACATCATGAAGATGGAAACATGGGGCCGTGCAGAGCTTCATCCTGCTGGGTTCTATGAGGTTGATGGTCGGCGTATGTTTGAAATGCGCGGACCTTCTGGCGGAGTTGCTACGTCGCAGATTTTCTACATTGTTGCGTCGTGGAATCTCTATACCGATAATCCGGCCGCGCAGAGCTACATCTACAATCTCGCGGTTCCAACGGGTTATATTCCTGCGTAATTGAATAGGGGGCAGAACATCGCCCCTTTTTCATAAACGCAATTCTTCAGGAGAATCAGATGCCCGGTGAACAGGATTTCCTCGCTTTTCAATCTCCCGGTACACCATTAAAGTGGCCGTCGATTGAAAATCTCAACATCGTTCCTTCTGCAGCAGGTGTGCAGAATGTTCCAACTGCTTATATTACAACTATGAGCGGTGCTTTGGCTGCAACTCTTATCCCACTTCCGTGGCCGGGATTTGCAGGAACCATTTGCTTCATTCCAACAGGTGCATTTACTGGTGCAACTGGTGGAGTCGCAACTGCTGTAAACAGGCCAATCGCATTGGCTTTTACTGCGGTTGTTGGTCGTGCTATGTTACTGACTTATTCGCAGCAGTCAGGAATGTGGCATCCACACGCGGCGTAATTCTCTAGTTGGGAGGGGAGGAATAGTCCTCCTCTCCCTCGGTTAGTAAAATGGACGCTTTCGATATCAACGCTAAACTCATTAGGCTTCATGGGCACGATACTGTCTATGAACAGCCATTATGGAGATTAGTGTGGTCTGATTCTCTTACAATTAAGAGATACTGCACTTACGAGGACATTACTCCGTCAGGTATTTATCTCGGAACAAAGACTGGAATTAGGGAACAAAAGAAATACTGGTATCTTCCTCATTGTTGGGTTTTAGAGAGGATACAGCACGTTCCTACTAAGGGTGTTCATAGTGAGATTAACATGCCCTACTCCTATGAACTTATTTATGCCTTTCTAGATAGGCAGAATAAGCCATTACCATTGGCTTGGGCACCAATCGAGTTTCTATTAAAGGTCTGGCAAGAGGCTGAGCGAACACATCTCGCCACTTATCCAGAAGTTCTTGCGAAGAAGGAAATAGAGGATGTTAAGATTTGTCGAGACATTCTCGAAGAAGAAGAGCCTAAGGAACAACCCACGTTTGAGTCGTCGGTTTATGTAAAAGAGGGAGAAGTTAAATGAATCCGCAGGGTGCAACGATTATCTCTATCTGTCCGTTTCCGATTGATGAATTTAAGCCGGGGATTATTCCGTCTAATTTCCATATCGACCCGGCCGCCGAAGGAGATATTTCTATTCTCAATCTCGGAAACGATATTAAATCACGTATGCGAGTTCCAGTAGTTGGAAACGTGATTGATATGAACATTTCTCCTATTGATATGGCTCGTGCCATTATTGAGGATAGATTAACTGGACAACTTTATGCAAGTCCAGAAGCAAAGCCCGGTCTTTTCTTTGTAGAGGGAACTTACTCAAAACCCGAAGCGAAGATTCAGTTCAAGAAAGAAATTGCGGATATGGACCTGATTCAGAAGAACTGGTTCATCCATCTTGTAAAGATTGCTGACGATGATTGGCAGAAGTCTCATCAGCATAGGTATATTTCAGATACACAGAGATATGCCGCACGAGCTTTAGGTCTGACCAAGGATTGGAATCTTTCTATTCTGGAAGTTGCAGATAAGCGTTGTGTGGCTTGCTTCTCTCAGATGCATCAGAAAGCTACAATTTGCCCGATTTGTAAGACGAATCAGGCTGAATTTACAGCTGCTCAAAATGCAGGAAAGACACCTGTATTAACAGCGCCAAAGGGATAACATGAGCGCCATTAGTGATATCTTTACGACAGTTAGAGCAGTTCTCAATGATAGCTTAGTTCCGGGTGGAACTATCTATAATGATGTTGCTCTGCTTCCGATGGTTAAGATAGCTAATAACGAGCTTTCTGACTATCTAATCACTAATGGTATTCCTGTTCAAAAGGAAGTAATTGAGGATATTCTTGTTCCGGCCGGAATCAAACTTCTCGATTCTCCCGACAACATTATTAACCCAATTACTCTTTACGAGAAAGCTCAGAACGCACCTGATACTGATTATGCAAGAATGTATGAGAGGTCTTGGGAGCCAAATGCTCCTCAGGATGCTAATCTGAATAATTGGGTCTGGAGAGGTCAAGAAGTTCTATTTATCGGAGCTACTACACCAAGAATGGTTCGTCTGAATTACCTCCGCTTATTAGCGGATATATTAGACGAGGACACTCTCGTCGAGGTTATTGGTTCCGATAATTTCCTTTCTTTCAGAACAGGAGCGTTAGCGGCTCGTCATATCGGAGAAAATCCGGTAAAAGCAAACGAACTTGATTTAGAAGCAATCAGGTTCAGAGATAAACTGCTTCAGATTGGAGTAAGAAAAGGCCAGTCATTGAGAGGACGTAGAAGGCCATTCAGAATTAGAATGGTAAGACTTGGTTAACCTTGTGACTTAAAAAGTCACTTCCCACTAGAAAGAGGGTTGGTTATGATTCCTACTCAGAGTATGATGGGCGCATTAAATGATGCAGCTCGAAATGACGTTTTTCACCTCGTAAATAGAGGTGCTCCTGTAAATGGAACTACTGGTAAGGGAATTGGCGGTAAGGGTTGTTTACTTACAGACCTTACTACTGGACTTCTCTACATCAATACTGGAACGATTCAAAGTCCAGTCTGGACAGGCTCGACTACTACATTCGGTTCTTTGCTCAATGCTTGGGGTGCAAATTTCCAGAATGGGAAGGGTGTTCCATTATCTGACAATGCACCTTCTGTTACTCTGGAAAACGGAATTCGTGTCTTTGGTAATGGTATTGCTGATAGTGACAGCGGTTTAGTTGTCAATATCACTCCAGACGGTTCAATCGGAACAATGGTAGCTTCAGCTAATGCTGGAGAAACTATTGCACTCGGAGTTGGAACCACTGGAACCCTTCCATATAAGCCTGCAATCAATGGGCCGATTTCTATTCAGGCAATGGTCAGAATGGTTACTGACCATCTGAATCGAAAGTTCTTCATTGGTTTCAGTGATACGATTCCAAACAACGTTCCAGCTATCGAAGCTTTTTCAGCCGGTAACTTTACACTAAATCCAACGAACGTAGTTGGTTTAGCTACAGATACCGGAGTTGGAACGACGAGAGATTTGTACGCTCTCTCGAACAAACTCAACGCAACTCCAATCATCAGCGCAGCTTCAGCTATTACTCCAAAGGCTTTTCCACTTGCAGGCACTTGGATTACTCTGAAGGTCGTTGTTGACGTTCTCGGAAATGCTACATTCTTCGCAGACGATGTGCAGATTGCAGCTATTCCTCTGGCATTAGACCCGAACATTGCTGTTGCTCCACTTCTCTTGCTCGGAAACACCTTAAATGGTGCCACGCGCTCGATGGATGTGAAGCAGTTCGTTGTTCTGGGACAGTAATTAAAGAAGGATTGGGGGGAAGTTACTAACCCCCAATACTCTAATGCCAAAAACGAGCTTAGAAATTCATACTCCTGTAGAAACTAAAGACTTCAAAGGTCTTTGGGCGAATGGTAAGCACGATACCACTCCTCAAGGATTCTTTCAAGATTGTCTTAATGTTGCTATTCCTAGTATGGACGAGGTTCAAACTCGTTTTGGTGTAAGCTCTATCTACGCGCGGCCGACTATTCGGCGTTCTTTCTTATACAAGAGACTCAATGAAACGTCACGCTACTTGGTTCTGGATACTGCTGGTAATTTCTTTGATAGCTTATTTGCAGCACCTCTTATTACCGATGTTAATTTTGAAGATTTTTCAGTCGTTAACATAAACAACCGCGCTTATATTACATTTCATAATCGCGTTCGAGGATTTGGAAGTGTTTATGTCTATCAAGGTGATGGAACCATACGACTCGCTGCGGGAACTGCACCATCGGCTTTCGTCCTTTCTGTTACAACATCGCCGAACTCAGGACATATCGAGGTCGGAACTCATTTATTTGCAATCTCTTTTGAGACGAACACAGGATTCATTACTGCTCCTGGACCTGAAATATTCACAGTCTATGAGGCACCCGGAGGATTCAAAGCAATCGTCAGTAATATCCCCATCGGCCCCGCAGGAACCATAGCTCGATGGGTTATTGCTACTCAAGTTCAACCAGATTTTGATGGAAATCAACTATCTCCTGAGTATTTCTTTGCTCAGAGGATTCCTGATAATACAACTACTTCTGTCGAAGTAGATTTCTATGATTCAGAATTATACGTCTCTGCCGACTATTTATTCGACCTCATGCCAACAATTCCGGCAGGGACTTTTATCTTCTCCTATCAGGATAGACTTACGTTGGGCGGATTCGCTGCTCAGGCACATTCTGTGCTTTCTTCTAAGCAGAGAGATTATGAGTCATTCGATACAGCAACATCTAGATTAATCATCGACCCATCTGATGCTCAATCTGGATGCACTAATGGACTTCAATTCAGAAACTCTCTTATCATTACAAAGGGTAATAGAAGTTATATTGCTCAAGGAATACTCGAAAATCCGTCCGACTGGCCTGTCGATTCACTCGACCCCGGAATTGGAACCCAATGTTTCGGAATTGCACAATTTATTGATGCAAAAGGTGGCACTACTGAACGATTCTTTCAAGCGGACGGAGCAGGTGTATTTCTATTTGAATCTGCAATTTATAAGAGGAACGAATTTACTTATAACATTGCAGATGTTTGGAAGAGAATTACCAGAACCGCTTTCAATAAAGTTCAGCTGGCCTTAGATGCTGAGAATCAAATCCTCTATGCAGCGGTTCCGCTTGACGGAGCAAGTGAAGTATCACATCTACTTACTGCTTATTTCAGTGATGCTGTTTCTAACTATGCGTTAGTAGATGCGAAGAAAGTAAGATGGACAATTAATACCTTCCAACAAAGACCATCCTCTATCATGGTTGATGTTGATTTAGGTGGAAGGGCTACTCTTAAATACGGTTCAATGGATGGAGATATCCATGAGCAGATTCCATTCCAGTATCTTGATAATGGATTTGTAATCAATTCGTTCGTGCATTTCGGCCCGCAGCAATTAATGGCCGGATGGGTTCATCACTTTGCGAAACTCCATTTCCGTATTTGGGGAGTTGGTCAATTAGACCTCTTTATTGCTGGAGAAGATGGAGCATTACCTCAGGATATTCCTAATGCGTTTGTATTAGGTCTATTACCGGGTAGAGAGTTCTCTCGTAAGATTAATTTCGTCAATGAGAAAATGACTGTCCGATTAGGAACAGTTAACAATGCAGGAGACCGCTTCATTCTCTATTCGCTAATCGTAGAGATGAAACCGAAATGGAAGTCTCGCGTTGAATAAGAACCAAGGCACGATTAGCAACTTAATAAGAAGTGTAAGTCAGAATGACCCGAAGCTGTATCAGGCTTTACAACTTCTAGTCGATGACTTATACGAAGTCTATGGAGAGGTATTTCCTCCTGCTGGAGATATTCCCGGATTAGAGGGATTCCAGCGTGGATTACCAGAAGATGTAGTTAACTTTCAGTTAGAGGCATTTCCTACTAATCTTAGAGCTACATGGAATCCTGCTCTAAATGCTGTAGGTTATGAGATTAGAAAGGGTAATAATTGGGCAACTGCTGAGTTCGTATTAACTACAGCAACTACTGTAGCAAATATGGACCCGATTGTTCTTAATCTGATTACTGGTTCGCATGAATTCTTAATCAAAGGAATCAACTTCTCAGGTCAAGAATCAGTTAATGCAGCTTCTGCCATTCTGATAGTGCCTGCGATAGCAGGACCGGCATTAACAGGAACAGTAATTGGCAACTCAGCATTATTGAGTTGGGCTGTCCCACTCTCTACTTGGAGAATTAGATTCTATAATGTCTTTCAAGATGGGGTCCAGATTGCTCAGATTGATTCTAACTTCTTCGTTGCATCAGTCTTAATTGGAGGGAATTACAGCTTTCAAGTTCAAGCTCAGGATATTGTAGGCAATCTTAGTGCTCTTTCTGCCTCTCTTGAATTAGAACTTGATGACCCGATTGACTTGTTCTTCATTAACTCATTTTTTGCTACACTGAATGGGATTTATGTAAGAACGAAAAGAGGTTTCCATAATGCAACAGAGGGTGTATTTGGTCCAATTAATGATACTGAGACTTACGAGGAGCACTTTAATACTAGAGGATGGGCTAGTCCTCAAGCTCAAATAGATGCTTTATATCCATACTGGATTCAACCGACTGTTTCAGATGGTTACTATCAAGAGGATTTTGACTTTGTAAACATTTATAACGGAGTCACAATAGTAGCATCGTTTTCTAAGTTCCAGCTGATTGGAACGACTTTATTTGGGACTCAAATTGCCTACTCTACTGATAATATTACTTTTACTCCTTTTGAAGCGGGCCCTGCGGTATTAGCAAGTGCAGTAAGATACGTTAGGGTTCGATGGACGTTCAATAACGTCAATGATTTGGACCTTGGATTCATTACTGCTCTTAAGATTTCGATTTCTACTCAGTTAGTTCTCGATTCAGGTGGAGGAACAGCAATAGCGACTGATATCAATGGAACTCTTATCCATTTGAATAAAGTGTTCTTAGGAGTTAATTCAGTAACAATGACTTCTGATACTGTTCAGCCTGTTACATTAGTTTTCGATGAAGTAACAGGGGTCTCATTCAAAGTCTTTGCGTATGATGCAGCAGGAAATAGAATTACCTGCAACTTTAACTGGAAAGTGAGAGGCGTCGTTTAATGGCTTTCGTTAGATGGAATCAAACTACTCAGATTTGGGAGCTTGCTGCTACTCCTGAGAGTCCATCTACAGCTTGGAATCATCTTCCTATTTCTAATCCTACTCTGCCTTCAGATACAGCTAATAAGGCTTATGTAGATAGTTTAGTAGGTGGAGGACCATTTGTTCCTTATAATGGAGCTACTGCTAATGTTAACTTAGGAACTAATAATCTCTCAGCTAAATCAGGAGTATTCTCAGCAGAAGTTCTTGCTAATAGAGTAATAATTGGTGGTGGGTCTGATTTAGGTTATCCTCTTTCAGTTCATTCCCCTGCTCAATCTGGTGATTTATTTGTTCATGTTCATAGCAATACTGCTCATTATTATGCTCAAGTAGCTGGAGCTGGAACACCTAGCTCTCATCGTTTTTATGTTAGAAATAATACACTTACTGATGAATTAAGATTCTTAATAGAGAGTAATCTCTATGCTCGTGTAGTTGGCAGCATGTTTGCTGACTATAATTATTATGAAAAAGGATTAGCAGTTCCAATCGGTCATTGGCAGGCATGGATTCCAACTTGGTATTCTTATAATTCTGCTAATGCAATTATTGGAAATGGTGAGCTTAATGCAAGATATTCACGAGTTGGCAATACAATTTTCTGGACTATTAAATTAACTGTTGGAACAACTACTGTATTACCAGCAAGTTATTGGTCTTTTTCACTTCCCGTAACTGCTGCTAATCTTTTTATAAATGCTTATGGTCATGTTCGTAGAGCCGATGGAACTACTTATAAATTGTCTGGTATTCCCGGTGGTTACTATTATGGTCCAGGAAGTAACGTAGGTTTTATTGTAACAACTCCGGGGTCTTATGACCAGCTTTTATCAAATAGTGTTCCTTTTCCTTGGGCTGTTAATGATGCTCTTTGGGCTGCTGGTCATTACGAAGTAAATTAGGAGATAACAAATGGCTGCTGAAACGTCTACAAAACAAATGGCACTTCTTCGTAATGTTGGATTTATGGAGAGAGTCCAAGCAATGCTAGCTCAGGCTGCTGGAGTAGTATTAAGTGAACCGTTAGCTACTCCTTTTCATGCAGAACGAGCGCAATATGCAAAGCAGGTAGTATTAATTCCTGCTCAGGCAACAGTTCAAGCTGGGCCACAGATAGTAATGGGAGTTAACGTAGTTCTCTCTACTACTTACGATGAAGTCACACAAACATCTCAGTGTTCAATCGCTGACATTGATTTGGAATCTCAGGTTAATACTCTGTGGAACTCCTTAGGCGGAATTGATACAGCGAGCTAACAATGGCTAACTGGAACAATCCAGCTTTAACATCTCTCTACGTCGATTTCCTTGCTGACCTTAAAGCAAGGGACGTCGATGTAGCTGTAATGTCATTTGCTGGAAGTGCAACTAATATTCCGTTAAATACTATACGGTTTGAGCGCACTCTCAATGTTTTCCAAGAGTGGCTAGGAGCTGGACCCGGATGGCAGAATAAGATATTAGGAGCGGCAGGAGGAGGAACTGGAAGTTCTGCTCCTATATCTTTAGGAACAATGGCTACCCAGAATGCCAATGCTGTGGCAATTACTGGTGGAACCATAACGGGAGTTGGTCTTAACGGCTCAGATATTACATCAGGAATTGTAGCTCTTAATCGAGGTGGAACTGGAGCTTCATTAGCTTTAGGAGCTAATGGTCAATTTCTTCAATCCAATGGTGCGGCTGTAGTATTTGGAGTCAATGGAGCTGCACTAAATAATCTTAATGCTTCTAATGTTAATGCTGGTAATCTTCCAATGGCTCAAATGCCATTAAATGGAACTTGGCTTCTTAATGCTCCAAGTGCTATGAATATCAATGGTCAATATTTCCAGATGCACACTGGTGGAGTCATTATAGGTGGTCCCGCTGGTGGCAATATGGGAGCTAATACTCTTAATGCCCAAGCCATCTATATTAATGGAGTTCCTATTGCTACCGGAGCGGGAGTTCCATCAGGATTAATGGCCTATTTCT
>Ga0111538_10014231_pt1 | contig 10497 bp, 8 predicted proteins | sample SoiMethybrSBSTD1_FD_79669 | JGI IMG/M metagenome (GOLD analysis project Ga0111538, IMG submission 79669) | Bulk soil microbial communities from a Populus tree surrounding site in Tennessee, USA - Soil MetaG P. TD hybrid SBSTD1 (version 2)... | ecosystem: Environmental > Terrestrial > Soil > Tree... | reverse complement strand
TACCCGTCATGTCCAGGGGAAGGTCTCGCTGCTTTTTGGTCCGTATGCGGGCTTCTCGACGAAGTTTCTCAAACATGGCTCGTATCTCGATCTGTTCGGCTCCATCGATCCGGACAACCTGCTGCCGATGCTGGCGGTGGGCAGGGACAACCTGGCTCTGGAGGAGTATCTGCTCGGCCAGCTCCTGGAGTCCTCGGAGGCGCGCTTTGACGCGCTACGCGAGTTCTACCCGAAAGCAGAGGAGGCCGATTGGAGACTCGAGGTCGCCGGACAGCGCGTACAGATCATCAAGAAGGATCCAGCGCACGGCGGCATCCTGCAATTCGGCACCGAGCTCGTCATGTCGGCGGACCGGTCGATCGTGGCCATGCTGGGCGCGTCGCCGGGTGCGTCGACCGCCGTGTGGATCATGCTGCAGGTGCTCGAACGCAGCTTCGCCACGGAATTGAAGACGGCAGGATGGTCGGCCAAAGTGAAGGAGATGATTCCTTCGTATGGCGAATCACTGATCGACAATCCGGTGTTGTCTCGGCGAGTGCGATCTGAAACGGCGGCCATCCTGAACATCAACGACATCGGCGCCAGGGAGACAGACAATGATCCGAGCCTATCGCCTGTACACAGGGCCTGACGGCAATTCGCATGTCGTGCGCGGCAGCGTCAGCGCCAGCCACCTCGTCAAGGCGGATTCCATCCTCTTCAAGGAGACGCCGGCGCATTCCTCGTACGACTGGCACAACGATCCGATTCCGCAGTACGTGATCACGCTGGCCGGTGTGCTCGAATTCACCACGGTCGGAGGCGAGACGTTCACCATCCATCCGGGCGACGTGCTGATCGCGACCGACGAGACCGGCTCCGGCCACAAGTGGCGGCTGGTCAACGACGAGCCGTGGAAGCGGGCTTACGTCGTGTTCAAACGAGACGCTGATACGCAATTCATACCGGATCACGCCTGAAGTCGAGGTCGCGCGTCGGCATCAGGTGGGCGCCTTACCGGCCCACCTGCGTGCGCGACAGTCCAAGCCGTCGAGTGCGGCTGTCTTCGCGGATCCGAAAAGTCTCACCTCGACAAATGACACCGACCCGCGCGATCAGGCGCCGTTCAGCCGGCTGAGAACCTCCTGGTCGAACGACGCCGTCAGGCTCGCGATCCGGCGCGACAGCGGCAGGAAGGCATGCGGCGACGCCTGGCTCCGGCTCACCTGCTCGAGACGCGCGAGGGCCTCCTCGAGAGCGTCCGGCTTCGACGTGCCCTGTTCGAGCCGGTCGGCCACGTTGTCGAACCGCTGCCCGAGTTCGCGATCGAATTCCGCCAGCGCCGCGCCGAGCGTTGGCGGCAACTGAAAGCCGGGAACCCCCAGCCGGTACTTCACCAGGACGACACGCGTCAGAAACGCCAGGCGCAATGGGGCTTGCCAGGCGAGAAACCGGCGGCGCCATGCCAGATCCGCCTCTCGAGTCGGCCCGAACTCGAACAGCACGCCATCGCCAAGCGCCCGCACCGTGTCGAATCCGGCGTTGATCGTCTCTCGCAGGGCGCGAAGGCGATCGACCGCTGCCCGCGTGTCGGTGGTCAATGGTTCACGGACGAACAGCGCCAGCCGTCGCAGCGTGGCGATCATCTCGCTCTTCATCGCCACGGCAGCCGGAGATCCCCACAGCTGGTCGAACACGACCCACATCATGCCCAGGCCGAGCAGGATGCCGACGATGCGATCCCTGGCGACGGCCAGCGACGTCTGCATCGAGAACTCCTGCAGGTGGACGACATAGAAGGCGAGCGCCAACTGCACGCCAAAATACGAGAGACGAGGCGTCGACGTCGCGATCCAGGCGGCGCCGGTCGTGACGCCGATGAACAGTAGCGTAAACCCGCCGATCGAGTCGGCGTGCGGGAGGATGACCACCTGTGCCGCGATCGCGATCATCGCGCCGGTGATCGCACCTCCGATCCTGAGGGCCTGCTTCTGCCGCGATGCGCCGGTCGAAGTCAGCGCGGTGAACAGGCACGTCACCACCGCCGTACTGATACCTGGCCACGCGACCACCGTGTAGATCACATAGCAAAGACCGGCCGCGAGGCAGCCTTTCAGCGCAAATTTGATGTGGTCGGGGTTCGAAAGCGCATCAGGTCGAAACCAGCGCCGGTCGCTTGGTGGGCGCAGCGCGTAAGCATCGCTGACTTCGGGCGCGGCGAAGGCCTCCGCCATCAGCGAGACCATCTCCTCCAGCTCGGCCAGGAGCGGAACGCCATCCGAGGCCGCGCTCACCGCCACCGGTTCAGCACCCTGTGGACCGCGCTCGCCCAACAGATCGTGGCGCATTCGGGCAAGGCTCCCGGCGACAGCGCGCATCCGGGCGCGATCGTCGTTTGAAGGATTCATGTCGACCTGGGCCATGTTGATCGCGATGTCGACGAGAGAGCCCGCCAGCGCGGCGACGATGCCCATACGCTCGACCTGCGAACTGTGCGGAGAACGCTGAAGAAACTGTCCCAATCGCGATGTTCCCACCATCGCCAGGCGCGTCAGGTGCTGTTCGGCGTCGTGCACAGGACGCCCGTCGGCCAGGCCGGTGAGAAATTCGGCGACGGCGCTCAGGCGCTCCACGATCGCGTCGGTCAGTTCGTTCCACGGTTTCCAGGCCACGAATGCGAGCTCGACGGCGAGTGTCACCAGGCATGCGATGGTTGTCTGTCCAAATGCCCAGAGCGTTCTTTCAACCTTCATCTCCGGCAAGATCACCTGATCCCACAGGGAAAGACTCATCACGACGACCAGGCCGAGACCGAGTGCGGCCAGGTAATCAGTCATCGTGCTGAGGGCAAAGAAGATCGCGAACAGCGCGGTGACCACCCACAGCAGGCGAAGGCTCGGATCGCCCAGTGAGACGATGGAGCCGACCAGGGCGAACGCCAACGAAGCAAAAACGACCATGATGAGGGTCGACGCTGCCTTCACGGTCGATTGAGGACTCTGGCGCGAGACGACGAACGTGTAGAGCGCACCGTGGAAGCCGAACGGCAGGCGAAATACCATGGTGATGAGCATCACGACCGTCGCGGCGATCACCATGCGAGCGACCAGTGCGCCCCGGCCAGCATAGACCGCGAGTTCCCCCTTCAGAAAAGAGAGCAGCCGCGCCCCGTCCATCACGTCCATCGCCTCACTGTCCGCGAATCGTGACGACGGCCGACTCGCCGATCCGGAACAGGTCGGGCGAAGGATTCTCCACACGGATGCGAACCGGATACCTCGAGGCCAGATGAACCCAGTTCAACGTCCGCTGCACGTTGGGAAGACCCGGACCAAGGGTTCCGCTCACGTCGGGATCCAGACGGACGCCGAACCCGACGCTCTCCACGACCCCCGAGAAGCGCACGGTCGGCTTCGACATGACGTACACGTCCGCCTTCATTCCGGCGGCGACGTGCTGGAGCTGGCCTTCGCGGAAGTTGGCAACCGCCCACCAGGTGCGGGCGTCGATCAGCGTGAACACCTGCTGGCCGACGTGGGCGTAGGCTCCTTCTGAGATCGTGAGATTCGTCACGCGCGCATCGAACGGCGCGTAGACACGGCAGTTGTCGAGGTTATAGCGCGCGGTCTTGACCGCCGCCGCTCGTGCGCCGCGCTGATTGACGAGCGGCTCGAGCGTGGTGACGGCATGCCGCGCCTGCTCGTGCGCGGCCTTGCTCTGTTGCAGGGCCGCCTGCGAGTGTTCGTACTGCGCCTCGGCCGACTGCAAGGCCGCCTGCGCCACCCGCAGCTGCGACTGCGCCTGCTTGAGCCCTTCTGCCTGCGCGACCTCGGAGGTTCGTGCTCGATCCACCTGGTCGACCGTGACGAACTGCTTGGCGAGCAGCGGCTCCAGCCGATGCAGGTTGTTCCGCGCGTAGCTCCACTCTGCCTGTGCCCGCTGCACGCCCTGCTCCGCACCGGCAACGTCGGCGCGCGCCTGGTCGATGGCCGCTGCGAATCGGTTGACGTCGGCGTTCGATCCGTGGATGTTGGCCTGCGCGACCGACACGGCGCTGCCCAGTGCCGCTATCCTGCGACCTTCGTCTGCGATTTGTCCTTCCAGCGTGGACTGCTCGGAGACGGCCTGCTCGAGCGCGTATTCATAGGGCCGACGGTCGATTTCGAACAACAGCTCGCCTTGCCTGACGAACTGGTTGTCGCGCACCGTGAGGCGCACGAGTGGTCCCTCCACTTGCGGCGCGATGCCGATGAAGTTCGCCAGGATCTCGGCATCGTCGGTACGCGGGTAATAGCTGCTGTGATAGAGCACGGCGCCGCCGAGGACAACGGCCACCGCGACGATGCCGATGCTCAGCGAACGTCCGAGGTGTTTGTGCGTCACCGGAGGAACAGCAGCCATTGCGCGAAGGCGAGGCAGGCGAGGAGGCTCGGATACACCACGATCGGCAGGACGACCTCGATCTTCAGCCGCAGCAGCAGCAATCGCGCCAGCACGGTGAGCAGCAGCGCCGTCGTCAGGCACACCAGCCAGGCAGGGAAATACGAGCCGAGAATGTCGAACGACGGCGCCCGCTCGCAGCCAGCCGACGCGAGACACGTGAACAGAAGTCCTGACCGTCGATGAGCGCTCATCATCATGGCCTGTGCGGCGCCGATTGAGTCGAGTCGCCGGTTTGAAACGCCAGGTCGGCCAGCGCGGACAGCGCCTGCGTACGTGCCAGCACGTCCGCCGATCGTGCCTGCGAGAGCGTTCGCTGAGCGGCGGTCACATCCAGCAGGCTGCGTAGACCGAGGTTGTACGATTCGAGCGCGGCCGCATACGACTGGCCGGCGGAATCGAGCAGCGCGCTGGCGGCCTGACGGCGCCGAAGCGCGGTCGTGAACTGCGAGTAGGCCGTCCACACGTCGTTGGCGATCCGAACGCGCGTGCTGGCGGCGCGCGCGCGCGCCGCGGCGGCGTCGGCCCGCGCTTCGGTGACGGCGCGGTTTCGCGCGCCGGCGTCGAACACCTTCCAGTCCAGGCTCAGACCGATTCCGCCGAAGACGCCGTTCGCGTCCACCCACGGATGGGTCTGCATCTGGCCGCGCAACAGCTGCGGGCTCGGCTGGGCGCGAACGTTCAGCGTCGGATACAGGGCCGCGCGCGCCTCCTGCGTGCGCGCGTCGGCCGATCGGATCTCAGCCATCTGCCGCATGAGATCCGGTCGTTGCGCGAACGCGCGATCGATCGCCTCGTCGACGGTCGCGCCGGTCGAGTCAGGCTGCACGATCTCGGTGAGCGGCTGCACGTTCAGGTCGACCGTCGGCGTCGCGCCGAGTGCCATGGCCAGATCGCCCCGCGCGATCTCCCGGGCGCCAACGGCGGCCTGTAACTCGTAGTCCGCCTGCGCGGCGGCGCTGCGCGCTTCCAAGACGTCAGGCTGGGTCGCCAGGCCGTTTCGCAGGCGCTCTTCGGCGGCGCGCTGAACGGCCTGGGCGTTGTCGAGGCTCGCACGCGCGCCCTCCTCCTGCCCCGATGCGTTGAGCAACCGGTAATACGCGTCCGATACCTGGAAGATGATCGTGCGGTGCGTATCGTTGAACGCGAGGTTAGCCGCCAGTGCGTCGGCACGCGCGCCGGCAATTCGCCCGGCGCGGCCGCCGAAGTCGAAGATCATGTAGGTCAGGTCCAACGCGAGCGCCGCGCTCCGGATCTGCTCGCGGCTGAACGCGCCGCCGACGAGAACGTCGGAGCGGGTCGCCTGCGCGAGCGCCGCTGCCGTGAGCGTCGGATACAGCTCGCTCCGAGCGACACCCAGTGCCGCCGCCTGCGCGCGCGCCTGTTCCCAGGCGACGCGCGTCTCGGGATTGTGGCGCTGCGCCAGATCGATCAGCTCGGCCAGTGAGTATGTCTTCGCCGGGTCAATGATGAACGCCGAGCCGCGCCAGGGCTCGGGCACCTGACGCTCGATTCCACCCCAGGTCCACGGCCGATTCGGTACCGGCGGCGCGGTCTGGCCAAGGGCGGGGGGCGCGGCGAGCAGTAACACCACGAGCCACATCTGATTCGTTCCCGCTGCGCGCATCCCGTCCTAGCGGAAGAGATTGGTGCTGGCAAGATCCTCGATTTCGTCGCCGCGTCCGTTGAGTACGGCTTTCAGCATGAACAGGCCGAACCCCTTCGCCTGTTCGTAGGTGATCGTCGGCGGCATCGACAGCTCCTGCCTCGGCACGGGGACTTGCACCAGCGCAGGGCCGCGATAACTGAACGCCTCCTCGAGCGCTGCCTTCACCTGGTCGGGCCTTTCGACTGACAATCCCAGCATGCCGGCGCCCTCGGCGATACGCGCGAAGTCCGGATTGCGCAGACGGGTCCCATGGTCGAGCACACCCGCCGCCTTCATTTCGAGCTCGACAAACGCCAATGAGTCATTTTTGAAGACGATGATCTTCACCGGCAGTTCGTGCTGCCGAAGCGTGAGCAGATCGCCCATCATCATCGCCAGGCCGCCATCGCCGGAGAGGGCGATGACCTGCCGATCCGGGTGCGTCACCTGCCCACCGATCGCCTGCAGAACGGCGTTGGCCATCGACCCGTGCGTGAAGGACCCGAGGAGCCGCCGCTTGCCGTTCATCGTCAGGTAGCGCGCCGCCCAGACGGTTGGCGTGCCGACATCGCAGGTGAAGATCGCGTCGTCGGCAGCGACCTCGTTGATCATTCGCGTCAGGTACTGCGGGTGGATCACGGTCGAACCGGAGGGGGCGACGGCCAGGTCGTCGAGGCTCTTCCGTGTCTTGCGATAGTGCTCGACCGAGTTGTTCAAATGATGATAGGCGTGATTCGCGTGCAGCCTGGGCAACAGCGCTTGTAATGTGCTTTTCGTGTCGCCGACGAATCCGAAATCCACCTTCGTCCGGCGACCGAGCTGCTCACCGCGAAGGTCGATCTGGACGATCTTGGCGCTCGGCGGAAAGAACTGCCGATAGGGGAAGTCGGTGCCAATCATCAGCAGGACATCGCAGTTCATCATCGCGTGATACCCGGACGAAAATCCGAGTAATCCCGTCAGGCCGACGTCGAACGGATTGTCGTACTCGATGAATTCCTTGCCGCGCAGCGCGTGGACGATGGGGGCGCGCAACCGGTCGGCGAGCTCGATCAGCTCCGCGTGCGCGCCGGCGCATCCGGCACCGCCGAAAATCGTGACCCGCTCCGCTGTATTCAGCACCTCGGCCAGGATCTCCAGTTCCTCGTCTGACGGCCGCACCTGCGGCGTGGGATCCGGAAAATGGAGGCGCGGTCCAGATTCGGTTGCGGCGCGAAACGCCACGTCGCCCGGCAGCGCGATCACCGAGACGCCGCGTCGCGCCCTCGCCGTCTGAATGGCGATCTCGAGCACGCGAGGCATCTGCTCCGGCTGCGATACCAGTTCGCAGTAGTGACTGCACTGTGCGAACAGATGCTCGGGATGGGTTTCCTGAAAGTAGCCGCTGCCAATCTCGGCGCTCGGAACCTGTGCGGCAATGGCGAGCACCGGTACCCGGCTGCGCTGGCATTCGTAGAGGCCGTTGATCAGGTGCAGGTTCCCGGGGCCGCAGCTCCCGGCGCAGACCGCCAGCCCGCCGGTGAGGTGCGCTTCCGCTCCGGCGGCAAATGCGGCGGTCTCCTCGTGCCGCACGTGAATCCATTCGAGCTGTTTCGTGACCCGAATCGATTCCGTGAGGGCGTTCAGCGAATCACCCGAGACGCCGTAGATGCGATGAACGCCGGCCTGAGCAAGCACGTCGACCAGCAGGTCGGCAACGTTCTTCCTGAACATCATGACCACTCCGAATCCGGTTGCCCGATAGCAGTCGTTGACGCGGGCCAGGTGATCTCTCTGGCCGCCCGCGTCACGATCGCGATGACGTCGTTGCTGCGGTGCAACGAACGATCCGGCCGAAGCGGCTGAAATCGGCCTCTCTCCGCGACGGCGGTCGGGCAGCGTGCGCGTAATTTGACAGACTGAGTGCTCAGTGTGCACACGCGCCGATGCCAGGAACGCCGAGAGCGTTCCCGCGGCGCTGGCTTGCTCCTTGCCCCGTATGCTGGCAAGGAACCGCGGCGGGCTCCGCAACCGTCGGCCTGCCGGCGTCATACCAATGGATGATTGCGCGCGGCCGCGCGTGCAGATTGTTGTGGCCAACCTACTCACCCTCTTCACCCAATGGCTCTGTCCGCACTCGGAGACGGTGGTGCTCCGCAAACGTGGGCACATCTGTCTGCTATGTCTACGCTGTGAGCATGAGACGACGGGGTGGACGTTGGACCAGCGTCCTCCGGTGACGAAGTTCTGATCGAACCCGTGGACGCCAACCTGATACCGAACTGCATATCGCTGACACTTCAGTTTCGCTGCCGCAGCCGCGTCCTCTCATTTCTTGTTGCCGGTCGGGATCTGCGCGCAAGCGCGTGCGCATCGTGCGCACCCACACACAACTTGCGTTGGCGCGAACGTTTTTCGGCCTGAACGCGCACGCGCCGCATGGCGCGGCGGTTGCCTTCGTCAGAAACGGAGGCATCGCGGACCATGCGGAGAATGTTCACCATCTGTGGATTCATCGGATTGAGCGTGCTGCCGGCTGGCTCAGCGCAGCCGTTGACGCTCGCCGTCTCACCGGCGCACTCGTTCGCGCCGGCGACGATGCGAATTCGTGCGCGGCTCGAGCCCAACGCCGACAATCGCGTGTTGACGATCGTCGCCGACGGTCCGGACTTCTATCGCCGGAGCGACGTGCCGCTCGAGGGCGAGGATTCGCCCAGGACGTTCGAGTTGTGGTTCAAGGATGTTCCCGCCGGTAACTACGAAGTGTCGGCCATCCTGACCACCAATTCGGATCGTCCGCGCGTGGCCGCGCGTTCGAGCGTGAACGTCCTGTCGATGTTCGGCCACTGAGCCCGGCGGCGATCGAGGCGATGGCGTTGCCCGCTCCAGGCTTCGCATGCGCATGACCATGGACACGTCCGACGCCGCGGCGTACATCGCCGCCATCAATGGGATGAAGCGTGCGCGCGGTGTCGCGATCCTCGCCCACAACTACCAGGCGCCAGAAATCTTCCATGGCGTCGCGGATATCACCGGGGACTCGCTGGCGCTGGCTCAGGCGGCGACCGAGGTCGACGCCGACATCATTGTGCTCTGCGGCGTCCACTTCATGGCCGAAACGGCGAAGCTGTTGAACCCCGAGAAGGTCGTGCTGATTCCCGACGCGCGCGCAGGGTGCTCGCTCGCTGAGTCGATCACCGCCGCGGACGTGCGCCGGCTGCGCCAGCGCCATCCCGGCGTGCCGGTCGTGACCTACGTGAACACATCCGCCGCCGTCAAGGCGGAGTCCGACATCTGCTGTACGTCGGCCAATGCCGTCGAAGTCGTCGAGTCGCTCGGCGCCAACCGTGTGATCTTTCTACCGGACGAATATCTCGGACGGTACGTGGCCGCGCAGACCGCCGTCGAGTTGGTTCTCTGGAATGGCCACTGCGAGGTCCACGAGCGGTTCAGGGCGTCCGACCTGCGCGCCTATCGGCACGCCGATCCCGCCGTGCGCATCCTGGCGCATCCCGAATGTTCACCTGATGTCCTCGAAGAAGCCGACTACGTCGGCTCCACGGCCGGCATGGTGGCGGACGTCGCGGCACACCGTCCCGCTCGCGTCGTCATGATCACCGAATGCTCGATGAGCGACAACGTCGCGGTGCGATTTCCAGAGATCGAATTCGTCCGCCCCTGCAACCTCTGCCCGCACATGAGGCGCATCACGCTCCCGGGAATCCTGCTGAGCCTGCGCCGCATGGAGGCGCAGGTGCACGTCGACGGCGATGTCGCAGCGCGAGCCCGCCTCGCCGTCGAGCGCATGCTGCGGGTCGGACGCGGGGTACGGCGATGAGCCCGACGGCGGCAGACCCCATTTATGTGACAACCACCGATGTCGTCGTGATCGGAGCCGGTGCGGCCGGCCTCAGCGCCGCTCTCGGTTTGGCACCGCACCGCGTAACGCTCTTGACGAAAGGACGACTGGGAAGCAGCGGATCCAGTCCGCTCGCCCAGGGCGGAATCGCGGCAGCCGTCGGGCCCGACGACGAACCCGACCTCCATACTCGCGACACGGTTGACGCGGGCGGGGGTCTCTGCGATGGCGCCATGGTGGAGATTCTGACGGCTGAGGCGGCACGGCACATTCAGCGACTCGCGATGTTGGGCGCACGCTTCGACCGCGAACCCGACGGCCGCTTCGCGCTGGGTCGCGAGGCGGCGCACAGTCGCAGGCGCATCCTGCACGCGAACGGCGACGGCACTGGCGCTGAAATCGTCCGCGCTCTGGGGACCGCAGCCGATCGCGCGGAACACGTGCGTCTCACCGAAGACGCGTTCGCGGAGGATCTCTGTGTCCTTGGCGGGCGCGCCGTCGGCGTCTTCGTCCGACACCGCAATGGCGCCAGAGTGCTCCATCTCGCCCGCGCCGCCGTGGTCGCGACCGGTGGGACCGCGCGTCTGTTTCG
>Ga0111538_10014230_pt1 | contig 10498 bp, 10 predicted proteins | sample SoiMethybrSBSTD1_FD_79669 | JGI IMG/M metagenome (GOLD analysis project Ga0111538, IMG submission 79669) | Bulk soil microbial communities from a Populus tree surrounding site in Tennessee, USA - Soil MetaG P. TD hybrid SBSTD1 (version 2)... | ecosystem: Environmental > Terrestrial > Soil >... | reverse complement strand
CGAGAACGCGACTCCGCCGAGGAGGCCGACGAGGCTCCCGAGGCCGGTGAGCACGAGGGCCTCGGTCATGAACCCCTTGAAGACCTCTCCCCCGGAGGCGCCGATCGCCATCTTGACGCCCACCTCCCGCACGCGGTCCTTGAGGGCGGCCATCTGGATGTTGACGTTCACGAGCCCGCCGCCAAGGAGGGAGAGGACGCCCGAGAGCATGAAGATGAGGTTGTAGATCTGTCCCTGGTCCTGCTGCCGGCGCACGCGGGCGGCGACGTCGTCGATACGGAAGTCGCCCTGCTGGCGGTGGTTGCCCCGCAGCAGGGTCTCGAGGCCCTCGCCGAACGTCTTCATGACGGAGAGGTCGCGGATGCGGAAGGACACGCGCTCGACGCGATTCCAGCGGTCCCCGTTCATCCGCCGCGCGACCAGCACCGAAGGCAGGAGGATGACGCGGTTGCGCCAGGCAAACCAGTTGGGATCGCTTTCCCGCCAGCGGAACACCTTCTCCTCGAGCGTGCCCACCACCACCACCGGGATGTCGCCGACGCGGATCGTCTGGCCGATGACCTCGCCCGTGGGAAAGAACGTGGCCCGGGCCTCGGCGCCGAGCAACGCGACCGGGCGGCCCTCGGCGCGCTCCTGGGCGGAGAACGACCGCCCGCTCTCGATGCTGTACCCGTTGAGCGGAAGGTAGTCACCATCGATGCCGCGCACCTGGCGATCCTGGTCGGCATAGGGCGAGCGGACCCGGCCGCGGGCGACTTTCTCCTGCGTCGCCCCCTCGATGGCCCGGGCGTCGAGGAACTCCGCCTCCTCGCGGTCGTCGCCCCGCAGGCCGAGGTTCGCCGCTTCGAGCGCCGTAGGAGTGCCATCTTTGACGGCCGTCGCCTGCTGCACCACCAGGCGGTCCATGCCCCCGAGCTTCGTCCAGCGCTCGTCGGATCGCCGGCGCTGGCTGTCGGAGATCGAGAACCCGCCGAGGACCGACGCCACCCCGAGCACGACGCCGATCGCCTGCAGGCTCGAGCGGCCGAGGTTCTCCCGGATCTCGACCCAGGCCTCGACGAGCCGCTCGCGGAAGGCGCCGGTACCCTTCACGCCGCCTGCGCGTCCGGTTCGACCACCAGGCCGTCCCGGAGCTCCACCCGGCGCTCGGCGAACGAGGCGATGTGCGGGTCGTGCGTCACGAGAACGACGCTGTTGCCCCGGCGGTGCAGCTCCTTGAAGAGCCCGAGGACCTCCTCGCCCGTCTTCGAGTCGAGCGCACCCGTGGGCTCGTCCGCGAGCAGGAGCGCGGGCCGGTTGGCCAGGGCCCGCGCGATGGCCACTCGCTGGCGCTGGCCGCCGGAGAGCTGGGCGGGCAGGGCGTTCGCCTTCTCGACGATCCCGACCTGCTCGAGCAGCTCGAGCGCCCGCTGGCGACGCTCCTTGCGTCCGATCCCCGCGTAGAGCAGCGGCAGCTCGACGTTGCGGGCAATCGACGCCCGGGGCAGCAGGTTGTAGGTCTGGAAGACGAAGCCGAGCTTCTCGTTCCGGACCCGCGCCAGGGCCGCGCCGGAGAGGCCCTGGACGGGAACGCCGTCGAGGTCGTACGTCCCGGAGGTCGGCGAATCGAGGCACCCGACGATCGCCATCAGGGTCGACTTGCCGGAGCCCGACGGACCCATCAGGGCCACGAACTCGCCGCGCTGGACCGTCAGGTCGATGCCGCGCAGCGCGTGCACGGCCGTCCCGTTGGAGCCGAACACCTTGGTGAGGCCCCGCGTCTGGATGATCGGCCGATCAGTTGTCATCGTCCTTCTCGACCTTCTTCTTGGTGGGGTCCTCGAGGGCGACCCTCTCGGTGCCCTTGAGGCCGGAGAGGATCTCGACGCGCTCCAGGGTGGCGATGCCCGCGGTGACGGGGACGACGTCGTAGTAGTCCTTCCAGTGATCGGAGAGCCAGACGAACTTGCCCCGGCCGCCGAGACCATCCTTCGCGTCCTTGACCAGCTTGGGCGCGAGGCCGTCCTTGAGACGGTAGACGACGGTGCCGCCGTCCCGGCGCTGGAGCGCCTCCAGGGGGACCGAGACCGCCTTGTCCTTCTTCTCCCCCAGGATCTCCACGTTCGCGCTCATGCCCGTGCGGTACACGTCGCCGAGCTCGTCGAGCGCGATCTCGATCGGGAAGACCTTGATCTTCTCCAGGAGCTTGGCCGCCGGCGCCACGAAGCGCACGCTGCCCGTGAACGTCTTCTGCGGATAGGCGTCGAGCGTGATCCTCACCGGCTGACCCACGCTCACCTTGGCGATGTCGACCTCGTTGAGGTTGACCTTGATGAGCAGCGTGCGGAGGTCGGCGACCGTGAAGAGCACGGTGCCCGCGTTGAAGGACGACACGCCGGAGGTGACGGTCTCGCCCAGCTCGACGCCCTTGGTGATGACGACACCTGTCATGGGAGCGGTCACTCGGGCCCGCTGGGCCACGCTGTCGCTCGAGATCGGGATGCCGTGACCCTCGACGATCTCGTAGCGCTGCCGCGCCGCCTTGACGTTCTCGGCGGCCAGGTCGCGCCGGGCCATGAAGTCCTTCAGCGCCTCGCTCCCGATGAGGCCCTCGTTGAAGAGCCGCTGCTGAGAGGCGAGCTGGCGCTCGGCGTCCTTGAGCGACACCTCGGCCTGCGTGACACCCACGCGCACGTCCGACAGCGACTGGGCCTGGGTCACGTCGGGCTCGACCTCGGCCAGGACGTCGCCCGCCTTGACGAGGGCCCCGTCGCGCACCTTCATGGCGACGACGCGGCCGGAGACGACCGACTTGACGTCCACCTTGGTCTCGGGCTCGACGACCCCGACCTCGCGGACGCTCACCTGAAGGTCCTCGGCCTGCACCTTACCGAGGCGGAAGGGAAGCTGGTCCGCCCCATTGGGGCTTTCCTTGCTCCGCGAAGCGAAGACGAAACCCCCTCCCGCCAGGATCACGACTCCCGCTCCGATCAGAGACCACTTGTATTTCTTGGACATTCGTCTCCTCGCCAGCAATACGTTCCGGGGGGAGGGGATGGTTCCAGAATCTCGCATCCCACGATCGAGTTATCGGCCGATGCGTCGATGGCGTGATCCGAAAACGATCCGATCGCGTGATGCGTGATCGAGGCCCGACCCGCTACCTTCTCACCGTTGCCGGCGGGCCGCGCCGGCGCCGCAAGAGGAGGGACATCCCATGACCGCCATTCCCATCGTGTTCGTCGTCGACGCCGACGTCACGACGCGCGAGTCCCTGGGGCGGCTGATCGAGGAGGCCGGCTGGCGGCCGCGGACCTTCGCGTCCGCGAAGGATTTCCTGGCCCAGCCCCGCGTCCTCGCTCCGAGCTGCCTCGTGCTCGACGTCGCCCTGCCCGGCGTCAGTGGCCTCGACCTGCAGAGGCTCGTGGCAGACCGGATCGACATGCCGACGATCTTCTACACCGGGTGCGGAGACGTCGGGCTGACGGTCCAGGCCATGAAAGCGGGCGCGCTCGAGTTCCTGCCCAAGTCATCGCGTCCCGACGTCCTGGCGGCGGCCATCGGCCAGGCCCTCGCGCACAGCCAGGCGCGGCTCGCGCACGCCGCGCAGCTGAAGGCGCTGCGCGAGTCCTACGCGTCGCTCAGCCGCCGGGAACAGGAAGTGATGGCTCTCGTCGCGTCCGGCCTGCTCAACAAGCAGGTCGGCTTCGAGCTCGGCATCAGCGAGATCACGGTGAAGGCCCACCGGGGCCAGGTCATGCGCAAGATGCAGGCCGACTCCCTCGCGGGCCTGGTGAAGATGGCCGCGTGGCTCGGGCTGCCGTGCGCGCGACTCGACATGCCCTTCGCGCCACTGGCCGAGCCTCGGCGTCCATTTGCGACGACCGCCGCCGGCATGCTCGTCGCATGAGGCGCGGCCTGGCCGCGCCGTTGCTACCGTAACTTACCCCCTTGCTACTAGCGGCGCGGGCCCCCGGTCGCCCAAGGTGTGGCGCAAGGAGAGGTCTATGCAAACGTCATCGAAGGCATGTCTGGCCCTGGCGGCAGCTCTCGTCGCCGGCGCTGCACCGGGTCTCGGGGCCCAGGAGAAGAAGCTCCCGAACGTCGTGATCCTCGCGACCGGCGGCACCATCGCGGGGGCGGCGGCGACGGGCACGCAGTCCGGCTACACGTCGGGCGCGGTCACCATCGACGCCATGCTGCAGGCCGTGCCCGGCATCAAAGAGCTGGCGAACGTCAAGGGAGAGCAGATCTCCAACGTCGGGTCCCAGGACATGAGCTTCGAGATCATGCTGAAGCTCGCCAGCCGCATCAACGAGCTGGCGCCGACCGCGGGCGTGGACGGATTCGTGATCACCCACGGCACCGACACCATGGAAGAGACGGCGTACTTCCTGAACCTGGTGGTAAAGACGGACAAGCCGGTGGTGCTGGTGGGCTCGATGCGGCCCTCCACCGCGGTCAGCGCGGACGGTCCGCTCAATCTCTACAACGGCGTGGGCGTGGCCGTCGATCCCAAGGCCCGCGGACGCGGCGTGCTGCTGGTCATGAACGACTGGATCCACGCCGCCCACTCCCTGACCAAGACCAGCACCACGTCCGTGCAGACGTTCATGTCGCCGCTGCGCGGGCTGGTGGGAGTGGCCGCGTACGGAAAGAACGACTACTACAGCACACCCCCCTGGAAGCACACCACGAAGAGCGAGTTCAGCGCGGCGGGAGTCACGAAGCTCCCCCGGGTGGACATCATCTACGCCTGCGCGGACATGTCGCCCGACCTCATCGACTCCGCCGCCGCCAACGGAGCCAAAGGCATCGTGATCGCCGGGGTGGGCAACGGCAACATGAACAAGGCGTCGCTGGACGCGGCCGCCCGCGTGGCCAAGAAGGGCGTGGTGGTTGTCCGCAGCAGCCGCGTGGCGACCGGGAACGTGGGCCGCAACGTGGAGGTCAGCGACGACGAGCTCGGCCTGATCGCCTCCGACGAGCTGAACCCCCAGAAGGCGCGGATCCTGCTCGCGCTCGCCCTCTTGAAGACGCGCACGCCCAAGGAGCTCCAGAACCTGTTCTATGAATATTGAGCCACGCCTTTTGGCGTGTGCGCTCGCCGTATGGTTCCTGACCCCGGGTTCGGCTCGGGGTCAGGAACCGCCTCCCCCCGAAACGCCCCCCACCATGGACGACACCCTCGAGGCGGGCGAGGCGCTCGCCAAGGATCCCCGGCGCCGGCTCATCAAGTGGAACCATTACGAAGGCCCGTTCTTCACGCTGAGAGTCGGGGGCGGTTTCCTCTACGAGGGCGCCTGGTTCTCGCAGGACGAAGAGAGCCGGCAGCAGTTCGATCTCACGGCGGCGGGGAAGGTCCGCGACGCCCGTCTCGTCTTCAAGGGACGCTTTTTCCCCAAATGGAAGCGGGAGGTCACGTATTCGATCGGACTCATGTACGACGGCCCCACCGACGAGTTCCTCGCGCGGGAGACGGGGATCATGGTGGCCGTGCCCGAGCTGTGGGGCCACTTCTTCATCGGCCGCAGCAAGGAAGGGTTCTCCCTGAACAAGGTCATGACCGGTTACTCGGGCTGGACGATGGAGCGCTCGACCATCAACGACGCCACCATCCCGATCCTGGCCGACGGCATCAAGTGGCTCGGCTACCTGCCCAAGCCGCGCGTCCTGTGGAACCTCGGCGTCTACAAGGACTGGCTCTCCGAGGGACAGGGATTCTCGACCTATGACACGCAGGTCGTCGGCCGCCTGGCCTGGCTTCCCATTGCCTCCGAGGCGACCCGTACCCTCCTCCACGTCGGGGTGAGCGGGCGCTACGGCAAGCCGAACGAGGGAGAGCTGAAGCTTCGATCCCGGCCCGAGACGTTCCCCGCGGAATACTTCGTGGACACCGGTACCTTCGCCTGCGAGAACACCAAGATGCTGGCCTTCGAGGCGTATTACCGTCCGGGACCGCTTCTGGTGGGGACGGAATACTTCTTCCAGTGGGCCAAGGCCCCGGCATCCGGCGACCCCTTCTTCCAGGGCGGCGATTTCGTCGTGAGCTGGCTGCCGACGGGCGAGGTCCGCAGGTACAACACGCGCGGCGGGTTCTTCCACTCGGTCTCCCCCGCGAAGACCGTGTTCCACGGCGGCCACGGTGCCGTGGAGTTGGTCTTCCGGGCCTCGTACATCGACCTCGACGGCGGAACCCTCAGGGGCGGGCGGTTCTGGAGGATCACCCCCATGGTGAACTGGCACCTGTCGGACAACGTCCGCCTGGAGGCGGCGTACGGCTACGGCCAGCTCGATCGCTTCGACCTCACTGGCGCTACGCAGTTCTTCCAGAGCCGCATCCAGCTCACGTTCTAGAACACGATGAGTGAAGAAGATTTTTTCCCCGGTACCGCCGACGACGCCCTGGCTCGTCTGATGGCGGGCAACGAGCGGTTCGTGAGCGGCCGGGCGCGGCCCGGACCGAGCGGGCCGGCGACGGAATTGGTTGCGCACCAGAATCCTTTCGCGACCGTCCTCGGCTGCAGCGATTCGCGTGTTCCGCTCGAGCTGCTGTTCGACGTCGGCTTCGGAGACCTGTTCGTCATACGCGTGGCCGGAAACGTGATGCTGCCCGCGGTGATGGGGAGCATCCAGTACGCGGGAGTCCACCTCCACACGCCGCTCCTCATGATCCTCGGTCACGAGGGCTGCGGCGCCGTGAAGGCCGCCCTGGCTGCGTTGCACGAGGGCGCGGTCCAGCAGTCGCGCATCCAGGTCCTGCTCGACAGCATCAAGCCCGGCCTCGAAGCGCTGCCGCCCGACGCGCCCCCGGAAGACCTTCTCCGCATGGGCGTGGAGGCGAACGTGCGCTGGTCCATGCACCAGCTCCTCGACACTCCCGAGGGCCGCCATCGCCTGGAGGAGGGCCACCTCAAGCTGGTGGGCGCCGTGTACGAGCTGGCGACGGGTCACGTGCGGCTGCTGGACCCCTGATCCCAGGGGGGCCGCGTTGGCCGGCTGGCGAGGGCGACGTCTCCGGCCGCGCGGAGGCCGGGCGCGCGCGGCTGCGGGCGGCCGAGACGGAAGCAACGGCGCGAGGCCTGGCTCTGCTGGCTCGACGCGCGCGGGCCGCGTCGAACCCATAGGCCTTCCTCCGACCTGCATGCACGCCTCTCATGATTCGGATGAGGCTTATTCATTTGATTCACGGTGGCGGAGTGGCTAGCTTCCCGCCATGGCGCGCTACCTGCACTACGACGTCTTCACGGACCGGCCGCTCACCGGCAACCAGCTCGCGGTCTTCCCCGATCCTGCCGGCCTGACGGAAGGCGACATGGCACGCATTACCCGAGAGATGAACTTCTCGGAGTGCACCTTCATCTTTCCGCCCGAGCAAGCCGGCACGGACGTCCGGCTCCGCATCTTCGCGCCCGAAGGCGAGCTGCCGTTCGCCGGCCATCCGGTGATCGGATCCACGTTTGCCCTGGCCCACGAGGGGTTTGTCACCGCGCCCCGGAGCCGCCTGATCCTCGGGCTCGGCATCGGCCCCACCCCGGTCGACGTCGAATGGAACGGGACCGAGCTCGCCTTTGCCTGGATGACGCAGCGGCCGCCGCAGTTCGGGCCGACGCTCGAAGCGCGAGACCGCGTGGCCTCGGTGCTCGGCATCGAGCGGACGGCGATCCACGACAAAGTGCCGGTCCAGGAGGTCTCTTGCGGCCTCCCCTTCCTGTTCGTGCCGCTGCGGTCGCGAGCCGCGGTCGATGACTGCGTGCTGGACCCTCGAGCCAGCGCGGCCCTGCTGAGGGACGCCGGGCTCGCCAGCCGCGGCGTGTTCGTCTTCTCCGTGGAGCCGGGCGACGACGAGGCCACGGTCTACAGCCGCATGCTCGGCACCGGGCGCGAGGATCCGGCCACCGGATCGGCGAGCGGGCCGCTCGGCTGCTATCTCGTGCGCCACCGCCTCGTGCCCGCCGGACAGGCCGGCCGGATGGTGAGCCGTCAGGGCGTGAAGATGGAGAGGCCGAGCCGCGTGCACATCCGGATCAGCGGGACTCCGGACGAGATCACGGACGTCAAGGTCGGGGGCACGAGCGTGCTCGTGGGCGACGGACGGATCACACGTCTCTGACTCATTTCTTCCGCGGAGCCTTCTTCCTCGCGCGCGCCGAGGCCGTCTTCCTGGAGGCGGTCTTCTTCGCCGCGGTCTTGCGTCGCGACCCGCGATCGCCGCCCCCACGCGGCTTCGGGGCGGGCTGCCACAGGGCGAGCATGTTGCCGTCGGGGTCGGAGAAGATGGTGAACCAGCCCATCCCCGGGACTTCCTGCTTCGACTTGTGGATCCGGCCTCCGGCGGCCGTGATCCGCCGCTCCTTCTCCGCGAGGTCGGTCACGTTGACGTAGGGCGTGACGCCCACCGGCATCTGCGGATCGGGCGCGGCGAAGATGCCGCCGACGCCGTCGATCATCGTGTAGCCCGGCATCGCCTCGCGGAACTGCCAGTCGAAGATGCCCGCGAAGAACGAGCGCAGGCGCCCAGGGTCACGCGTGGTCCACTCGATGTGCTGGATGTCGTTCTTGGGCATTCGAACCTCCCGTCACGCGGTCGGCCCCCGCGCCGCGCCCTCGCTCGCATCGTGACATGAGACCCGATCCGAGACCGGCGCCAGGCGTTGCAGTTTTCGGATAGGTTCCCGCGGAAGCCGTTGTAGAATCTGCGCGAATCGGAGGATTCTATGGCTCTCATCGCCTCCCAGGGGATCCGCGGCGTCTTCACGCTGGCCGCCCTCGTCGCGCTCGGGGCGACGGCGAACGCCGCCGACGGCAAGGAGATCTTCCTCGGCCAGAAGTGCAACATGTGCCACGCCGTCAGCTCGGCGGGGATCACGCCGACGGGCAAGATCAAGGCGCCCGACCTGACCGGGCTCGCCGCCAAGGAGGACCCGGCCTGGCTCGGGAAGTTCCTCAAGAAGGAGGCGGCGGACAAGAAGGGCAAGAAGCACATCAAGCCGTTCACGGGCAGCGCCGAGGACCTGACCACTCTCGTCGACTGGCTCCAGAAGCAGACCAAGTAGGCGGCCCGCAGCCGTGGCCGTCGGCGCTCGCCTCAGCAAGTGGCTTCGTCCACTCGTCCACCTCGGCCAGAACGGGCTGACGCGGACGGGTGCGGCGATTACGACGAGCTCCGCCCTCACCATGATCGCGTTCTGGATCGCGGAGATCATCCGCGACCGGCCCGCGCATCCCTACGAGGGGATCCTCCTCTTCCTCATCCTGCCCGGCTTTTTCGTGCTCGGCCTGGTGCTGATGCCGATCGGCGTCTGGTGGCGCCGGCGCGAGCTGCGCCGGAGCGGGGCCTTGCCTTCCGAATTCCCCGCCGTCAGCCTGCGCCTCTCCGACGTGCGGCGTGGCCTCGCCGTCATCGCCGTATTGACCGTCGCCAACCTGGCCATCTTGAGCACCGCGTCCTACAAGGGCGTCGAGTACATGGAATCGAACCAGTTCTGCGGGCTCACCTGCCACACGGTGATGGCGCCGCAGTACACGGCCTTTCTCGACTCGCCGCACCAGCGCGTGGGATGCGTGGGATGCCACATCGGCCCCGGCGCGGGGTGGTTCGTGCGCTCCAAGCTCTCGGGCGTCCGCCAGGTCTTCGCGGTGAACCTCGACACGTACTCGCGCCCGATCCCCTCGCCGGTCAGGCACCTCCGTCCCGCGCGCGAGACCTGCGAGCAGTGCCACTGGCCCGATCGCTTCGTCGGCGACCGCTTCCGCGTCTTCAAGACCTACGCCGACGACGAGCAGAACACGGCGACCACGAGCGTGCTCGTGCTCAAGGTCGGCGGGCGGGACGGCAAGGGATCGCCGGGAATCCACGGCCGCCACGTCGGCGCGCACGTGCGCATCACCTACACGGCGGCGGATTCCAAGCGCCAGGTAATCCCCCGGGTGACCGTCGCCCGTGACGACGGCAAGACCGAGGAGTTCGTGTCGACCGATCCGCTGCCGTCCCCGGCCCCGGAGGGCGGCGAGACCCGCCTCATGGACTGCATGGACTGCCACAATCGTCCGACGCACGCGTTCCAGCTGCCGGAGCGGGCGGTCGATGGGGCCCTGGCCCAGAACCGGATCAGCCCCCAGCTCCCCTACATAAAGAAGACCGCGGTCGCAGCGCTGCGGGCGGAATATCCGGACCGCGACGCGGGCGCGCGCGGCATCGCGGAGGCTCTCGCGAAGTTCTACAGCTCCAGTTATCCCGCCGTATACAAGGACCAGCGCCCAGCGGTGGACGCCGCCGTCACCGAGGTCCAGGCCATCTACCAGCGCAACGTGTTCCCGAACATGAAGGTGACCTGGGGGACATACCCGAACCACCTCGGTCACCAGGATTTCGTCGGCTGTTTCCGCTGCCACGACGAGAGCCACAAGCGCGCCGACGGGACGACCATCACCCAGGACTGCACGGCGTGCCACACGATCCTCGCCCAGGACGAGAAGGACCCCAAGGTCCTGGCCAACCTCGGTCTCGAGTAGGAGG
>Ga0111538_10014228_pt1 | contig 10498 bp, 6 predicted proteins | sample SoiMethybrSBSTD1_FD_79669 | JGI IMG/M metagenome (GOLD analysis project Ga0111538, IMG submission 79669) | Bulk soil microbial communities from a Populus tree surrounding site in Tennessee, USA - Soil MetaG P. TD hybrid SBSTD1 (version 2)... | ecosystem: Environmental > Terrestrial > Soil > Tree... | reverse complement strand
CGTGCTCCCGGAGATCGCTCAACCGGACCTGCTGAATTGATTTAGCAAGGATTAGCTGCGCCCTTTTTATAGTTTTAGTGACTGGTTGAGTCAAGGCAAAATTCAACAGCTCAAAACACCGTGGCAGACTCATCGTCAGCCAACCGGCCTGGATCAATCAGGAGAGAGTGGGGCACTGTCCTCGGCGACACTCTGGAGATCGCCGCTCCCTGCCGAGGGCAGCGATTCCTGCGTTCAATCCTCTTTCCCGGAACCACGACGGTGGCTGCTGGTTCAGAAACGAGCGACTTTGAGGGGTCCCTTTCCTTCATGGCTCGTTTTTTGCCGACCACTGGTAGGCGTATGGTATATTCACCGGCGTTTCGCGCCGAACGTCTTGTTGTATCAGGAAGACCGTCTCGATCAGTCAAAGATGGACTCGTTCTCCTATGCTCCCGTGCATGGTTCGCCGGGTTGTTAACAGTGCCCTGCCAGCCTTCTTGCTCTTCACTTCCTCCAGCCAGCCGATGAGTTCTCAGACTCCTTCTCGTCCTCCATCCAAGACAGTGAACCGACAAAACTGGGTGGATCAAACTCTGCGGAAGCTTTCAAATGAAGAAAAGGTGGGGCAGCTCATCATGCCTGCTTTCCGGGCAGTGTATCTTCATTCGAAGAGTGAAGAAATGCGTGAGATTGAGCGGCAAATTCGCGAGCATCACGTTGGTGGGTTCATCTTGTTTGGAGGAGACGTTTACGAGGCGGCGGCGTTAATTGACAAGGTTCAAGCAGCCTCCAGGCTCCCGTTGCTGATCGCCTCCGATTTTGAACGGGGCGCCAATTTTCGGCTGCGGAACACAGTCTCCTTTCCCTGGAATATGGCGATTGGAGCGTCGGGATCGGAGCAGTGGGCCTATCTGCAAGGCAAAGCGACCGGGATGGAGTCCCGGGCGCTTGGCGTGAACTGGATCTTTGCTCCAGTGCTGGATGTGAACAACAACCCCGCGAACCCGGTGATCAGCATTCGATCGTACGGGGAGGATCCGGAGTTGGTAGCGAAGCTGGGGGCAGCGTTCATCCGTGGCGCGCAAGAAACTGGCGTGATGGCAACCGCCAAGCATTTCCCAGGACACGGCGACACGGCCGTCGATTCGCATCTGGCTCTGCCTGTGATGAACATGGATCGTCAGCGCCTTGATGCGTTGGAATTGATCCCTTTCAAGAAGGCCATTCAGACCGGGGTTTGGTCTGTGATGACGGCACACTTGGCCGTGCCAGCCCTCGAGCCCGACACACGCATTCCTGCAACTCTATCTGACAAGGTTCTTGGCGGATTGTTGCAGAAAGAACTGGGCTTCTCAAAGCTGGTGGTGACGGATTCTCTGACGATGGCGGGACTGGCGGAAGGATACTGGGCCGGGGACGCCGCTCTGCGCGCCTTCAAGGCAGGCGTCGATGTCCTGCTCGATTCTCCAAACCCGGATGCTGTATACCAAAGCCTGCTTCAAGCTGTCCGTAGCGGTGATGTCAGCCGCAAGCGTCTGGACCACTCAGTTCGCAAGATCCTCGAGGCCAAGGTCTGGCTCGGTTTGCATCGAAAAAGACGTGTGGATCTGCAGAGGGTCAATGAAGTAGTGAGCGATCCCAAGTTGCAGGAGCAAGCGCAAGAGATGGCGGACGCTTCGGTAACAATCGTTCGCGACCAGTCTGGCCTGCTTCCTTTGGATGTCCGGCGCGTGCGGTCGGCTCACACCGTAATGGTCTTGAGCAGAGATCAGGGTGAAGAGACAGGCGTTTTTGAGCGGGAATTACGGGAGAGGTTGGACTCGGTCAGCTTCGACCGGCTCTGGACGTCCTCTTCTGAGCACGACCTGGAGACAGCCCTGGAAAAGGCTCGTCGCGCAGAAGTGATCGTTTGCGCAATCTTTGCCCGCGTGGTGACCGGCACGGGAACTGTCGGCCTTCCGGAGAAGCTAGCGAAGTGGGTTGAAGAGCTCTCGCAGGTCAAGAGACCCCTGGCAACCGTTGCGTTGGGCACGCCCTACGTTATCCAGGGATTCCCGGCGCTGTCCACTTACCTCTGCACGTTCAGCAACGCCGATGTTTCTCAGACCGCCGCAGTGAGGGCGCTGTTTGGAGAGATTCCAGTGACAGGGAAATTACCTGTGACGCTGCCCGGTGTCGCCGCCATTCACAGTGGCGTGGAGAGAGAGCGAAGCACAATGATCTTGCGGAGCCCCGCTCCATCTGAATCCGCTCCTGTGCTAAGCCGGCTCCAAGGGATCCTCGACCCGCTCATGGAAGAGCAAATTGGCAAGCGAGCGTTTCCGGGTGCCGCTCTGGCTGTTGGCTACCGAGGCACTCTGCTTTTTCAGAAGGGTTACGGAAAGCTCGACTATTCAAGTAAGGCACCGGCGGTGACCAACGAGACCATCTATGATCTGGCATCGTTGACCAAGGTGATCACGGCGACGACCCTGGCCATGCAACTCTATGAGCGCGGCCAGCTAAAACTCGAGCATCCGGTCAGCCGCTATTTCCCTGGCTTCATGGGAGAAGGGCGGGACAAGATCACGATTCGGCACTTGCTGACACACACCTCGGGTCTGCCCGCCCATCTGCCGCTTTATAAGGATCTCAAGGGAAAGACGGCTTTTGTTGAAAAGATCCTCCAGGTTCCTTTGGAGTCCACACCCGGGACAAAGGCTGTCTATAGCGATCTTGGTCTCATTCTCTTGGGGGACATCATCGAAAAGCTGGCAGCGCAATCGCTCGATCAGCTCGCCGCAACGCGCATCTTTCAGCCACTTGCGATGAAGCATACGTTTTTCAATCCGAAGCCGCAGTGGAAGAAGATGATCGCTCCGACTGAGAACGATCCCTGGCGCGGGCGCCTGCTACGCGGCGAAGTGCACGACGAAAATGCCTTTGCAATGGGTGGTGTTTCGGCCCACGCCGGACTCTTCGGGGACACGGGTGATCTCGCCATTTTTTGCCAGATGCTGTTGAATGGTGGAGTCTACGACCATCGCCGCATTGTGCGCCGCAGCACTTTGGAGAAGTTCATTGCCCGGCAGAACTTTCCCGAAGGAAGCAGCCGTGCGTTGGGCTGGGACACGCCTTCGAATGGAAGTTCCGCTGGTAGTTTGCTTTCCTCACGTTCGTTTGGCCACACGGGGTTTACCGGTACTTCGGTTTGGATCGATCCAACGCGAGAACTCTTCATTATTCTGCTGACAAACCGCGTGCATCCCAGCCGGGAGAACAATGCCATTCGCGACGTTCGGCGCCTGGTGGCCGACGGAGTAGTCAAAGCCGTAGACATTGATCCATTGATTCATTGACGACTGAGTCATTGACGATTCATCTGAATGAATCAGCGAAATAACGTCTGAATGGCTAGATAAACATGTCTCTAATGCTTCAGGAAATCAGGCAGCAGCCGGAGGCACTTGCTCGAACTCTGCGAGAAGAGGTCCCGAAAGTTGCGTCCCTGAGCCGATTCCTTGCAACGCGTGACATTCGGTTGATCGTGCTCGTCGCGCGGGGTTCATCGGATAATGCGGCACTGTTTGGACGTTACCTCCTGGAAATCACGTCTCGTATTCCTGTTTCGTTGGCCGCGCCGTCTGTCCACACGTTGTACCACGCAAAACTGAACCTGAGGAATGCGCTGGTAGTGGGCGTCTCGCAGTCAGGTGAAGGCACCGACATCAACCTGGTTCTTGAGAATGCCAAGAAAGCCGGTGCATTCACGTTGGGGATCACCAACGAATCCCGTTCCGCAATGGCCCAACTGGTCGACGAGGTCCTGCTGATCCGCGCTGGTAAGGAGCGGAGCGTAGCTGCCACCAAGACCTACACCGGCCAGCTTCTCATGTTTCACCTGCTGGCCGCAGCCCTGCAGCGAGGCAAAGGTCTCGAAAAGCTTCGACAGCTACCCGACTTGGCAAGCCGGTGTTTGGAACTTGCGCCCGCGATTCAAAGGCTCGTAGAACGGTACCGGTTCATCAACCATTGTTTGGTCGTTGGCCGCGGCCTGATCTACGCCAACGTCTATGAACTTGCCATCAAACTGATGGAGACGTGTTACGTTGTCTCGGAACGATTCTCTTCAGCCGATTTTCTGCACGGTCCGGTAGCCATGATCGAAGCGGATTTTCCCGTGATTGTTTTCGCACCTCCGGGAAAGACGTTCAACGACATGCTTCAACTGACACGGCAATTGCGTACGTTGCGAGCTGAGGCTTTGGTAATCTCAAGTGAAGCCTCGATTCTCAAGCAGGCGACGCAAGCATTGCGAATTCCCGTCAAGATCGATGAGTTCCTGGCCCCGATTCCGTACATCATTCCAGGCCAGCTATTCGCCGCGATGTTGGCGGATGTCAAAGGCCTGAGCCCGGATCGTCCGAGATCCCTGAAGAAGGTAACCAAGACGCTTTGAGGAATGGACGATTGATTCATTGGGTCATTGAGCCATTGACCAATGAGCGCCTGAATCGTCAATGAAGCAATCGACAATGGCTCAATCGTCAATAGAAAGATGAACCTGCTGCTGAGCCATCTCCTGACTGAGGAACGCAACTCGTCGTCGATGAGAATCGATCTCGAGACCACTGAAGGCATGTTGCGGATTATCAACCAGGAAGACCAAAGGGTGGCAGCCGCAGTGGCGATAGAGATTCCACAGATTGCAAAAGCTGTCGACCTTGTAACTGAGGCGTTCAGGATGGGTGGCAGGCTTTTTTATGTCGGTGCAGGCACCAGCGGACGACTTGGCATTCTGGACGCCAGCGAGTGCCCCCCTACCTTCAATGTGGGCCACGACCTGGTTCAGGGAGTTATGGCCGGGGGCATGAAAGCCGCTGTGAGGCCGGTGGAAGCTTCCGAAGACAGCGAATCGGCTGGAGCATCTGCTCTAAAGAAACGGAGACTGACCGCTCAGGACGTCGTCGCTGGCATTGCCGCCAGCGGACGAACTCCCTATACTTTGGGAGCGATGAAGTATGCAAAAAGCATCGGGGCAAAGGTGCTGAGCATCACGTGCAATCCCAATTCGAAGATGGCCGCCTTGGCAGATGTCTCGATTGCGCCAGTGCCCGGGCCGGAAGTGGTGACAGGATCGACCCGAATGAAAGCGGGGACGGCGCAAAAGCTGGTGCTCAATATGATCACAACCGCCAGCATGATCAAACTCGGCTACGTCTATAGCAACCTGATGATTCACGTTCAAATGAAAAACGAGAAACTGCGGGAGCGTGGGCGTCGCATCATCATGTCGGCCACTGACACAGACTATGCGACTGCCGACCGGGTTCTTAAGCAGGCGCTAGGTGACATCAAGACCGCTATCGTGATGCTGAAGCGAAAGGTCACGCGGAAGGAAGCCCAACGGCGGCTAAAGCAGTCACGACTGAATCTTCGAGCCGCTTTGGCAGAATGACGCGGACGTCTCGCTCGACCCCCCGGGAACCAACTAACCTTACATGTCCAAATTCGCCGTTTTCACGAAGAAGATTATCACTCCAGACACGACTATTCCTCAGGGAGTCGTGCTGGTTGAGGGAACAAAGATTCTCGAAGCCGGCACTCGCTTTGACGTGGCCTTTGATGAAGGTGAATTTGAAGCATTGCATTTCGAGCAGAAAACGCTGGTGCCCGGGTTCATCGACGTCCACATTCACGGCGCTCGCGGCCGCGACATTATGGAAGGAACACGCGATGCGATTGAGGTCGTTTCCCGACATCTCGCTGTCCACGGGACGACTTCCTATCTCGCCACGACAGTGACCGCGTCACCCATCGAGACAATTCAAGCGGTTGAGAATCTCGGGAAACTGGTCCCCCAAGAAACCGGCGGCGCCAGAATCCTAGGGTTGCACCTGGAGGGGCCGTTCATCAGCCAGGAGAAGCGGGGCGTGCATCCACCGGAACACATCCGGCCCCCTTCGACACGAATTTTTGATGAGCTGGTGAAGATGTCGAATGATCAGGTGAGGCTGATCACAGTGGCACCGGAGGTCCCTGGCGGCCTGGACTTCATTCAACACATCCGTTCAAAGGGTGTCCTGGTTTCGCTGGGACACTCGAACGCTACCGTTGAGGTTGCGCGCCAAGCAATCCAGGCAGGTGCAAGCAACGCGACGCATACTTTCAACGCGATGCGCGACTTTAGCCACCGCCAGCCAGGTGTTCTCGGCGCAGTGTTCACTGACTCGACGGTTTGGGCTGAACTGATCGCTGACGGTGCACATGTCGATCCCGTTGCGATACAAATGCTGCTGAAGTGTAAAGGTCATCGCAGAATTCTCCTCGTCACCGATGCTATCAGCGCTGCCGGAATGCCGGATGGAGATTTCCAGCTGGGAAGCCTGTTGGTCAAGGTTTCGCAGGGAGTGTGCCGGGTGCCCGATGGGGCCCTGGCTGGCAGCACCCTGAGTCTGGACCGGGCGTTGCGAAATATGATGAGCTGGACTGGCATTCCTCTGGAAGAGGCGGTCTATATGACGGGCCGCAATGCCGCTGAGTCCATTGGCGTAGCACGGACGAAAGGCAGCATTGAGCAGGGACTTGACGCTGACATGGTATTGCTGAACGACGATCTGACCGTCCACGCGACCTTCTGCGAAGGCAAGTTGATACCTAGGGAAGCAGAGTAATCTTCCCGACGCACCGAAAGGGAACTCGAACACTCATGGACAAGATCCTCATCAAAGGTGGCAAGCCCTTGTTGGGCACGGTTGAGATCAGTGGCGCCAAGAATGCTGCCCTGCCCGCTTTGGCCGCCACGCTTCTCACGAGTGACGCCGTCGTTCTTCAGAACGTCCCCTGCGTTCGGGACATTCAAACCACCGGCCAGATGCTTAGAGATCTGGGGTGTCAGGCCGACTTCCGGACGCTGGAGTCGACCCATTCGTGCCGCGTGTCTGCAAATAAGGTAACCTCCTGTGAGGCACCCTATGAACTGGTAAAAACCATGCGGGCCTCCGTGCTGGTACTGGGGCCGTTGCTGGCACGTTTTGGCAAGGCTCGTGTCTCCTTACCAGGCGGCTGCGCCATTGGTGCAAGACCCATCGATCTGCATATCAAAGCCTTCGAAAAACTGGGCGCAGAGATCGTGATCGAACACGGCTACGTGGAAGCGCGGGCGCGTCGCCTGAAAGGCGCTGAGATCTTCTTCGATCGCATTACTGTAACCGGAACGGAAAACCTGATGATGGCGGCAGTTCTGGCTGAAGGCAAGACCGTGTTGAACAATGCGGCGCGCGAGCCGGAAGTGTCAGACCTGGCAGATTTACTGAGGGCCATGGGAGCAGACGTCAGTGGGGATGGGAGCAGCGTTATCCACATCAAGGGCGTGGAACGGCTGCACGGTGCTCAACACACCATCATCCCGGACCGCATCGAGACTGGAACATTCCTGGTCGCTGGCGCAATCACCGGCGGTGATGTAGAGATTCAGGCTTGCCGGGCCGATCATTTGTCGGCTGTCATTGAAAAGCTGGAGGAGACAGGAGTCGTCATTGAGACGGCGTCTCCCTCGGTTCTAAAGGTAAGCGCACCTCATGGAATCAAGGCGCGAGACGTCACCACGGTTGAGCATCCCGGCTTCGCCACCGACATGCAAGCCCAGTACATGGCCTTAATGACCCAGGCAGAAGGCACGTCGATTGTCACCGAAACCATCTTTGAAAATCGCTTCATGCACGCCAGCGAAATGGTGCGCATGGGAGCCAACATCAAGATCGAAGGCAACCGAGCTATTGTTTTCGGCAAGACACAGTTGACCGGCGCGAAGGTGATTGCATCCGACCTTCGTGCCAGTGCCTCCCTGGTTCTAGCAGGGTTGGTGGCTCAGGACGAGACACTTATCGACCGGGTCTACCATTTGGATCGCGGCTACGAAAGGATCGAAGAAAAATTGAAGGGGCTCGGAGCCGATATCGAGCGCGTTCGATAGTCGACAGCGACCACCAAAAAAAACGGAAAGAGCATTTCGCTCTTTCCGCTGAAGGTTTGAGGACTGTCTGCTTGGCAGGCTACTCGATTGGCTGCCCTTCGAAGAAGCCGCTCGTTCCTGAAGCGCTGTAGACCCGTGAGGTGGCGATAATGGGTTGGCCGTTGGTCGAAATGATCTCAATCGGACCGTAGCTCGAAACACCAAGACTTTCCAAGATGTTTGCGCTACCGAAGAATCCGGATGCCGGTATAACCACGCCACGCGACTCACCTTTCACGACGCCTTCTGAATCTCGCGAAATCAAGTCTACGACTGCCGGAGCGCTACCCAAGTTGACAACCACCAGGCTTGACTTGAAGCTTCCGACATTCGCGGTTGATTGAACGATGAGACGAGTAGCACCATACCCCTTGCTGACGGCAAATCCAGGATCATTGGTCAGATTGTCAATCTGCGATGCCCACCCGAAAATGGGTTGATCGGACTGCAGCTGAACGTATCCATCAACGTTGGCAACGTCCGGGAGGTTCATCAGCGTTCGGACCACGTTATTCATCTGAGTCAGCCCACGGGGCGCGACCAAAGTGCTTGTCGAAGCGAGTTCTCTGCCGTTCTTGTCGAACAGACGAATCGCAACGGTAGCCGGAAATTCCGTAGGATTGTTGATGCCCAAGTTGGTGCGGATCTCACTGTTGTCCACGACGTGCGCGATCGTTTGCACGAGCGAAGCCTCCGAGTACTTCAACCCTTGGAAGAATCCCCCAGATCGCGTGGTACTGGACACCCGAGAGCTGGCGATGATCGGGACATTGTTTAGGGAGGTAATCTCGATCGGTCCGTAGTTATCCGTGACACCGAGCGACTGCAGAACATTTTCGAAAGAAACGACACCATTTGGGTCAATTACTAGTGGCGTGCTCGACTGTCCGAGAAGTTCTCCAGAAGTTCCGTAGGCTTTCATGGCGACCTGAGCAGTGGTCACGCCAACATTCATCAAAACCAACGATGAACTGAACGTGCCAATGTTTGCGGAAGAAGGAATCAGGATTCTTGTCGCTCCGGTGCGCGCACTGAGCAACATGCTGGGGTCATTGGTGGCATTGTCGATCTGTGATGCCCAAGCACTGATCGGTTGATCACTTTCCAAGTAAAGATTGGCCTGAATGTCGCTACCAACGCTTTCTTCGAACAGGAAGCGCGCAACGCTGTTGATTTGCTTCAATCCCTCCGCCTCAACCTGAACGGTTTTTCCGCCAAGCACCATGCCTTCCGCATCGACGAGTGTCAAGCTGACGTTGGCCCGGGTCTTGGAAAGACTGTTGATCCCCAGGTTAGTACGGAAGCGGCCGTTTTCGACAATCGAAGGAATGAAGATGGCCTCAGGAGACGGACGCGCCTGCTGGCTGACGCGGTCGGAAGTCTTGAACATCAGCGCTCCAGACCTCACCTTATTGTTGCTTGTATCAACGGCTGTGAGCCGATACCGGTAAAGTGTCGATGGGCTGAGGCCGGTCAGCTGCACAGCGTGCTTCGTGGTCGAGGATGCATCGAATCCATTAAGTGCATAGGTGTATCCTGGTCCATATTCGATCAAGCCGGTCGACGGCTTGTCTGTGATCCAGTTGACGGTCACGGAAGTATTGCTGACGTTCGAAAGGGTGATCTCTAGGAACTTGATGGGAGCGTCAGGATTCTCGTTGGGGTCGGTGCCGTCTTTTGTCTTGAAGCTGAGGATCTCAGAAAGGATCTGATTCCCGGACAAATCTTTCGCGATCATCCGATAGCTGTAGGTGGTCCCACCTGAAAGGTTTGAGAGCGTCACAGCATGATTCTTACTGGACACCGTGGTCAAGCCCGTCAGGCTTCCCAACGACGTGGTCTTCCCATATTCCACCTGGACATAGGCTTCTTCGCTTGTGCTAAACGCGACAACTGCCGAAGAAGCGGTGATGTTGACGAGCGAAACCCCGGAGATCACTGGTGGCACTGTGTCGGGTCCACTCACGATGGCTGTGACTTCTTCAGAAAGCTCTCCAGCAACACCTTGCTTGTCCACGCCCTGAACGGCCATGTAATAGGTTTTTCCGGCTTCAAGAGTGACTGTGGCTTCCGGATTCGTGCCAACACTCTGAGCTGCGCCGTAGGCCCTGGGCGATTGTCCCCAAACAACCGTGTAGCCAGCCAATTCGGGATCATCAATCGGATCCCAAGCCAAGGTTACTTTTCCGGTCTCTGCCAACAGCGAAATGGGCGACGCGAGAAAAATCGCACAAAGAATCATTCGAAGATAAGTTAAAGAGTATCGGTTCGCCATCGTTAGTAGCCCTTTAGTAGTAGGTTGTCCTTCGCCCCCCCAAAAGCAACCGGTACACCTAACTTGACTTGCTTCGTCGCAGAGCCGTATCCTCGGAACATAAATTTTTCAAGATATAGATACTAATGATCTTAAATTTCATCCTGTCGGCCTTGAATTTGTCATAATCGCCCTCTCTCCACTGCAATGAACCTGTCCTAAAGACAGATTTGTGATCAGCTACGCAAGCGTGTTCACCAAGATTTTTT
>Ga0111538_10014227_pt1 | contig 10499 bp, 6 predicted proteins | sample SoiMethybrSBSTD1_FD_79669 | JGI IMG/M metagenome (GOLD analysis project Ga0111538, IMG submission 79669) | Bulk soil microbial communities from a Populus tree surrounding site in Tennessee, USA - Soil MetaG P. TD hybrid SBSTD1 (version 2)... | ecosystem: Environmental > Terrestrial > Soil > Tree... | reverse complement strand
CCGCCCTTGTCGCTCATCCGCTTCTCCTGTTGGCCTACCACTGGCCCGCTCTTCGGGCTCGCAAGAAACAGGCGGTTCATCAAAGCCGCGACTGTAGTCGCGTCAACCAGGACTCCCTGGGATCGGGCTAGAGCCCGGAGATCCGCCTCGAAATCCGATGCACTAGGGTACCTCTGGTTTGGGTCTTTGGCGAGTGCCTTGAGGGCGACGCGGTCGAGCTCCGGGGGGACCAGGGGGTTCGCCGACGAGGGGGGAGGGATCGGGCGCTTCCGGATCTGTTCGACAAGCAACAGCTCGTTGTCACCGGGAAATAGCCGTTCCGACGTCAAAGCTTCCCAGAGGCAGATTCCGAGCGCGAAGACGTCGGAGCGGCGGTCGACCTGGCCGAGCGTCTGCTCCGGCGCCATGTACCCCATCTTCCCCTTGATACTTCCGGTTTGCGTGTGGCTGAGCTTGCCGATCGCCTTGGCGATGCCGAAGTCGATCAGCTTGACATCGCCCTCGTAGGAGACGAGCACGTTGTGCGGGCTCACGTCCCGGTGCACGATCGCGAGCGGCTTGCCGTTCTCGTTGGTCCGATCGTGCGCGTAAGCCAGGCCGCGGCACACGTCGGCGACCACGTGAACGATCACCTCGATCGGTAACTTTTCCCCAGCGGCGTCGGCGCGATCGATCAGGCGGCGCAACGACTGGCCGTGGACGTGCTCGAAGGCGATGTAGTGGCTGGCTTCGACCTCGCCGAAATCGATGATGCGGGCGATGTTCTCGTGATCCAAAACCTGAGCAATGCGCGCTTCATCCTCGAAAAGCGTGACGAATTCTTCGTCCTCTTCGACGGTCGGCAGGATGCGCTTGAGCGCGACGGTCACGCCCTTGTCGCGGTGCACCGCGCGGAAGACTTCCGACATGCCGCCATAGTTGATGCGCTCGATCAGGTCGAACGGGCCGTAACTCGAGGGATAGGACGACACGGCGGCGATCTCGGATCTTGGCACAGCTTGGGGGCGCATTTGATCGATGTCATGAGCCCTTGGATAAGGGCTTACTGGTTCACGTTCGTGGCGGGAGCCGCGGGAGCGGCGGCAGCCGTCTCGGTGAGCGGGCGCCGGCCTTCGGCCGGACTGCCCGGCGCTTCGGAGCGATCTTCCTTCGTTCCGTGCGGGGCGTCAGGTTTTCTGAAGTAACGAACGCGTTTCGACTGCAACGGGTACCAGACGTCGGGGCCGACGATCGGCGTGTCTTCGAAGATCCGCCGGGCGCCCGGTGCGGCGCGCCTCACCAGGCGCACGGGGCTCTTGGTCCCGCGTGGCATGGGGCGTCCGCTCAGGTCGCGCTCGCCGCCGACCGCCACTCCAAGTGGCCGGTTCAATAGCAGCGGGGCGTCGCACCCCAGCTTTTGAAGCAGCGCGACGAGCATCGGTGCGTCGGCTCCGGCCCGCGGCGCGCTGGTCACCTCGGCATAGACCAGAGTCTGGCTGGCCTTGCGAACGCCGACCGCGGCGAACGCGCTCGCTCCCCGTGGATCCTGCGTGTCGAACCCCGTTCCGAGCTCGAGCGCGCCGGGGGGCGGCGCCTTCTGTGCGACGCCAAAACCGGTGTCGTTCAACCAGAGCGTGCGCTCGCCTTCGATCGCTGGAGCCGGAGCGCGAAACGCCACCACGACCTGGGGGTCGTCGCTCCCGCTGGCTGCTCGAACCGTGCGCGGGTCAATTTCCAGAAGCTGCACCTTGGTCTCCGGGCGTTCCGGATCGGGACGTACCCAGGCCGTGGCGAGAGCGTACGGCCAACCGTGCTGCGGCAGCCCTTTGACCTGCCACTCGCCTTCGCCCGGCTCAGCCGGCAAGACTGCGGGTTTTATCCCCTCGTCGGGGAGCACGTGGCGCAGCGTCAGGTAGAAGAAGTCCCGGGCCTCGCGCTGGATGTAGCGGGGAAAATTCATCAGCCCGCTGTACTTGATGAAGCGCCTGCCCATGAAATCCCAACCCGGCATGCCGCTGATTGGACCTCTTGCCTCCCACTGTGAGTCGAGCTCGCGGCCGACATCAGGCAGCTTTCCAGCGGGCGCCGTCCGATAAAACTCGAGCCCGGTGTGGCCGGGGTTCATGTCGAGGTGGATGCCGTACACGCAACGGGCGCGCTCCATCGCTACCGCAAGGTGATCGGCGTCGATGCTCGAGCCATACAAGTAGGCAACGAAGTTTTCCTTCGTCAGGCAGACCGCGCTGCGCACCGTGCGGGCCTCGTCGGTCCAGCCCGGCGGCACGCCACCCCACCAGTAGCGCTTGTAGGGATTGATCTTCGTGTCCTGGATCAGCGGGCTCATGTTCTGGCGAAACGACACGTAGCCCTCGGGCACCGCGTCGTTCTTGGGCCAGGTGCCGAACGCGGTCGAGCCGTCGGCGAGCTCTGCGACGGTCGCGGCGTACGGTTTCGGCGGCAAGTAGACGACGCCCTCCGCCATCATGCCGAACTCCCCGTGAGTCGCTTGAAAGCCGCCGTTGAACGCTCCGACTAGCCTCCCCATCACGAGCGGATCGCGCGGGACCAGGCCGGGTCCGGTCTCGCCGGTGGCGCTCTTCGGCTCGACGGTTCCGCTCATCGCGCTCAGCCGCACCTGACGCGGGTCCCAGAGCGTGATGTAGGTCTGCGCGTACGCGCGCTTGTGATCGACCCGGATGAAGGTGAACGCGAACGGCGCCGGCGCTCCCGGGTTTTTGATGACGAACGGATCCTTGTCCAGCAGCACCCACTTGCCTTCACCCTCGAGCGGGTGACTCAAGAGTGGCTGCAGCGGCGCCGGCGGCCAGCCGGTTTCGGGATCGGTGTAGGTCGTCGGAGCCGACTCGACGAGCTGCCCGAGCTCCTCGACCATCTGTTCGCGACCGTCGTCGCCGGTGACGTCGTGCGAAACGCGTTCGACCCAGTCGAGCGCGGTGAACGCCACCGCCTTGACCGCTTGCATGCGATCGCTGCCGAACCAGGGCAGCGCGCGCACGCGATCGACCGCCCAGGTCACGAGGTTTCCGGGGCGCGCCTTTTCGTGCTGCTGCTCCTGGACGTAGCTCTCGCCGACGATCGGGCCGTTCTGCTCGGTCGGGATCCGGATCTGGCGTCCGTCGGCATCGACCGCGAGCGCGTCCGCGTCGAAGCCCACGGAGACGTGAAACGCCGCGGGATCGAGCTTGAACGAGCGGCGTTCGATGCCCGAACGCTGCCCGGTTTCCTGCAGGTTCGTGATCGAATTCTGGAAGCGCGCGAGCCTGCTCCAGCCCGTGCCCGGCAGCTTCTCACCGCGCAGATCCGCGAAGTGAACGCTGTACGTCCGTCCCTCGCCACCGATCGTCCAGGCCGCCCGCTCGCCGCTGACGGCGATGCGCTGCTCGTCGACGGCCGACGTATCGCTCAAGTTGTAGACGCCACCGAGGTCCAACATGCGGCCTTCGGGTGAAAGCCGCGCCGTGACGAGGTACACGTCCGAAGGCTCGTCGCCGGTGTGCGCGCGAACCAGCGCGCGTGGAGCGCGAAAACGTGATCCGATCACGCCGGGCGGAGCGTCGAGCCACACGACGTCCGCGGGATTGGCTTCGAGCCCGCGTCCCGACAGGGCTCGGCTGACGGCCCGAGCGAGATCCGGTTCGGTGCTGGCTTGCGCGGGTGCGCTGCCGGCGTGCACCAACCACCCCACCACGAGCAGCAGCGGCAGCGGGCGCACCAGATTCGACAGCTCCGGCGGGAGCCCGCGGAGCTTTTGCACGAGCTTCCGGGCGTTGGAGAGGGCCAACACGAGAACCACAGCAGTGTTTTTTTGAGGGCTGACTGGAAGAAAAACGCCGGCGGTTCCCGACGCTGTTCCGGCAGCCTCCACTATCGCACGGGGACGGGTGCCGCCAGAGAGTGGCCTATCCTGGGGCCAGAAGCCAACTAAGTTGGCGGCGTGACAACAAGATTGGCATATCTGGAGCCGGGAGGCCCCTAAACTCTGCTGCGGTATGGCGCGTGCTAGCGTTCCGCCGCGATGGTTCGCGCTTCGCGCCGCAGGATGGTGCTCGGGGTGGTCTTGGGGCTTCTCCTGCCGTCGGCCTGCCTTTCGCCGACCCTGCCCCTGCCACCTCCGGACAAGCCGGAGAAGATCGAGGGGCCGGACTCCCAGGGCTACGTGCAGATGAGCGGGACCATGGTGCCCGGCGCGGTGGCCTACGCCAGAAATCAGGTCACGAGCGAAGGTTCTTTCAAGGAAACCAACGCGGACGGCTTCTATCAGCTCCGACTCCGCGCCGAGGTCGGCAATGGCGTCCTGCTCTGGTACACGCTCAACGGCGAGCGCAGCCAGGCCGTCAGGTTCGAGATTCCCGCACCCGTGCCGTGACGACCACTCAGCGAGGGCGGAGATCGATCGTCATCACGGGCTCTCTTCGGAGGGGCACGAGGCGCTCGGCTTCGTGAAACACCTCGAGGTACTCCACGCGCAGCTCCTGCACGGGTTCCTGGCCCTCGTAGGTGTCCGGTGCGGCGAACCTTTGAAAGTGGAACGGTGGCGACAGCCAGCGGGGCACCACGTTGCGGGCGCCTCGAGCCGCGGAGGTCTGGAACCAGCGCTCGACGAACCGAGTCCAGGCATCGACCACCTTGGGATCACGCGCGCGCTTTCCCAGCCGAGCTTCGATCCCAGGGACTTCCGCAGCGCTCGCGCGCTCGAGCGTCGAAAACGTCGCATACGAAAACGTGACCCCGTAAGTGCCCACGAGCGTTGGCGTGTCGCGCAGGTAGAAAAAGCGGCTCTGGTGGATGCTCGTGTCGAAGGGCGCGAAAAAACGCGGATCGATACGGTACGTGCGACCCGACGCGCCCACGCCGGTGAGCTCGAACCACGCCGCGAGCCGGCTATCGAACCAGGCGAATTCGACATTTCGATAGAGCCTCGGGGTGACGAGCATGGCGAGCACGCCGAAGATCGCGGTCGTTCGCGCGAAGGTGCTTGCCAAGACGGCCCGCGAATCGATCGTGCGGGCAAGTCGGTGCAGCCAAAACAAGCAGCCGAGATCGAACAGGATCCACTTCCAGAAGAAGATCCCGGTCGTCAGCAAGATGGAAATGTGGAGCGCGATCCAAGCCGCCAAAAGGAACCGCGTGAGACGCGTCGACGCGAGGATCAACAGACCGCCGAGCTCGATCAGTACCGTGAGCACGCCGCTCACGGGGTCGAGTCGACCGAGGAATCCGGCGAGCGCGAGCACCCTCTGGTCGCCGAGCGGCCGCAGCCAGCCGCCAGCCACGTAGGCCGAGACCAGAATGTTCGACGTCGAGTTCTGGAGCGGCCACGTCCAGGGGTGCGGGCCGATGGCAAGCTTCGAGATCGCGGCGTGCGAGTACGCGCCGCCGACGAGGATCAGGGTCGCGGTCAGCAGGACCCGTAGCTCTGCCCGCGTCATGAGGCGAGTCACCAGAAAGGCAACGAACAGGATCAGAAAATCGACGGGCAAACGCTTGTCCGGCCAGTGCCAGTCGGCGTCGGGGAGCGGCCCTGCGAGTTGTCCGAAGTGAACCAGCAGCAATGCGACGAACGGGCCGACAAAACCCGGATGCAAAGCGACCCCTGCTGCCATCAACACCAGCAGCAGCCGATCGAATGCCCAGGTTTGGCCCCACCACGCGTTGTAGTGGAGCGTCGCCGCGGTGACCGCCAGCACCAGCGCCGTTCCTGTGACCAGCCACCGGGTCGCATTGCTCGGATCGAGAGCGCGCCACGCCAGCCGGCGCCGGAACACCAAGCAGGCGAGCGCTCCGAGTAGCAGCGGGAACATCAGGTCGGTTTTCGCCAGCACGCCGGTCAGCAGGGAGGGCGCGCGGTATCTCGCCGGCGAAAGCACCGTGATCGCGAGCAACTCGTGCCGGAGCCCGCCGTGCAGAGCGAGAACCAGCGTGACTTCCAGCAAGAAAAGCGCGATCGCGGTCGTCGGTCGCGAGGCCTTCGACCAAGCGACGCGGGCAGCGTGGAACCTCGACGCCATTCGAGCTCAGGGACCACGCCGCGGAGCCAGGGGAGCCCTGGCGCCGACTCGCTCGAAAGCCATGAACGCGTCGGCGTCCGCGACCAGGCGCAGCTTGCCCCAGGCGCCGTCGATCAGCTCGCGCGGCACGCCAAGCGGTGCTCGGAACAGGAAGTAATCGTAGAGCGGACCCTCTTCCTTCGAATACCGCTCCCAGTGCCACTCGGCGTCGTAGGCCATTCCGCGATCGACGTGCGGCAGATAGCGCGCGACGGCCGGATAGTTCCGTGCGAACGAAAAACCCAAACGGCCGCCCTTTTCGGCCTGGTAGTAGGCGCCGAAGTGTATGAACGGATAGCCGCCAGGCACATGCAAACTGTCCGCGGCAATGATGACCGGGCGCAGCGCGCGCTTCGGCTCGAGCTTCGCCAACACCTGGTCGAACGAACGCGCTTCGCGATCGAAGCCGAGGATGCGCTCGGCGACGATCGCGAGCCAGACCGCGCTCACCAGCACGACGATGGCCGGATACGGCAGCCTCGAAGGCCGCGGCGGGCCATCGAGGGCCAGGAGCACGCCGGGCAACAGGAACGCCGCGAAGCGCTGGTGAAGGAACGACGTACCGGCGAGTTTGAACGGCAGCGCGAGGCAGAGTAGCGCCGCCGCAACCAGCGGCATCCAGCGGTAGAGCTTCCGCGAGGGTCTGCCGGCTCCCAAAAACGGCAGCGCGAGCACGACCACTCCCACCGCGATCGCCAGTGAGTCCACGCGCCCGAGGCCGGCGATGTGGGCCGGGACGTCGATCAGTCTTCCGATCGACCAGTCGCCAATCGACTCGTGATCGTCTTGGATGAAACCAACCTGTCGTCGACCCCAGAGCCAGAGTGCGACCGTCGCCGGAACCAGCAGGACGCCTGTCCGTACGCGCTCGTTCCAACGCGTAAAGGCAGTCAGCCCCATCAGCACGGTCGTCAATCCGATCACGGCTCCGGCCAGACCGTGCGCCCAGAACAGGAGCATCGCGGCGATCGAGAGCTTGATCCAGCGAGCGCGGCTGGGTTCTTCGCAGTATCGGGTCAGAGCCACCAGGAACAGAATCACCAGCGGCGTGACGAGCATGAAGTTCACGAAGCCGAACCAGAAGGCGAAGCCGAAAGCAGCCGGGAAACCCAGGAGCGCCCAGAGCGGATCGAGCCGGCCGACACGCGTCACCGGAACCAGCGCCAGCGGGTAGGCGATCACCGCGAGCCAGATCACCACCCGAAGCGCTCCGACGACACCAAACAGAGGCACCAGCGGAATCGCCAGCGCGTGAACCAGGAGGTACGGTGTCGCGAGGTTCAGCTCGAACTGCTCCGAGAATCCCCAGTTCGGATCGTCGAAATGAACCAAGATCGACAGCTGGGCAGCGATTTGCGGCAGGTCCGTCAGCGGGAGAAAGCGCGTTGGCACGAGAATCAAGCCGGCGACCGCGCTCAGCGCCAACCACCCGATGAACCAGCGCGGAATTCGTCGCGGAAGCGCGCTTGTCGCGGATTCGGCGGCGTCTTGCACTTCGCGCGAGCGTACCTGCTTAACGCCGCGTCGTGCGACGATTTCCTCGCAAAGCGGCGGTCCAAGACCACCGTGCTAGCGTGGTGGCGATGCGGGAGGACGCGCTAAGAAAGGCGGCAAGGGTCGTTCCGCGCGTGAAGGCACGGCTCGAAGCTCTCATCGAATCGGTGCGCTCCGGTCTGCCACCGGGTCCCGCGGAACAGCTGCACAAAGCGGCGGCTCGACCGCGCCACTCGATGGATCAACTCGCCTCGTTACTGGAAGACGGCCGCGTCGAAAGCTCAGCTGTGCCTCCGACCTACCGGGCGCCGGAGATCAACCGACCGACTGCGACCAGGCTCGTTCGCGAGCTCGATGACGTGATCCGCGAAATCGAGGACGAGATTCTCAATCCGCTCGAAGACGCTTTGTCGGACGAAGAAGAGCTTCGGCGCGTGAAGCGGCAGATCGGAAGTGTTTGGGGAGAAATCATTGGTTCTTTGCAGGGTCCACTCTGGAAGCAGTATCCGGACCTCGCACCCAAATGAACGAACCTTCACGACCACGCTCTCTTCGCTCCCCAGGGCTCAGGAGTCGGCTACAGTTGTCCATTAGTGCCGTCGGCTTCGGCTGGCGTCACCGGCGGTTACCTACGAGGGGAACCTCACGTCCCGCGCCGGCCAGAACCCCACACTAGCTGGAATGTGCGAGAATAAGCGCGAGTGAGAGGTTGATGTCGCGCGAAGCCTCGATGTCGTTGCTGTTTGCCTTTCCGGTGCTGATTGCGCTGAACTGCGGGGGCAACACGGAAGACACTCGTGACGCCGGCTCCGGGGGAAGCGCGGGGAGTAGCGCGAGCGGTGGCAGTAGTGGCGTGACGGGCAGCGGTGGCACGACCGGCGGCAGCAGCGGATCGGCGGGCAGCGGTGCTGCTACCGGGGGCGTCGGTGGAACGGGCGGCAGCGCCAGCACGAACCAGTGGGGCGCTTGCTCGCTGACGAGCGAGTGCGTGGTCAGGCCCGCCAGTTGCTGCGGCAGCTGCGGCGCCGCGACTCGGCGCGACGCGATCGCGATTCACCGCGCGAACGCCGACGGCTACACGCTGGCGATGTGTCAGGACACCGGGTGCCCGGCTTGCGACGCGCCGCAGGATCCCACCTTGATCGGACACTGTGAGAACGGTGCGTGCCAGGTGGTCGATCTGCTCGCGCAGCCGCTCACCGAGTGCAGCGCGGACGTCGATTGCCGGGTGCGCACGGCGAGCTGCTGCGAGTGCGGCGGCAATACGGCGCTCGAAGCGCTGATCGCGATCCGCGCGGACTCCGAGGCCGAGTACCGTCAGCTGGCGTGTGATCCGGGAACCGATTGCGGAAAATGCGCGGTGATCTACCCAGAGGGCGCCGTGGCCGTTTGCATGGACGGGCGTTGCACGGTCACCGGGGCGCCCGGAACCACGCCGAAGTCGCGTTGAAGCTTTTCAGGCCACGGTGCGAAGCGCCACTTTGCGCCCGTCGCTCGAACGGTGGACGAGCGGCGAGCCGCGGGCCGTGCGCGACGCCAGCGGCGCGTCGTCCTCGCCGACTTCGGCGACGAGATCGTAGTCGCGGGCCTGCGTGACGACGGCGCGCCGCAGCTCGCCGGGCTGTACGGGGCCGCCGGAGAGGAACACCGAGCCGTCGATTTCCGGGGCCTGGCCGGAGTGGCGGCCGACCATCACGAGCTCGCTCTCCTCGCTGGGGCCTTCGACCAGCACCTCGACCTCGCGGCCGATCATGGCGCGGTTCTTGTTGCGGCTGATCTTGCGCTGGATCGACAGGATCTGCCGCGCGCGAGCGCCGGCGATCTTCGCGGGCACCTTGTCGGCGAAGGCGTGGGCGCGAGCGCTCGGCTCGTCGGAGTAACGGAACACGCCGACGCGATCGAACTCGGCCCAGCGCACGAACTCGGCGAGCTCCTCGAACTCGGCGTCGCTCTCGCCGGGGTGGCCGACGATGAAGGCGGTGCGAAAGACGAGGTTGGGGATGCGTTTGCGCAGGCGCTCGACCAGGGTGCGCAGGCGCGCGCCGCCGTGACCGCGGCGCATGCGGCGCAGCATGGCGTCGGCCGCGTGCTGGAGCGGCATGTCGACGTAGGGGACGACGCGCGGGTGATCGGCGATGAGCTCGATCAGGGAGTCGTCGAGCTTTTCGGGGTAGAGGTAGAAGAGGCGCACCCAGCGGATGCCCTCGACGTCGGCGATGCGCCGCACCAGCGTGGAAAGGTCGCTCGCGTCTCGCTTCAGATCGCGGCCATAGGCGACGGTGTCCTGGGAGACCAGGTTGAGCTCGAGCACGCCGGCGGCGGCGAGCTGCTCGGCTTCGGCCACGACGTCGTCCGGGGTGCGCGAGCGCTGCTTGCCGCGAAGCTCTGGGATCACGCAGAACGAGCAGCTGCGGTTGCAGCCCTCGGCGAGCTTGACGTAGGCGCTGGCGCCGCGCGTGGAGATGCGGCGCGGATCGGCGGCGCTGACCACCCAGTCAGCCGGATTTCCGACCAGCATGCGCTCCGCGCGGCCGGCAAGCACCGGGCCGATCGCGAGCATGTCGCTCGAGCCGAGAAAGTGATCCACCTCCGGGAGTGATTCGGCGAGATCGTCCGGGTAGCGCTGGCTCAAGCAGCCGGTGACGACGAGCTTCTGACAGCTGCCGGCGCGCTTGTGCTCGGCGAGCTCGAGGATGGTGTCGATCGATTCTTTCTTGGCGGCGTCGATGAAGCCGCAGGTGTTGACGACGATCACCTCGGCCGCGGCCGGATCGGCGACGTGCTCGAAACCGCCGCCTTCGGCGACGCCGAGCATGACCTCGGTGTCGACGCGGTTCTTCGGACAGCCGAGGCTGACAAAATGGATGGTCTTTGCCACGAAAACCCGGGGGAGAAGCGCGCCGGTCAGCGCGCGAGCATCAGGCGCCGGAAGCGCTGGAACAGGTAGAGCGAGTCGTG
>Ga0111538_10014224_pt1 | contig 10501 bp, 8 predicted proteins | sample SoiMethybrSBSTD1_FD_79669 | JGI IMG/M metagenome (GOLD analysis project Ga0111538, IMG submission 79669) | Bulk soil microbial communities from a Populus tree surrounding site in Tennessee, USA - Soil MetaG P. TD hybrid SBSTD1 (version 2)... | ecosystem: Environmental > Terrestrial > Soil > Tree... | reverse complement strand
CTGCTCGCCTGGGACCAGGAGACGCACATGCCGCCGCACGGCCATGCGGCGCGCGGACGGCTCCAGGCGACGCTCGCGGGTCTGCGGCACGCGCGCCTCTGTGCGCCCGAGCTGACGGAGCTCGTGGAGCGCTGCGCCGAGCGTGCCGAGCCGGAAAGCGTGCTCGCCGCACAGGTGCGTGAAGCGCGGCGCGTCCTGCGGCGCACGACGCGCGTGCCCGAGCGTCTGGCGCGTGAGCGCGCCGAGGCCGCGACCCTGGGTCACGAGGCCTGGGCCGCGGCGCGTGGTGCGAGCAGCTTCGCGCTCTTCGCGCCGCTGCTCGAGCGCCTCGTCGCGCTCGCGCGCGAGCACGCAGCCTGCATCGCCGAGGACGGGCAATCGACCTACGACGTCCTGCTCGACGAGTTCGAGCCCGGCGCGCGCACCGCCGAGGTCGGAGCGCTGCTCGACGGGCTCGAGCGCGCGCTGACGCCGCTCGTGCGCGCCGCGGCCGCGACGGGTCGCCAGCCGGACGACGCGGCCGCGCGCGGCAACTTCCCGCGGGAGCGCCAGCTGGCCTTCGCGCGCGAGTGCTCCGCGCGCTTCGGCTTCGACTTCGAGCGCGGGCGCATCGATCCCGCGCCGCACCCGTTCTGCAACGGCTTCGGGCCCGACGACGTGCGCCTGACGTGGCGCTGGGACGAGCAGGACCTGCGCCCGGGCCTGTTCGGCGTCCTGCACGAGACCGGGCACGGCCTCTACGAGCAGGGCTTGCCGCGCGAGTGGCAGGGCACCCCGATCGGCGGCGCCGTCTCGCTCGGCGTGCACGAGTCGCAGTCGCGCCTGTGGGAGAACCTCGTCGGCCGCAGCCGCGCTTTCTGGACGTGGGCGCTGCCTCGGCTGCGTGCGAACTTCCCGGACGCGGCGGTACGCGCGGAGAGCCTGCTCCCGCTGCTGCACACCGTGCGTCCGAGCCTCGTGCGCGTCGAGGCCGACCAGGGCACGTACGATCTGCACGTGTGCCTGCGCTTCGCGCTGGAGCGCGCGCTCTTCGCCGGCGAGCTCGCCGTGCGCGACCTGCCCGCGGCCTGGGACGACGCGAGCGAGCGCCTGCTCGGCCTGCGGCCGGCGAGCGCGAGCGAGGGCGTGCTGCAGGACATCCACTGGTCGATGGGGGCCTTCGGCTACTTCCCGACCTACACGCTCGGCAACCTGATCGCGGCGCAGCTCTTCTCGGCGGCGCGGCGCGACCTCGGTGACCTCGATGCGGCCTTCGCGCGCGGCGAGTTCCGGCCGCTGCTCGAGTGGCTGCGCGAGCGCGTCCATCGCCACGGCTGCTTTCACACGGCGGGGGAGCTCGTGCGGCGCGCGACGGGCCGGCCGCGCGCGAGCGACGAGTACCTCGCGCTGCGGCGCGCGGAGCTCGACGAGTACTACGGCGTGCGCGCGTGAGCGCAGGCGCTCGCCGTCAGTCGAGCAGACCCAGGAACCACGAGGGCAGGAGCCCCATGGCGAGCACGAAGACCGCGCACAGCGCGCCGGCGGCGCTCACGCTCCACGGCGCGCGCGGCGCGGGCTCCGCACCCTCGGGCGCGGGCTGCATGTACAGCACCACGATCACGCGCAGGTAGTAACCCAGCGCGATGACCGAGAGCAGCGCGCCGATCACCGCGGCCGCGATCCAGCCCTCGCGCACGAGCACGCCGAAGACGAACCACTTGCCGAGGAACCCGGCCGTGGCGGGGATGCCGCCCAGCGAGAGCATGAACAGCGCCATGAGGGCGCTCGTCCCCGGACGCGTCCGCGAGAGGCCGCGCAGCGCGCTGAGCTCGGTCGAGCGCGTGCCCGTGATCTCCAGCCGCGCGACGAGACCGAAGGCGCCCATCGCCGTGAACAGGTAGCCGCCGAGGTAGTAGAGCGCCGCGCGCAGCGCGCCGTGCTGGTCCGGATGACCCATTCCCGCCGCCACGAGCAGGAGCAGGTTGCCGGCGTGCGCGACGCTCGAGTACGCGAGCATGCGCTTCAGATCGCTCTGCACCAGGGCGCCGAGGTTGCCGATGGCCATCGTGACGAGCGCGAGCGCCATCACGACCGGCGCGTCCGATGCGGGCAAGAGCGGCGTGACCTGCACCACGAGGAAGGCGAAGGCCGCGGCCTTCGTGCCCGTGGCCATCAGCCCCGTGACGGGCGTGGGGCTCCCCTGGTACACGTCCGGCGCCCACCACTGGAACGGGAACACCGCGGCCTTGAAGAACAGGCTGGCGGCGACGAGCGCGAGGCCCGAGCGCGCGAGCGGCGAGCCGAGGTCGCGCTGCGCGAGCGGCTCGAGGGCCAGCGTGCCGGTGCCGGCGTAGAGCAGCGCCGCGCCGTACAGGAAGATCGCGCTCGCGAACGAGCCCAGGAGGAAGTACTTCATCCCGGCCTCGACGCTCGCGCTGCGCGAGCGGCGGAACGCGCACAGCGCGTAGAGCGGGATCGACAGCAGCTCGAGCCCGACGAAGAACACGATGAGATCGCCGGCGCCGGCCATGAGCATCATGCCCACGGGCGCGGTGAGCAGGAGCGCGTCGTGCTCGGGTTTGAACGGCAGGTTCTCGCGGTAGTAGCCGTGGCCGTGGATCCACGCCAGGAGAGTCGCCAGCAGGAACAGGAAGCCCCACAGCGCCGTGGCCTGGTTCGCGACGAACGTGCCGTAGAGCACGCTGCCCGGCGGGTGCGCGAGGACGCGCCACTCCGCTCCGGCGGCGCAGGCGATCGCGGCCGCGAACACGACCTCGCGCATGGCCCGCAGCTGTCCGAGGACGACGTCGCACAGGAGATACAGCACGACTCCGGCCGACAGGACCAGGAGCGGAGCCACCGCGACGCGCGCGGCGGGCGCGTTCAGATCGTCGAACAGCGTGGTCAGGTCGCGGGCCTGCGCGCTGGCGAGCTCGAGGATCATCGCTCCACCTCCGGGGTGCTCGTGCCGGCCGCGTCCAGGCTCGCCGCGAAGCGCGCGTCCTCGACGCGCTCGAGGATGCGATCGAGCTTCGGCGCACAGCGGGAGAGGAACGCGTTGGGCTGGACGCCGAGCCACACGACGAGCGCGCACAGCGGGACGAGCAGTCCCACTTCACGGACGCCGAGGTCGGCGAGCCCACGGTTCTCCTCGTGCACGACCGGCCCGAAGAGCACGCGGCGCGTGGCCATGAGGAGATAGACCGCGCCCAGCACGACCCCGCTCACGCCGACCGCCGACCACAGCGGCGACGTCGGGAACGTGCCCGCGAGGATCAGGTACTCGCCCACGAAGCCGTTGAGTCCCGGGAGCCCGGCGCTCGAGAGCACCGTGAACACGAAGAACAGCGCGAACACGGGCATCACGCTCGCGAGGCCGCCGTAGCGGTCGAGCGCGCGCGTGTGCGTGCGCTCGTACACCATGCCCACGAGGAGGAACAGGAGGCCGGTCGAGAGCCCGTGGTTCACCATCTGCAGCGTCGCGCCGCGCAGCGCGGGGCCGGTGAGCGCGAAGAGCCCGAGCACTACGAACCCGAGGTGGCTGACGGACGAGCAGGCGATCAGGCGCTTCAGGTCGGTCTGCGCCATCGCGAGCAGCGCTCCGTACACGATGCCGAACGCTCCGAGCATCATGAAGAGCGGCGCCGCCTCGACGGCGACGCGCGGGAACATCTCGATCCCGAAGCGCAGGAGCCCGTACGTGCCCATCTTCAGGAGCACGCCCGCGAGCAGCACGGAGCCCGAGGTGGGGGCCTCGGTGTGCGCGTCCGCGAGCCAGGTGTGGAAGGGGAGGATCGGGACCTTGATCGCGAAGGCCAGCGCGAAGGCCGCGAAGATCCAGCCCTGGGTCGCCGGGTCGAGCGCGCTGGCACGCTCGAGCAGCTCGGGCACGCTCGCGCTGCCCGTGCGCCACACGAGCGCCAGCACGCCCACGAGCATGACGAGGCTGCCCGCGACCGTGTAGAGGAAGAACTTCAGCGTCGCGTAGAGCCGGTTCTCGCCGCCCCAGATGCCGACCAGGAAGTAGAGCGGCACGAGGCTCACCTCCCAGAAGAAGTAGAAGAGCACGAGATCGAGCGCGACGAACACGCCCAGCATCCCGGTCTCCATCACGAGCAGCCAGACCAGGAACTCCTTCACGCGCTCGTGCACGTGGCCGTAGGAGCTGAGCACGACCAGCGGCATCAGCAGCACGGTCAGAGCGACCAGCAGCAGCGAAATGCCGTCGATCCCGACGTGGAAGCGGATGGGGATCGGACCGCTCGGACCGTCCACGGTGAACCACGCCAGCGAGACCTCTTGCTGGAACGCCACCGACGCTCCGTCGAAGCGCGCGTAGAGCCAGAAGCCGAGGAGCGCGGTGACCGCCGTCACGAGCAGCGCCACGCCGCGTAGCAGCGCGGCGTTCCTGCCCGGCACGAGCAGCAGCAAGAGCGCCCCGCACAGGGGCAGGAAGGTGACGAGCGCGAGCATCAGAGGAAGAGCCAGAAGAGGGCCAGGCTCGCGGCTCCCGCGCCCATCCACAGCGCGTAGGTCTTCACGTGGCCGTCCACCGCGCGGCGCAGGCGCCGGCCGGCGCTGCCGGCGAGCGCGCCTGCGCCGTTGACGGCGCCGTCGATCGCGAGCTGGTCGACGAGCGTCGCGAGGAGGAACGAGAGCAGACGCAGCGGCAGCACGATGCGCTGCGCATACGAGCGGTCGATCTGCCAGGCTTGCTCGAGGAAGCGCGCGAGCTCCGGCCGCTTCGAGCGCAGCGCCTCGTCCGCAGCAGGGCCGCGCTTGTACGCATGGAACCCGCGGTGCGCGAAGTAGAGCGCGATGGCGGCGCCGAGCGCGAGCAGCAGCCACTCGGTGCCGGCGGCAAGATGCGGCGGGCCGTGCTCGTGTCCGCCCCAGAGCAGCGCGTCACCCGGAGCGGTCACGGGCTCGAGCCAGTGCTCGAGCGCGCCGGCGCCGGGCAGCACGTGCGGCAGGTTCAGCGCACCGCCGAGGGCCGCGAGCACGGCCAGCACGGCGAGCGGCACCGTCATGACCGCGGGCGACTCGTGGGGGTGCACGTGCTCGTGGTCGAAGCGCTGCTCGCCGAAGAACGTCAGCGCGACCATGCGCCAGGTGTAGAACGCGGTGAGCGCGGCCGTGCCGATCCCGAGGATCCACAGCGGCCAGTACTGCGGCCCGTGCGCGAAGGTGCGCGCCAGGATCTCGTCCTTGGAGAAGAAGCCCGAGAGCAGCGGCAGGCCCGAGAGCGCCGCGGCTCCGACGACGAACGTCGCGAACGTGCGCGGCATCGCGCGGCGCAGGCCGCCCATGCGCAGCATGTCCTGCTCGCCGTGCATGCCGTGGATCACGGAGCCCGACCCGAGGAACAGGAGGCCCTTGAAGAAGGCGTGCGTGACGAGGTGGAAGAGCGCTGCCGACCACGCGCCCGCCGCCAGGCCGAGGAACATGTACCCGAGCTGGCTCACGGTCGAGTACGCGAGCACCTTCTTGATGTCGCGCTGCACGAGCGCCGTGCTGGCGCCGATCAGCGCGGTGAGCGCGGCCACGCAGCCGATCGCGAACAGCACCCAGGGCACGGCCGCGAACAGCGGGTTCAGGCGCAGGACGAGGTAGACCCCGGCGGTCACCATCGTCGCCGCGTGGATGAGCGCGGACACCGGCGTGGGGCCGGCCATCGCGTCGGGCAGCCACGTGAAGAGCGGGAACTGCGCCGACTTCCCGCAGGCGCCGCCGAAGAGCAGGAGCGCCGCGGCGGCGATCCAGCCCGCGTTGCCGGCATGCAGGCGGTAGTTCGCGCCCGCGACCTCCGACAGGTCGAGCGTGCCGAAGAGCGCGATCAGGAGGAAGCTCCCGAGCAGGAAGCACGCGTCGCCGATGCGGTTGACGACGAAGGCCTTCTGCGCCGCTTCGGCCGGCCAGCCCTTCTCGTACCAGAAACCGATCAGCAGGTAGGAGCACAGCCCGACGCCCTCCCAGCCCACGAACAGGCCGAGCAGGTTCGAGGCCAGCACCAGGATCAGCATCGCGAACACGAACAGGTTCAGGTACGCGAAGAACTTCGCCCGGCCCGGGTCCTCGGCCATGTAGCCGATGGAATACACGTGGATCAGGAGGCCCACGCCCGTGATCACGAGCAGCATCACGCTCGACAGGCGGTCGGCGACGAGCGACAGCTCCACGCGGAACGTGCCGGCGTCGATCCACGACCAGGCCGAGCTCTCGAGCGCCGTCGCCGGCCCGCGCACGAGCTCGACGAAGGCCTGGATCGAGAGCGCGAGCGAGACCGCGACCGCCGCGCAGCCGATCAGGCTGGCGAGCCGCCGCTGTCCCTCGTCGTGCGCACCCGCGCGGCGCGCGCGCAGCGCCGAGAGGTGCAGGGCGCCGCACAGGATGCTGCCGGCGAGCGGAGCGAAGAGCAGGAGCCACAGCATGGGTGCCTGGTCAGCCTTTCAGCTCGCCGGCGGCGTCGAGCGCGATGGTGCGCTTCAGGCGATAGAGCGCGATCACCAGCGCGAGGCCCACGGCGGCCTCGGCCGCCGCGACCAGGATCACGAACAGGAACAGGATCGGGCCCTGACGCGGATCGCCCTGGCCGGCGAGCGCGGGCTGCGACCAGTGACGGCTGGCGGCGAGCAGCGAGAGGTTGGTGGCGTTGAGCATGAGCTCGAGCGAGGCCAGCACGATGATCACGTTGCGGCGCACGAGGAAGCCCAGCACGCCCAGGCCGAAGAGCAGCGCCGCGAGCGCGAGCAGATGCCCGGTGGGGACGTTCACGGAGCGCTCCTCTCGAGCTCGCGCGCCGGCGCCGTCTCGCGCTCGGACTGCGACACCTGCGTCCCGCGCACTCCGCGCTCGCGCTTGGCGAGGACGAGCACCGCGACCATGGTCGCGAGCAGGAGCAGCGACGCTGCTTCGAAGGCCAGCGCGTAGCGGCTGAAGAGCAACTCGGCGAGCCCGTCGAGCGCGTCGAGCCCGTGCTCCGCGAACCTGGAGTCGCCGGCGAACGCCTCGCCGCGCTCCGCCGCCGTGACGTGGGAGGCGAACACGCCCACCAGCCCGAGCAGCGCCGCCGACACGCCGGCCACCGCGAGCCGCCGGCCGCCGAGCGAGAGCCCCGCGTGGCGCTCGATCTCCTCGGCGTCGCCGAGGTTCAGCAGCATGATCACGAACAGGAACAGCACCATGATCGCGCCGACGTAGACCAGGAGCTGCGTCGCCGCCAGGAACTGGAAGCCCGCCAGGAGGTAGATCGCGGCCAGGCAGGCGAACGTCCCGAGCAGGTTCAGGATGCTGAACAGCGGCATGCGCGAGCGCACGACGCCGACGGCGAAGGCCAGGGTGCCCGCGCTCAGGAGGTAGAAGAGCGCTTCCGCCACCGGTCGTTGGCCTTGTAGAAGTAGTCGATGCGTTGCTGCAGCGCCGCGCGCGGGCGCTTCAGCTTGTCGATGCCGTAGACGAGCGACTGGCGCGTGAAGTCCGCGAGCTCGAGCTCGTCGCTCATGAAGATCGCGTCCTTCGGGCAGGCCTCCTCGCAGAAGCCGCACAGGATGCAGCGCAGCATGTCGATCTCGAAGCGCTCGGGCTCGCGCTCGATGAAGCGCTCGGTCTCGTGCCCGTCGATCGTGATCGCGTAAGCCGGGCAGGCGATCTCGCACAGCCCGCACGACACGCAGGCCAGGCTCTTGCCGTCGTCGAGCATCAGGAGCCGCGGCTGGCCGCGCATGACGGGCGTCTTCGGCAGAGGCTCCTCGGGGTACTGGCGCGTGACCTTGGGCTTGAAGAGCGCGCGGAAGGTCATCGAGAGCGCGCGCGCGATCTCGGGCAGGTACAGGCGCTCCGCGAGCGACAGTTCCTTGCGCTTGACGATCACCATGGTTCAGAACGACGCCACCAGGCCGGTGACGAAAACGTTGGCGAGCGCCAGGGGCAGCATGACCTTCCAGCCCAGGCGCATCAGCTGGTCGAAGCGCAGGCGCGGCAGCGTCCAGCGCACCCACAGGAAGAGGAACAGGAACACGGAGGTCTTGGCCAGGAAGGCCGCGAGCTGCACGAACCAGGGCGCCGCGCGCCAGAAGGGCACCTCGGGACCGCCCAGGAAGAGCGTCGTGAGCATGGAGCTCATCACGATCATCGCGCAGTACTCGCCCAGGAAGAACAGGGCGAACTTCATCGACGAGTACTCGGTGTGGAAGCCGCCGACGAGCTCGGGCTCGCACTCGGCGAAGTCGAACGGGTGGCGGTTGCACTCGGCGAAGGCGGCCACGAGGAACAGGAAGAAGGCCAGCGGCTGGCGCCACAGGTTCCACTGCAGGATGCTGCCGGCCTGGTCGGCGACGATCACGCGCAGGTCGAGGCTGCCGGCGAGCACGACGACGGCCAGCATGGCCAGGATGAGCGACAGCTCGTAGCTCACCATCTGCGCCGAGGCGCGCAGCCCGCCCAGCAGCGAGTACTTCGAGTTCGAGCTCCAGCCGCCCAGGATCACGCCGTAGACGCCCATGCCGCTGATGGCGACCACGTACAGCGACGAGATGTCCAGGTCGGTGATCGAGAGCGTCGTGTGCACGCCGAAGATCGTGAGGTCGCCGGCGAACGGGATGACCGCGATGGCCATCATCGCCGGACCGGCGGCGAGGATCGGCGCCAGGCGGAAGAGCAGCGGGTTCGCGCCCTCGGGCAGCACCTCTTCCTTGAAGATGAACTTCACGCCGTCGGCGAGCGGCTGCAAGAGGCCCCACGGCCCCACACGATTGGGCCCGATGCGCCACTGGATCCAGGCCGACACCTTGCGCTCGGCCAGCGTCATGCCCGCGGCCAGCGTGAGCACGCCGCCGTAGATGAGCACCGCCTTGAGGATCCAGATCCAGACGACGCTCACCGGGCGACCTCCGGGGCCGGGGCGGGATGCGCCAGGCGGCGTTCGAGATCGTCGAGCGTGCGCGTGAGCGGAGCCACGCCGGAAGGCGCGGAGCGCGCGATGCGCAGCTCGCCACGCACGCCGTCGACGTTCACCCACGTGCCGGTGCGCTCGACCGCGTCGGGCACGCCGATCTCGAGGCAGGCGGCCGGGACGTCGAGCTGGTGGGTGTCGAACACGACCAGGCGCAGCGCGGCGGAGAGCTGCGCGAGCGCCTCGAATCCGACGACCTCGACCGAGCGCTCGCCCACGAGCCACGCGCTCGCGCGGCCCGCGAGCTCCGCGGCGGCCCCGGCCACGGGGAGCGGCGCGAAGCCGAGCTCCTCGAGCCCGCGGCGGTTCGGCCCGGGATCGCCGGTGTGCAGGAAGTCGTCCTTCAGGGGGCTCGGTCCGGGGACGAGCACCGAGGGCCTCACCGAGAACCTCTGCGCAACGCGCAGGAGCCGCTCGCCCTCCTCGAGCGTGAGCCAGGGCGAGGCCAGCACGAGCGGCGCTCCGTGGACTCGCACCTGATCGGCCACGGCCTCGAGCGCATCCTCCGGCGCGAGCTCCTCGAGCCCCACCGCGCCGCGCGCCATGGCGCCCGCGAGGCGACCCGGGCGGTTGAAGCGCTCGAACGAGAAGCGCCCGTGGTCGCACATCCACCACTGGTTCACGGCTGGGTTGTGGCGCGGGCGCAGGCGCTTCACGTCGCGCTTGCGCAGCACCTCGACCGTGATCGAGCAGCCGCGGCTGCACTCGCCGCAGGTCGAGGGTGTCTTCTGCAGGTTCCACACGCGTGCCTGGAAGCGGAACTCCTTCAGCGTGAGCGCGCCCACCGGGCAGATGTCGGCCACGTTGCCCTGGTAGTTGCCCTCGAGCGGGCGGTCGGCGAAGGTCGCGATCACCGAGCGCGAGCCCAGGCCCGCCACGGTCAGCTGCGGCTTCTCCGTCACCTCCTCGAAGAAGCGCACGCAGCGGCTGCACAGGATGCAGCGCTCCTCGTCGAGCACGATCACGTCGCCCAGCGACTTGCGTTTCTCGAGCTTGCGCCGCGGCTCGACGGAGCGGCCCTCGCCCTGGCCTTCCTGGAAGGCGTAGTCCTGCAGGTCGCACTCGCCGGCCTTGTCGCAGATGGGGCAGTCGAGCGGATGGTTCTTGAGCAGGAACTCGAGGCACTGGCGCCGCGCCTCGTGCGCCTTGGGCGCCTCGGTGTTGACGACCATGCCCTCGGCGATCGGCGTGCGGCAGGCCACCACGACGCGCGCGGGCTGCTCGCCCTGCTTCACCTCCACCTGGCAGATGCGGCACGAGCCGACGGGCGAGAGGCCGGGGTGGTAGCAGTACATCGGCACTTGCGAGGCGTGCTCGTGGCAGGCGGCGATCAGCGGCTTCTTGGGATCCGCGTCGATCTCGCGGCCGTTGATGACGATGCGCGTCACGCGTGCGCTCCTTCGAGCTCGTGCTCGTGGGCGGCGGAGGCGTCGGCGAACGGGCAACGCCCCAGGCGCACGTGCTCCTCGAGCTCCGCGCGGAAGTGCTTCACGGCCGCGTGCGTGGGGATCGCGGCCGCGTCGGACAGCGCACAGATCGTCTTGCCGGGCGCCATGCCGTTCGCGAGCGAGG
>Ga0111538_10014223_pt1 | contig 10501 bp, 9 predicted proteins | sample SoiMethybrSBSTD1_FD_79669 | JGI IMG/M metagenome (GOLD analysis project Ga0111538, IMG submission 79669) | Bulk soil microbial communities from a Populus tree surrounding site in Tennessee, USA - Soil MetaG P. TD hybrid SBSTD1 (version 2)... | ecosystem: Environmental > Terrestrial > Soil > Tree... | reverse complement strand
CGGTGCCGGGAGAAGAAAACGGGGGAAACTCAGCAGTGCAGCATTTCTAATGCTGCGGTGCTCAGTTTCCCCTCTTTTCTTCTCCCGGCACCGACGCCGACGCTCCATACAGCGCGAACGTCCCGAGCCAGTGACTGCCGACATAGTGCTCGCTCGTCACAGCTCCGAGTGACGTCTCCGTGTGCAGCCGCGCAGTCGCTCGTAGCGCGGCGCGGCGCTTGTCGTCAGCAGGCAATCCCTTCGCGATTCCCTCCAGCATCCACGCGCGGCTGAGATTCAGGCCATCCAGATGCGCGAGCTTCGGGTCACTGCGATCGGTAATCCGCGCGACCGGCAGCCACGCGGTCGAACCATCGTTCGGTACCTGTGGCATGAACGCACTCAGCCATTTCGCGAACTCAGCCGGCGCGAGCACGCGCCGTACGAAGTCCGCCTCGGCAAGACACGGCGAAAGAAAATCCTGGCCGGAAGGCTCGTACGCCAGCGGGCAATTCTGGTCGCCGAGATAGAACTGTTTCGCCTTCTCGCTCAGCAGCGCTTGCATCGCCTTGTTCTTCGTCGTCTGCGTCCAGTCCCAGACGAGACCAAAGGCGAATGCGGTCTGGTCGTGCTCGCCGATGCGGATCGGGTAGCCGAGCTTCGGCAGCCAGTTCGTGAGCTTCATCGATGCTGCAGCCTCCAGTGGCGCCAGTATTCTGGACCACGTCTTGAGCTGCGGATCGTCCGAGCTGCGCAGTTCCGCTGCGAGTTGCAGCAGCCACGCGAGACCGTAAGGACGCTCGAACGATTCGCGTCCGGGCGCCATGATGTAAGCAACTTCCGTCTCGATGTTCGGCGGCGTCAGGCTCAGCGCGAGGGCCTCGCGCGCTTTCTTCGCGACTTCCGCCTTCGGGAACAGCTTGATTACGCGGGCGAGCAGCCAGTGACCATGTACGGTCGAATGCCAGTCGTAGCAGCCGTAGAACGCCGGCGTCAGCTGCCGCGGCGGTTTGAGATCTGCATCGCTGGTCATGTAGTGCGCGATCTTGTTCGGATACTCCTTGTGTACGCAGTCGAGCGCGAGCTGAGCGAAGCGCTCGGCCGCTGCTTCGTCCAGTCCTTCGGCGCGGGCGACGCCACTCAGAGCGAGAAGGGCGAGGAGACCGATGAGCGCTCTGCGCATGCTGATTGACCTAGTAGTGAGTGCCAAGGTACTCAACGATACGCTTCGCGTCGTCGTCGCTGATCGGCGCGCCAAAGGTATCGATCATCTTGCGAACACTCTTCTGCCAGCCGGCACGATCGAATACCGGCGCATTCATCGGCACATAGTCGAGGCTGTGGCAAACGGAGCAGCGCGCGACGACCAGCTCGCTGTCCGGCGCCTCATGCAGCCGGATGGTGTTCTCGTCGGCGTATGCCGCGACGGACATGCAGACGACGGACAGAATGAGAAGGAGGGCTTTCATGTGACCTCCAGCGTCAACGTCTGGATGATGTTGTGGTGATACCCGGACGGATTGGGCGTCAGCTGTTCGGGCTGGCGCGCTCCATTGCGACCCGTCGCACGCACCGCAATGCGCAGCGGGCCGGCTTTCGACGTGTCGAGTGCTGCGCGGAAACCTCGCCAGGAGTAGGAGCTCGGCGCTTCGCCCAACTGTGCAGGCCGCCACGAACGACCTTCATCGAGCGAGGTCTCGACGGTGCTGATGCCGCTGCCGCCGTCCCAGGCCCACCCCGCGAGCTCGGCGGGGCGGCCGCGCACCAGACGCTCGCCGTCTGCATGACTGGTGACGAGCGAGTTGATCAGGATCTCGGTGATCGGCGTCGTCTCGGCATTCTCCTGGCTCGCAAACCGCGCGCCCGGAAACTTGCCCGTCGGGATGCGGTACGCGCTCTTCATCCAGAAACCGTCGAACGCCTTCGGCTCTGCCCGGATCGAGATCAGATGCTTGACCCAATACGTGGCTGTCCAGCCGGGCACGACGAGACGCGCCGGCGCGCCGTTCCAGTGGGGCAGGGGCCGGCCGTTCATCTCGAATGCGATGAGCGTGTGCTCGTCGAGCCCCCGATCGATGGGCAGGCTCTTCACGAAATCCGGCGTTGCGGGCAGCACTTGGCTGTCGGCACCGTCGAGCACGATCTCCAGCGCATCGGCATTCACGCCGGCGCGATTCAACACGTCACGCAGCCGGACGCCGCCCCACAGCGCGTTGCCCATTGCGCCGTATGTCCATTGCACGCCGCCGGCTCGCGGCGTGAACAGTCCGCGACCGTTGCCCGAGCATTGGCAGATCGCGGCGAGCTCGACTTGCTCGAAGCCGCGCTGCAGATCGGCCAGCGAGAGTTCCAGCGGTTGCTTGATGCTCGAGCCCTCTACCCGCAATCGCCACGCACGCTCGTCGACCTGTGGAATCGAGGCGAGGTGGTAGCGAACGAAAAAGGCGTCGTTGGCCGTGTACTGCCTGCGCAGGTCGCCGAGTGGCGTCTCGTAGTTGGGCGGTCGGAAGCTCCGCTTGATGAGCGGCCTCTTGCCCGGTAGTGCGATCAGCTCGTCAGCGCCATCCTCGGCGCCGAATGCGCTGGCTCCGACGCCGGCGAGCAGCAGTGCGCCGGCGGACCCTGCAACGACCCGACGTCTCGTAATCATGGGCAGCCCCCGATCAGTGCGTCAGTACACGCCCCGGCTTCGAACCGGTCGGCCGACCGTCGTTCCAAACAATCTCGCCGTTGACGAACACGATCTGAATGCCGACCGGTAGTTCCTGAGGCTTGGCGAACGTGGCGCGGTCGATGACGGTCTGCGGATCGAACAGCACCAGGTCGGCAAAGGTTCCCTCGCGCAAGGTGCCGCGGTCGCGCAAGCCCATCCGCTGCGCCGGCAGCGACGTCATCTTGCGGACCGCATCCGGCAGCGTGAGCCAGTGCTTCTCGCGCACGAACCGCCCGAGCACGCGCGGAAACGTGCCCGCGCCGCGCGGATGGGCCATATCGATGCCGCCGTCGCTCGAGACCATCACCCACGGCTGCTTGTAGAACAGCTCGATGTCGGCCTCGGTCATCGACTTGGCGATCACCATCGCGTCGTCTTTCGCCGCGTTGCCTTCACGGACGATCTTGATGAACATCTGCACGGGATCCATCTGCTCGACGAGCGCGAGCTGCGCGATGGTCTGCTGCTCGTAACGCTTGTTCGGCGCGAAATTGGCGATGGTCACGTTGCCGGGACCTCCCACGTCGTCGAGCGCTTCCTGGACGCTTTCCGGCGATTCGTACTCCTTGTCGGGCACGAGCACCTTGATCGTCGAGTACCACGCGTCGTAGGGATAGCAGTCCGCCAGGTAGTCGACGCCGTTGCGCCGCGCGGTCTCGATCATCCGGACATACTCGTCAGCCTTGTTCCAGACGCTCACAGTGCCGAGCTTGATGTGCGAGTGCTCGATCGGAATGTGCGCGCGCTCGCCGATTGCGATCACTTCCTCGAGCGCGGGGAATGCACGATCGGCTTCATCGCGAATGTGCGTCATGTAGAAGCCGTTGTGTTTCGCCGCTGCGGTGGCTACTGCAACCATCTCATCTGTATTGCTGTAACTGGCGACGTCGTACTCGAGGCCGCTCGACAGGCCGATTGCGCCCTCGCTCATGCCTTGCTCGACGAGCCGGGCCATGGCCGAGATCTCGGTGGGTCGCGCCACGCGCCGAAAATCCGCGTGCATGATCTGCTCGCGAACCGTCGCGTGTCCGACGGTCACCGCAAGATTGAACGACACGGGCTGGCGGCGACGCGCCTCGAGCCACGAACCGATCGGCCACGGCGAGTCGCCGTCCGCGCCGAGCAGCACTGTGGTGATGCCCTGGGCGATTTGCGTCGTCGCCAGCGGATCGCGCTCGAGACCTTCCGTCGAATGATTGTGGATGTCGATGAAGCCCGGCGCGAGCACCAGGCCTTCGGCATCGATCACGCGGTCGGCCGCTGCGGGCTTGAAATCGCCGATCGCAGCGATGCGGTCGTCAGTAATGCGCACGTTCGCCCTTTGGAGCGGCGCGCCCGTGCCGTCTGCAACCTGGGCGTTGATGATGACGGTGCTGGCGAGCGCGACGAGGAGTGCATGCATGGGGCCGCAGTGTGAATTCGCGGCGTTACGGCCGCAAGTCCTGGTCGGTTAAGACCTCGCCCCGCGGTGTGAGGAAGAACGACACGACGAAGAGCGCGCCGAACAGCAGATCGATCCCGCCGAACCCGAGCGTCGTGCCGCTCACCCGTTGCTGCTGAAAGAGCACGATCGCGGGAACGCCCCACGCGAGCTTCTCCAGCACCGACACGAGCATCAGCGGGCGATAGCGCGCCGGCTGTCGCGCGATCAGCAGAAAGACCACCTGCCACGCAAGGGTGATGCCGATGAACCCGTAGAAGTATTCCGGATGCGTGATGGCCGGCGGATCGTCGTGACCGATGCGCGCTTCCATGAAGTACAGCGGCGTGATCACCAGGAAACCGTAAACCGCGGCGATGCCGAATATCCACCGAGCAACTTTCATGAGGAGCCTCCGGGCCGCAATAGTACCGCTCTGACGTGAGGCGATTCACTCTGTCACAGCCCGCCTGCCTCGTCCGTCTGGAGGGTGAGGAGGCAGACATGACCGACCATCGAGTAGTGATTGCAGGCGCGGGCTACGGCGGCTTGAGTTGCGCGTTACGCCTCGCGAGGCGCGTACCGCGAGGCACGAGCGTAACGCTCGTCAGCGCCACGGATCGGTTCATCGAGCGCATTCGGCTGCATCAACGGGTGACCGGGCAGAACATCGGCGACTGGAGTTTGCCGGCGCTGATTCGCGGCACGGGCATTCAGCTGCGTGTCGGTCAGATCGAACGGCTCGATCTCAGCCGCCGCACGCTGTCGGTCGGCGATGAGCGAATCGAATTCGACACGCTGGTGCTGGCTCTCGGCTCGCACGTCGACGTCGACAGCGTCAGGGGTGTGCGCGAGCACGCGATTGCAGTCGAGTTCGGCTCCGTGTCCCGAATCCACGAGGCGCTGCAGAAGGTTGCGGCCCGCAGCGGCAAGGTCACGATCGTCGGCGGCGGTCTCACCGGAATCGAGCTCGCCACCGAGATCGCAGAGTCGATGCCGGATCTGCAAGTGTCGCTCGTGAGCCAGACGCGGCTCGCCGAGACCTGGTCCGGTGCAGCACGCGTTCATGCGCTCGAAGCCATGCAGCGTTTCGGTGTGCGCGTCGAAGAAGGTCCGCATATCCGCGCGGTGCATGAGAAGCGGCTGGAAACCGATCGCGGCGATCTGCCGTTCGATCTCTGCATCTGGGCCGGCGGCTTCGTCGGCCATCCGCTCGCGTGGAACAGCGGGTTGAAGGTCAACCAGCAAGGACAGGCACTGCTCGATCCGCAGCTGCGGTCGGTTTCGCATCCGGTCGTGCACGTCATCGGCGATCTTGGAACGATTGCGCCGGGACTGACGCCGCAGATGCCGATGGGATGCAAGAGCGCCATGCCGGCCGGCGCATGGGCTGCCGAGAACATCGCTCGCCGCCTGCGCGGCCAGCCCGAGCAACCGCTGCAATACGGCGTACCGTTCTTCTGCGTCAGCCTCGGCCGGCGCGACGGATTGATCCAGATGGCGGCACGCGACGGCACGATGACCGGCCGGGTGCTGACGCACCGGCGCGGCGCGTGGTTCAAGGAATTCATCTGCCGCAGCACGATGTGGGCGCTGAAGATGGAGCGGGTCGGGATTTCGGGCATCCAGTGGGTGAAGGGTCGCACGGAGGGTGAATCGCCGGCGTTTTCGAGCTCATGAGGGGGCGGGGCGAGTAGAATTCGAGCCCTACAAAAAGGGGGGAGCTCGAATGAAGCGCTTGCTGCTGGCCGCTTGCCTGGTGCTCTTCGTCGTTCACGCGCAGTCTGCGCCCTCGCCCGATGCGCTCGCGGCGCGCGTCAAGGCGATGGCCGAAATTCCGTTTACCGGCGGCGCGGTGTTTTCTCCGGACGGCAAGCGCATCGCGTTCCTCAGCAATCGCAGCGGCACGCCGCAGGTCTGGGTCGTCGACGCGGCGGGCGGCACGCCGAAGCAGATGACGCAGGGCAGCGATCCCGTCGGCTCTGTCGCGTGGTCGCCGGTCGATGACACGATCGCATACGACGTGGCTCGCGGCGGCGGCTTCAACGCGCAGGTGTTCGTAGCCAAGTCCGACGGCAGCGCCGTCAAGCGCATCACGAGCGGCGGTAAGGAAGACAACTTCTCCGGCGCTTTCGCACCGGACGGGCGCTACTGGTTCCGCTCCGCGCAGCGCGATCCGCAGGCGCCCGATTCGTGGATCTACGACCCCAAAGCCGGCAAGGCCGCGATGGCGATCCAGTACGACGGGTTCGGCGGCATCACCGACATTCAGCGTCCGCCGAATCGCGCGTTGATCTCGCGCCTGGTCACGCGCGGCAACACCAATCTGTATCTGCACGATCTGCAAACGCACCAGGAGATTCTGCTGACGCCGCACGATGGACCGGCGATTGCATTCGGCGCACTCGCGCCGGACGGCAGTGCCGTCTACATCGCGCACAACATCGGACGCGACCGACTGGTCGTCTCGCGCGTCCCGATCGACGCCACGGGCAAGCCCGGCGCGATGACGTTGTTTGCCGAGCGCGATGACGCCGAGGCCGACGGATTCACGATCAGCGATGACGGGCGGCGCGCAGTGCTGTCCTGGAATGTCGGCGGACGCACCGAGCTCGACCTGGTTTCGCTGCCCGATGGCAAACGGGCGCGGTTGCGGCCGCCGCCGGGAGAAGTGGCCTCGATCAGCGATTTTGCGCCGGACGGCTCACGCGTGACCCTGAGCGTCACGGGCGCCGCGCAGCCGTCGAGCGCGTGGCAATACAACTTCGCCTCGCAGCGCTACACGCCGATCGCGCCAGTTGCGACGCCGGACGTCGATCTGTCCTCGCTCGTGAAGCCCGAGCTGCGCAAGTACAAGGCGCAGGACGGCCTGGAGCTGACGGGCTGGCTGTATCTGCCGAAAGGGTTCAAGCAGCCAGGTCCGGTGGTGCTGAGCTTCCACGGCGGACCGGAAGGGCAGGAGCGGCCGACGTTCAAGGCCGACTACCAGGCGATCCTCGCGCAAGGCATCGCGGTATTCGCTCCAAACATCCGCGGCTCATCAGGCTTTGGCAAGGCGTTCCTCGCGCTCGACAATCACGAGAAGCGCTTCGACGCGAACCGCGACGTCTTCGATTCGGCGAACTATCTCATCCAGTCCGGTGTCGGCGCGAAGGGCCGCCTCGGCATCGTCGGCGGCTCGTACGGCGGCTATGTGGTGATGATGGCCGTCACCGAGTATCCCGAGACGTTCGCGGCAGGCGCGGACCTGTTCGGCATCGTCAACTTCGAGACGTTCTTCGCCCAGTCGACGCCATGGATGGGCGCGATCTCCGGCGGCGAGTACGGCGACCCGAAAACGCAGGCCGACCTGCTGAAGCGGCTGTCACCGATTCACAAACTCGATCGCGTGCGCGCCGCGATGCTCGTGATGCACGGCGCGAACGACACCAACGTGCCGCTCGTCGAAGCGCAGCAGGTCGTCGACTCGCTGAAGAAGAACGGCCGCGACGTCGAGTTTCTGCTGTTCCCGGACGAAGGTCACGGCTGGCGCAAGATCCCCAACCGCGTCAAGTCGACGATGACACTGGCTGACTTCTTCCGTCGTCATCTGGTCGAGCAGGATCGCCAGGCGGCCTTGTGATGCGCCAGACACCGATCGTCAGCACCGGCACGATCAGCAGCGCGATGAACGCGTAGGTGAGATAGCCGTAGCCTTTCGCGATCAGGTTGATGAGCCCGATCGCGCCCGCCGCGTACACGGCGATCACCATCACGGTAACCGCGAGCGCCGGGCGCATCAGGCGCGGCATCGGGCGATTGCGCTCCTCATAGACCTTCGCAACGCGTTCGTTGATCGCGTGCAGGATCGGTACGCCGGTATCGACCAGCGTGAGCAGCACCGCGAGCTGGAACGCATAGGCGAACCAGGGGGCGCCGAGCTTGCCGAGCAGGAATGCCGACGGCAGCGCGACGTTCGCGATCTGGTCCTGGTAACCGACCATCGCGATGAAGAACACGACGCCCGGCAGCATGCCGAGCGGCCCGCCGAGCAGGCCTGCGACCATCGCCTCGCGCCGGCGCGTGAGGTGGCGGATGCAGAAGAGCACGGCCGGGATCGTCCCGACGTTGTAGCCGGCATAGGTGACGCCCGCTTTGAACCAGCCGTTACCGACGGGCTCGCTGGCGAAAGCCGCCTCGATGCGGTCGCCGAACGCGACCAGGCTCCAGACGAAGAACACGATGTACACGAGGTACAGATAGCCGACGGACAACGCCAGGAATTTTTCGATTGCGGAGCTGCTGTAAAACACCATCAGGCCGGTCGCGGCGATCATGCCCATCGAGCCGACGAGTTTCGGCAGGCCGAACATTTCGTGCGCGATCTCGCCTGCGGCCGCGCCCATGACCGCGAACACGATCAGGATCAGCGCGAAATAAGCGATCTCGTACAGGAACCAGGCGCGGCCGAGCAGCAGCTTGAAGAACGAGCGGTAGTCGTAGGCTTTCGCCATGCGCGCCAGCTCGAAGCTGACCATGAGCACGGCGCTCCAGAACAGCATGCTGACGATCATGCCGAGCACACCGCCCCAGGGACCGGCGGGCAGGAAGAACTCCACCAGCTCGCGGCCGGTGGCGTAGCCGCCGGCGATGACGGCGGACTCGAACACGAAGCCCGGCAACAGATAACGCCGAAAGAAATCGTTCATGCAGCTTGCCTCACCGTACCTTTCAGAAGTCCCAGTCGCATCAGGCTCTCGGCGCTGGCGACGATTGCCTCATCGGACGAGCGTGGCTGCCAGCCCAGCAGGCCGCGCGCTTTCGCATTCGTGCCGTTCTTGCGTTTGCCCAGCTCGGGGACGAGTTGTTTGAGCGCGGGGTCGCGCAACGCGGCGAGACGCACCAGCCAGTTCGGCAGCTGTCGCGCCGGTACTTTCGCACCCGCTGCGCCCATGCGCGCTTTGAGCACCTTCGCGATCTCGAGCATGGACATGAAATCGCCGCCCGTGCACAGGAAGCGCTCGCCCCGCGCGGCGGGATGCGTCATGGCGCGCAGGTGCAGGTCCGCGACATCGCGCACGTCCACGACGCCGAACCAGCGCTGCGGACAACCGGGAATTGCACCGTCCATCATGCGCTGAACGATCATGATCGAAGGCGAATAGTCGGGTCCGAGCACAGGTCCGAGCACCGCCACCGGGTTGACGACAGCCAGCTCCGGTCCGCCTTCCTTCGCAACGAAGTCCCAGGCTGCGCGCTCGGCGATCGTCTTCGATTTGATGTAGGGCGTGGCGCCATAGCCATTGATGTCGGTCCAGCTCGTTTCGTTGAACGGCGCGTCCTGCGGCTTCTGCCCGTAGCCGATTGCCGCGAACGAAGAAGTGAGCACGACACGCTTCACGCCGGCGGCCTTGGCTGCCCGGAGTACGCGCAGTGCGCCTTCACGCGCCGGCACGATCAACTCGTTCTCGTCCTTCGGCACGGCCACCGGAATGGGGGAAGCGACGTGCAGAACGTAGTCGCACCCTGCAAGTGCTTCGGGCCAGCCTGCATCGCTCTCGAGATCCGCTGCGAAGAACGACAACCTGTCACCCGGCGTCGCGCCGCCCGTCTTTATCATCGAGCGCACGTCGGCTTCGCGCTTTAGATGACGAACGGTCGTACGGACCGTGTGACCGGCCGCTAACAGCTGCAGGATGCAATGACTGCCGACGAAGCCAGATCCACCGGTCACCAGCACTGCGCTCATATCGTCGCCTCGGCTCGAGTGTGTGGAGGAATTCGGTACGGCATCTTCGGCTAGAATTACGGACATGTCACGCGCGCAGCCCTCCGTCTTTCGGCTCGTCGACCTGCGCAAGGTATACGGGCAGGGCGATGCAGCCGTGCATGCGCTGCGTGGCGTGGACCTCGAAATCGATGAAGGCGAGCTGGTCGTGCTGCTCGGGCCGTCGGGCTCGGGCAAGTCGACGCTGCTGAACGTGCTCGGCGGGCTCGACCGGCCCACCGGCGGCAGCTGCTTCTTTCGCGAAACCGATCTCGCGAACGCGCCCGATGCCGAGGTCACGCAGTATCGCCGGCTGCACGTGGGATTCGTGTTCCAGTTCTATAACCTGATCGCCAGCCTGAACGCGCAGGAGAACGTCGAGCTGGTGACCGAGGTCGCGCCCGAGCCGATGCCGGCGCCGGAAGCGCTCGAGCTCGTCGGGCTAGGCAAGCGTCTGCATCACTTTCCGGCCCAGCTTTCCGGCGGCGAGCAGCAGCGCGTCGCAATCGCGCGGGCGATTGCCACGAGGCCGACCGTATTGCTCTGTGACGAGCCGACGGGCGCGCTGGACGTCGCGACCGGCGTGCACGTGCTGGAGGCGATCGTCACTGCGAACGACAAGCTCCGCACGACGACCTTGCTG
>Ga0111538_10014221_pt1 | contig 10502 bp, 8 predicted proteins | sample SoiMethybrSBSTD1_FD_79669 | JGI IMG/M metagenome (GOLD analysis project Ga0111538, IMG submission 79669) | Bulk soil microbial communities from a Populus tree surrounding site in Tennessee, USA - Soil MetaG P. TD hybrid SBSTD1 (version 2)... | ecosystem: Environmental > Terrestrial > Soil > Tree... | reverse complement strand
TGCCGCCTAGTCCGGTGTCAGCCGTTTGACCATGGTGGCCACGCCCATTCCCGAGGGTGGCGCTCCCCGATCGCGGTAGCCCGCCTCCAGATACAAGCGGTGCGCAGTTGCGGTGCTGGTCAGGGTGCACTCGGTATTGCCGCGCGCACGGGCGACCGCTTCCATTCTCGCCAGCAGCGCCTTGGTGATGCCGCAGAAGCGGGCATCTGGTGAGACGTAGTTCAGCAGGATCTCGCCGCGGTCGGTGACCGCCGCGACACCGAGTATTTCTCCGTCCCGCTCGGCGACGAAAACATTGTTGTCGGCCCGCATGATCCATTTGGTGATGTTGTCCGGCGTCTTGTTGGCAAGCCATTTTTCCAGCACCGCGGCGTCGCCACGATGGTCGGCATGGCACAACTCGACGATGGAACGCCGCAACAGCTGACAGGCCACCGCGGCATCTCCGGGTCTGGCCGCGCGGATCAGCACCGGCGACCTACGCGGCCTTGCCGGGCCGGTTCACCTGGCTCTGCGCAAAACCGGCAGTCGACGCGTAGCCGCGCACGATCGCCTTGCGCTGCTCGAACGGCAGCACGTCCTCGATATTCGCGAAGCCGTCGGGGGCGCGCTCCTCGACCGCGTCGATGACGCCTTCGGGCCCACCCTTCCGGTTCATCCGCACGATCTGCGCGGTCGGCGGCAGGCGCTCCTGCTCATAGGCCCACAGCGCGTGCTGCGGATGCTCGGCTCGGACCAGGAGATCGGCCAGGCAGCGCGCATCCAGGATCGCCTGCGACGCGCCGTTGCTGCCGACCGGGTACATCGGATGCGCGGCGTCGCCCAACAGCGTGACGCGGCCGTGCGACCAGCGCGGCAGAGGATCGCGGTCGCACATCGGAAATTCCCAGAATTCGCCGGTGGTCTCGATCAGATGCTGCACGTCGACATAGGGCAGCTGGAACCGCTTGAGATGCGGCCCAAGGTCTTCCCAGCGGCCGGGCTTGGACCAGTCCTCTTTGGCGGGTGGCGTCGAATTGTCGGGGCCGATCTTGGCGGTCACTGCCCAGTTGGTCAGCCGGCGGTTCTCGCGCGTGCCTTCGGCGATCGGATAAAGCACGAACTTCGCAGCGAGCCCGCCCGCGATCACCATTGAGCGGCCGGTCATGAACTGCGGCCAGTCGGTGGCGCCGCGCCACAGCATGATGCCGTTCCAGCGCGCCGAACCTTCGTTGGGGAAGAGCTTTTCGCGCACCAGCGAATGGATGCCGTCGGCGCCGATCAGGATGTCGCCGCGAACGGTGGTGCGATGCGCGCCATGGCGGTCGAAGAAATAAGCCGTGACGCCGCCGTCATCCTGCTGGAAGGCGCCGAGCCGGTGACCGGTGTGGATGCGGCTCTCGCCGAGCCGCGCGCGCACCGCTTGGTAGATCGCGCCCTGCAGGCGGCCGCGGTGGATCGAGAACTGCGGCACGTCGTAGCCGGCGTCGATCCCGCGCGGTTCGCGCCAGATCTCCTGGCCGAAGCGGTTGGTGTAGATCAGCTCGAAGGTGCGGATGCCGACCGCGTCGAGCCGTTCCAGCAGCCCGAGCTCCTTCAGTTCCTTGATCGCGTGCGGCAGCGTGTTGATGCCGACGCCGAGCTCGCGGACAGCGTCGGACTGCTCGAAGATCTCGCAGTCGATGCCGCGCGCATGCAGCATCAACGCCGTCGCCAGCCCGCCGATGCCTCCGCCGACAATGATGACTTTCACGGCCAATACCCTTTACGCAACCAGCCGCCGCGACCCTATAATGTCGCGCTAGGGTGGAACTGCAATATCTTCCCGGCCGCGTGGTTGACGGCATTAAGGAGTGAAAATGGCCCGTAAAGTGATGATTTCCTGCGCCGTCACGGGATCAGCCGACACCCCCGGGCGCAACCCCGCAGTGCCGGTGACACCCGAGCAGATCGCCAACTCGTGCCTCGATGCCGCCAAGGCCGGCGCCTCGATCGTGCACATCCACGTGCGCGATCCGAAAACCACCAAGCCCAGCATGGACAAGGCACTCTACAAGGAGGCGGTGGACCGCATCCGCGAGAAGAATTCGGACGTGCTGATCAATCTGACAACCGGACCGGGCGCGCGGTTTTTCCACGACGACAAAGATCCTTCGAAACCCAGCGCGGATTCGCTGCTGAAAAGCCCAGCCGACCGGGTGCGGCACGTCATCGAGATCAAGCCCGACATCTGCTCGCTCGACATGGGCTCGATCAACATGGGCGATCGGGTCTTCATCAACACGCCCACGCACCTGTCGCAAATGGCGACGGCGATCAAGGAGGCCGGCGTGACGCCGGAGCTCGAAGTGTTCGAGACCGGCCATCTGCTGCTCGCCAAGAAGTTTGTCGAGACCGGGCTGGTGAAAAAGCCTGCGATGTTCCAGATCTGCCTCGGCATCTCGTGGGGCCAGCCGGCGACGCCGGAGGCGATGATGTACATGAAGAACCTGCTGCCGCCGGACTGCACCTGGTTCGCGTTCGGCATCTCGCTGTGGCAGTTTCCGATGGCCGCGCAGGCGGTGCTATTGGGCGGCCATCCGCGTGTCGGCCTCGAGGACAACATCTATCTGTCGAAGGGCAAGCTGGCGCCGAGCAACGCCGCGCTGGTCGAGCGCACCGTCAAGATCATCGAGGACCTCAACGAGGAGGTCGCGACGCCGGCCGACGCGCGGCAGATCCTGCGGATCGGCGCGAACGCGTAAGACGCGAATAGCGAATAGTTTCTATTCGCGATTCGCGATTTCGCTATTCGCTGCGATTACGCCGCCTTAGGCGCGGGCGCGTATTTGCCGCCGGTCTGCGGCGTATGTGGGCCCTGCCCGCCGCTTTCCTTGTGCTGCAGCCGGGTGATGCGCGCCCAGGTCCGCTTGAGCGGATCCTTCACCTTGATGGTCAGCACGCCGAGGCCCTGGCATTCGAGCTCGATCCGGTCGCCATCCATGAACGGGTTGAGGCCGCGATGGTTGGTGCCGGTCGCCAGGATGTCGCCCGGCAGCAGCGTGTGGATCGAGGACACCCACTCGATGCAGCGCGGGATCTTGTGCGCCATGTCGTCGGTGTTGAAGTTCTGCATCACGGCGCCGTTGTTGGTCAGCCGCACCTGCATCTTGTTGACGTCCTTGATCTCATCGGCCGTGGTGATCCAAGGCCCAATGGGCGCGAACGTGTCGCGCGATTTCATCTGGTAGAACACATTGGTCGGCGGCACCACGCCGCGCGCCGAGCCGTCGATGAAGTTGGTGTAGCCGAATACGTATTTCATGGCGTCGGCCGCCTTGACGTGGGAGGCCTTCTTGCCGATCACAACGGCGAGTTCGGCCTCGCCCTCGAAGACCGACGCCGCCATGTCGGGCAGCACCATGGTTTCACCGGGGCCGATGATCGCGCTCGGCGATTTCATGAAGGCGTTGATCGGCGCCGGCTCCGGCAGCGTGCCGTCCTCCATGTAGTTTACCGCCATGCAGATGATGTTTTCGGGCTTCGGCAGCGGAGGCCGCAGCTTGACCTTGGACAGCGGCACGCCCTTGCCCTTCTTGGCGGCGGCGGCGAGCTTGCCCTTGTAGCTCGGCCATTTCTCGATCACGCCGCGGATCACGTCCTGCGGGCCGAGCGCCTTGATGCCCTTCACGAGGCTCGAGACGTCGACGATCTTGTCGCCGGCCACAACGCCGAGTTTGTAATCGTTGAAAAACGCGAGTTTCATGTGTGCTCCCCAAATACTCGGTACAGGCGGATTGGTGGCTGGATCGTGGCGCTCAAGGCGCGGCATTGCAAGCCGCGCGCAGGGCAAGATGCTGGATGGGTGGGAAGTGGCGGGAGCGACGGGACTCGAACCCGCGGCCTCTGCCGTGACAGGGCAGCGCTCTAACCAACTGAGCTACGCCCCCGCGGGCGTTGTCAGGGACTTAAATGCCGGTCCCCTTCAAGTCAAGGCAAGCGGCATTACGGGCGTTCCCGTGCGGCCCTGCGGAACGGCCAGCGCAAATCGGCCAGAATCGCCTGCGCGGCGTTGTGGCCGGGTGCGCCGGTGACGCCGCCCCCCGGATGCGCGCCGGAGCCGCAGTGGTACAGGCCCGGCAGCGGACCGCGATAGTCGGCATAGCCCAGCATGGGCCGCGCCGAATAGAGCTGATCCAGGCTCAGCGCGCCATGGAAGATGTCCCCGCCGAGAAGCCCGAATTCGCGCTCGAGATCGAGCGGCGTCAGCGCCTGGCGGGCAATAACGCTCGCCGCAAAGCCCGGCGCATAGCGGTCGACCGTCGCGATCATCAGGTCGGCCACGGTATCGCGATGCTGGTCCCAGGAGCTGCCGTCGGGCGGTTCCGGCGCGACATGCTGGCAGAACAGGCTCGCGACATGTGCGCCGGCCGGCGCCAGACTGTCGTCGAGCGTCGACGGGATCAGCATCTCGATGATCGGCTCGCGGCTCCAACCTTGCTGCCGTGCGTCCTGATAGGCGCGGTCCATGTAGGCGAGGCTCGGCGCCATGATGATGCCGGCGGTCAGATGGTCGCCGGGTTCAGGAAGACAGGTGAAGCGCGGCAACCGCGACAGCGCGACGTTCATGCGAAACGTTCCTGAGCCGCAGCGCCAGCGCCGCATGCGGTCGAGAAATGTCTTTGGCAGCGCATCGGCTGCGATCAGCTTTGTGTAAAGCAACTTGGGATTGACGCCCGACACCACGGCACGAGCGCGGATCGCGCGACCGTCGGCCAGCACCACGCCGCAGGCCCCGCCCCGCTCGACGATCACCTCGCGCACCGGAGCCGAGGTTTCGATATCGGCGCCATGGCGTTGCGCCGCGGCTGCCATTGAGGCCGCGACCGCGCCCATGCCGCCGACTGCATGGCCCCAGGTGCGGCGCTTGCCATTCACCTCGCCGAACGCGTGGTGCAACATCACATAGGCGGTGCCCGGCGTGTAGGGACTGGCGTAATTGCCAACCACGGCATCAAAGCCGAACAGCGCCTTGATCAGGTCGCCCTCGAACCAGCCGTCGAGGTAGTCGCCGGCCGATTTGGTGAACAGGTCAAGCAAAATGCGGCGCTGTTCGAGCGACAGCCCGCCGACCCTTTTGGCGGTCAGCGCGGCTCTGACGGCTTCGACCAGGCCCCGGACGCTCGGTCCTTCGACCACGTTGGGTGGCGCGCGCAGCACCAGATCGCGCAGCACGTCGGCGACCACGTCGATCGCGGCGTTGAAGGCGTCGAACCGTTCGGCATCGCGGGCGCTGAATTTTGCAAGCTGCGCCTTGGTCTGCCCGTCGGCCGAAACGAGATGATCGCCGTGCAAAGTCGGCAGGAAGTTCTGCACCCGCCGCTCGACAATGGTCAGCCCATGGTCGTGCAGCGCGAGCTCGCCGATGACCTTTGGATTGAGCAGGCCGACCGTGTAGGCCGCAACCGAATTGCGGAAGCCGGGGTGGAACTCGGCCGTCACCGCGGCGCCGCCGACCACGGACCGTTGCTCGACCACTTTCACGCGCAATCGGGCCCGTGCCAGATAGGCGGCACAGACCAGGCCATTGTGCCCGGCGCCGATGATGATCGCGTCGTAACTATCCGGCGCCCTCACGGCTCCTCCGGGTTGATTGCCCGCATCACCTTGCTATCCTCCGCGCCTCGAACACTCAGCCTTTATCACAACGGACTGCGGTATGGATTCCCCCGTCGGGTCGGCCACCCGCGCGTCGCCGACGCTGGTGCTCACCGCATTCACCGCCGCCGTGTTCGTCAGTGCGTTGCTGCTGTTCGCGGTGCAGCCGATGTTTACCCGCATGGTGCTGCCACGACTCGGCGGCTCGCCGTCGGTCTGGTCGGTCGCGATGGTGTTTTTCCAGACCGCCCTGCTCGCCGGCTATACCTACGCGCATCTCCTGACCCGCTACGCCAAGCCCGCAGCCGCAGTCGGCATCCACCTGGTCCTGCTGGTGGTCGCGGCGCTGACGCTGCCGCTGTCGATCGCGACGTCCTGGGGCGAACCGCCCGGCGGCCTTGCGGCGCTGTGGCTGCTGGGCCTGTTCACGGTCTCGATCGGCCTGCCGTTCTTCGCGCTGTCCGCCAACAACCCGCTGCTGCAGGCCTGGTTCGCGCGCACCGGCCATAAGGATGCGCACAATCCCTACTTTCTCTACGCGGCCTCGAATATCGGCAGCTTCCTGGCGCTGCTGTCCTACCCGTTCCTGCTCGAGCCGACCCTGACGCTGCAGGCCCAGAATTGGCTGTGGACCGGCGGCTTTGTGCTGCTGATCGCCCTGATCGGCGGCTGCGGCGCGATCCTGCTGCGCTCGCCCGCCAGGCTTGCGGCCGCCCCTGATGCAGCCGCCGTGACGCCGCCGCCGTCCTGGGGAGCCGTTACGCATTGGGTGTTCGTCTCGGCGGTGCCGTCGGGCCTGCTGGTCGCCGTGACGGCGCATATTTCGACCGACGTCGCTGCCGCGCCTCTGCTTTGGGTCATCCCGCTGTCGCTCTACCTGCTGACGTGGATCCTGGTGTTCCAGAGCCGGCCGCTGGTGCCGCACGTCGCGATGCGCCGGCTCGCGCCGCTCGCGATCGTCGGTCTGGTCGCGCTGCTGAGCTATACCGAAACCCCATCGCTGCTCGTGACGCTCAGCGGTCACCTGCTGGCGTTTTTTGTGATCGCGATGGCGTGTCATGGCGAGCTCGCGAGCAACCGTCCGGCCGCCGATCACCTCACCACGTTCTACGTCTCGATTTCGTTCGGCGGCATGGTCGGCGGCCTATTCGCCGGCCTGATCGCGCCGTTCGCGTTCAACTGGATCGCCGAATACCCGATCCTGATCGTGCTCGCGGCGCTGTGCCGCCCCGCCCGACCACTGTCCTGGTCCGGTTTCGACGGACTGTTCTGGGGCGCGGCCATCATGTTTGCCGCGATCCTGGTCGGCACCAATGCGGCGTTTGGCTGGCGGCCGCCCGACACCATGGCAACGCCGATCCTGATCGGGATCATCTGCATCGCGGCGGCGTCGCTGGTGCCCCGGCAACGCCTCAAGTCAGCGATGCTGGTCGCCATCGCGCTGACGATGGCCCATCTCTATCGTTCCGACGAGAAGAGTTACGTGACGCTGCGCAGCTTCTTCGGCGTGCACAAGATCTACGACACCAACGACGGGCAGTACCGCGTGCTCACCCACGGCACCACCATCCATGGGGCGCAGCAGCTCACCGACCAGAACGGCGACGAGATCAAAGGCAGGCCGAAACCCCTGACCTATTATCACGAGAAGTCGCCGATGGCACAGGCGATCCGCTCGATCCGCGACCGCAAAGGCGCGCCCGTGAAGGTGGCGGCGATCGGGCTTGGCTCCGGCAGCCTCGCGTGCCACGTCGTGCCCGGCGACGAATGGAAATTCTTCGAGATCGACCCCTTGGTGGTGAAGTTCGCGCGCGACGAACCGCGCTTCACGTTCATCCGCGACTGCGCGCCCAACGTGCCGATCGTGGTGGGCGACGCGCGGCTCACTTTGGCGCATGAGCCGGACGGCCAGTACGACATCATCATCGTCGATGCCTATTCGTCGGACGCGATCCCGATCCATCTTGCGACCCGCGAAGCGATGGCGCTCTACGTGTCCAAGCTTGCGCCCGGCGGCGCCGTGATGATGCACATCTCGAACCGCCATCTCGAGCTCAGCGGCGTTGCGATCGGCATCGCCGGCGCCAACGGGCTCAAGTCATGGCACTACAACACCGACGAAACCGAGGACAAAGACGAGCAATACGTCTACTCGTCGCAAGTCGTGATATCGGCGCGGCAACCGCAGGACATTGGCGCGATCGCCGACAGCAAGACCTGGGAGCTGACCGCGCCCGACCCGGCGCAGCGGGTCTGGACCGACGACTATTCCAATATCATCGGGGCGGTCTGGCAGCGCTACTACCGGTAGCCGTCTGACTGGCGTGCCGAGCCGTAGCAAGCGGCCACGCCCGCCATCGCTAAAGCTACGGCGGACAACCTCCGCCGCTGCGCGGCGCAGGTTGGTGGGCGGTGACGGGATCGAACCGCCGACAACCTCGGTGTAAACGAGGTGCTCTACCAGCTGAGCTAACCGCCCTGGCCGCCTATATCGCGCCCGTGGGCGCCGGACGCAAGCCGCGAACCAAAAGCAACCGCCCCCGCGGGTTTCCCCGCGAGGGCGTCGGGTAGCAGCAGTCAGTGGTCGCTATTTGTTGACGGCTTCCTTGAGGCCTTTGCCGGCGGAGAACCGCGGGCGCTTCGCCGCCTTGATCTTGACCGGCGCTCCGGTGCGCGGATCACGACCTTCACGCGCCGCACGCTTGACGACCCTGAAATTACCGAACCCCATGATCTTGACCTCGCCGCCCTTCTTCAAGGTTGAGGTGATGGCGTCGAAGGTCGCATCGACTGCAGCGGATGCTGCGGTCTTTGTCATTTGCGCCTTGTCGGCCACCGCAGCGATGAGCTCGTTCTTGGTCATCTGACCGATCCTTTCGATTCGAATCAACGGCGCCTCCGCCGTTATGGGCGCGGAGACTTTGCCGGAAACACTGAATTTGCAAGCGATTCGTTTCGAAGAATTCAGGAAATCCGTAGAATCGCCGCAGGCCCGTCGCCAAGAACTCAGATGCTGTCTGGATTCTGGCGGCGCATGTGCCGCAGCATTCGGCCCGCAAAAATTCTTCGCCGATGCGGCGATCCGGCACCGTCTCGGGCCGCGCACCGCCGTCACTGCGCAGAATCAGCGTCGCGACTCACCCGGCCGATTCCAGGTCCGCTGCGGACTTGGTGAGCCTTGTGATCATCGGTACGGTAGCCGACCCAACTGCGGGAACCGCGATGACACGACGCGTCCTGGTGATCGGCGGCTCGGTCGGTGGATTGTTCGCCGCCAATCTGCTTCGCGCCGCCGGCTGGGATGTGGCGGTGTTCGAACGCGCCGCCGGCGATCTCGGCGACCGCGGCACCGGCATCGGCACCCGTGAGGAACTGTTCGCGGTGATGCGCCGCCTCGGCATCGCGGTCGACGCAAATATCGGCGTTGCCGTCGAGGGCCGCACCGGGCTCGACCGCGATGGGCGTGCGATCCATGAACTGCCGACGCCAGCCGTCACCAGCGCCTGGGCGCGCATCTGGCGGCCGCTCAAGGCCTTGCTGCCGGAGCGCTGCTATCGCGGAGGCACGGCGGTCACCGCGGTCGAACTCGACGCCGGCGGCGTCACCGCAACCTTCGCCGACGGCACGCACCAGCATGGCGACCTTCTGGTCGCCGCCGACGGCCTGCACTCGACGGTGCGCTCCGCGTTGCTGCCGAACCTCAAGCCGCGCTACGCCGGCTATTCGGCATGGCGCGGCGTTGTCGAGGCCAGCACGCTGCCGCCGCCGCTGCACGCTTTGCTGTTTCGGCGGATGGTGTTCGGCTGCGCCGATGGCGAACTGATGCTGTCGATCCCGATGCCTGGTCCGGATGACGGCAGCGGCGCGGGACGCTGCCATTTCGTCTGGTTCCGGCCGGCCGACGAAGCCACGCTCGCCGACCTGTGCACCGACGCGAATGGCAAACGCCACGGCACATCCATTCCACCGCCGCTGATCCGTCCCGAATTGATCCGCGGCATCAAGACAGCCGCCAAGATGCTGCTTGCGCCGCAACTGGCAGGACTGGTCGAGGCCACGGCCCAGATCATCTTGCAGCCGATTTTCGATCTCGAGCCACCCCAGATCGTGTTCGGCCGCATTGCGCTGGTCGGCGACGCAGCCTTCGTGGCACGGCCTCACGTCGCGACCGGCGTGATGAAGGCCGCGCTCGACGCCGAGGCTCTGGCCGACGCGCTGATGGCCGACAGCGACATCGATGCCGCGCTGGGACGCTACAACGCCGAGCGCCACCCCTACGGCGCGTGGCTGGTTGCGCGCGGCCGCCGCATTGGCGCCTACTTCGCCGACACCGGCGGCGATCGCCAGCGGCGGATCGAAACGCTGATGACCGAATACGGTCCATCCGGCCTGATCGACCAGGAGCCGATGTCGGCGCGGCTGTCCCAGTCTATTTCTGCTTGAGATCGAGCATCTCGACGATCTTGACGGTGCGCTCCCACTCGTCCGCCATCAGCTTGACCATCTGCTCCGGCGTGCTGGTGACGATCTCGGTGCCGTTGTCGGTCAGCCGGCGGATCAGCTCCGGGTCCTGCGCGGCCTTGATGAAGGCCTCGTTGAGTTTCTTGACGATCTCGGGCGGCGTGCCATTCGGCGCCGCGACCCCGAACCAGGTCGCGACCTTCTCGCTGCCGTAGCCGAGCTCGGCGAGCGTCGGCACGTTCGGCATTCCCTGCCAACGCTTTTCGGCGTCGATCGCGACCGCGAGCAGCTTGCCGGATGCGTAGTGGCCTTTGGCCGCCGTGTAGGACGACAGCGCAAAATCCACCCGGGCGGTGATCAGGTCGGCCATCATTGGACCGCCGCCGCGATAGTGCACGTATTGCATCGGCGTGTTGCTGGCGCGC
>Ga0111538_10014218_pt1 | contig 10504 bp, 5 predicted proteins | sample SoiMethybrSBSTD1_FD_79669 | JGI IMG/M metagenome (GOLD analysis project Ga0111538, IMG submission 79669) | Bulk soil microbial communities from a Populus tree surrounding site in Tennessee, USA - Soil MetaG P. TD hybrid SBSTD1 (version 2)... | ecosystem: Environmental > Terrestrial > Soil > Tree... | reverse complement strand
GCCCCTTACGTCGCCGGCAAGACCGGCACGACCGACAACGAGACCGACGCCTGGTTCGTGGGCTTCACGAACGACATCACCATTGCCGTGTGGGTCGGCTACGACAACGCCGACGGCAAGCGCCGCACGCTCGGCAACGGGCAGACCGGCGCCAAGGTGGCGGTGCCAATCTTCGAGCCGATCATCCAGGCCGCGTGGACCCATCACGCGCCGCGCACGGCGCTGCGGCCGCCCTCGCCCGAGGCACAGCGGCAGATTGCCGATCTGCCGATCGACCTCGCCACCGGCGAGCGCCTGTCGGGTCCGACGCGCGGTGCCTTCCTGGAACACTTCCGCGTCGACCGCTACGGCGACGTGGTGGACACGCAATACCAGCTCGTCCCGCGTGAGGAGGCCTATGCGTCGCGCGGCTACGGCGTCTACGGCGACGGCGAGACTTTTGGGGGCTGGTATGCCGAGCGCGACAACCAGCCGTTCGCGCGCTTTCCCTTCTGGCGCGATCCACCGGCGCGCGGGGAGCCGCCGTGGAGCGGCCTGTTCGGCCAGCCACGCTGGTGGAACGGCGATGAAGCGCGGCGGCCGCGCCGCGTCGATCCCGACTATTTTTGGGGCAACCGCCATTCGGTCCAATGAGAGATTGATGCGGGCCCTTCGCGCCATTGCGCCGCTCCTCGCCGTCCTGTCTTTCGCCGCTGCTGCCGCCGCCGCCGCCGCGCAGGAGTTTGCGATCGTCGAAGCGCCGTCGGTGACGGCGCTGACGCCGACGGAGCTCAAGCCAAAAACGATCGCGTTCACCGATCATCGCAACGACGAGCTGGCGGATGCCGGGACCGGGCTGATCCGCTTCGAGGACTGGGCGCGCGCGCGGCCGCTGCAGAAGCAGATGCTGAGCCTTTATCCCGGCTATATCGAGCCGACCTTCAACGTCAGCCGCAACGGCATCACCAAGCCGCACAAGGAAAAGCTTTACATGTACGTGGCCGAGGCGCGGTTTATCGTGGGCAAGCCGCCCGGCGCGCTCGACCTCTCGCGCTTCACCACGCTCGCCTTCCTGGAGCGGCTCGATCCGGCCATCAAGCACAAAACGATCGGCCAAGCCGACACGATGCCGCCAAAACTGCCCGAGCTTCCGCACCTGCGCCATCCGGCGCGCGAGTGGTGCGCGCCGCCGATGCAGGGCATCTGCACGCAGTCGCGCTATCGTTTCGAGGGTCGGCTGCCCGCCGCCATCATGCTCGCCAACAAGCTGCGCGAGAACAGCAAGCCGGTGTCCGACACGATCGAATTCCAGAGCGAGCTGCGGCTCTTCCCGGGCACCGACAGCGACGGCAATCTCGCCAAGCTGACCGGCCTGAATACGCCGGTGGCCGGCGCGCTGGAGCAGAACATTTTCTGGGTTAACCAGATCATGCAGTTCGGCCGCTTCCTGGCGGTGTTCCAGCCGCACGCGAGCGACCCTAACAAAACGGCGGTGACGGCCTTCATGGCGCTGGCCGTGAAGTCGGACGTGCTGGAGCGCAAGAAGGAATACGAGAGCGTTCCGGTATTGCGCAACCTGGTGCCGGCGCAGGTCCTGGTGGGGAACAGCTCGTTCAACACCGGCAACTCGATCAGCGGCGGCCTGCCGGTCTACGTGCGCAATCGCATCAAGGCGATCGCCACCGTGATAGAGCAATAGGCGGCGCTCAAGGTTCGAGGAACGGGCCGCGCCGCTTGCTCCACCTCTCCCCTGCGGGGAGAGAGCCTGCCCCGGACTTGATCCGGGGTCGGCACACGAAGTGTGCCGGGTGAGGGGCAAGGGCCTATCGAAAATCACTCGCCCCCCAACCCTCTCCCCGCCGGGGAGAGCGCGCCGAGTTCGCTGCAATCTAGCGCTTCTTCGCGCCCGCCTCCTTGGGCTGTTTCGGCGCCGAAGCCGTCTTGCGCTTGGCTGGCGCCCGCGCGGCCGCCTCGCGGCGCCGCTTCGGCGCCGGCTGCTCTTCGCCCTGGTCCGTCAAGGTGGGAAACTCGCCCGCATTCTCGACCGCCTCGATCGGCTCCACCGGCTCGCCCGGCCGTTCGTCCTGCACCGGTTTGGTCGCAAGCTTCTGGCTGTCTTCGATCGCCACCAGTTCGCGCGCCTTGTCCCAATGCACGTCGGATCGGCCTTCGGGACAGCCCTCCTCCACCCACAAACGGTAAGCACGCTGCCGCACGCGTTCTTCGAAATCGTCCATTTGCTGGCTCCTGTGCTTATGCTGGTCCCATTTACGCGTTCGGTAACAACGGATTCTGTGCGGCCGGGGTCCGGCGAAAAAGCTCGGATCAACCTGTCGCCGCCGGCTCCACGGCCGGCGCGACCGGCCGCCTGGGAGCCCCCTTACGTATAGGCGTGGCGCGCAAAATGGCAACCGGCACCGGGTCGAACAGCTGCGCGATCGGAACGTCGCCTTGTCGCCAGTTCCGCCCTGTCACAAGCGTGTCACGAATGGACGAGAAGCCGTCGAGCACCAATGCGGCGTCCCAATCCTGCGCCGCCGGCCAGCGGCGGCCGCCCTCGGTGAACCGGGCGAACAGGCGGCCGACGGCGATCACAACGGCGCCGCGACCGGACGTGCGGGCAAACGCCACCACGTGCTCGCGGTGCGGTCCCTTGACCTCGAGCGGACGGTAGCCGCCGTCGGCGAACAAGGCCGCATGTTCGTTGCGCAGCGCGATGAGCGCGCGCGTCAGCGCAAGCTTGAGGCGGCCGTCCGGCCACGCGGCGGCGAGCGCTGCCCAGTCCGGCGAAGACCCGAGCCGGCCGAGCGCCGCGGCGCGCGCGGCAAAATCCACCGGCCGCCGGTTGTCCGGATCGACCAGCGACAGATCCCAAAACTCCGTGCCCTGATAGAAATCCGGCACGCCCGGCATCGTGGCCTTCAGGGCGAGCTGCGACAGGCTGTTGAGGGCGCCGAGCAAGGCCGTGCGCTTCGCCAGCGCGGCGAACGAATCGATGAACGGTGCCGACTCGCCGGCATCGAGCATTCGCCGCACGAAGCACTTCACGCCCTCCTCGTAGGCTTCGTCGGGATTGATCCAGCTGGTCTCGACCTTGCCCTCGCGCGCCGCCTTGATGGCGTATTCCTCCATGCGCGCAACCAAGCTGGCGTCGACCCCCTCGAGCGGCCAGGCGCCCAGCAGCGTCTGATACAGCATGTACTCGAGGCTGGCCGACGGCGTGCGCACGTCCTTCACGTTGCCGGCGAGGCGCGCATTCATGGCGCACCACTCGGTCACGGCGGCGGTCCACGCCTCGGTAAATTCGGCGATCGCCAGCACGCGCATGCGCGCATCCTCGCCGCGCTTGGTGTCGTGGGTGGCGGTGGCGGTCATGCCGTACGGCGCGTCTTCCACCCTCCCCCGCATCAGCGCATGGAAATCCTGTGCGCTCAGGCCCGAGGCATCGGGCTCGCCGCCGACCTCGTTGAGGGCGAGCAGCCGGGTGTAGCGGTAGAACGCGGTGTCCTCGAGCGACTTGGCCATCATCGGTCCGGTGAACTGCTGGACCTTGAAGGCGAAGCGGCGCACGCGCGCGCTGCTGTAGCCGGTGCGGTCCGGACCGATGAGATCGAGCGTGAGCGCATCGCGCAGGAAATCAAAAATCTCGGCGTCGGGGCCGAACCAGCGGGCGCGGGCGGCGGCGAGCGCGCGGTCGATCGTGGCGCGGTCTTCCGGCGACGGCCCGGCCGCCGTGACATAGGTGCGGTAGACCGGAAACTCGAGGATGAACAGGCGCAGCGCCGCCGCAAGGCGCGTGATGGTGAAATCGCGCGTGGTGTAATGCCCGGCCGCGATGCGGGCGATGAGCCGCACCAGCACGGTGAATTCGCTCGACAAAAGGTTATCGAGCACGCGCTGTTTCGCGCGCTCGAGAATCTGGCCGAACGGCCGTGGGTTGTCGGTCGCCTCGCGGCGGAATCGGTCGAGCGGCTCCAGTCCGTTCGGATCGACGAGAACGCGCGAAATGACGTTGAGCCATTCGTAGCCGGTCGTGCCCGCCACGCCGGGCAGCTCCGGCATGCGCTCGCCATGGCCGAGAATTTTTTCGACGACGACATAGAAGTCGCGGCGGCTCGCACCCTGCGCGGCGCGCACCAGCCGCTGCAGGCGCCGGCAGTACTGTATCGGATCGCGCAGGCCGTCGATGTGATCGAGGCGCAGCCCCTGCAGCCGGTTGTCGGCGATCAGCCGCGACACCAGCACATGGACACGACGGAACGTCTCCACGTCCTCCATGCGCAGCCCGGCGAGGCTGTTGATGTCGAAGAAGCGCCGGTAATTGACCTCGCTGCCGGCAAGTCGCCAATGCGCCACGCGGTAGTGCTGGCGCTCCAAGAGCCGGTGCAGCGGCAGCGCGCTGTCCGGATGGCCCGGTGATGGCCGGTAGATCTTGATGCCGCGCTCGATCACGTCGGCGCCGCCGGCGACGCCGGCGAGCGCCGCCTTGAATTGCGGCGCCTGCGCGTAGGACGGCGTGCGCGGACCGCGGTAGCGCGCTGCCAGCTCCAACAGTTGCCGCCCCGCCGCGGTGTTGCCGGCCGCCGCCGCATTGACGATGGTGCGCAGCATCTCGCCGTAGCGGTCGGGCCGGATCGGCAGGCGGTGCTCGTAGTACCAGGCCGAAAAACTGCCCTCGTCCGCATCGTATTTGAGAACGATCTCGCCGTTCTCCAGCGCGTGCCCATAAGGAGCGCCGAGGATCGGCAGCAGCACGCCGCCGCCGCGGCGGTGCGGCAGCAGATCCCAGTCGATGTCGAACGCTGCAGCGTAAGGCGATTTCTCGCCCCACTCGAGCACATCGAGCCACCACGCATGGTCGGCAAAGCCGACGCCCATGTGGTTGGGCACGAAATCCAGGATCAGGTCGATGCCGGCATCGGCCAACGCTTGCGACAGGCGCAAAAAGCCTTCTTCGCCGCCGAATTCCGCGTTGATCTGGTTGTGATCGACGATGTCGTAGCCATGCGTGCTGCCGGCGCGCGCTTTGAGAAACGGTGAGGCATAGAGATGGCTGATGCCGAGCGCTTTCAGATAGGGGATGAGGCGCGCCGCATCGTCGAACGTGAACGCCGCCGACAATTGCAGACGATAGGTGGCGATCGGCGCAGCCATTACGCGTCTCCGATCGCCCAATGCACCGCCCAGGCCTCAAGTTCCTCCGCCGGCGCGCCGCCCCAGATCGGCCGCCCGGCGAACGCGCGCGGGCGCGCGGCCGGTGCGGGCGCCAGGTTGGCCATGAGGGCGAGCCGGCTGCCATCGCCCAGCCGCCACTCTGCCGTGATCACCCCGCCGTCATGCTGGGCCTGTCCGGCTCCGCCGCGCATGGCAGCAAGGCGCGGAAGAATTTCGCTGCGCCGAATTTTTAGCAGCCGGCGCACGAACTCGAGCCGACGCCGATGCGGCTCCCGTGCGGGCGCGCTCCAATCGAGAACCGCGGAGCGAAAAGTCTCTTCCGCCAGCGGATCGGGCCATTTGCCAAGCGCCGCGTAGGCTTCGGCGAACTCGGACTTGCGGCCCTTGCGCACCGCCTCGGCAAGGTCGCCGGAAAAATCGCAGAAGAACGGAAACGGCTGGGTCGCGCCCCATTCCTCGCCCATGAACATGAGCGGCGGCATCGGCGTCAGCAGCGTGACGGCGAGCGCCGCTTCCACGGCCGCCTCCGGCACCAGCGTGGTGAGGCGATCGCCCAGCGGCCGATTGCCGATCTGGTCGTGGTTCTGCACGAAGTCGACGAATGCTGTGGGTGGCAGTTCGCCGCTCGGCTCACCGCGCGGCGCGCCGTCGCGGTGCCGCGATGCCTCACCCTGAAAGGCGAAGCCCGACGCGAGCGTACGCGCCAGGTGCGCGTGCGGCGCGCCCGCATAGTCGCCGTAATAGCCGGCGCTCTCGCCGGTCAGCAGCACATGCCAGGCATGATGATAGTCGTCGTTCCACTGCGCCCGATAACGGCCGTCGGGCGGATTCTTTAGCGGATCGAGCAGGCGCGCCGTATTGGCATCGTTCTCCAGCACCAGGTGGATCATGCGACCGGTCTCGGCCGCGAGTTTTCCCACCGCGCGGCTGAGGTCGACGAGCACCGAGGGCTCGCCCGGCGCCACGATGGCGTGCACGGCGTCGAGCCGCAGCCCGTCGAAGCGATAGTGTCGCAGCCAGTGCACGGCATTCTCGATGGCGAAGGCGCGCACCTGCGGGACGCGATAGTCGATGGCGCTGCCCCACGGCGTGTGCGCCGCGGTGAAGAATTTTGGCGCGTAACGCCCGAGGTAATTTCCCTCCGGACCGAAGTGGTTGTAGACCACGTCGAGGAAGACCATGAGGCCGCGCGCATGCGCGGCGTCGATCAGGGTCTTCAGATCCTCGGGCCGGCCATAGCGGCTGTCGGGGGCGAACAGGAGCACGCCGTCGTAGCCCCAGTTGCGCGATCCGGGAAAATCCGCAATCGGCATGAGCTCGATCGCCGTGATGCCGCAGGCGACCAGGTGATCGAGCTTGTCGATGATTGCGAGAAACGTGCCTTCCGGCGTGAACGTCCCGACGTGCAGCTCGAGGAACACCGCCTCGTGCCAGGGCCGGCCGCGCCAGCCGGTGGCTTTCCATTCGAATGCGTGGTTGACGATTTCGCTCGGGCCGTGAACATCGTGCGGCTGGAAGGCGGAGGCCGGATCAGGCACATCGAGCTCGCCGTCGATGCGGAACCGGTAGAGCGTTCCGGCCGTCGCGCCCGGAACGGTGAGCTCGTACCAGCCATCGGCGCGCCGCGACATGTTTTGCGCATGATCGATCACCAGCTCGACCTGCCGCGCCGCCGGCGCCCACAGCCGGAATGTCACTCCGTCGCGATCGAGCCGTGGGCCGAACAGCGCCGCCTCATTCATTACACTCCCTCGAACACCAGCACGGAGCAAGGCGGCGCCTTGGCGATCTGGCCCAATCCGATGCCCTTGCCGGTCGGGCCGCCGTCGACAACGCTGGTGTCGATGAGCGGGTTCCAGCCGCGACAGCGCGGCCATTCCGGCGCCTTGAACTCGATCGGCGCGGCGGCGCCGTTGAGCACGATGAACAGCGGCGCAGCACCGCCCTTGCCCTCGAGCACATAAGCGAGAAAACGCCCTTCGGGGAATTTCCAGTCCTGCTCGGTCATCTCGGTGCCTTGCGGCGTGAGCCACAGCCCGCCGTAGGTTCCGTCGGGCCGCTTGCCTTCGACCCAACGGCGCGGCCGCAGCTGGGGAAAGCGGCGGCGCACCTGTGCCAGGCGGGCGACAAAATCCGTCATGTCCTCGCCGGTCTGCCCGGTCTTCGACCAGTCGACCCAGCCGACCTCGTTATCCTGGCAATAGGCGTTGTTGTTGCCGTTCTGGCTGTTGCCCACCTCGTCACCGGCGAGCAGGAGCGGAACGCCGTGCGCCAGCATCAGCGTGCACAGCTGGTTTCGCTGCAGCTGCTGGCGCCGCTTGAGGATATCGGGATCGTTGGTCGGCCCTTCGACGCCGCAATTGGTGCTGACATTGTCATCGGAGCCGTCGCGGTTGTCCTCGCCGTTCGCCTCGTTATGCTTCTCGGTGTAGCTGACGAGATCGGCCAGGGTGAAACCGTCGTGCACCGTGACGTGGTTGATGCTGGCATACGGCGCACGTCCGCTCCTGTCGAACAGGTCGGCCGAGCCGGTCATGCGCCGCGCCAGATCGCCGAGCAAGTCGCCTTCGCCGCGCCAATAGCGCCGCAGCGTGCGGCGATACTGATCGTTCCACTCCGACCAGCCGGATGGAAAGGCGCCCACCTGATAGCCGCCGAGCCCAACGTCCCACGGCTCGGCGACGAGCTTAACCGTGGCCAGCACCGGATCCTGGCGAATGGCCGCGAAAAACCCCGCGCGGCTATCGAACCCGTTCGGGCCGCGACCGAGCGTGCTGGCGAGATCGAAACGAAAGCCGTCGACGTGATACGACTCGACCCAGTGGCGCAGCGAGTCCATGATCATCTGCAGCACGCGCGGATGCGACAGGTTGAGCGCGTTGCCGCAGCCGGTGAAATCGTCGTAGTAGCGCGGCTTGTCGGGCAGCAGCCAGTAGTACGACGCGTTGTCGATACCGCGAAAGCACAGCGTCGGGCCGAGGTGATTGCCTTCCGCCGTGTGGTTGTACACGACGTCGAGAAAGACCTCGATGCCGGCATCGTGCAGCCGCGCGACCGTCGAGCGAAAGCTGTCGATCGGATTGTCGGGCGCATAGCGCGGCTCCGGGGCAAAGAAAGAGATCGTGTTGTAGCCCCAGTAATTCTTCAGGCCGCGCTCGACTAGGTGGCGGTCATCGACGAAGGCATGGATCGGCAAGAGCTCGATGCTGGTCACGCCCAGCCGCTTGAGGTGATCGATAACACTGGGCGCCGCCAGCCCGCGAAAGAAGCCGCGCCCCGCCGGCGGCACGTCATCGCGCAGCTGCGTCAGGCCCTTGGTGTGGGCCTCGTAGATGATCGTGCTCTCCCATGGCACGTGCGGCCGCGGCGCGCGCGTGCCCGTGAAGGCATCGTCGATGACCATCGACTTCGGCATGCCGCGCGCATTGTCGCGGCGATCGAACGACAGGTCGGCGCGCGCGCTGCCGGCGCGATAGCCGAAATGCGCGTCGCTCCACACGATGCGTCCGAACAGCCGCTTGGTATAGGGATCGAGCAGCAGCTTGTTGGAATTGAAGCGATGCCCGTACTCGGGCTCATAGGGGCCGTACACGCGATAGCCGTAGAGCTGGCCGGGAGATACGTCGGGCAGGTGCCCGTGCCAGATGTCGTCGGTCCGCTCCGGCAACGCGATGCGCTCGAGTTCGCGCCGGCCATGGGGATCGAACAGGCACAGCTCGACCTTTCTGGCATTGGCCGAGAACAGCGCGAAGTTGGTGCCCCGCCCGTCCCAGGTCGCCCCGAGGGGATACGGCCGTCCTTCCGTGACTCGCATCCAGCTAAAGCTCCGGAACGAGAAATAGCGCGGCCAGCGGCGGAAGAGTGAGACGAATCTCGGCATTGTCGCCGTGTTGGATGGCCGGAACCACGCCCGCATTGCCGACATTGCTACCGCCGTAAATTCCTGCATCGGTGTTCAACGCTTCGCGCCAATTGCAGCTGAACGGGACCCGTACGCGGTAGTCGTGGCGCACCTCGGGCGTGAAATTCACGACGACGAGGCAGCGCGCTTTGCTGTCGCGCCCCTTGCGCATCCAGGCGAACACGCTGTTCTGCCAGTCATCCATGATGATCCACTCGAATCCAGCCGCATCGCAGTCGAGCTCGTGCAGCGCCGGCAGTCCGCAATAGAGCCGGTTGAGGTCGCGCAGCAGCGCCTGAATGCCGGCATGCGCCGGATGCTCCAGCAGGTGCCAGTCGAGACTGTGGTCATGGCTCCACTCGGCGCCCTGTCCGAACTCACAACCCATGAACAGGAGTTTCTTGCCCGGATGGCCGAACATGAAGGCGTAGTAGGCGCGCAGATTGGCGAACTCCTGCCATGGGTCGCCCGGCATGCGGCCGAGAATGGAGCCTTTGCCGTGTACCACCTCGTCGTGCGACAGCGGCAGGATGAAGTTTTCCGAGAACGCGTAATGCAGGCCGAACAGGATGTCGCCGTGGTGGTGCTTGCGATACACCGGGTCCTTGGAAATGTAGTTCAGCGTGTCGTGCATCCACCCCATGTTCCACTTGTAGCCGAAGCCGAGGCCGCCCCAGTCCACCGGGCGCGACACCATGGGCCACGCGGTGGACTCTTCCGCGGCCGTCGTCGCCTTGGGGTAATGGGTGAAGACTTCCATGTTGAAGCGGCGCAGGAACGAGATCGCCTCGAGATTCTCGCGGCCGCCTTCGCGGTTGGGAATCCAGCCGCCCGCCGGCCGGCTGTAATCGAGATAGAGCATGGAGGCGACGGCATCGACGCGCAACCCATCGACGCTGTAGCGGTCGAGCCAGAACAGCGCGTTGGACAGCAGGAAGTTCGCGACCTCGGCGCGTCCATAATTGTAGATCAGCGTGTTCCAGTCGAGATGGCGGCCCTGCATGGGATTGGCATGCTCGTAGAGCGACGTGCCGTCGAACAAACCCAGCCCGTGCGGATCGTCGGGGAAGTGGCCCGGCACCCAGTCGAGCAGCACGCCGAGGCCGGCTTGATGACACGCATCCACCAGCGCGGCGAAATCGGCCGGCGAGCCGAAGCGGCTGGTGGGGGCGAACAGCCCGGTCGGCTGATAGCCCCACGAGCCGTCGAACGGATGCTCCATCACGGGCAGGAATTCGACATGGGTGAAGCCCATGTCCTTGACATAGGCGGGAAGCTGCTCGGCCAACTCGCGATAGGTCAGCCAGCGGTTTCCCTCCTCCGGCCGTCGGCGCCACGAGCCGAGATGCACCTCGTAGATCGACACGGGCTGCTGGAGGAGCCGCGTCGCCGCGCGCTGCTCGAGCCAGTCCTCGTCCCGCCACTCGTAGCTCGGGGCATGGACGATCG
>Ga0111538_10014217_pt1 | contig 10505 bp, 10 predicted proteins | sample SoiMethybrSBSTD1_FD_79669 | JGI IMG/M metagenome (GOLD analysis project Ga0111538, IMG submission 79669) | Bulk soil microbial communities from a Populus tree surrounding site in Tennessee, USA - Soil MetaG P. TD hybrid SBSTD1 (version 2)... | ecosystem: Environmental > Terrestrial > Soil >... | reverse complement strand
TGTCCTGGTCGCGGATTGCGATGAACGCGCGGCCGATCCGGCTGCGCACCAGGTTCAGCGTGCCGATGATCGCCACGACCGCGAAGAACAGCAGGAACCAGTAGAGCTGGTGCTGGGTCCGGAGCTCGGTGCCGAAGAGCGACGGGCGCGGCACCTCGATCGACGCCTGCACCCCGCCCGAGATCCACGGCACGTGGTTGATCGTCCACTCGATGATGAGTTGCCCGGCGAGCGTCGCGATCGCGAGGTACAGCCCCTTGATCCGCAGGCTCGGGATGCCGACGATGGCGCCGACCGCCGCCGCCATCAACCCGCCCGCGGGGAGCGTCAGCCAGAATGGCAAGCCCAGGCGCACCGCGAGGTTCGCCGCGGTGTAGGCGCCGACCGACATGAATGCCGCGTGGCCGATCGAGATCTGCCCCGCATAGCCGACGATGATGTTGAGGCCGAGCGCGCCGACGACCGCTACCAATATCAGGTTCAGGATCGAGACGTAGTACTCGTGCAGCATGAACGGCGCGACGCACATCAGCAGCGCAATCGCGCCAACCGCCCAGCGCGCGATCGGCAGCGGATAGAGCGCCATGTCGGCCGCGTAGGTCGCCTTGTAGTAGCCGCTCTCGCGATGGAACACGCGGGTCTCCTAGACGCGCTCGATGCGGCGCTTGCCGAAGATGCCGTAGGGCCGGATCATCAGCATCAGGATCATCAGCAGGTACGGCGCGAAATCCTTCGTGCCGCCGCCGACCAGCGGATCGAGGTATCCCGCGGCGAGGTTTTCGACGACGCCGACGATCAGCCCGCCGACGATCGCGCCGATGATCGAGTCCAGGCCCCCGAGGATCACGACCGGGAACACTTTCAGCCCGATCAGCGCGAGGTGCACGTCGACGCCGAGCAGCGCGCCCCACGCCAGGCCGCCGAGCGCCGACACGATCCCGGCCATTCCCCAGGCGATCGCGAAGTAGCGCTCGACGTGGATGCCCATCGCCATCGCCACCTGCTGGTTGTCGGCAACCGCGCGCATCGCGATGCCCATGCGGCTTTTCATGAAGAACCAGGTGAACGCGCCGAGGAACGCGAGGCTGATCAGCGCGCCGGCCAGCTGCACCGGCGGAAGCGTAACCGCACCGAACGCGATCGGCTCGTCCGAGATCGGCAGCGCGAGCGAGCGCGTCTCGGCGCCGAAGAAGAGCGGGGCGGCCCCGCGCAGCACCGCGGCAAGGCCGATCGTCGCCATGATCACGGCGATGATCGGCCGCCCGATCAGCGGCCGCAGCACGATCCGCTCCAGGCCGAACCCGAACGCGACCATGCCGGCGACGCCGACGAGCGCGCCGACCCAGAACGGCGCGCCGGCGAGCACGATCGTGCCGGCGATCAGGAACCCCGCGAGCATGACGAACTCGCCCTGCGCGAAGTTGATCGCATCGGTCGCCTTGTAGACGAGCACGAACCCCAGGGCGATCAGCGAATACATCAGGCCGATCAGCAGCCCGTTCACCAGCAGCACGACCGTGAAGCCCCATTCAAACATGGACGTCCTCGATCGCGACGCGCGCGCGTACCGTCGCGCGCTGGCCGTCCTCGTAGCTGACCTCGGTGGCGATCTCGGTTTCGGAAGCGCCGTTATAGAGCGCGTCGATCACCGGTGCGTACTTTTCGGCGATCACGCGCCGGCGCAGCTTGCGGGTGCGGGTGACCTCGGCGTCGTCGGCGTCGAAGTCTTTTGCGAGCAGCAGGAACCGGCGCACGCGCGTGGCCTGCGGCAGGCCCTGGTTGCACTTCTCGATCTCGGCGCGGATCAGGCCGCGGATCTCGGCTTTTTGCGTCAGGTCCTGGTAGCCGCTATAGGCGAGGCCATGGCGCTCGGCCCAGTTGCCGACGGGCGCGAGCGCGATCGCGATCATCGCGGTCACGCGGTCGCGGTCGTTGCCGAAGCTGATCGCCTCGCCGATATACGGGCTGAACTTGAGCTTGTTCTCGACGAACTGCGGCGCGAACGGCGTGCCGTCGGCGAGCTTGCCGACGTCCTTCGCGCGGTCGATGATCGCGAGGTGCCCCTGCGGGTCGATGAAGCCCGCGTCGCCGGTATGGAACCAGCCTTCGGGGTCGATTGCCTCGTGCGTCGCTTCATCCTGCTTGAAGTACCCGCGGAACACGTTCGCGCCGCGCACCAGCACTTCGCCGCCTTCAGCAATCCGCACCTCGATGCCGGGCCCGGGCGGGCCGACGGTGTTCGGGTTGGCTTGCGCATCGGGTTGCACCGAGACGAACGCTGCGAGCTCCGTCGAGCCGTAGACCTGCTTCAGGTTGATGCCGAACGCGCGAAAGAACCGGAACGTGTCGGCTCCGAGCGAAGCCCCGCCGGTGAGGCACCAGCGCGCACGGCGCAGCCCGAGCTGGTCGCGCACCGGCCCGTAGACGAGGAATTCGCCGAGCGCAAGCAGGGCGCGCAGTCCCGCGGGAACGGGCTTGCCGTCGGTGCGCAGCAGCTCCGCTTGAATCGCCTTGTCGCGAAAGTATTCGAACACCTGGCGCTTGAGCCACGAGGCATCGGTCGCCTTGACCTGGATCTGCGTCAGCAGGTTTTCCCAGATCCGCGGCGCAGCGAGGAACGCGCTCGGGCCGAGCTCGCGCAAATCGCGCTGCACGGTCTCGGGGCTTTCGGGACAGTTGCACGCGAAGCCGACGGCCGTCTGGAGCACCAGCGTGTAGACCGCATCGCCGATCCACGCCATCGGCAGGTATGCGAGCCAGTCGTCCTCGGGACGCAGGTCGGTGCGCGCGAGGAACGAGCTCGCGCTCGCGAAGAGGTTCGCGTGCGACAACATCGCGCCCTTCGGCCGGCCGGTGGTTCCCGAGGTGTAGCTGAGCATCGCGACGTCGCCCGGCGCGCCCCTGGCGATCTCCGCCTCGACGTAGCCCTTGTTCAGCTGCCCGAACTCCCGGCCGAGCGCGACCAGCGCTTCGAACGAGCGCAGCTTGTCGTCCTTGTAATGGAACATCCCGCGCGTATCGTCGTAGATGACGAGCCGCAGCTTGGGCAGCCGCGAGCGGATCGCGAAGATCTTGTCGACCTGCTCCTGGTCTTCGGCAACCACGATTCCCGCCTCGCCGTGCTCGAGCACGTAGGCAAGCTCCTCGGCGGGCGCGTCCTGGTACAGCGTGACCGGGATGCCGCCGAGGCACTGCGTTGCCAGTTGCGCGGCGTACAGGCGCGGACGGTTGTCGCCGATCACGGCAAGGACGTCGCCGCGCTTGAAGCCGAGCGACGCAAGACCGAGCGCGAAATCTGCGACGAGCCGGTAGTACTCGGACCACGTCAGCGTGCGCCAGATGCCCATGCTCTTCTCGCGCATCGCCGGAGCGTCCGGCCGCGTCTGCGCCTGCTGCGCGAGGAGCCGCGGGATCGTTGCGTCGGCCGGGATCTTCGCGTTGCTCATGCCGCTTTGGGCTCTTTCGTGCCGAGGTAGGCGCGAATCACGTCGGGGTTGGCCTGGACCGACGCCGGGTCGCCGGCGGCGATCGCGCGGCCGCGGTCGAGCACGACGACGCGCTTCGAGATGTCCATGACGACCCCCATGTCGTGCTCGATCAAAATGATCGTGGTGCCGCGCTCCTCGTTCACGTCGAGCACGTAGCGCGCCATGTCTTCCTTCTCTTCCTGGTTCATGCCGCCCATCGGCTCGTCGAGCAGCAGCACCTTCGGGTCGAGCGCGAGCGCGCGGCCCAGTTCGACGCGCTTCTGCAGGCCGTACGACAGTGCGCCGGTCGGCAGCTTGCGCAGGTCCTCGAGCTTGAGGAACTCGATCAGGTCTTCGACCTTCTCGCGGTGCGCGAACTCCTCCTTCTGCGCGAGGCCCCAATAGACGAACGACGACAGCACGCCCGATTTCATGCGCACGTGCCGGCCGAGCATCAGGTTGTCGAGCACCGTCATGCCGCGAAAGAGCGCGATGTTCTGGAAGGTGCGGGCGATGCCGCGCTCGGCGATGCGGTACGGAGGAAAGCTCGTCACGTCCTCGCCTTCGAACGTGATCCGGCCGCGGTCGGGACGGTAGAAGCCGCTCACCATGTTGAGGAGCGAGGTCTTGCCGGCCCCGTTCGGCCCGATGATCGACAGGATCTCGCCCTGCCGCACCTCGAAGCTGACGCCGTCGACCGCCGTCACCCCGCCGAAATGCTTGGCGACATCGTCCACACGCAGCTGTGCATCGCCAGCGGCCACCCGTCCCTCCCCAGGGAAGGCACCCATGATGCCGATACAATTTGCCCCATGCAACACTTCGACGATCTGGAGACGCGCGCCCCCGAGGCGCGCGAGGGTGCGCTGATGGCGGCGCTGCCGGCACAGGTAGCGCATGCGAAGAGCAATGCGCCGGGCTTTGCGCGGATCCTGGCCGACGTGGATCCGGCCGTGGTTTCCTCCCGCAAGGCGCTTGCCGGCCTGCCGGTCACGCGCAAATCCGACCTCGGCGACCTGCAGAAGGCGACTCCGCCGTTCGGCGGGCTGAACGCCACGCCGATCGAGAAGCTGCAGCGGCTCTTCGTATCGCCCGGACCGATCTACGAGCCCGAAGGACACGGCCCGGACTGGTGGCGCAGCGCGCGGGCGCTCTTCGCGGGCGGTTTCCGCGCGGGCGACCTGATCGTCAACACGTTCTCCTATCACTTCACGCCGGCCGGCTCGATGCTCGAATCCGGCGCGCGCGCGGTCGGCTGCACCGTGGTGCCGACAGGCGTCGGCCAGACCGAGATGCAGGTGGCGACGATCGCACACCTGCGCGCGATCGGTTTCGTCGGCACCCCGTCGTTCCTGAAGCTCGTCTGCGAGAAGGCCGACGAAATGAAGGCCGACATTTCCTCGCTGAAGAAGGCATCGGTCGGCGCGGAATACCTGCCGCCTGCGTTGCGCGACGCGATGCGCGCACGCGGCATCTGCGTGACGCAGAGCTACGGCACGGCCGACATCGGCTTGATCGCCTACGAGAGCGCACTCGAGGACGGCACTGTCACGCCGGGCATGATTCTGGAAGAGAGGCTGATCCTCGAGCTGGTGCGCCCCGGCACCGGCGACCCGGTCGGGCCGGGCGAGGTCGGCGAAGTCGTGGTGACGACGTTCAACAAGGACTACCCGCTGATCCGTTTCGGCACCGGCGATCTGTCCGCAGTGCTGCCCGGCACGAGCCCGTGCGGCCGCACCAATGTGCGGATCAAGGGCTGGATGGGCCGCGCCGACCAGACCACCAAGGTGCGCGCGCTCTTCGTCACGCCCAAGCAGGTCAACGACATCGTGCGCCGGCATCCCGCGGTGCTGAAGGCGCGCCTCGTCGTAGAGGGCGAGACCGGCAACGACCGCATGACGCTGAAGTGCGAGGTCAAGGACCGGCCGGGCGGCCTTGCCGAATCGCTCGTCGCAGCGATTCGCGACGTTACGAAACTGCGCGGCGAGGTCGAGCTCGTCGCGCCGGGCAGCCTGCCGAACGACGGCAAGGTGATCGAGGACCTGCGCAAATACACGTAGGCATGCCGATCTCGCTTTTTCCGGTTACCGAGCACTTTGCCGCCGAGGTCGGCGAAATTGACCTGGCCAAGCCGCTCGACGCAGGCACGTTGCAGGCGGTGCGCGACGCATTCGCGACCTACGCGGTGCTCGTGTTTCCGGCGCAGCAGGTGACGATCGAGCAGCATCTCGCGTTCGCATCGCACTTCGGCCCGCTCGAGACGACGGTTCGGCTCGGCATGCAGCACGGCGGAAAGGGCAAGCTGCGCGTGCGCGAGGAAATCGCCGACATCGCCAACCTCGATCCGGACGGCAAGGTGTGGCACGAGAATTCGCGTGCGCGGCGATTCCAGATGGGTAACCGGCTGTGGCACACCGACAGCTCGTTCAAGGCGCCGAGCGGCTACGCATCGCTGTTGTACGCGCGCTCGGTCGCGCCGATCGGCGGCCACACCGAATTCGCCGACCTGCGCGCCGCGCACGATGCCTTGCCTGTCGAAAAGCGCCACCGCCTGCGCGGCCTGATTGCCGAGCACTCGCTGATCTATTCGCGCGGCAAGCTCGGGTTCACCGAGTTCACGCCCGAGGAAAAAGCGGCGTTCGCGCCGGTGTTGCGACCGCTCATCCGGCGCATTCCCGAGTCGGGGCGCGAAACGCTCTACATCGCGTCGCACATCGGCACGATCCGCGGGATGGATGATCGCGAAACGCGCAAGCTGCTCGAGGAACTGACCGCGCACGCGACGCAACGCCAGTTCGTCTACACGCACCGCTGGCGCGTCGGCGACCTCGTGATGTGGGATAACCGCTGCACGATGCATCGGGGCACCGAGTTCGAGGACACGCGCTGGGTGCGCGAGATGCTGCGGGCGACTACTTCGGACCGGATCGATGCGTTCGGCGCGCAAGAGCAACCGAGCACCGTGGGAGCAGACTATTGAAAGACTTCGCTGACAGGGTTGCAGTGGTGACGGGCGCGGCGAGCGGCATCGGGCTCGCGCTCGCGACGCTGTTCGCCAGGGAAAGAATGAAGGTCGTGCTCGCCGATGTCGAGGCGGCGCCGCTCGAGGCGGCGGAAGCTGTGGTCAAGGCGAGCGGCGGCGCGGCGATCAGCGTCGTCGCGGACGTGCGGCACGAGTCGCAAGTGAAGCGCCTCGCCGACACCGCGTTCGAGACCTGGGGCAACGTTCATGTCCTTTGCAACAACGCAGGCGTCGGCGGCGGCTGGTCCGACGGCGTGTGGAACGTGCCGCGCGAGGATTGGGACTGGGTGCTCGGCGTCAATTTCCATGGCGTGCTGCACGGCATCCGCCACTTCGTGCCGCGCATGCTGGCGAAAGGCGAGCCCGGGCACATCGTCAATACCGCCTCGGTCGCCGGCCTCGTCACCGGCGGCACCGGCGCGCCGTACACGATCTCGAAGCACGGCGTCGTCGCGCTGAGCGAGATGCTCTATCGCGATCTCAAGACGCGCAACGCGAAGCTCTCGGCGTCGGTGCTCTGCCCCGGCTGGGTCGACACGAAGATCATCGAATCGGAACGCAACCGGCCGGCCGAACTGAAGCGCGCCGCCGAAGTCGCGCCGACACGCGAAATGCTCGCGCGATTGCAGATCGTGCGCGGCTTCCTGAAGGAGGGTCTTCAGCCAGCCACGGTTGCCGGACTCGTCGCCGAGGCGATCCGCAACGACACGTTCTACGTCGTCCCGGCGCAGCCCAATATCGAGGCCGCGGTGGCGCTGCGGCTCGAGGACATCCGCCTGCGCCGCAATCCGACGCTGCTACCGCCGCTCGGGTAGGCGCCGGGTCCCTTCAATCGGGCAAGGATCCGAGCCCGTACATCACCAGCAGCGCCGGGCTCGGCGAGAAGTCGGCGCCGAACGTGCCGCGGAAGATCTCGATGATCGCGTCGCTGCGGTAGATCTGCGCCAGCGCGCGGTTGACCGCGAGCCGGAAGGATGCGTCGCCGCGCGGCAGCACGATCGCGTATGGCTCGAAGCCGAAGTCCTCGGCCAGCATCTCGTACTTCGTTGCATCCTTCACCTTCGGCGCGATGCCGATCAGCAGGATCTTGTCGCTCGCGAACGCGTCGACCGAACCCGCTTCGAGTGCCTTGACGCCCGCGTCGCGGTTGGCAACCGTGACGACGTTGACGCTGATCGAGGCCCGCTTCATCGCGGCCTCGATCGCCTTCTGGTTGGTCGTTCCGCCGACCACCGCGATCTTCTTTCCGGCGAGGCCGGCAAAGTTCGTCGCGCCGGAAGCCTTGCTGACGAGCACGCCGGTCGTGTCGAGGAAGACGGCGCTGGAGAAATCGACCTGCTCCATGCGCGAGAACGTCGCGGTCGTCGAGCCGCACTCCATGTCGGCTTGCTTGTTCTTGACGAGGTCCATCCGGTTCTGCGAGGTCGCCGCGACCCACTTCACTGCGAGCGGCTGGATCTTCAGCTGCTGCTCCAGGTTCGCGACGACCCGCTTGCAGATCTCGACGGTGTAGCCCACGGCCTGCTTGTCCTTCTCGGAGGAAAACGGCACCGCATCGGTGCGGTAGGCGATCGTGACGGTCTTCGAATCGCGGATTTTCTTGAGCGTGTCATAGCCCTGCGCGTGCAGCAGCGCGGGTGCGGCGAGAAGCGCCACAAATGCGGCAGCGGTGCGAATCACGATGTCATTCTCCCTGGGGTGTGCTGGCGAATCTTACACGCCCCGGTCCGGGTACTCCGCTATGGCGCGACTTGCCCAGTGCGCTCGCGCGCACGGCTCGTGTGCTCTAAGCGGGCTTCTTGGCCGGCTTGCGAGCCGGTGCCATGGCGGCCGGTCCCGGGACGTCGTGCAGGTGCTTGAAGAGCTCGCTCAGGTACTTTTGCTTCTTCGACGGGCTCAGCTTCTGGAACTCGCGTGGCGACAGGAAATTGAACGGCGCAGGCATGACCGTGCTCTCAACGAATTGCGCGCGGCGCCGCGAGCGAAATCGATGACTGCTCCGCCAACGGCGCCGCGCGCAACTTCCCCCCGCTGCTGCCCTCCATCGGCCTACGCCCCTGTGTTCTGGCTCTGACCGGCGGGCGTGCCGCCCGCCCCCCTGATCGCTTCGTTGATCGCAGCAAGCAGCAGCGTGTCGTCGACCGGCTTGCGCAGGTACGCGTTGGCGCCGCGCCCCATCACTCGCGAGCGGCCCTCGGGCGTGTCGTGCCCGGTGATCACGACGAGAGGCACGTTGACACGCTCGCGCTCGAGAAGGACCTGCACGTCGAATCCGCTCAGGTCGGGCATGTGCAGGTCCATGACCAGGCAATCCGGCCTGTGCTCCGGCAGCGAGAGCAGGAACTCGGCTCCGGAGCAATACGTCTCGACGTTGAACCCGGCCGAGCGCAAAAGGCGCCCGAGCGCCCGGCGAACGGACTCCTCGTCATCCACGACAGCGACCATCGGAAGGCTGGACATTGCGCGGAAGCTACCGGCTCCCGCGGGGGGCGAAAATTGGACCTTGGTCCAACGTTCCGTCAGTCGCGGGAGGGGGTCCCCCGGATGCCGGCCCGCTCGGCGATGCGCACGAGCTCGGCGAGCGACTCGGCCTGCATTTTCTCCATCACGCGGGCGCGGTGGACCTTGATCGTCTTCTCGACGATCCCGAGGTCGCCGGCAACCTGCTTGTTGCGCCGGCCCGCGACGATGTGCTGCAGCACTTCCCGCTCCCTCGGCGTGAGCGTGGCGAGACGCCGCCCGATTTCGGCCAGTTCGGCCTGCGCCGCACGCAGCCTGCGTCCGCGCTCGAAGGAGCTGCGGATCGCCGCGAGCAGGTCCTTCTCGTCGACCGGCTTCGTCAGGAAATCGACGGCGCCGCGCTTCATCGCCTGCACGCTCATCGGTACGTCGCCGTGCCCGGTCAGGAACACGATCGGGAGCGCGCCGCCGCGCGCAGCCAGCTCCTGCTGGAGCTCCAGGCCATTCAGCCCGGGCATCGCCACGTCCAGCACTAGGCATCCGGGGACGGCGCAATCGTAGTTCTCGAGAAACGCCTGCGGAGAATCGAACGAGGCGACCTCCAAGCCGGACGCGGCGAGGAGCCGCTGCAACGCCTTGAGCACCGATCGGTCGTCGTCGACGATGAAAACCGTCTCTTTCGCTTCGCTCATGCAGCGGCGGCGCTCTTCGCCGGGGTTACCGGCAGCGTGAAATGAAACGTCGTGCCGGCACCGGCGTTCGGGGCAGCCCAGATCTTTCCGGAGTGCGTGTCCACGATCGTGCGGCAGATCGCGAGTCCGAGCCCCATGCCGTGGGGCTTGGTCGTGACGAACGGCGTGAACACCCGCTCGATATCCCCCGGCGCGATGCCCCTGCCGCGGTCGGCGACCGCGACCTCGATGCAGCCGTTCGCGAACGTCGTTCGCACCGCAAGGTGGCGCTCCCGGGCATGCAGGCCATCGAGCGCGTCGCAGCCGTTGATCAGGAGGTTGAGCAGAACCTGCTGCAACTGGACCCGGTCTCCGGTGACCGGAGGAAGCGCCGGTTCCAGCTGGGTGCTCACGGTGACATTCCGATTCACCAGGTCGCTGCGCATGAGGCGCAGCACGTCCTGGACGATCTCGTTGACGTCGAGCGGAACATGCTCCATCAGGTCTTTCCTGAGCAGCAGCCTGAGCCGCCGGATCACGTCGCCGGCGCGCTTGTCGTCGTCGACGATGTCCTGCAGGATCGCGCTGACCTCGGCGAGGTCGCCCGGGCTCTGCGCGAGAAAGCGCTGCGCGGCCTGCGCGTTGCTGAGGATCGCGGCGAGCGGCTGGTTCAACTCGTGCGCGAGCGACCCCGACAGCTCGCCAAGCATCGCAACGCGCGACAAGTGCGCCAGCTCGGTGCGCTGCTGCGCCAACGCTTCCTCGGCGTGCCTGCGCGCGGTGATGTCCTCGTTCACCCCGCTCATCCGCAGCGCCCGGCCGCTCGCGTTGCGCGACACGACTTCGCCGCGGCTGTGGATCCAGATCCAGTCTCCGGACAGCGCG
>Ga0111538_10014215_pt1 | contig 10506 bp, 11 predicted proteins | sample SoiMethybrSBSTD1_FD_79669 | JGI IMG/M metagenome (GOLD analysis project Ga0111538, IMG submission 79669) | Bulk soil microbial communities from a Populus tree surrounding site in Tennessee, USA - Soil MetaG P. TD hybrid SBSTD1 (version 2)... | ecosystem: Environmental > Terrestrial > Soil >... | reverse complement strand
GTTGCCATTCAGATCATGGGCCTCATGCCGCCCTCGCGCCTTCCCGGCCCCTCCGGGCTATGGCTCTGCGTTTCCCTGATGGTCGCGATCATTCAAGCCTCGCTGATGGCGGTTGCCGCCCAGGAGCGTCACCGCGCTGCCGATCAGGCGGCGGAAGCGGGCGAAGCGCGCTACCGCTTCCTCGCCGAGAACGCGCACGACCTGATTACCCGCCACACCGCCGACGGACGGGTTCATTACGCGAGCCCGGCATCAACCCACCTGCTCGGCTATCGGCCGGAGGAACTGATCGACCGGGTGTTCGCAGAGATGGCTCATCCCGACGATGCCGCCGTCGTTGCGAACGCGTTTGCGTCGGCGAGTGCGGGACGCGCTGCAAGCGCGGAGCTCAGACTGGCTATCAAGCACGGCGGGTATGCCTGGGCAGAACTGCGCTGCCGTCCGGCGGGTCACTCGGGCGATGAGATGGGCGACATCGTCGTCGTCACGCGCGATATCGCCGAGCGCAAGGCCCATGAGCGCGCCCTCATTCAGGCGCGCGATCTCGCCGAGGACGCAAGCCGCGCCAAATCGCGCTTCCTTGCCAATATGAGTCACGAGCTGAGGACGCCGCTCAACGCCATCCTCGGCTTCTCCGAAGTCATGGCGCATCAGATGTTCGGTCAGCTGGGCACACGCTATGTCGATTACGCGCAGTTGATCCACGAGAGCGGCGAGCACCTGTTGGGTCTGATCAACTCCATTCTCGACATGTCGAAGATCGAAGCCGGCCGGCTCGAGCTCCAGCGCGAGCGCTTCGACCTGGGCGAGGCTGCCGTGCAATCCATTCGCTTTGTCCGCTTCATCGCCGAACGCAACGGGGTCAAGCTGGAGGAAGCGGTCGATCCGTCCGTGCGCCATGTCGTCGCCGACAAGCGCGCGGTGACGCAGATACTGATCAATCTCCTGTCCAACGGCGTGAAGTTCACACCGCGCGGCGGCACTGTTCGGGTCGCGGCGACCCTCATCGGGCGGGACGTCGAGATTTCGGTCGCCGACACCGGTGTTGGAATCGACGAAACCGACCTGAAGCGCCTCGGTCAGCCGTTCGAACAGGTCGACAGCGAGTATACGCGTGCGAAGGAAGGCACCGGGCTCGGGCTCGCGCTCGTGCGTGCGCTCGCACACCTCCACGGCGGCACCATGACGATCGAGTCCCTGTTGGGCGAAGGAACCACGGTCAGGGTCCGCTTGCCGCAAGCCGAAAGTCAGAAGTCGGAAGTCGGGAAACAGATGGCAGCAGTGTAATAAGTTGGTCTGAACCTTGATTTTCCGTACTCTGTCTTCCGAATGACGGCCCGCCTCAAAAGTGCAATCTACGTGCAAGCACTGATCCGCCGCTGCGAAGCGCAAGGAGCAGCCGCCTATCTGCTGCGCCGCGGCGCCGAGGAAGCAGGTGCGGTGTTCATCAAGCTCAACCGGCTCGACGGCACGCTCACCGTGCTCAGCCCCGCGCGCCGCGGCGAGGAGCGCGTCTGGACGCGTCCCGTGGGCGAGATCGCGGACGAGCAGCGCTGCGCCGAGTACTTCGCCAAGCAGGTTCGCTTCGATCCCGACATCTGGATCGTCGAGATCGAAGACCGCGAGGGCCGTACCTTCGTCGACGAACCCGTCGTCTGAGATTTTCTTCGAAGCCTTCTTTTGGCCCAAATGCGGCCGCCGACGCGGCACAATCTGGGCAAAGCATCTCTCCGCGTGTTGAGCGGGGAGAAACATCATGGCATGCGATCGAGTTCAGCTTTCGGGGCGGAGCGCCAAGCTCGTCACCACACTTATTGCATCGCTTATTCTGTTTGGTTGCGCGGAAACGCAACAGACCTACAGCAGCAATCCGACTGAAATACCTGAAGGTGTGCTCATAACGGGTTCACTCATCCGCGGGGGTGGGGCTTCGTCCCCTTATCCACCACCGGCCGTGTCCCTTCGGCATCCCGGCGCTCGGCTCGCACCGGCGCCAGCACCCGCACCACCTCCTGCTGCCGCATACTGGCAGTACCAGAACACCGAGAACTATCCGCACGCCAGACCCAATGCAGTGAAGGTGACGGCAGACGAGGCTGTGTCCACCTTCTCGGTGGATGTGGACACGGCGGCCTATGCGAATGTGCGGCGTTTCTTGAACGATGGCGTCCTGCCGCCCGCCGACGCTGTTCGCGTCGAAGAGATGATCAACTATTTCGACTACGCGTACGCGCCGCCGGGCGACCGCAGCGCGCCGTTTGGAACCACCATCGCCGTCTATCCGACGCCATGGAGCAGGGACACGCACATCCTGCACATCGGGATCAAGGGCTTCGAGTTGCCCCGGCGCGAGCGGCCCAGGTCCAATCTGGTGTTCCTGATCGACACGTCGGGGTCGATGGAAGCGGCGAACAAACTACCGCTGTTGAAACGCTCCTTCCGCATGCTGGTCAACGAACTGCGTCCAGAGGATCGCGTCGCGATCGTCACCTATGCCGGCACCGTCGACATTGCTCTCCACTCCACGTCGGGCGCCGACAAGACACGGATCCTCAACGCCATCGACCGCCTGCGGGCGGACGGCGGTACGGCCGGCGGCGAGGGTATCCAAATCGCCTATGCGCTCGCGAAGGAGAATTTCGACAGATACGGCATCAACCGCGTGCTGTTGGCCACCGACGGCGACTTCAACGTCGGCATTACGGATCCGAACGTGCTGGAGGATTTCGTCGCGCGCGAGCGCAAAAACGACATCTTCCTGACTGTGCTCGGTTTCGGGACCGGCAACTACAAGGACGCGATGATGCAGAAGCTCGCGCAAGCGGGGAACGGTGTGGCCGCGTATATCGACACGCTCAACGAAGCGCGCAAAGTTTTCGTCGACGATCTCGGCTCCACGCTCTTCACCATTGCCAAGGACGTCAAGATCCAGGTCGAGTTCAACCCGGCGCGCGTCGCCGAATACCGGTTGATCGGTTACGAGACGCGGACTCTGAACCGCTCCGACTTCAACAACGACAAGGTGGATGCGGGCGATGTCGGCTCGGGCCACAGCGTAACCGCCCTTTACGAGATCACGCCTGTCGGCTCGAGAACGCGGTCCGCCGATCCACTCCGCTACGGCGCGAATACGGTCGCGAGCGCCGCGGCCCTCAACGACGAAATCGCGTTCGTCAAGATACGCTACAAATTGCCGTCGGAAGACGAGTCGCGCCTCATCATGCGGGCGATCGACGATCGCGATGTCGAGACGGAGTTTGCCGCGGTTCCCTTGGACTTGCGCTTTGCTGCTGCCGTCGCGGGCGTGGGTCAGTTGCTGCGCCGCGATCCCTCTATAGAGGACTTCGACTTCGACCGCGCCATCAGCATTGCGCAGGCAGCCCGTGGGGAAGATCCGTTCGGCTATCGCGCGGAGTTCGTGCAGCTGCTGCGCACCGCGCAGTCGGCAGAAGGGTTCAGAACCCTCACTGGCTCCTCGTATGGAGGAAGGCGGTGAGGGAGGTCATCATTTTGCCCGAATGCCGCCGCGCGCCTGGCGCAATTGAGGCAGACGCTTTTCACTGCGGCGAGAGGCTTTGGGGAAAGCCCATGCAGCGAAGCTCTAACCAAGGACCACCACCACTTCTGCGGCGCGAGAACGCGCGAGCGGCGCGCGGACGCGACCTCATTGGCAGCCGGACGGGCCTCCGTGCGACCGATGTGGTCCCCTCAATGCTGTCGCCTGACCGCTCGTCTTGCGGGGCGCCGCAGTAGAGGGGGGAATACCCCCCATCCGTTTTAACCTCCAACGGATGGGGGGTATTTCATCTGAAAGGCCGCTCAGGCCGCGTTCTGCCCTATGCTGTGGTTCGCGGCCCTCTGATTCCCACTCATGCCGTGGCTTCAGCTCCAGAGCGCGTTCGGGCTCTGTGTCCTCGTCCTGATTGCCTGGGCGCTGTCCGAGAACCGGCGCGCCGCGCTTTCGTTCCGGCTGATCGGCGTCGCGCTCGCGTTGCAGATCGGGCTTGCGCTGCTTCTTCTCCAGGTCCCGCCCGCGCGCGATGCGCTCTACTCGCTCAACGTCGTCGCCGACGTGCTGTCGCGCGCGACCCAGGCCGGTTCCTCGTTCGTCTTCGGCTATGTCGGCGGCGGCGAGCCCCCGTTCGCGGTGACCAATCCTCGGAACGCCGGAAGCCTCGCGTTCCAGGCCCTGCCGCTCCTGCTCGTCATGTCCGCCCTGTCCGCGCTGCTGTGGCACTGGGGCGTCCTGCAGGTGATCGTGAAGGGCATCTCCTTCGCGCTGCAAAGATCGCTCGGCATCGGCGGAGCGGTCGGCCTCGGGTCAGCGGCCAATGTCTTCCTCGGTCAGATCGAGTCGCCGCTTCTCATCCGTCCGTATCTCTCGAAGCTCACTCGCGCCGAGCTGTTCATGCTCTTCACGGTCGGGCTCGCTACGGTCGCGGGAACGGTGATGGTGCTTTACGCGACCGTGCTCGAACCGGTCGTGCCGGGCGCACTCGGTCATATTCTTGTCGCCTCGTTCATTTCGCTCCCCGCATCGATCCTCGTGGCACATTTGATGGTGCCAGGCGAAAGCACCACCGGCGCCGACACCCATAGCGTCTTGCGCTACAGCTCCACCATGGACGCGATCGTTCAGGGCACCGAAGAAGGATTGAAGCTCTATCTGGGTGTCGTCGCCATGCTGCTGGTGATGGTGGCGCTGGTCGCGCTGGTCAACATCGTGATTTCAGGTCTGCCCGAGGTGAATGGCGCACCGCTTACCGTCCAGCGAATCTTCGGATGGCTGTTCTCCCCCGTGGTCTGGCTCTACGGAATCCCCGTCGCCGAAGCCGCCGATGCGGGCGCGCTCCTCGGCACCAAGACGATCCTCAACGAGTTTCTCGCCTATCTAAATCTCGCGGCTCTGCCGCCGGACGCGCTCAGCGAGCGGTCGCGCCTCATCATGGTCTATGCGATGTGCGGCTTCGCCAATTTCGGATCGGTCGGGATCATGATCGCGGGCGTCTCGGCTATGATCCCCGAGCGCCGCAGGGAAGTCGTCGAGCTATCCATGAAGTCGTTGATTTCGGGAACCATCGCATCCGGCATGACCGGCGCGGTCGTGGGCATGTTGCCACTCTAATCAGATAGGTGTCTTGGGTGGCGAGGTGTCGGTTACGTCCAGCGTGATCCGTACTTCCGGCATATCAGCTGAACCCTGGCCCAAGGCTTGCGCGATCAGCGCCACCTGGTTCGTCATCTGCAGCTCGAGCCGGAAGTCCGGGCCCTCCGCAGTGATCGTCCAGTCCACGGGGTCGGTCGGATCGCGGCCGTCGCCGTCGAAGCTGTCCATGAATCGCGCTTGGCTGAAACACGCGCGCAGATCGGCGGATGCCCGCTGGAAGACGCGGTTCGCGGTGGCGAAATTCGGCGCCTTGCCGATCGTGCAGGAATATTTCGGATCCAGCTCCGCGCGCCCGACTTTCGTGCGGATGAACAGCGTGCACTCGGCGCCCGGCTCCGGAAGCAGCGTTCCGTCGAACACTTGGTTCTGGAACACGCGCGGGTTGCGAGCCTCGCCTTTGAGCGTGTTGAACTCGGTCGCCTTCGCCGCGAGCACCTTCTGCACGAAGTCGCAAAGCGGGCGGTTCGCGGTCTCGCCCGCCGCCGCGGTGCCGCAGGCGATGACCGACGCGGAGATGAATACGGCGATCTGTTTCAGCACGTGCATATCTCCGAGCCGGCGAGCGCAAATGTAGCAAGCCCATTGCCGCGAATGCTAGCATCGTGCCCACACCGCTGCTTCCGTGCATGACCAAGAAAAGTCAGAGCCTCTCGAGCCTGCTCGCCGAAATCCGCGCCTGCCGGCTCTGTGCGGAGCACTTGCCCCATGGCGTCCGGCCTGTGCTGCGAATGAGCCTGAGGGCCAAGCTCCTGGTTGCGGGCCAGGCGCCGGGCTTGCGCGTCCACAACAGCGGATTGCCCTATAACGACCCGTCCGGCGAGCGTTTGAGGGCCTGGATGGGGGTTCCTCGCGATATTTTCTATGACGAAACTCTTGTCGCTATCGTCCCGATGGGGTTTTGTTTCCCTGGATACGACGAGATGGGCGCCGATCGTCCGCCCCGGCCGGAATGCGTGCGCACGTGGCATGACCGGCTGTTCGCGGCGGCGCCCAAGTTCGATCTCGTGCTGGCGATCGGAGCATACGCGCATCGGTACCATTTGAAGGGACGCGCAAAGAAAACAGTCGGAGAGACGGTGCGCGCGTGGCGCGACTATGGTCGGATCATTCCGCTGCCCCATCCCTCCTGGCGCAACAATGCATGGTTGAGAAAGAATCCGTGGTTCGAGTCGGAACTGGTTCCCCATCTGCGCAAATGCGTGCATTCAGCGGTCTCCTCCGCGCGCTCGCCGTCGCTCTCCTGACGCTCACAGCGGCCTGCGCGCCGCGCCTCCAGCAGCTCGGCCCCGAGATGCGCATGCCGGCCATCGAGCAGGTCCAGGAGGAGGGCAAGTCCGTTGACCGCTACGTGACGCGCGACGGCATCAAGCTCGGGCTCATGCATTGGGACGCAGCGATGCCGAAGGCGGTGATCGTCGCGCTGCACGGCATGAACGACTATTCGAACGCGTTTTCCATACCGGCCCCGTGGTGGGCTTCGCAGGGCATCTCCACCTACGCCTATGACCAGCGTGGCTTCGGTCGCTCGCCCCAACGAGGCATCTGGCCTGGCAGCAATCTCATGCGCCGCGACCTCGCCGATTTCGTCGGCGTGGTCCGGATGCGCAATCCCGGTGTTCCCGTGTTCGTCTTGGGCGAGAGCATGGGCGGCGCCGTGGCGATGACAGCGTTTGCATCCGAGATGCCGCCGAAGGCCGACGGATTGATACTGATCGCGCCCGCGGTCTGGGGCCGCGACACCATGCCGTTGATGTATCGCCTCGTGCTGTGGACAAGCGCGCACACCTTCCGCGGCGCGTCCTTCAGCGGGTCCGGCCTTCGCATCATGGCGAGCGACAATATCGAGGTGCTGCGCGCGAATGGCCGCGATCCGCTCTTCATCAAGGGCACGCGCACGGACGCGATCTTCGGTCTCATGGCGCTGATGGACGAAGCCTACACGGCCGGGCCGAAACTCAAGAACGCGCCGCTGCTCTATCTCTATGGCGGCAACGATCAGGTCATCCCGAAACGGCCGACGCAAGCGGTGATAGACGGACTTGCCTCCAGTGCCAATGCAAAGGTCATGACCTATCCCACCGGCTATCATATGCTGCTGCGCGATCTGAACGCTCAGCCGCGCTGGGCCGACGTGGCGCAGTGGATCGAGGAACGGTCGCCGCGCATGCAGATGGCTATGGTCGCCGAATAAGCGGGTAGGGGAGGCACTCATGAATCCGAAACGCGCGATCGCTGTTCTGGCGGCCTCACTGATGGCGTCGGCGTTCGCCGTGCGCGCAGCCGAAACACCTCCGCTAGAAATCGCCAAGCAGGGCTACATCTACGCGGGCGGGAAATACATCGCCGGCTCCGACGGCAAGTACATGCAGGGGCAAGCCTACGTCGAATATCAGATCCCGCAGAAGAAGACGCATCCGTATCCGATCGTCATGATCCATGGGGGCGGACAGAACGGTTCCAACTTCACCGGCACGCCCGACGGCCGCGACGGCTGGGCTCAGTATTTTCTGCGCCAGGGCTACGCGGTCTATGTTGTCGATCAGGTCGGACGCGGCCGCTCGCCGCTGCATCCCTCCTACGGCGCAACCGTGTTGCGACCGACGGGCCCGATCGAGGAGCGCTTCACCGCGCCCGAGCGCTCGAAGCTGTGGCCGCAGGCGACCAGGCACACGCAGTGGCCCGGCACCGGTGTCGCGGGCGATCCGTCGTTCGACCAGTTCTACGCCGAGCAAATGCCTTCGATCGCGAGCTTCCCGAAACAGCAGGAGCTGAACCGCGACGCCGGAATCGCGCTCCTCGACAGGATCGGCCCCGCGATCGTGATGGTTCATTCGCAGTCCGGCACTTTCGGCTGGCCGATCGCGGACGCGCGTCCCAACCTCGTCAAGGCGATTGTCGCCGTCGAGCCGTCAGGTCCGCCCGTGCGCGATGCCGAGTTCAAAGGCGCGCCGGACTATTTCGTGGACGGCCCTGCGACCAAGCCCTGGGGACTGGCTGCCGTGAAGCTCACCTATGACGGCGTGAGCGAAGCGTCGCAGCTCTCGTTCGTGCGGCAGGAGAAAGCCGATGCCCCCGATCTCGTGAAGTGCTGGCGGCAGCGCGAGCCCGCGAAACAGCTCACCAATCTCAAATCCATTCCGGTGCTCATCATAACGTCGGAGGCTTCGTATCACGCGCCGTACGACCACTGCACCTCGCAATACCTCACACAGGCGGGCGTGAAGCACAATTTCATCCGCCTCGCCGATCGCGGCATCAGGGGCAACGGCCACATGATGATGCTGGAAAAGAACAATCAGGAGATCGCAGCGCTGATGGCCGGCTGGCTCAAGGACATCAAATAAGCATTTTCCGCCGAAGTGGTCGCCGGTTCGGCGCAGAAAATGCGACAAACAAAGAAATCCGCTACTTGTTGCGCGACATCAGCAGCAGCGCCCGTCCGATAAGCCAGATCACACCGGCCGTGACGAAGAAAGCGACGACCCCGACCACCGACTGCTGGTCACCGCCCTGGACCAGCGCATTGAGTCCGAGGATCGCCACGATCGCCGCGATCCAGCACGCCATCCAGTAGAGCAGCTCAGCCAGCTTCGGCATTTGAGCGCGACCATAGCGCAAAACGGGGCCGCCCCTAAAAGGGACAGCCCCGGTTCGCATTCAATCTTGCGCGTTGTCGGCTAATTCTGATCGGCCGCGCCGGCGCCGCCGGCGGATTTGCCGTCGGGCAGGATCGCGCTGACCAATTGCCCGCCGCGCGAGCCGTCTTTCAGCGGATGGTAGTTCACCGTGATGACGTCGCCGTGCCTGACCGAATCGGCTTTCCAGCCGCGCCGGAGCTGACGCGCGGGCGGACCCATCTCGAGGGCCCACACCCTCACTGCGCCGGCCTGATCCGGAATCTGTACGCGCAGCCAGACATGCGGGTTCACCCACTCCATCTCCTCCACGGTGACCTTCATGGTGATGGTCTTCGTGGAATCGAACATGGAGAACGAGTGATGCGCGCTGGCCGGCATTGCGAACGCTGCCGCCGTCAGAACGGCAAGACTTGCGATTCTGTAATTCATCGGCTCCTCCTCGCTCGTGTTCTTTAGTGCGTGATGCGTGCTGATGAATGCTACTCGGTCTTCGGCGCCTGCAGCTCGATGGCGTTGTCGCCGGCGCGCGAGGCGATGAAGGCGATCGAATCGACGAAGCGCGCAGGATCGGGCGACTCATAATCTCCGTTGGCGGGGAGCACAGTCGCTTCGAGTGCGATCAGCTTGCCGTTCGTGAAGTAGAACGCGCCAAATGTGCGCCCTTTGCCTTCGGCGAGTTCGACGACCATCTTGCGTCCATAAACCGAGTCCTTGCCCGGCTCGACACGGGCGTAGGTGTCCATCAGCGTCTTCTTTTTGTCCTGGAACATGTAAGTGCGCTCGCCGAGGATGCTGGCGCCTTCCCCCTGAGCCTGCTTGAAGCTCATGACGGTGACCTTGTACTCGATGTTGTTCACGTTCGACTTGAAGATCATCGTCTGCCGGGGTCCCGCGACCTCGCCTCGGAACGTGCCGGTGCTCGTTTCGATCTTGCCCGGTGCGCTGAACGAGAAGCCGAGCTCTTTGACGATGTAGCTCCGCCAGGCGCTTTGCGCCTCCGCCGCCAGCGATCCCATCACAATCGCCGGACTTACTATGGCTGCCAACATCCAATTGCGCATTCGTATCCTCCCCTTAAATCCTGTGTTGCGTGTCTCAGCGCAAAACCTATCCCGGCGGCGGCACCTCGATCGCATCGTCGTCCGCGCGCACCGTGTAGAAGGTGATCGAATCGATGAAGCGTCCCGTTTCCGGCGTCTCGTAATCGCCGTTGGCCGGCAGGACCGTCGCCTGGAGCGAAACGATCCGCCCATTGATGAAGTAGAACGCGCCCATCGACCGGCCGCCGTTGTTCGGCAGATCGACCGTGAGCTTGCGTCCGAATTGACGATCCACACGGCCGAAGGCATCCATCATCAGCTTCTTGCCGTCCTGGAACCGGTACTGGGCTTCGCCCAGAAGCGACGCTGAGTTGCCGGCGATGTCGCGCATGTCGATGACGACGACCTTGTACTCAATGTTGTCGTCGGAGAACGAATAGGTCGTCGTCTGGCGGGTGCCGGCCACGGGCGCGGTATAGGTTCCCTTTTCGACCTTCATCGGCCCGGGTGCGGCGAAGGCGAAGCCCAAGGGATGGCTGATGTACGGACGCCACTGGGCGGCGGCGGGCGTTGTGAACGTCGCCAGCACAAACCCGGCCAAAATTGCCAAGACCGTCAATCGCATCGATTGCCTCCCTGATTCGCGGGCCTCCCGATCTTT
>Ga0111538_10014212_pt1 | contig 10506 bp, 7 predicted proteins | sample SoiMethybrSBSTD1_FD_79669 | JGI IMG/M metagenome (GOLD analysis project Ga0111538, IMG submission 79669) | Bulk soil microbial communities from a Populus tree surrounding site in Tennessee, USA - Soil MetaG P. TD hybrid SBSTD1 (version 2)... | ecosystem: Environmental > Terrestrial > Soil > Tree... | reverse complement strand
TTTGCCAAACGCGGCATCTCTGTGGCTGCCAATGACATTTCACCCATCAATGTCGAGCAGGTGGTGGATCAGATCAACGCCCAGGGAGGTACTGCCAAAGCGTATATCGAGGACGTTGCCAAGAAACTTGGCGCGCAGTACATCATCAAACAGGTGGAGGAGGATTTTGGGCGGATCGACATCCTGGTCAACCACGCTTCTGTTGAACCGCACGTCCCACTGCTGGAGATCGACGAGTGGGACTGGCACCGTGTCCTGGATGTCAACCTGACGGGAACTTTCCTGATGACCCAGTCCGTTGGACGCCTGATGCGCGTTCAGGGTGGAGGCATGATCATCAATTTGATCACAGCGGCAAAAGGTCCGGGAATGGCAGCAGGCGCATCCTTTGCCGCCACGATGAGTGGGATGGAAGGATTCTCACGACAGGCCACGGCTGAATTAAGTCCCTATGGAATCCGTGTGCATGCCGTGCAAAGTGGCGAGGAAGTCGTCAACAGGGTAATGGCATTGCTGAGGAAGGAAGAAGACTAGTCATGAAGGAATTGATCGAATACCGTACAAAATTGATTGCCCGGCTGGTGGCTGCTGCCCATGAATTTCGCACTGAGTGTCTTGCCATACAGGATGCCAGCCTGCCGCTTGAGGCAGGTGGCTGGACCATTCATCAAATCGCCGCCCATACCCGGGATGTGGACAAACTGGTTTATGGATTACGCGCCCACAGGACAGCCGCGGAACACAACCCTGAATTTCAAAACTTCGATGGCGAACAATATATGGTGGAACATTATTCGAAAAGTGAACCCCTGGGTGAAATTCTCGATGGATTGGTGGAACAAGTGGAAAACCTTGCAGAAGAGCTGCGCGCCCTGCCTTCAGAAGCCTGGGCACGCGTATCGAGCCACGTCACGCTCGGTCGCGGTCTTACGCTGCAAACCTGGGTGGAAAAGGAACTTTCCCACATTAACGAACATTTGGAATCGGTCAGAAAATCAAAAGGGCTGCTCGAGGAATGACCGTACCTGCGCCTTCACAATAATGGAAAATGGAGGATGTTCGCGATCCAGGCAAACAGCGTTTGATAGATCTGTAAGAAAAGCCAGGCGCTCAGAATCCCCAGGATTGTCCCTGCAATCACATCCGAAAGATAATGAACACCCATCGCCACGCGTGCCAGCGCAACGAGAGGCGCCCAGATCCACAGGACAACTCCGAGCCCGGCCGGACCCAGGGCACCCGCAATCACCGCGATGAAAAAAGCTCTCGCTGCGTGCCCGGAAGGGAATGAGTGAGGATCGGTATTCCGATAAATGCCGCCCCACTCGCCCTCCGGCCTTCGCCTCCGGACGAGGAACTTGACGCCCATGACCAGGGCGGCCAGCAGGCTGATACCAACCAACTCGACCGCATACCATTCCTTCCAGGCGGGATTCCCAAAGAACCACAAAAGTAGCAGCGCCGCCCCCCAGAACCACGAGTCGCCCGAATGGGCCAGGATAACAGCAATAGTACGCAATGCGCCTGGCTTTTCGGCCACGCGCATTTGATTGGAGAGCCGGGCATCCAGCTCGAGCAGGGAAGTCATATTCATTACTTGTTTTTCGACAGGGCAGGCTTTTGTACTTCCTGACTCCCAACGATTTGCCCTTCTTTGTAGAATTGAATTTTACCGGACCTACAAACTTCGCACAGTCTCCGTTTAGAGACCTACCTCTTCCTTTGAAGCAGCCCCTAACTGTTGTTTCGCCAGGTCTTCGCGCATCATCTCAAGCTGGTGAGGTTTATCCACGTCCATGCAGGCTTCGGCATACGGCCAGACAATTGCACGTCCATGAATACCGATGCGCTCACACACACGGCGGACCGCGTCATCCAGGGTCAGCCGCCGCATAAAAAGCGCCAACAACGTACCCAGGCCAATAATCCGCGCCTGCTTGAGGGGGCTTTTACGATTGCCGATCAATTCCTCCCACATATCCATGTGCTCGGTTGCCATACGCACATGGGTCATGTTGATATCTGCGCCGCAGACATCCATATCCTTGAGGTGAGTAAATGTGCGTTTTGAATCAGGGTATCTTTTTTCCATGACTTCACGCGGGCAAATGCCATAATACAGATCATCCTTCGTCTGCATGCAGGTATCCACCAGCCAGTCGACCATTTCAGCCTTGAGCGCAGGGATATCCGACGAAACAAGCAGAACGTAGTCCGTGTCCTTATTGAGCTCGATGGCTTTGTTAATTCCGGCGACGACATTCGCAAGCATACGTCCCTGGTTGGAAATAAAATGCAGCGGCTTCTTGCAGGTAACCCCACTCTTTGGAGAAAGGCCAATCACGATGACATTGTTTACGCTTTTAGCATCGCTGAGGGCATCCAGGATCCACTGGATCATGGGCTTGCCTGCCACATCGATCATGGCTTTAGAATCTCCATGAGAGTATGTATAAAGCGGTTCTTCAGGTTGTGGTATGCCACCAGCAGTTACGATTGCGTCCATAGATTCTCCTTGGGTGAAGTACACAGGTAGTTAAGGAACATGTAGACAACGTCATTACTTCTTGTATATCTGTCTACTTGCCTGCTTGATTTCCTGTTCCTAATTCAACTCCTGAAGTTGAGGTTCAAATCCCAGCTTGTCGAGCATTTCGCTCAATTCATCCCAGGTCAGCGGGCGTCCCTTCCCGGAAACAGCAACCAGCGCCGCCTCCATCATATTCGTCCCGAAGGAGCGCCCCTCTAGAACAGGTGTGGTGGTGATCAGGTATTTCACGCCTGCCCTGCGGAAGTCTTCCACATCATCAGGCGTGGTGGTATTCGTGACAATAACTTTACCCTGCAGATTATCGGGCATAAAGCGCTTGATATAGTGACAATCCCCGGCAATGACCGTTGCCCATTGATAATACTTTTCCCACTTGGGTGTTCGTTTTTCCTGCTTCTCACCTGTGGGGTAGATCCATTCAAAAGGCAGCCTGCCCGCAACAGGCATAAGCAAAGCGGCCAAAGTTTTCACCGAGCTCAGCTTGTGGATGGCCATGGGAATATCCAGGCCAAACATCAGGTCCCCAAAGATGGTTTCATAACCTGCTTCAGCAAATGATCTGGAGAGACCCCAGCGGTCCACCCCGACTGTCACAAGAACTTTGCGTCCGCGGGACTGGATGTAATCACCGATCTTCTTATCCACGAAGCCAGGCGCCTTGTTTTCCAGCGTATTCTTGAGCCCGCCGCCATCCACCAGCGGAGTTTTTTCCACATAACGCACCATTGGCTTGACAGAATAGAAGGGATACCATTTGCCATCCACCAACGCCCCGAGGTCCGCGCCTCCCACGCCGAAGGCATCCACTTTTCCGTCCAGTTCCTTGTATTTCAGCGCAGCGGCTTCCATGTCGCCGTCCGTTCCAATACGCTCGATGCTGACTGTTTCGCCAAGCAGTGTTACTTCCACTGCCTTGTTGCGTTTCGATGAACCAATGCTGATACTGACGGCTCTCTTCATTTTGCAATGCTCCACAAGTGAGATAACTTATTATATAACGGAATCTGGCAGAGGCTGTGGAGGAAGCGTGAAGAAGAACGTCGTCCCGTGACCGGCCTCACTCTCGACCCAGATCCTTCCTCCGTGCACCTCGATGATCCTTTTGACCAGGGCAAGGCCAATTCCCGTCCCATCACTTCGGGGATCGAGCTTGTTGAACAGGCCAAAGATTCTATCAAAATGCTCAAGGGCAATCCCAATCCCATTATCGCGCACAAAGAAGGTGGACGACTGAGACTGGGTGACATCGCTTACCCAGCCTACGTCAATACGGGGCCCCGGCTGGTCCCCCATGAACTTGGCTGCATTATCCAACAGGTTCTGCAAAACTTCCACCAGCCTGGGACGATCGCCGTAGATCGCCGGCAAATTCTCCTCAATTTGCAAGGAAACCTTACGCTCGCTCAGACGACCTTCCACCAGGCTGACAGCTTCGCGTACGATTTCATCGAAGGGGATGATCGTCGATTCATTCTTCATCCGTCCAATGCGGGAAAGCTCGAGCAAATCGCTCAAGAGCCTTTGCATCTTGTCGGTCGCTTCAGAGATGCGCTGGATATCGGCAGTCAGCCGCTCATGATTGCCGCTCAGGGCATCCTGCTCCAGGTACCCGAGAAAACCACGGATCGTAAACAGCGGGGATTTCAAATCATGGGAAACCGTATATGTAAAACGCTCCAATTCCTGGTTCTTTGATTCGAGTTCTTGAATCAAAGCCTTGCGTTTTTCCAGCTCCAGCTGCAGGATCGAATCCATTTGATTGCGTTTTACAGCGGCCCCCAACAGGTTTGCTGCGACGACCAGTGCATCCACTTCGGTTGTCAACCAGTTGCGCGGTTGCAGCATGTCATCAAAGCCAATGGTTCCCCACCACAGGCCATCGATAAGGATTGGCACATCCAATAAAGCCTGTATATTGCGGCTGCGAAGTTCATTCAAACTTTCAGGAGTAAGGTGGTCTGAATCGCCAATGTAAGGAAGCCCTTGCAGGATACGATCATTCCAGCTCTCCATATTATCTATAGCCAGGGACATCTCCTGATATTTGGGATTGTCGAGGTCGCTCTCGAATCCGACAGCCGTCCACTCATAACGCATGCTCATCCGGATTTGGCCATCTTCCAACATATGATTCTCAAACAGATAGGCATGACTGGCATGTATCGTGGCTCCAATCCGTTCAAGAAGTTTACTCACTTCCTGCTGCCAGACGTTCATGTTCCAAGCTGAGACTTTCAAAAATGTATTTGCTGCATCTGTCACAACCTCAAGAATGGCTTCCCCCTGACGTAAATTGGCCTCTACCAGCTTGCGCTCTGTAATATCCTGTAAAATGCCAACAGACGCATAAGAAATGCCGATCTCATCCATGATCTCGACAGCCCGATCTGCGATCCATCTTTGCTGGCCGTTCTGGGAACGGATCTGGTAATCGCACTTCCATGCCTTTAATTGCCCTTCGCGCACCAATCGAATCGCTTCATCCTCTGTCAAATCTGCAAGTTCTTCTGGCAGTTGCACATCAAGGATTATGCTTTTCCATACCTTTGGGTTTATCTCTTCAGCTGAATAGCCGGTGATCTCCTGGATTCCAGTGCCCATAAAAATATATTTATCCGATTCATAATCCTGGTAATAAGGGACGGCACCTGCTGCTTCGATCGCCTGGCGATAGATCCGTTCAGACTCCTGGACAGCTGAATCTGCTTTCTGACGCTGGATCGCGGCCCCGAGCACGCCCGAGGCAATTTTCAGCGCGTCCTTTTCTGCACTGGTCCACTCGCGTTCCTGTTCAAAATCATCGAAACCGATGGCTCCCCATTCCTGGTTATTGACAAAAATTGGCACTTCCAGGATTGCCTTCACACCCATGCGATCCATTGCCTTTTTTTCAACGAGATTAAAGGAGGAAACATTCCCGGCGCGAACATCGCCCCGGCTCAGGGCTTCAATCTGGGTTTCATAACCCTGCTCGTTAATTTTGGAGTTTTGAAATTCCGGATTATTGAGATCGCTGGCATAGCCTGGCGCTGTCCATTCATACCGCATGGAGGTGACCCTCTCGCCGGCTGTGTCGACATGGTCTTCAAAGAGATAGGCATGCGTCACGTGAATGGTGGTCCCCAGGCGCTCGAGTACATGATTAATCTTCAGGCGCCAATCCGAAGTTTTCAAAAACTGTTCCGCGGCAAATGTGACAGCCTCCAGGATCGATTCACGCTGACGCAGGTCAACTTCAACTGTCTTGCGCTCCTTCAATTCCTTTTTTAACTGATCCAGCAGGCGCGACTTGTCGATCGCGAGCGCGGCCTGGATGGCAACGTTTTCCATGAGCTGGATCTGGTCCGCCGAATAGGCGTTTTCCTGCGCGCTTTGAACAGATAAAACTCCAAAGACAGTATTGTTGACAGTTAAAGGAATGCCTAGAAACGTACGAATCACAAAATTCTTATCATCATCCACGGGCGTATACATAAGACTCACTTCATCGGTATTCATATCGGGCAGGTAAAGTGTTTTGCCGCTGTAAATCACCGCGCCTGTCAAACCAGGATGATCACTCAATTGGCGGGATGGCTGGCTGCCAGGGCTGCCCACTTCGAAATAGATTGGGTATTCCACAACGTCTGTGGATGCATCATGAATGGCGATGAACATCGCATCTGCTTGAATCAATTTGAGTATGGTAGTTTGAAGGGTGAGCAGGGTACTAAAGAGATCCCTTCCCGAAGCCAATGCAATCCCCAGCTGATACAGGAACGCCAGTTCCTTATCACTCCCTTCGGGAAAATCTGTGTTGGATGGATAATTATCCATATCGACCTCTATCGTCCTGGTGACATGCAAAAAGGAGCGGCCGCTTGCATTCTTCACTCAATTGGACCGATCCTGTTGCTGGTATTATTTTGATGTCATATACGGTGGTTGGCAAAATAAAGTACATGTTTAAAATTCATATCATACGCCGTGGTGATTATATATCAAGGTTACAACCAGGAACCAAACAGCATAAAAGTCTGCCCGGGTATTTCCGGGCAGACAATGACATGTCCATGATATGAAGCTAAGGGGTGCAGATCGCCTTGAAAGTTGCCTCACCCATCTGGCTGTTGGGCGGGGCACTGCGCACATCAATGAAATAATCGCCTGCGCGGGGCACCTGGTAGTAATCCTGTACAGTTTTTGTCTCACCAGCTTCGAAAAGAATCTGCTTCTGGTCCGATACCTGCCCTGTGCTGGTTTCCCAGTACCAGTTCACAACCAACGGACCGTTCGTTGTGATCTCTGCGCTGATAATGACACTTTGGGGAAACGCGTTACAAGCCACGTTCATGGCAGATGGATCCACGCTGACCTTGATGTTTGTGACCATGATCTCTGGCGGGCCGACAACCGGAAGCATCTCCAGGTTCCCCTCCACATGAACCAGATCCACAAACAACCAGCAGGAGGTGGATGGATCGCTTGGGTTGCGGACGTAGATCCAGGTGATATCGATATTCTTCCCGATCACCTCCGCCTGCCTGCCAACAATCAGCGCACCGATCACCGTATAGGATACGTCCGGGCCGAAGCGGCAGTTTACCGGTTGGTCACGCGGTGAAGCCAGCACCGTTGAGGGAGTAGGCGTTAAAGTTGGGGTCGGAAAGACTATTTCATCAACCAGCGTTTCGACCGGGACCGGGGTAGGAGTATTCACGCTCGTAACCGGGATATCAATTGTCGGCTGAGGCAGCGGCGTTTCCGTGGGTGGGGAAGACGGCAAATTACAGGATGAAATTGTAACGAGGACGAGCAGGAAAAAAATCAAGTGACGGCGTTTCATTGATTCCTCCTCGCATCAATCTTAACCTGCGACCGGCATCCCTGCAACAGTCCTTTTGACCTATTTACAGTTCTGGGAAAATGAATTTCAGACTTGGGGTCCATATGAGTTTAATATAGCTTGAATGATTCAAGGAGGTCACCGGAGTGGTAGAAACCAATATGGCGTACCGAACAATTCCAGTTTAGACTGCATCCAGCCAGTTTATGGCTCCAGGCAGGCGGGATTGGAATCGCTGATGCCAAACGGATCCTGGGTCAGTCCATTCTGATCGTAAATCTTGACATATTGGATTTCGGGGAATTGCTTGAGAGTCAGGGTTAACAGATTGGCAATCGTGTAATTCGGATTGGCCGGTTCACATGCACCTGTTAAATAGACGCGGGCAATGCCACCTACCACATCAATTTTGCTATAGCCCGTAAAACCGTCATAAATGGCCATCCATCCGTATTGATATTTCTCCGTGGAACCCGGGCCCTTGAAGTATTCATCCAGTACGCTTCCATAAATATTATTGCTACCCACGTAACGGTCTCCCGTCACTTCGAAGGGCTGCAGGTTGTTGGTATAGCGGTATTTGTTAACGAAATAAACATCAACCAGTGTAAATTGTGGTGTCACGGTGGGAAGCTTCGTACGCGTCGCCGTGGCGGTACGAGTCGCTGTGCGTGTTGGTGTCGGGGTATGTGTCCGTGTCGGCGTACGGGTGAATGTAGGAGTACGCGTAGGAGTGGAGGTGCGCGTTACGGTTGGCGTGCGTGTTGGAGTGGGTGTACGAGTAAGTGTTGGAGTGCGCGTGGCAGAGGGCGTTAGCGTCGGAGTCTGTGTTCGAGTGGCTGTCCTGGTTGGTGTGGACGTACGCGTGAATGTGGGAGTACGCGTCGGCGTAGGTGTACGTGTTGCTGTCGGTGTCCGCGTTACGGTCGGTGTGCGGGTGATCGTTGGGGTTCGGGTATTCGTTGGCGTACGTGTTGGCGTGAACGTTCGCGAAGGTGTCGCTGTAACAGTGGGCTTTCGCGTTGGAGTTGGCGTGCGGGTGGGAGTAGGAGTTCGTGTGATGGTTGGGGTGGGTGACTTTGTAGGCGTGCGAGTGAGCGTAGGAGTCCGCGTTACTGTTGGTGTTGGCGTAATACTAGGCGTGTTTGTCACAGTCGGCGTGACAGGTGTCAGCGGGGTGGGAGGGATGTTGCCCTGGAAGACAAAACGTACCGCGTCCGCACCGACGAAAAGATCGGAAACAGCGTCGGGTTCATCCTGTGTGCGGTTGGTCAGCTCGATATATTCCGAGCCGCTGCCGCTAAAGTTGTACTTTCCAATATACAACCAGCCATCGGGGGAGTAGAAGTTATTCGGAAAGACATCCTGGTCCACTACAACCGTATCCGATTCTTCGGCATGCTGGATGGTGTAAATCGCCCCTGTGGTTGTCGCCCTCACGGGAGGGATGCGGACGTAAAGCGCATACAATCCATCAGCGGCGACGATAGGGAATTTCCCGTGGGCGGCACAGTTATGGGAGTTGGTTCGCGCCCTGCGATATCGCATCACGCCACCTGTTGTGCCGCCGACCACAATATCGTTCCAGCATTGGTCAGGCAGCTCCTCAAAGTTGGCCCCACCGTCATCTACAAGGATCCCCGTCGGAGCGTCCGGCGGATATTCCAGTGCAAGGCCGGAAGGATAGATCTTCGCTCCATAATAGGTGAGGGAAGGATACGCAATCCACAGAGATTCAGGCTGGTTATAAGGCCACGGGTCGGTGCCGCTGCCTTTCCAGCCATAAGGATCCACAGACCTGCCAGCCGGGTTGCGGACGAGTAAATGCAGATGCGGACCGGATGAGTTACCTGTCGTACCACTGATCCCCAGCATCTCACCGTGTGGAACGGATGCACATCCCGCCGGGGAGCAGCCCTGTACTGCAACCGAGCTCATGTGTCCATAGTAAGTGTTGTATCCGTTCGAATGGTGCAGGCGGACATAAATGCCCAGGTTGACCTTATGATTCTGCGGGTCCCACCAGCCGGCGTAGACGATCTGGTCCGCGTCGGCCGCGGCATACACGGGACGATAGGAGATACCAAAATCTATCCCATCATGGCCATCGTAATACATCCAATCGCCCAGGCTGTAGGACCAGTAGCCGCCAGAGCCTGCATCACAAATTCCTGCCCGGGGAGGAGGTGTACCAGACGGCGCGGGGGAGGGGCAATTCTTGTTGGCCAGGGCGCCCGTATAAGCTACGACACGGTTATCGAAAGTGTAGTTAGGCGTAGAATGATCGAAGATCGATTCCTGCGAGGCGAAACCCGGATATGGAGGATAAAGAAACGGTGTCACCGCCTGCAACGGCAAATCAGCAGGCCCGGCAGAGGCACCGCGCACCGTAAGGAAAAGGCCGCAAAGAAGAATTGCTATAAAGAACTTCCTGCGAGATCGAGTCACAATCTTCCCTGAAACTTTGGATTTACCCCTCAAGGGGCAGGTGTAGCCTGTGAAACGGGAACCGACTTGAGCGTGGAAATGACCGTCACTGCGTCCTTGATACAGGCATCGCTCTCTTCAGTGAAAGAAACTTCAAAAGCAGTGATGATCGTCCCATCCCCACCGGTAAAGGTGACAAATGATTTCACTCCATTTTCATAAGCGGTACCAACATCGAAGGTGATATTTCCGGCCTGCAGCATCTCGTGTTCAACGGACATGTTGGGCGGAAGGCCGCGACCTGACGTCACCGAGATCACACAGTTCGGGATGGTTCGATGGCCCAGTGCGGGAAAGCCAAATTGATCGGTGGTCAGAGCCCACACATCCGGGTCATATGTTACACGGAAGGAATAGCCGGGCATTGAATCGCCGGGATAAGTCGGGGCACCATCCCAGACCTGGCGAACCGGCGCATTGACGGCTTCGGTTGGCAGCACCAGGGTGGGCAGCGCCGTTTCGGTCTGAGTCGTGGCAGGTGTTCGTGTGGGAGCTGGTGTACCGGTGGCGACAGGCGTGGTGGTTGGGGCGGGAGTGGGCGTGTTTACTGGTGTATTTGTATTGGCGATGACCGTCTGGGTGGGGTTTTCGATGTCAACGGGAGGTTCGATCGGCGATGGCGCCTGCGTCGCCGCCGCTCCGC
>Ga0111538_10014211_pt1 | contig 10506 bp, 11 predicted proteins | sample SoiMethybrSBSTD1_FD_79669 | JGI IMG/M metagenome (GOLD analysis project Ga0111538, IMG submission 79669) | Bulk soil microbial communities from a Populus tree surrounding site in Tennessee, USA - Soil MetaG P. TD hybrid SBSTD1 (version 2)... | ecosystem: Environmental > Terrestrial > Soil >... | reverse complement strand
GTCGAGACCGAGCTGCTCGCCGGCGGCGAAGCTGCGCGAGGCTCCCCGGCGCCGTACGGTGAGCGCGCCGCGGCCGCTGATCGAGACCGTGCCGGCGTCGAGATCCATGATGACGGCGGTATGCTCGTCGACGCCGAGCACCCACGCGTCGTCGGGCAGCATCGCTTCCATCACCGACAGTCGCCGCTCGCCCATGTAACAGAAGCGTGTATCGTGCGTGCCGCCCTCGGCATTGTCGTAATGGGGGATGACGACGCACGAGCCCTCGAACCCGGCCGCGCGCATCAGATCGAGGCCGTCCAGCCACTGGGCGGGCTGGCCGGCCTTGTAGATCTCGTAGACGGGGATGGTGAAGCGGCCCAGTGTGAGGGCCGCCGCGCTGGCGAACACCAGCGCCGCGCCATCGGCGAGCCGGGTGGCCAGCGCCTCGGGAATCGGCGAGCCCCGCCAGACGGAGAGCGCGTACGACGGACTGCCCGGACCCGCGAAGATGAAGTTGGCGGTGCGCAAGCGCGACAGGGCGCCCGCCTCGGCCCCGGCGGTGCGCTGGGCGGGATCAGCAGCGAGCGGGCCCGGATAGCCGGCGGCGTCGATGGTGAGCTGCACCCGCTTGGCGAAGTACTCGACCGCCTTCTGCGTGATCTCCGGGCCGTTCTCCTGGAACCCGTACGGCGTGTCGAGCAGCACGGCCCGCGGCGGCACGTCACCCAGCCGGGCCACGATGTCGCGATGCGGGGTGACCATCGTCGGCGCCGTCTCGCCGGAACCCATGAACGCGAGGATGCGTGGAGCTTTCACGCGGAGCCTGGCGCGCTCAGGCGAAGAAGCCGTCGCGCGCGGCCGTGTCCAGGATGTCGGCGACCCGCTCGGGGAATTCGAGGTGCAGGTCGTGGTGGCCGGGCGAGAACCAGACCGACTGCACCTTGGCGGCCTTGGCCAGCGCCTCGGTCTCCGCGCGACGCTTCGCGTCCGTGCGCTTGGCGTCGCCGCTGTCGGCCAGGAGCAGGAGCGTCGGCGCTTTCAACGTCGGCCAGCGCACCGACGGCCGGTTCTCCCACAGCGAGCGCACGATGGCCAGATGGCGGTCGCGCTGCAGCCGCGGCTCGATGGTGCCGTCGGGACGCGTGCGAAAACAATGCAGGTACGCGCCGATGGCGCGTTCGCTGAAGTGCGGCAGCTGCGCTTTCATCCGGGCCTCGAGCTCGGCCAGCGTGAGATGGTCCAGGCGCGGCGGGGTCATCGCGGTCAGGCAGTCCTCCCACGAGGGAAACCAGTCGGCCAGCTCGATGACCCCGCCGTCGACGCACGCGATACCGCGGACGACCTCCGGATGGCGCCAGCCGAGCTCCAGCACGACGTTGCCTCCCCACGATTGGCCGACCAGCACCGGCCGATCGAGGCCCAGCGCGCCGATCAGCGCGAGCAGGTCGGCGACGGCGGTCTCGAGGTCGTATCCGCCGTCCGGGGCATCCGCCCGTCCGTGACCACGCTGGTCGATGGCGAAGACGCTGTGGCCGAGCGTGTGGAGGCGCTCGGCAACGCCGTCCCAGAGACGGACGTTGGACGCCAGCCCGTGGACCAGCACGAAGGGGACGGCGCTCGGGTTGCCCAGACGCTGCTCGAGGTGCAGAGAGACTCCGGGTGCCACTTCGACTCGTCGCTCGTGCGGGACTGTAGCCGGGTGCGCGGTGGGCTGACTCATGGCCGTCAATCCTAGATCACCCGGGCGCCTTCGACCACCCGTTCGTAGAATCGACACGGAGATGGGCTGGACAGGGCCGGGGAGGGTGGCATGGCGACAGGGTCGATCACGGGACTGGCTGGCGTGCTCGTATGGACGGAGCAAGAACGCTTCGGGGACATGGCGCGCTTCTACCGCGACACGCTCGGACTCACACCGCGCTCGTCGAAGGACGACTTCATCAACTTCGACTGGGCCGGCGTACGGCTGAGCGTGGGGGTGCACGACCGCGTCCGCGGCGCCAGCCGCGACCCGCTGCGGGTGATGATCCACCTGACCGTCGACGATATCCGCGCGGTCCACTCGCGCCTGGCCCGAGCGGGTGTCGTGTTCACGCGCGCGCCGGAGCGCGAGGAGTGGGGTGGCTGGGTGGCGACCTTCGCGGATCCCGACGGCAACACGCTTCAGCTGATGCAGCTGCCGTCCTAGTCGGCGAAAGCGTACTCCATCGCCGACTCGTCCTCGGGCTCCTCGGCACGCGCCACGTCCTCGCCGAGATCCCGCACGAAGCAGCGTACCTCGCCGAAGTGCTCGTAGCGCTCGGTGTGAGGAAGCAGCCCGGCCTCCTCCGGATCGACGCCGGCCCAGCGCAGCGCAGCTTCGGTTAGCAGGATGTAAGCCGGCTTGCCCTCGAGCCCGTTCTTGAGCAGCCGATGCGCGAGCACGACGTTGACGCCGGCCGCCTGGCTGCGGCTGCCCACCATCTGCCGGAGGAACTTGCCGTGATGGGCAATGATCTTGAGATCGAGGCTCCCGACGCTGCGGCAGGCCCGGCACGCGCAGCTCTCGTCGGCCGCGAGCTCGCGCTGCCGGGTCCGGAACGCGGCGACGGCGTCCTGCAGCACGTCGAGCAGGCGGGTGGGGGAACGCAGGCTGCGGTCAACCCCCAGCGCGAAGACCGCGTCGCCCTCCACCTCCTGGATCTCCAGCGGGGGTGACAGGCGGGCCATGACCTCGCCCAGGAGCTCGGCGACCATCGGGGGGCCGTGCTCGATCTCCGTCGCCGTCACGAAGGCCGTGAAGCCCGAAATATCCGCCAGAACGAGGATTCCGTCTTCCGTGTGGGTGTTCATGCCCATGAGACACCGGAGCCTACGCTCCGTGAAACCGGCCCCGAGGCGGCAAGCCGGGCCGGCCGGGTGATAGACTGCCGTCGAGGACCGTTCTGACCTCATCCGACCGGCGGCCTCCGGAGCCGCCCAGGAGGATCGAGCATGCTGTCACGCGAAGACAACGAGCTGCTGACCCGGGTCGATCAAGGCACCCCGATGGGCACCACGATGCGCCGGTACTGGATCCCGGCGTTGCTGGCGCGCGAGCTGCCGGAGCCGGACTGTCCTCCGGTGCGGGTGAGGCTGCTGGGCGAGGACCTCGTGGCGTTTCGCGACACGCAGGGCCGGATCGGCCTGGTCGACGAGCTCTGTCCGCACCGCCGCGCCTCGCTCTTCTTCGGCCGCAACGAGGAATGCGGGCTGCGTTGCGTCTATCACGGCTGGAAGTTCGACGTGGACGGCCGGTGCGTGGACATGATGAACGAGCCGGAGACAACGCAGTTCAAGGACAAGATCTCCATCACGTCCTATCCCACGCTGGAGCTCGGCGACATGATCTGGGCCTACCTCGGCCCCGCGGCGCTTCAGCCGGCGCCGCCCCGCTTCGCCTGGACGCAGGTGCCGGTGACCCATCGTCAGGTGTCCAAGGTGATCCAGGAGACCAACTGGCTGCAGGGACTGGAGGGCGGCGTGGACACATCGCACGCGCCCATCCTGCACCGGCTCATCACGACTGACTCCACCCGGCCCGGCTTCAAGCCGACGAACCCGTTCGTACGCGGCAAGGCGCCGGTGATCGAGGTCGACACCACCGACTACGGCTATCAGTACGCCGGCGTGCGCCCGCTCGACGAGGCGAGCCTGCACGTGCGGACGTATCACCTGATCCTGCCCTTCCACCAGATCCGGCCATCGCAGACGGAGCGGGGCAACCCGCTTGTCGCCGGACACGTGTGGGTGCCGATGGATGACGAGACCACCATGGTCTACAACTGGGAGTACAGCCCGACCGCCGAGCCGCTGAGCGACGAGGACCGGCATGAGATCGAGCGCCGGCTGGGCAACGGCCCGCACGACGTCGATCAGACGACGTTCCGCTCGCTCCGTAACCGCCAGAACAACTATCTGCTGGATCGTAAGGTCCAGAAGACGGAGAGCTTCACCGGGATCGACGGGATCAACACGCAGGACCGCGCGATCCAGGAGAGCATGGGCGCCGTCGTCGATCGCAGTTGCGAGCACCTGGGCCCGGCTGATCGCGCGGTGATTCAGGCGCGCCGCCTGCTGCTGGAGGCGGTGCGGACCACAGCGGAGGGTGGCACGCCGCGCGGCGTGGCGCCGTCCTACTACGGCCTCTCCGCCGCCGAGGCGATCCTGCCGCGTGGCGCCGACTGGCGGGAGATCCCCGCCCACGACGCCGGGCGCCTGAGCGCGACGCCGCGCTGACCGAACGCCTCCGGATGGGTCGCGGCCTCGCCCGCTGGTCGCTAGCGCTCGTTCTGTCCGTCTGCGGGGCCGCGGTCGCGCAAGCCAACGACGCGGTCTGGGAGGCCCTGCGCACGCCGGGAAGCGTCGTGGTGCTGCGTCACAGTTATGCCCCGGGCAGCTTCGACCCGCCCACCGCGCGCCTGGACGACTGCTCCACCCAGCGCAACCTCGACGCCGCCGGCCGCGAGCAGGCGAGCCGGGTCGGCGAGGCCTTTCAGAAGAACGGCATCACGGTGGGCGAGGTGCTGTCGAGCCCACGGTGCCGTTGCATGGACACCGCCCGTCTGGCGTTCGGGCGCGTCGAGGCCTGGATGGTCTTGCAGGGCGCCCTCAACGACGTCGAGCTCCGGCGTCGGCTGATCGCCCAGACGCGAGCCCGCATTGCCGCGCACCGTGAAGGGCCACCGCTGGTTCTCGTGACCCACGGCTCCGTCGTCTCCGACCTGGCAGGCATCGACATCAGGATGGGCGCGTTCGTGGTCCTGCGCCGCGCCCCCGACGGCACCCACGCCGTGGCCGGCCAGCTCTACGTGGAGTAGGCGGGGGTCGGGACGGGCGCCGCTCAGCTTTGCCGCACCGCCTCGAAGGTCGAGGCGTGGACCCGCTCGGTTGCCGGTGAGTAGAAGGCCCCGTGGCCCACGAACTTCCGTCCGTTCTCGACGAGCTTGACGGTCAGCGTGCCGCGCTCGAGCGACGTGTCGTCCCGGGGCATCCAGCTCAGGGTGAGAATCAGATTCTTGAAGCTCCCGCTGAATTCGTAGACCTTCCCCCTGTCCGGACCCTCGAGGCACGTGGTGGTGGCCTCGACGCGGTGACCCTGCCGACGGATCTCCATGGTGAAGCGGTCGACCAGCGGCGGGTCCGTGTCCGAGAAGCTCTCGCTTCCTTTCCACCGTCCCTCGAAGTGCGCGTCGTGGTACACACGCTCCTCGTACCAGGGCACGATGATCGACAGCCACATCCTTCTGATGACGAGGGTCAGGAAGGTCGCCACCAGGCCCCCGATGAGCCCGTTGACGATGAAGTCGATGACGAACTTTTCCACGCGCGATCAGTCGAAGGTCAGCACCGTCCGCGCGACCTCGCCCGCTTTCATGGCGCGGAAGGCCTCGTTGATATCGCCCAGGCGTCCCCGCTTGGTCACCATCTCGTCGAGCTGCAGCCGGCCCTGCCGGTAGAAGTCCAGATAGCGGGGGATGTCGGTGCGGAACTGATTGGAGCCCATCCTCGACGTCTGCACCTTGCACTCCGGACGGATGGCCATCCAGGGGAACTCGATCGTGGCGTCGGGCGGCAGCACACCGACGATGGTGGCGGTGCCGCGGATCGCCAGGCTCTCGATGGCCTGTCGCACCAGCTTCGCGCTGCCGACGGCCTCGAAGGAGTGATCCACGCCCGCGCCGCCGGTCAGCGCGCGGATCGCCTTCACCGGATCGTCCTTGGCGCTGTTGACGACGTGAGTGGCGCCGACCCGCTTGGCCATCTCCAGCTTGCTGTCGAACATGTCGACGCCGATGATCCGGCTGGCGCCGCCGATCCGCGCGCCCTGCACGATGGCCAGCCCGACACCGCCGCAGCCGAACACGGCGACCGTCTGTCCGGCCTGCAGGCCCGACGTCCGCAGCGCCGCGCCGACGCCGGTGAGCACGCCGCAGCCGACCAGTGCGGCGCGGTCCAGCGGCAGGTCGGCGTCGATCTTCACGAGCGAGTTCTCGTGCAGCAGCATGTGCTCGGCATAGCTCGAGATGCCGATGAACTGGCGGAACGGCGCGCCCTTCTGGGACAGGCGCGGTGCCGCGCTGTCCGGCCGCGTGACGATGCCGCCGACGCAGAGGTTCGGGTGCCCGCTGAGACACTGCGCGCAGTTGCCGCAGAACCCCGACAGGCACGCCACCACGTGATCGCCCGGCTTGACCGTCGTCACGTCGGCGCCCACGGACTCGACGACACCGGCCCCCTCATGGCCCAGCACGATCGGCCGGTCGAGCGGGAAGCGGCCCTGCCCATCGACCACGTGCAGGTCGCTGTGGCACACCCCGGTGGCCGCGGTGCGGACGAGCACCTCGCGGCCCCACGGCTTGTCGACCTCGACGGATTCAACGGTGAGCGGCTCGTGCACCTTCCGGAAAACGGCGGCCTGGGTGTTCATGTGGGTCTCCTCACACCTTCGACCAGAATGAGACTGGTATTGGCACACCGCTGCCGGAGCGGAATCGTCTGCGCGTATTCCGGTGAGGCGTACCACTTGCGCGCCTGCTCCATGGTCTCGAACTCGATCATGACCACGGACTTGGGCTGGACCATGCCCTCGAGGACTTCGAAGGCTCCGTCGACCACCACAGGCTTGCCTCCGTACGGCGCGAACGTCAGAGCGGCCAGCTTGCGATAGGCCTGGAATGCCTCCGGGTCGGTCACCTCGAGATAGGCGATCACGTACGCCGGCATGCGCTACCTCCCGGCCTGATGGGCCGTCATCGTGTACTTCGGCATCACTTCGGTGGCGAACAGCTCGATCGAGCGCATCGCCTGCGCGTGGCTCAGATCGCCCCACTGGAACGAGCAGACGAAGTAGTTGGCGCCGGTGGCGATGTACTCGTCCATGTACTCGCGGACGGCATCGGGGGTGCCGGCCAGCGCCACGCCACCCAGCCGGTTGGGATGCGGTCCACGCTTCTGCTGATCGAAGCGCTCGAGTTCGGCGTCGATGTCCCGCCGCGTCTCGCGCGCGGGGAGCCCCGCGGGGCGATCGCCGACGAAGCCGAACGAGCCGTCCTTGGTGGACTGGAACTGCGTGAGCCCGCGCTTCTCGGCTTCCAGACGACGCGGCGCCGCGAGGTTCCAGCGGTACTTCTCCCACGCCGGCTTCGCCGCCTCCAGTGCCTCCTCGTTGGTCTCCGCGATCACCAGGTGGACGACGAGGCCGATCATCGGCTTCTCGCCCTGCGCCGTCAGCCCATTCGCACCCTGGTGCTCTTCCCACGCGGCCCGATAGCGCGGCACAGCGATGGCCAGGCCGTCCAGCGAGCCGACGATGATCGTGTGCATGCCCTCCATCGCCGCCGTCACCGGATTGCGCATGTACCAGAGCGGCGGGTAGGGCTTCTGCAGCGGCCGCAGGTACATCGGCAGGTCCTCGAAGCTGTGGAAGCGGCCGGAGTAGGTGAGACGGTCGTGGCTGAGGCCTTCGCGGATGATGGCCAGCGTCTCGAGATAGCGCGCGTAGTTCGTCTCGGAGTCGGCTTCCTGGCCCCAGAAGTACGCTTCCATCACGCCGCCGCGGCCCACGCCGATCTCCAGCCGACCGTCGCTCAGGTTGTCGAGCATGCTGATCTCTTCGATCAGTCGGAGCGGGTGGTGCAGCGGCAGCACGTAGACGCAAGGCCCGAACCGCAGGCGCCGCGTGCGCTGGGCCACCGCGCCCAGGAACACGTTCTGAGACGGCGCCAGGCTGTGGATGGCCGGCGTGTGGTGCTCGGCCAGGTGATAGGCGTAGAAGCCGGCCGCGTCGAGGCGCTCGATCTGCACGAGCCGCTCGCGGTAGATCTGATCCAGCCCCTGTCCGGGCACCGGCTCGATGTGATCGAAGACCCCGAAGCGCATGGCGTGGGCGCCTCCTTCTCGGAGCCCAATGATAGACTGCGCGTCGTCCGAAAGGGAGGGAGGGTCAGCCATGGCGATGCTGAACGTCGGAGTGTCCGTGCCGCTGCCCGCGTACAACGTGGACGTGGCCTACATGGCCCAGAAGGCCGAGGAGCTCGGCTTCGAGTCGTTCTGGTGCGCCGAGCACCCGTTCATCCCGGTCAACACCACGAGCCGCTTTCCGGGCTCGCCCGACGGCGTCATCCCGGAGACGTACTCGCACTTCGTCGATCCCTTCGTGGCACTGGCCCGTGCTTCCGGGGTGACGAAGCGGCTGAAGCTCGGCACCGGCATCGTGCTCGTCCCCGAGCGCAACCCGCTGTTGCTGGCCAAGGAGATCTCGACGCTCGACCTCTTCAGCGGCGGACGGTTCCTCTTCGGGATCGGCGCGGGCTGGCTGCGCGAGGAGACCGAGCTCATGGGCGGCGACTTCGACCACCGCTGGACGCAGACGCGTGAGTCGATCCTGGCCATGAAGGAACTGTGGACGAAGCCGCAGGCCGAGTTCCACGGCAAGTACTACAACTTCCCCCTCGTGAAGTCCTACCCCAAGCCGGCCCAGAAGCCGCACCCCCCGGTGATTCTCGGCGGCCACGCCAAGACCGTGCTGGAGCGGGTGGTGAGCTGGGGCGACGGCTGGCTGCCGAACAACATCACGCCGGACAAGCTCGCCGAGAGCCGGGCGACGCTCGATCGGCTGGCGAAGGACGCGGGGCGCAATCCGTCGGCGATCTGCATCTCCGTGCACGGACAGCCGGCGGATCGCGATCTCATCCGGCGCTTCCACGATGCCGGCGCCAACCGGGTGATCGTGCGACCGACCACGATGAAGACGGACGCCGAGATGGGGACCGAGCTGACGCGAATCGCCGACGCCGTACTGCGGTAGAGTGGCGCGCGGCGCCGGGCGGCGCCCGAAGGAACGCAGACCGTCAGGCCAGGAGAACGCCGCTGATCGGCGGAAGCCCCTTGGTCGCGAGCTCCCAGTGCTCGCCGGCGTCGCGCGAGCGGAACACGCGGCCGTCACTCGTGCCGAAGACGACCAGTGGCCCGGCGGCGGCCAGGCACGCGGTGTCGATGTTGTCATCGAACCACTTTGGCAGGCCCGCCGCGCACCGCTCGAAGCGCGACCTACCCTCGAGCGGCTTCCGGTAGATCGCCGAGCGTCGGCCGTGAAATCCTGCCGACGCCGAGACGAGGACAAGCTCGCCGGCCACCGCGACGGCGCGCAGGTAGTGGGCGTGCAGGCCGGTCGTGGCAAGCTGCCACGAGTCGCCGCCGTCGCGGCTGACGCCGAAGCCCTCGGCGGAGGCGACCAGCACGACTTCGGGGCGCGTGGGATGGGCCAGCACCTGATGGACGTCGTCCTCGATGTCGATCGTCGGCGCCCACGTCTTGCCGGCGTCGCGCGAGCGGGCCACGCCACCAACGTGCACGTTGACGTGGATCGCGCCGTCCACCGCGACGGCAATCGATCGGACGTCGGCCGGATCACCCCACGGGGTGTACCAGGCCGCGCGGCCTTCGGTCGTCTCGAACGCGTCGACAGGGACGAGCTCGTCGCCGGACAGCCGCAGGAGGTGCGCCTGCTCGGTGCCGACGAGCGGACCGGTGGGGGTCGGCGCCACGCACGTGGCTGGTGGTCCTGCAATCACCGCGCGCTGGCTCCAGGCGCCGTCGCGGCGCTCCCACAGCGTGGTGCCGCCCACGAGAGCCCAGAGCGTGGCGCCCTCGCGCGCCAGCGCCGTCACGGGCCGACCGGCGAGCGTCTCGTCAGCCGCGGCGGTATCGCCCTCCAGGGTCCAGAGCCCGCCCGCGGTGCCGACGAGGATTCGCTCGGCCATGTCCCGATGATACTCTCGGCTCACCATCACGTCATGAAGACGGACCTGCTCCTGATTCCGATGAGTGCTCGCTGGGCCGACATGCGCGCCGCCGCGCTGGCCGCGGAGGAATCCGGCTTCGCCGGGATCTGGACGTGGGATCACCTCCGCGACCCCGAGGGTGCGGGCGAGCCCGGAGTTCCCGAGGCGTGGACGGTGCTGACGGCACTGGCGGAAGTCACGCGGCGGGTCATGCTCGGCCCGCTCGTCCTCAACGTGGCCAACCGCCATCCTGGCGTCCTCGCCAACATGGCCGCGACGCTGCAGGAGCTGTCGGGCGGCCGCCTCCTACTGGGCCTGGGGGCCGGCGGCGGGAACGACACCCCCTACGCCGAGGAGCAGGAGGCGCTGGGCCGCACCGTCGCTCCCGACCCTCGGCGCCGACAGGCGGTGCGGGACGCGGTGGGCGCCATCCGACAGACCTGGACCGGGCGGCTCGGCGACACGTCGGGCTTCCTGGTACCCGGTCCCCCGCCGCCGATCGTGGTGGGGGGCTTCGGGCCCCGCATGGCCACCCTGGCCGGCGAGATCGCCGACGGCTTCAACACCCAGGCCGGCCATCCCCGCCTCGCCGACCTGGTCCAGCTGGCCCGCCAGGCGCATGCGGCCCGGCCCGCGGCGACCGCCGCCGGACCGCCGTTCCTGATGACGGCGTTCGCCGGTCTCGACCCGCGCTGGCACCGGCGGGACTCGGCCGGTTGGC
>Ga0111538_10014209_pt1 | contig 10507 bp, 6 predicted proteins | sample SoiMethybrSBSTD1_FD_79669 | JGI IMG/M metagenome (GOLD analysis project Ga0111538, IMG submission 79669) | Bulk soil microbial communities from a Populus tree surrounding site in Tennessee, USA - Soil MetaG P. TD hybrid SBSTD1 (version 2)... | ecosystem: Environmental > Terrestrial > Soil > Tree... | reverse complement strand
TTCTGGTCCTGCTCCGAGCTCCCCGTGTCGAGCGCGATGTCGAGATCGCCGTCGCCGTCGAGGTCCGCCACTTCGAGGTAATACGGATCGACGGAGACGCTTGCGCCGCGCTCGAAAGTTCCGTCTCCCCGGTTGAGCAAAAACGTGAGGGCCGCTGGATCGTACGTGGACAGCACCACGTCGGGATCCCCATCGCCATCAATGTCGGCCGTGATCCGTTCCTTCTGTAATCCGCTAACGCCCCCGGCGACGTCATAGCTCATGGGCGAGCCGAACAACCCAGTACCATCGTTGGGGTACACTGCCACTTCGCCTGCCTCGCTGAACACGACGATCAGATCGAAGTCGCCATCGCCGTCGAGATCGTCCGCATACGCCGTATAAGGCTTTTCCGTCACCGGGTACCGCTCCGGCTCACCGAAATGTCCGCCGCCGAGATTCCGCAGGTAGATGACGGCTCGATCCGGGTCCAACTGCCCCTGCTGGCCCGGGCCGTAGAACTCGGTCGAAACCAGATCGAGGTCGCCATCGGCGTCGAAGTCTTCGGCGACGATCGAGTCGGCAAAGCCCGTGTGGAAGCTGAGCCGGGCCTCGTAGGCGATCGCTCCCCCTGCCAGCTCGCACTCATCCGGGACCAAGTTGGCGTTGCAGTCGCGGCTCGATCCGCTCCCGAGGTCCGCGAGGTCATCGGCGCCGTTGTGATTGCAGTCGTCGGCGCGGGCGCGCAGAGGGAGGGCGAGCGATGACGCGAAGAATAGGAAAACTCCGGCAGCGGCGATATTCGATGGCCTCATAAAAACCCTCCCGGACAGCTTGATACGCGGAACGTAACACCTTGCCCGGATCCAAAGCAAAGGCGTAGCCAGCCCCGGAGGCGGGGAGCCCGCAGCGCCTAACTCCCTGGATTCAAGCCCCTTGAGGCGAGCCCAGGCGCGCGCCTCGCTGGGAGGATGCAACCGCGCCTTACAGCTGCTCGCGAGCACGTCCGGCGTGGCGGACGGCTGCGAGATCAGGACACGTTCACCGCAGCGCGGGTTGGAGGTATTGGGCGCCCACGTCCCGCTCTTCGGCCGCCTGCACCTCGTGCTCTCCCGCGGAAAGTGCCGGATGACCTCGCGCCTGGATCTCCAGCGTGTAGCGTCCGCGCGGAAGCGGACCCGCACGGAAGCCTCCACCGTCCTTGCTCGTGAAATAGACGCAGTACCCCCCGAGTGCGCTGAAGCAAATCACTTTGGCGTCGGGGAACGGGTTGCCGTTGGAATCGAGGACACGCCCGAAAAGGTAGGCCGAGGGACGCACGGATCGGTCGATGGCGATTTCCAAGCCATCCGAGCCGGGGCGGACCTCATCGAGGCGAGCGCAGGCGAAGGGGCTGTTCTTCTCGAACACCGTGATGCGGTAATCCAGATCGCTCAGCTCCTTGAAGACGAATTCTCCGCTCGCATCGGTCGTGGCTTTTTTCTGCGTTCCTTTGCGACTGCTTTTACCCACTGCCTCGTCCAGGAGGATCATGAAGCCTTCCAGCCCCGCGCCGTCTTCATCCCCAAGGCTTCCTCGGAGCTCGAGGTCCTGCGAAAGAACCGGATCCCAGGTCAACGACTCGCGCTCGCTCACCGAAGTTTTGAGCGATGCTCTTCCGAAGTTTGGACGCGCCGCAGTCACTTCGATCTCTCCGGGTGGAAGGCCGCTCAATTGGTACGAGCCCTGGTCGCCCGAGAACACCTTGATCGCCAGAAAATCCCTGAAGTCACCGACGGACACGTGAGCTCCTGTGAGGGGAGCGCCCTTCGCGTCGGTCACGTGCCCCGTCAGCGTTGCGCCCCGCTGGAGCGTGAGCTCCACCCGCGCTGTCGTGCCTCGTTCGAGCTCGATCTCGTCCACCAGCGGCACGAACCCCGGCGCGCGCACGGCTACGCGAGCCTTCCCCAAGGCGAGGGAGTCGGCATGGAAGTAGCCCTCGTCGTCCGTGAAGCCGAGATAGGGGGGCGGGCTGAACCCGGTCGCACCGTCATCGAGGAGCGTGTAGTTGGGGTACTCGGCACCCACCATCACCTTGGCGTGTGGGACCGGCTTGCCCGCCTCGTCCCGCACCGTACCCTCCAACTCTCCGCCCGCCCCGTTGAGGACGAGGCGCACTTCCATCGTGGAGCCGGCCTCTCCTTCGAGCGGCCGCAGGTCCGAGGTGGCGTGGCCGTCGGCCCTCGCCGCAATGTACTTCGCGCTCGAGATCGAGCGCACGAAGAAGCTTCCGTCCGCCCCGGAGGTGGCCACTTCGCTTCCCCAGTTCATGTGCCCGCTGTACGAGATCCAGATTCTGGCAGCGCCGACTGCAAAGCCGGACTGATCCACGACCGATCCCTCGACGTTGATTCCCGGAGGCACCTCGACCACGACTTCTTTCTCCTCGCCGGGCTCTACTCGCACGTCGGCCGATCCGCCGCGGTCGAGCATCACGCTCGCGCCGCCCTTGAAGAGATGCTCCACGTGGGCGGTGCCGTCCGGCCCGGTGGTGAACGTGCGCTCGTCGATGTAGAGATCGGGGCTGCCCCACGGAATCACCTGGCCCGTCACGCCGGGAGCTGACGTACGCGTATCGCCCCAAATCACCCGAACGAAGACGCTCCCGCGGTGGACAGAGTCGGATGCATCATCGACGGGCGCCTCTTCCGCTGCCGGCGGCTCCTCTTTCTTCGGCAGCTCCGCCACGACGGCACGTAGCTGCGGCTTCGAGTCAGGAGGCGGCTGCTCGGCATCGACCTTCTGCGGACGTGCTGCCGGCGCGGAAAGAGCGGGAGCCGCCGGCTGGCGATCCGGATGCCAAACGCCTCTCCCCACAAAAAAAAGGAGCAATGCCAGCACGGAGAGCAGGGCCGCTTTTTTCCCAACGCCGAGGAGCACCGGCCTTTCCGCGTGCCTCACGAGAGCCGCCGTGCGATGCGCGAGGATCGCGATAGGATCGGAACCGCTGCTGGGAGCCAGCGTGGCGCCTGCGCGGGCAGTCCAGGCTGCAGGGATGGAGGCCAGGACGAGCAGCCCGAGTCGGCGGCCTTTCGACTTCCACTCGCGTGCGGAAGGGAGTGTCTCGCGCAGGCATTGCTCGAGACCACACCAGAGCTTTTCTCGCAGCTCTTCTCTTGCCGTTTGGAGCCTGCGTTTGGCGCCCGAGAGTGAAAGCCCGAGCGAGCGCGCGACGGCTCGAACCGACTCGCCCTCGTAGTAGTAGAGGAAGATGGCCTCCCGCGTGCCCTGAGGAAGCTCGGCGACTTGTCGCCAAAGATACTCACGAAAGTCCTTCTGTTCGATTTCTCTGGCAGTTTCTGGACTCGCGGGCGGTGCTGCAGCCGCGTTCGGCAATCGAGCTACGTCTTGGGCCCGAGCGGAGCGACGGAGCTCCTTGATCGCAACGTGGCGGACGATGTTGAGGAACCAGCCGCCGAAGCTCTCTGGCAGACGCAAGCTGGCAAGATCGCGGAACGCCTGGAGGAACGCTTCTTGAACTGCGTCTTCGACGTCCGAAGGGCCTAGCCCGAGCGCGCGAGAAACGGCGTGCGCCTGCTTCTGGTAGCGGAAAACGAGCGTCTCGAACGCTTGCGGAGAGCCGTTGATCGTGCGGCGTACGATCGTAGCGTCGGATGGGGTAAGACCGAACATTGCTCTCGGGCCTCACCCATCTATGGGCCTCGAACGGCGCGAAGGTACACTGAAAACTCGAGCTGAAGCGCCGCTCTCGAGCCTGCGTACTTTCCAGCTGGCGGTTTCCCGCGTGCAGGTCATCCCCTAAAATTACGGTCTGTTCGAGGCAGGTTGACGCACGCAGCGGAACCAGGAGGGCCGATGAACAGCCGGTTCGCGAGCTTGATCCTTGCTATCCTGCTCGCGGGGTGCGCCGCCGCGACCTGCGCGTACTTCTGGGGAGTTGGGGTCTCGCGACGCGCTACCGTGGTGCTGAGCCTCGAGGCGGCACAACGGCTTCAGAGGATCGAGGATAGTCTCGAGGCGCTGCAAGCCAAGACGGAGGCGATGGCGAACCGCCGAGCGTGGGTCCCCTCCGGCGAAGCCGAGGCTCTGCCTTCGGAAGGCCTCGGGGAGGACCGGCAGAGCGCGCTCCTCAGCCGCTTGGCGGCGCTGGAGCGCTCGATGAACGAGTTAAGGGAAGCCGTTGGAGGTCTTCGTCTCCCTTCGAGGAAGCCCACGCAGGATGACTTCGCGAGCACGGATGGTTACCTGAATGCCGACGACTGTTTCGCCAAGGGAGAATACGGCCAGGCCGCAAAGGGCTACGAGACCTTCCTCGAGCACCACGGGGACCACCCCGAGGCGAGGAGGTCGCTCGTGAAGCTCCGAGAGGCGTATTCGAGGATGGAAGACTCGGAGAAGGCCATCGAGGTGCAGGAAGAGCTCATCCAGAGGTATCCCGAGCAGAGCGGCTACGAGGACTTCATGATCCTGGCCCGAATGAAGCGCGACCTCGGCAGGGTCGAGGAAGCCGTCGCGCACACGGAGCAGGCGATCGCCAAAGCTCCCGACCTTGGCGCGCTCGTTGGGGGACAGATGACGCGGGCGTGGTTCATCGAGGAGCGCGATGGTCTGGACGCAGGTCTTGGCGCCTATCGCGAGATCGAGCAGGACATCCTGAAACAAGGCGGGACGGATAGCCCGTTCCTCGAGCCCTGCCGAAAGAACATCTCCAGGATCGAGGAGAAGGTCGCCCGACGGGCCCGCGGCGAATGAGGGCGAACAACGGAAGCGGCTCCTGCCGCAAAGTGGGCTCGGTCACGAAGAACGAAATTGGCGCCGGTACAGCCTCTAACTGTCCCCCCTTGCGTTCCGAATCCGCCGGAGCTGCGTCGAGCCCGATAGGTAAAGGTCTTGTCCCACGAACGTCGGGTAGCCGACCGGATCTATCTTGCCGACGACGTGGACGCTCGCGTCGCGAGGGTCAATGCGCACCAGCACATCTCGCAAGTACGTCCACAGGAAGCCGTCCGGCCCGCGTGTGAGCGACAGATACTCGTACGACGGGTCCACCCAGTGCGGCCAGTAGTCGTCCACCGAGACCCGCCACGGGAGCAATTTGCGGAACAGCACCTCGCCCGCCTCGATGTCCACGCCATAGAGGACCCCCGCTCCGGGATGTTCCGGGGTGACCGTGTTGACAGTCAGTCCCATTAGCCGTCCTTCCGCGACTTCAGCGATCAGCCCGGTTGCTCGCGCACTCGGTAAGGGCACGCAGTCTTTCACGAACTTCCTCGCGGCCACGTCGTAAAAGAACAACTTCGCTTCCGGAGGCCGGTGGTTGCCGTCCTGTTCATCCGACGCAGTGGAAGTAGAGAGGACAATTCGCCGCCCATGCAGAGCGGCTGTGACCCAGTGCACCATGTATCCGCTGAGCGGATTCCAGATCCCGTCGATCTCATTCGTCTTCGGGTCGTACCAACCGAATCCGCCGCCCGTGTAGTTGCGTTCCCCGAACCCTCCGAAGTAGATCTTCCCGTCCGCGCCGAGCGCAGAGCTATGCATGATCGCTACCCGCGCGGCGCGGAATTCGCCGATACGGCGAGGGTTGCTCTCCATGCTGTCCTCGTTGGGCCCGCGCTGAGTCGGTGGGCCGCCTTTTCCCAGCACCCAGGGGTGCGCCGGGTCGTAAACGAAGAGTGGGCCTCCCGCGTACCCGCTCGAGTACAGCTTGCCCCCGCTGACGATCGTCGTGTACGGCGCGAGACCGGTGCGCGGTCCGCAGTACGTCGTGTGGTCTGTCGCGGGATCGAAGATGAAGGTGCCGGCGTAGTCGTCGCCTGTCCCGTAGAGTCTGCCGTCCGGAAGCACGGAGAGAGGATTGATGCGGTGGGGATAGGTCTCGACACCCTGAATCCGAATCGATTTCCACTCCGACGCTCCGGCATCCAGCGGCCGGTGCCAGAGTGTGGCGTTGCCTTCGTCGTCCGGGTCGATCTGGCCAAAGTAGACTTCAGGCTTCGGCGCAGCCTTGCTCCACGGTGAGGGCTGACTTGGCCACGGTGGACGGGAGTCTGTTTTCGGGATCGCGGCCCCGTGATAGAGCCAGTACTCCATGTCGGGGCCGTTCTCCTGAGGGACGCGGGCGTACGCCGAGGGGAACTCCTCGAGGATGTCCATCACGCGCTGCGTCGGCGACTCGAGCAGCACTTTCTGCTCGCCCGTCTTCAAATCGACCGCCACAAGGTACCAGGCAGGGACCATTCCGCTCGCGATGTACGCGTGCGTGTCGTCCACCCCCATGACGTAGCGGCTCCACGCACCGTTCGGATGGCTCGGACCGACCGCGCCGAAGTCCTTGACCACTTTGCCCAGCTTGGGATCGTAGATGTACAGCCCGACTTGATTTCCTCGCGTTCCCGTGCCGTAGATTCTCTCGTCGGGCCCGACGACGAGCGGCCGGACCTCGCCGCCGAGGCCGGGGACGATCTCGCCGCGCTCTTCGACACGGTTGGTCGCAGGGTCGTACACGAAGAGGCCCATGCTCCATGTGCGGCGAGACGGCGTTGCAATGTAGTACAAACCGTCGAATCCGAGAGCGCGTCCGCTTAGGTAGAACTGGTGATCATCCGCGAGCCGTTGCTTCGTCACCTCGCCGGTGCCCAGATCGACGGCGTACAGCCAGGTGGGGCCGTAGTACTCCTTGAAATACACCTCGAGGACATCCCAGGACTTCCCACCGGCGTTGGGAACGAACCACCGCTCCCAGACGTTGACGCCGCGAGCGGGCTCGCCGAGCGACTCGCTCATGAGCGGCGGAGCCTTTTCCAACGCCTCCTTGAGGTCCGGCTGCTCGACGACGCGCCAGGGCTCGGCGGCGGCAACGACGTTGCTCGTGGACAGCAAAAGGGCGGTGAGGGCTGCGAATCGGTGGGGTCCCACGACGGTCACGCCCTCCACAGAGGAGGCAGGAAGGGAGCTCAGTTCCCTCCCGCCTGAGTCTTCCCGGGAACGCACAGGCAGGTCGACGCGATGGGGATGTCCGCATCGGCCCAGACCTTCCGGAACCTGGCATCGACATCGGCGACCTCCGGGGAGTTCTTCGCCTTGAGGCAGGTGAGGAGCCCGTAGAGGGACCAGCCGTTCTCCGGCCACTCCTTCAGGTCATCGCGGTAGACCTTCTCCGCCTCCGCGTAGCGGCCCGCAGACACGAGCACCGCCCCGAGCGTGTGCCGGACGGGCCAGACCCAGTCCGGCGGCTCGATGTACTGAAGCTGGTCCTCGAGCTCGACCGCCTTCGCGAGCTCGGTCACGGCCTCGTCGACGTTCCCCTTCTGGTACGCGAGCTCGCCCGCGAGCGCGTGCTCCGCGATCGGGAGCACCTTATGCGCCTTGTTGATGGCCATCTTTGCGTCGGCCGGCACGGCCTTCACCGCCTCGCGGAACGCCGCCTGCTCCTTCTCGGCTCCCGCGAAGTCCTTCTTCGCCGCGAGCGACGTAGCCCGCGCGAACCGCCAGAAGGAGCGCTTGATGGGCAGGGTCGCGGGTGGCTCCTCCATCGCGAGGACGCGATCCCACTCGCCGAACCGGAGGAGCGCCTCGATCTCGAGGTGGAGATATCCGTCGATCGCGGCGGGGCTCCCCTCGATGAACTCCTTCGGGATACTCTCCATCATGGCCCTCGCCGCCGCGAGGCTCTCCTGCTTCCGGCCGGCATGCATGCAGGCCCACGAGAGGAACTGGTGGTTGTGGGCCATGTAGATGTTGTAGAAGCCCTGGTGCGGCGAGATTTTCCGGTAGGCCTGGTCGATCTTGATCGCGTTGCGGTTCTGCTCCTGGGCCTTCTTCCACTGCCCGACGCGCACGTCGATGTGACCCGCCATGTGGACGAGGTGGCCCGAGGCCGGAACCAGCGTCCGCAGCTTGTCCGCCGAGGGCACGCCCTTCGCAGCGAACTCGTGCGATCCCTCGACGGCGTGGATGTAGAGGTGGTTCAGGCCCGGATGGTCCGGGTCCTGCGCGAGCCCCTTCTCGAGGACGCGCAGGATCTCGGGCGTGTCGGGCCGCGGGGTCCCGTCGACGGCCCAGATGTCCCAGGGCCAGAGGTCCATGAGGGACTCGGCGTAGAGAGACGCCACATCGGTGTCGTCCGGGAAGGATTTGTACACCTTGGCCATCGCATCCGCGTACCCTTTGTCGAGAGGCCTCCGCTCCACTGGCGTGTGCGGGACTTTCCCCGCAGCTGGATCGATGTACCGCGCCGCCAGCGCCTCGATGAGCGCGCGCTCCTTCGGATTCGCCTTCGACTTCAACTCCTCGGCCCGCTTCAGGGCCTTCCAGGCGGCTGCGGAGTGGGCGTCGTCCATGGCGGCGTTGTTGATGTGGGGGCCGTTGCAGAGAGCGATTCCCCACCAGGCCATGGCGCAATCGGGATCGAGTCGCGTTACCTCCTCGTAGGAGCGGATGGCCTCGTCGTGGTTGAAGGCGAACGTCCACGTGAGGGCCTGGTTGAAGTAGCGCTGCGCTTCGACACTCGAGGTACTGATCTCCCGGCGGTGCGGTCCCATCCCCTGGAAAAACGGAGGGGGCTCCGGCGAGGCCTTGTCGGACGACCCCGGCGTCGATCCGCAGCCGACAACGAAAACGTTGAGTGCGATGACGATGCAAAAGTGTTTCACGATTGGAATCCTCCCCTTGGGTAAATGCTCCGGTGTGATCCGGAACCCTAACTGCGAGGGGAACGGGCTGTCAACGGCTGTCACGCACGGCTGTCACACCAGGCGCCAGCGCCTCGATCCTTGCCGAGCGGGCGCGGGGGGTGCCAAGAGATCCAGCGGAGAGATCCATCGGCTTCGTGGCAGAGGTAGGCATTGTCCCGGGCTGCAGAGGTGATGGCAGCGAGCTCATTCCCAGGTTCAAAACCTGTCGCGCCCACCAGAATTCCGCCTGTCCCATCGGACCTTCGTGACGGGCTGCTTTTGTTTGGGCGGCTCGATGGGTCCGGAACCACGGGCCCGGGCTGCTGGTCCATCGGGTAACATTGCCTGAGTCGCGGGGCGCCGGGCTCCTGCCATTTCCTGGGTCGCAGGGTGAAAGGGTCAGCCGTGAAAAAGCTCGTCATCTTGGGGTTGTCGCTGGGTGCCGCTGTGCAGATGGGGCGGATGATCGAGGGGATTTCGAGAACGGCCGCAGCCGACGGCGGTCAGGGTGGCGGCGGTGCGATATGCACGTCCGAGAACGGCGACGTCAACGCGGACGGGAAAGTCGACCTGAGCGACGCCGTGACGGTGCTCGGGCACCTGTTCCTGGGCAACCCCGAGCAACTCGCGCCGCTCTGTGCGACGCAAGGTCCCTCAGGCCTGCCGGACACTGGCCTAACGAAGTGCTCCGGCCAGAAAGGCGCTGAAACTCCGTGCGACGACGCGAGCTGCCCGGGCCAGGATGCCGCCCACGCGACGGGCTGCTCCGCCGAAGGACGCTTCGTCGATTTCGGGGACGGCACGATCCTCGACAACTGCACCGGCCTCACCTGGCTGAAGGACGCGGCGGACGTGAGTGGCGATCGCCAGATCGATGATGCGGACAGGCTTCCGTGGTGCGCCGCCCTTACCTTCTGTGACAACCTCAGCTTTGCGGGTCACGACGACTGGCGGCTCCCGAACATACGGGAGCTGCAGAGCATCGTCGACTACGGGCGCAGCAACCCGTCGCTCGATCCCGTGTTCGGCGCGCCGACGTTGAGCGCGTACTGGTCATCGACGCCGATCGCCGACCACCACGAATACGCGTGGTACGTCAGCTTTTTCGGCGGCATCGCAGACAACGGCGGCGTCAGCGTCAGCGGCAAGGACGGGTACCTCAACTTGCGGGCCGTCCGAAGCGGGCCGTGAACGCCTGACCTTCAAACTCCGGAACGCTTCCCGGCCGAGTGATCGCCGCTCATTCCGGTGCATCTCGTCTCGAGGGCTGCGAGCGGTCGACATCGGCTTCGGGATGGAGGATCTCGTGGGGGCACGGAGAATGTCCGTGATGGCGACCTCGATCTCCACCCCGGGAGCGGTGGTCTTCGGCGCCTGCCGACGGGGCATGTGCTCCCGAACGGGATCATCTCTGGATCTTTTTTCCTCCCGGCGCCTGGAAGATGGATGAATCGAGCTGAATGATCCTCATCGGGAACTTTTCTGTTGAAATCCCAGCGGAGGAGCCGATCCTGATGGCATGAAGAGACGAAAAGATCCCGATCGGGATCTCTCCATCGCGACCTTCGTCAAGGAACGGCGTACCACCAGCCGCATGACGCAAGCCGCGCTTGGGGAGCTGGCGGGCGTCGGCCGGCGGCTCATCGTGGAGCTCGAGCACGGCAAGCCAACCCTGCGCATGGATGCGGTGAACAAGGTGCTCGCGGTGTTCGGCAAGATGCTGGGGGCAGTCGACAAACCGCGGCCTGGCGGCGACGAACGGAGCGAGCCATGACGGGCGAGAGGGAGCCTCGTCGGCGCACCGCCAGCGTCCGCATCGACGGTCAGCCCGTCGGCCTCCTCGAGGAGACGGA
>Ga0111538_10014206_pt1 | contig 10510 bp, 10 predicted proteins | sample SoiMethybrSBSTD1_FD_79669 | JGI IMG/M metagenome (GOLD analysis project Ga0111538, IMG submission 79669) | Bulk soil microbial communities from a Populus tree surrounding site in Tennessee, USA - Soil MetaG P. TD hybrid SBSTD1 (version 2)... | ecosystem: Environmental > Terrestrial > Soil >... | reverse complement strand
TGTCGAACACCTTCATCGGTTCCACGTCCGGCCCGGGAAGGTTGTAGTTGGTCGGGGTGCAGAAGAAGTTCCATGCCTTTGTCAGCGTGGGATCGCCGTCCGCAAGTTTCTTCGCGGCGTCCATGTGTGCCGTCGATTGCGGAGTATTGGGCCGGCGTGACGCCGTCACCGTCTCGGTCGCGCCACGACCGCCGCGCTCACCTTGCTGCGCGAAGGCCGGAGGTGCTGCACACAACATCGAACACGACAAAACACAGGCAAGGATTCCTGGACGCATCCGCACACGATACGCGCGGCTGCAAACGTTTGCAAGGCCGGTCTGATCAGGTCCATGTGGATAAGAAAGTCTGTGCTACCGGCGACGCTGCAACGCCATCCGGTAACAACTCAGGATCGCGTCGGCGGAACGGTCGATGTCCGCTTCCGTCGTCGACCAGTTCGAGATCGAGATCCGCATAACTTGTTCGCCAAACCATGTCGCGCCGCCGAGCCAGCAGGTGCCGTCGGCCTGCACGCGGGCGATCACGTCGTCGACGACGTCATCGCTGGTTCGCATTGAATCTCCATCGAACCGGACCAGCACCTGGTTCAAGACGATATCGTTCAGGACGCGCACGCCCGGCTCGCTGGTCAGTCGTGTCGCCATGCGTCGAGCCAGTGTGACGGTCCGACGAATCATCGTCTGGATCCCCACGCGGCCGAGCGTGCGGAACAAGGCGTAGAGCGGGATCACGCGCCCGCGTCGCGACGACTCGGGAGCCCAGTCCATACCGATGCGCTGTTCTTCCGCGCCGCGAATCAGATACGACGCCTGCAGTCCCATCGACGCCCGATGTGGGGCCGGATGCGCGACGATCGCGAGGCCCGAGTCGTAAGGGACATTCAGCCATTTGTGCGCGTCTGTCGTCCACGAGTCGGCCGAGTCGATACCGGCGACTTGCCCGGCCAGCTCCGGCACGGCTGCCGCCCACAGTCCGAACGCACCGTCGACGTGGACCCACGCACCACGTGGGCGCGCCGCGGCGACCATCCCTGCGATCGGATCGCTTCCGCCGGACCCGACATTTCCGGCTTGGGCGCACACGATGAGCGGACCCTCGATGGCCGCGATCGTGCGCTCGAAGAGAGCGAGCTGCATGCGCCCTTGAGCGTCCACCGGCACGCGCACGACTTGGTTCGCTCCGAAGCCGAGCATGCGAAGCGCGCCGATGACCGAGACGTGGGCGTGATCGCCTGACACGATGGTGACGCGTGGCGCCCGCTGCAGGCCGTCTTCTTCGACGTTCCAGCCGACGCGACGCAGCACCTCATGTCGCGCGGCGGCGAGGCAGGTGAAGTTGGCCATGTGCGCGCCGGTCACGAAACCGACGCTGGCGGCGGCGGGCAGGTGCAGCATCTCCAACAGCCAGCCGGCGACGATGTCCTCCATGACCGCGAGAGCCGGAGACATCACGTACATCCCGCCGTTCTGATCCCAGGCGCTGGCGAGCCAGTCGGCCGCGACCGTCACGGGCACGGCACCACCGGTGACGAAGCCAAAGTACCGCTTCCCGATCGAGGCAACGATGCCAGGATCGGCATCACGCACCAGATTTGCCAGCACGACATGCGGATCAGACGATTCTTCCGGCAACGGCCCACCCAGCCGCTCGATCAGCGTCGTTCGATCGGACGTGCCGCCGACGTGCCGGTTGACGGCGTCCTCGAGATACGCGGTCGCATAGCGCTGCGCCTCGGCGAGAAGATCGCGGGTCGACATGGTGGGATCGTAGTGCTGAAGCCCCGCCGCGCCCGCTCACCTTCATCCAAGAGCCTGTAAACTGGCCCGCTGATCGAACACTGAGCGAGGTCTGATCATGACTGCTGGCCCCTTGAGTCCGGAACAGGACAAAGCCGTGCGCGCGATTGTCCAAGAGCTGGTCGACACCGACAGGCTGGTTGAAGCTGCGACCAGGCAGGCACGCGAGAGCGCGAAACAGACCATCGCTGACCATCACGAGCAACTGCTGACCAGTCTCACGTCCACGATTGCCGACGCCGTGAAAGAGACCGATAAAGCGATCGTTTCGGTTTCGAGCGGACAACCGCCGAAGCGTGACCAGGACTCGAAGTGGTTCAAGCTCGCGCTCGTGCTTCTCCCTGTCTTGATGACGGTCGTCATCACATTCTTCGTCAACAGCGAGATCGAGAGTCTCAAAACCCAGTACGCGTTGACGCAAGAGGTCTTCAAACAAAAACTCACGACGTATCAGCAGCTCGAAGAACGCATGGCCGCCGTCGTTCAGTCCCTGTTCAATGCGGCGCAGAACCCGGACACGGAGAAGGGCGTGGCGATCGATCGCATACGCAGCTTGTTCGATTACTATTCAACGCACGTTCTGTTCGTGGGCGAAGCCGCGGGCAAGCAACTCCTCGAATTCGTGGACATGGCTGGCGACGTCAAGGTGCTTAGACCAACCGGAAACACGCCCATTCCGGACGTAGTGAAACAGGCGTCTCGGGTCGAAGAAGAGATCGCCAAGGATCTGAAAAGTCCGGAACTGGGACGGATCGGCAACCTTCCTTTTGTGGGTCAAGGACGATGAGACATGGTGCGAGGGTGTTGCTGCAATTGGTGATCACGTGCGTGCTGGCTGCGTTGGTGGTAGACGTTGCCGCCAGTGCCGCCGCTGCGGCCAGAGCCGTCGAGTGCAAGGACCGAATCAGCGACTGCGCTCCACGGAGGGAAGTGGTGTCGAAGAACGGTGATTGCGTCACGTTCAGCTGCGAGACCGGAACGTCACGGCAGCACACGATCAAGACGAACAATCCCGACGACATCAAGACCCTGATGAAGCTCATCGCGCAACAACGGCAGTAATCGCGCGCGCCGCGCGACTGTGACCGCGTCAGCGCCAGCCGAGCGCCGGGGCGACGTACCTGAGAACGCTCTCGATGGCGTGGGCGTTGTAGTCCACGCCCAACTGGTTCGGGACCGTCAGCAGCAGCGTGTCGGCGGCGGCAATGGCCTCGTCAGCGGCCAGTTGTGTGACGAGCGCCTCGGGCTCGGCGGCGTATGACCGGCCGAAGATGGCGCGGGTGTTCGCGTCGATGTAGCCGATCTGATCCTGGTCGCGCGCGTCGCGTCCGAAGTAGGCCCAGTCGCGATCGTCGACGAGCGGGAAGATGCTGCGGCTCACGGACACGCGCGGCTCGCGTTGGTGTCCCGCCTCCTTCCAGGCTTCCCGGTAGGCGTCGATCTGCTTGCGCTGCTGAATGTGCAGCGGCTCGCCGCTTTCGTCGTTCTTGAGCGTCGAGCTCTGGAGGTTCATCCCCAGTTTCGCGGCCCACGTCGCCGTGGCGTTCGAGCTGGAGCCCCACCAGATTCGATCGCGCAGCCCTTCGGAATGTGGCTCGAGGCGCAGCAGTCCGGGCGGATTGGGAAACATCGGCCGCGGATTGGGTTGTGCGAACCCTTCGCCCTCGAGCAGCTCGAGGAATACTTCGGCGTGACGGCGGCCCATCTCGGCGTGCGTCTCGCCATCACGAGGGACATAGCCGAAATGGCGCCAGCCATCGATCACTTGCTCCGGTGATCCTCGGCTGATGCCCAGTTGGAGCCGTCCGCCGGCGATGATGTCCGCCGCTCCTGCGTCCTCGGCCATGTACATCGGGTTCTCGTAACGCATGTCGATGACGGCCGTTCCGATCTCGATCCGTCTGGTGCGCGCGCCGATCGCCGCGAGGAGCGGGAACGGCGAGCCGAGCTGGCGGGCAAAGTGGTGCACGCGGAAGTAAGCGCCGTCCGCGCCCAGCTCCTCGGCGGCCACGGCCAGCTCGATCGATTGAAGCAACGAGTCCGCGGCCGTGCGCACCTGCGAGTGGGGCGACGGCGTCCAGTGCCCAAATGACAGGAACCCGATTCTCTTCACCTGCACATCCTTTACTGCGTCAGTCGGCGAGCCCGAGAAACGCGGACAGACGAGCGCGCTCATCGGCCAGGGCCTGACGGAATCCACGATCGCGTGGCGGTTTGTCCGCGACGTAGCCAACCTCAATGGTCAACGCGCGTCCTGTGACGGCCGCGTTCGCCCAGCCGACGACGCGATCGCGCCAGAGGAGCGGCAGCGCGTAGTATCCCCACCTGCGTTTCGGCACAGGCGTGTAGGCTTCGAATCGATACGGCCAGTTCCACAGCAGCTCGAATCGTTTCCGATCCCAGACCACTGGATCGAACGGCGCCAGGAGGCGAACGGTGTCGTCCGGTTGTGCGACATCTGGCTGTTCGCCGGCGGGCCAATACCAGTCCACACCATCGACACGCGCGTGCGCGAGCCGCTGTCTCGCACGTTGCAGGGCGCCGGTGAGCTCGCTGCTCCATTGGGGGACCGCGTATCGCAGTCGTCGCACGGCATAGCTCAGACTCGCGGCCGGCAGCGGCGCATAGACGTTCACCGCCACATCGACCAGCGCGTCGACACGGCGACGGCGCTCGCGAACGTCCAATGCTCCAGGATCGTGTTCGCTCAGTCCGTAGATCCTGATGCCGGCCTCGCGGCGAACCACGCGCAGCAGGCCGCGATAGTGCATCGCGTCGAGCAGATGGGTCGTGGCGCTCGACGAGCCGCCCCAGTAGTTCGTCACCGTGCCGAGCGAAAAATGGTCATCGACCTGACGCGGGTGCACGGGACCGTAAACGCGGATGAACTCCAGCAGGCGTTTGACGTGCCTGCCGCGTGCGCTGCTCCACGGCGCCTGACCGCGGCGAGGATGCATCAGGCGAAACACGTGATCGGCGACGAAGCCGTAATTGATGAAGACGTCCTCATGGACGTCGAGTCGAGAGTACCGACGTTCGAGATCGCCGGCGCGGTAGCTGGTCACGCGGTGCCGGAGCGTCAAATCCTGCGCGCGCGCCGGCGCTCGAATCGGGTCCGCTTGAACGAAGCCCAAGGTATCCAGCGCGCTCGACAGGGACGTCGGTGGAAAGAGGCTGCGCGCGACCGCATGCCGGCGCAGATCGTCGATGGTCAATTGCGATCAATTATCCCTGCTGTTTCTCGACCCAGGTATATCTGAGAAGATCAGCCAGGAGTCGCACGTCGATGCAGGCGGATATCGCAACGACCGTGGTGTGGATCGCATGGGTCGTGTCATGGTGGGCGGCAGCCTTCTGGAGTGCCAGGGCGGTGAAGCGCCCGTCGCCTGCGAGCCAGGTGCTCTATCGAGTCGTCACGATCGCCGGATTCATCCTGCTGTTTCGCTACTTTCCGCAGGGGAGATCGACGTGGATGCTGTGGACTCTGGGCACACCTGTGCGGTGGGTGATGGTCACGGTTGTCGCCGCCGGCTTATCGTTCACCTGGTGGGCTCGCGTGCACCTGGGCAGACTGTGGTCCGGCAGCATCACACGCAAGGCCGATCATCACATCGTCGACACTGGCCCATACGGAATCGTGCGGCACCCGATCTACACCGGGATCATCATCGCGGAGATCGCGACGGCGATTCAGAGCGGAGCGGTGCAGGCGTTTGTCGGAGCGGCGCTGATGATCGTCGGCTTCTACATCAAGGCGCGAATGGAAGAAGGTTTCCTGCGAACCCAGGTCGATGCGGCCGCCTATGACGCCTACTCACATCGTGTGCCGATGCTGATTCCGTTCATGCGCGCGTAGCGCTCTGGGTATTTCTTTGCGGGCTATGATCCAGCCGTATGCGAATCGCGATCCTCGTGTTGCCCGTCGTCATCGTGGCCGGATGCGTGCAATCGTCGACGGCGCAGGCGCAAGACCCGCCGTTCGCCGCGCTCTCACGGCTGCCGGACTGGAGTGGGGCGTGGCTGCCTGATCTCGAGGATCAGGATGCGCAGATCACCCGGAACCCCGTTCCATGGAAGCCGGACGTGGCCGCGAAGATCAGACGCCTCGAGGAGCAGGAGAACGCGGGGCATCCAAAGGGGCTGTTCGCCAACTGTCTTCCTGAAGCGATGCCGAGCTGGATGCTGATCAGCCATAACGCCCTCGAGATCCTGTTTACGCCCGGACGCGTGACGATGCTCGGCGAATCGGATGGCAATCGGCTGCGACGCATCTACACCGACGGGCGGTCACATCCGGCCGATCCCGACCCCAGTTTTCATGGACACTCGATCGGTCACTGGGAAGGCGACACGCTCGTCGTCGACACGATCGGCATCTTTCCGCAGACGTATATCGCGGTGAGCGAGGCCGTTGGCGTGCCGAACAATGGTGATCTGCACGTCATCGAACGCATTCATCTCGCCGGGTCGAATCAGCTCGACGACGACATGGAGATCATCGCGCCGCGGGTGATGACCGCGCCGTGGAAAACCACGCGCAAGTACGCGCGTGACCGCGGACCGAAGTCCGACATCGTCGAAGGCGTCTGCCTCCAGGGTTCTTTCGCCGAGGCCATTGACGCACGCGGAGACGCGGTGTTCGTGCCAGTGCCGCAGGCCGCGGGCGGCAATCCTGCTCCGCCTGCGTCACGCAAGAAGTGATCGCGTGTCGACGACGATCAATATGAATGCGCACACCGTCACTCGAGCCCTCTCAGGTGCATGCATCGCTCTCGCATGTGGAACTGCTGCGAGCGCGCATCACTCGAACGCCATGTACGAGGCCGCGAAGAGCATGACGTTGCGTGGTGTCGTCACGGAGTTCCGGTGGACGAATCCCCACGTCACGATCACGATCATGACGGACGGTGCCAGGGGACAGGAGGGCGACTTGTGGATCCTCGAGTCGACGAGTCCCGGCAACCTGGCGCGCGTCGGCTGGACGCGAACCTCGGTGAAGACCAACGATCGCGTCGAAATCCTCGTATTGCCGCTGCGTGATGGCGGTCACGGCGGTCGCTGTCGGATGCTGACGTTCCTGGACAGGAAGGAAATGCTGGAATGTTGACGCGCATGGAACGGCTGCTGGCGCTCGTCTGCATGCTGACGCTCTCGACCGTCGTGTCCGCGCAGTGGATCCGCTACCCGGATCCGCGAACGCCGCGCACCGCGGACGGGAAGCCGAATCTCACGGCACCAGCACTACACGGAGGAGATGGCAAGCCCGATCTGTCCGGAATCTGGGAAGTCGAGGCCGACACCGTGATGCCGACCGACGGCCGCATTCGATCGAAGTACATGTACAACATCGCGGCCGATCTTCCGGACGGCGCACCGTTTCAACCATGGGCACGCGCGCTCCATGCCGACCGGCAGAAGGCACTTGGCGTCGGCGGCCCGAGCGAGCGCTGCCTGCCGCACGGCATCCCTGACGCGATGGTCGCGTACACGCTGCCGTTCAAGATCGTGCAGCACCCCGGCCTGACGATCATCCTGTACGAGGAGTTCAACCACTGGCGGCAGGTGTTCACCGATGGGCGTCCGCTGCCCGACGATCCGAATCCCGCGTGGCTGGGCTATTCGATTGGGAAGTGGGATGGTGATGACTTCGTCATCACGACCGGCGGCTTCAACGATTTGTCATGGCTCGATGCTGGAGGGACGCCGCATACCGAGGCGCTTCGGACGACCGAGCGGTTGCATCGCGTCGACTTCGGCCACATGCGCGCGGAGTTCACCTTCGACGATCCCAAGGCCTACACGAAGCCGTGGTCCGCGACCGTGCGGTTTCATCTGCTGCCCGACACCGACCTGATGGAGCACGTCTGCGACAACGAGAAATGGTCGGCGAGCGGCAGGTCGACGCCGCACTGACGGCCGCCGTCGCGGAAGCATCGCACATTCCATTTCTTCTATCCGTCCGGTCTACGGTGGATCTAGCGTTGCGGGAGCGGAGCTGCATTTCCATGGTTCGACGGTCGTTGCCCCTGTTCATCGCGATCGGTGTCGTCGTTGTCCTCGACGCCTCGTCGTCGGCTGCTCAGACCTCGGACCAGGCTTCTCCAACATTCACCGCGACACGGGCAAGCGGAACGATCACGCTCGACGGGGCGCTCGACGAGTCTGAGTGGGCGACGGCGCCCGTCGCGCGTGGCTTCGTTCAGAGCGATCCCGCGGAAGGGCAACCGGCCACCTTCGATACCGAAGTCCGGATGCTGTACTCCGACGAGGCCATCTACTTCGGCGTCGTCGCATTCGATGGCGAACCGGCGCGCGTGATCGTCACGGATTTGAAAAAGGACTACGTGGTGGACGCGAGCGATGCGTTCGCGGTGATCCTCGACACCTTTCATGACGGCCGCAACGGATACGAGTTCGCCACCAATCCGTCCGGAGCGAAGTACGACGCGCAAGTCACCAACGAGGGACGCGAGATCAACGCCGACTGGGATGCCGTCTGGGAGGTGAAGACCCGCCGGACGGCGAGCGGCTGGGTCGCCGAGATGCGCATCCCGTTCCGGACGCTCCGCTTCGCGAGCGCCGATCCACAAACATGGGGTGTGAACTTTCGACGGAAAGTGCGCCGGCTCAATGAGGACAGCTACTGGTCGCGCATGCCGCGAATCTGGGGACTCGAGCGCGTCTCGCTGGCGGGCACCGTCACCGGTTTGCAGGGACTCCAGGCGGGGAAGAACCTGCGCGTCAAACCGTACGTGGTGTCGAGCGGCAGCACCGTGCGCAGCGGGCCGACCAACGGCGAGTTCAGCGGTGGCGTCGACGTGAAGTATGGCGTGACCAACGGACTGGTCTGGGACTTCACGGTGAACACGGACTTCTCACAGGTGGAAGCGGACGAACAACAGGTCAACCTGACGCGCTTCAGTCTGTTCTTTCCGGAGAAGCGCGAGTTCTTCCTGGAGAATTCCGGCGTCTTTGGTTTTGGCCTGCCCGACGCGAGCAACCTTGGATCGGCGTTCGCGGGCTCGATCGCCTTCGGCGGCCGGCAGAACGGCACTCCGGACATGCGGCTCTTCTTCAGCCGTCGCATCGGCCTGTCGGACGCCGGCGACGCGCTCCCGATTCTCGGCGGCACGCGGCTCACCGGACGCGCGGGTGCGTATTCGATCGGTCTGCTGAATATTCAACAGCGCGAGGATCAGGGCGTATCGGCGACCAACTATACGGCCCTGCGTCTGAAACGGAATGTCCTGGCCAATTCCGAGATCGGGGCGGTGCTGCTCAACAAGGAGCAGGCCAGCGCGTACAACCGCATGGCGGGCGTCGATGCGAATTTCCGCTTCGGATTCCTGCAGGTCAACGGTTTCCTTGCGCAAACGATGTCGCCGGAAGCCGCCGTCGGCACGACAGGCAACGCGGTGGTCGGCCGCGCGAACATCAACTACCAGAGCCGGGCCTGGCAAGTACGCGGAAAGTTCGACGCGGTCGGCACGCGGTTCAACGACGAACTTGGATTCGTGCCGCGGCGTGGCGTCAACGACGCGTACACCTATCTGTCACGCTCGATTCGGTCGCGGCGACTGCCGTCGTGGATCCGTGAGGTGAGACCGCACTGGCTGACCGATACGTTCACGAGGCAGCAGGATGGGTCGCTCGACACGCGCCAGCAGGATTTTCATTTTCTCGCGCTCCTGCAGGCGGGCGGGTTCATCGAATTCGGTGCGAACACGAACGTCGAGGTGACCAGGGCGCCGTTCACGCTCAACAGCGCACGCCGCGCCGTGATTCCTGCCGGACGTCACGAGTACACCGACTACGTCGTCACGTACGCCGGCAACGGCGCAGCTCGTTTCACGCCGTCGGTTCGCTACTCCGTCGGGAGTTTCTATGAGGGCTACAAACGATCGTACGCCCTCGGACCATCCGTTCATCTCAACGAGAAGCTGAGTGCGTCGCTCAATCTGCAGGTCAACGACATCTCGTTGCCGGACGTCTCGTACGTGTCGACGCTGGCGGCGGCGCGCATCAATTACAGCGTCAACACGAAGATGTTCTGCAACGCGCTGCTGCAGTACGCGACCGACACGCATCAACTGAGTCTGAACCTTCGATTCGACGTCATCCATCGGCCGCTCAGTGACTTCTTTTTCGTCTACAACGAGCATCGCGACGAGCGGCTCGGCCTGCGGCAGGATCGATCGATCATCGCCAAGCTGACGTACATGGTCGCGCGATAGTGGCGGACCGCTGCGCGTGCGCTTTGCGATCGCACAGATCAGAAGGGTCGATCTACTTGTTCACGTTGTGCGCGGGAACGATGCCCGGTGTCTTCAGCTGGATCGTGTAGACCGAATCGCAGCCCGCAATGAACAGGGTCCGACCGTCGGGGCCGCCGAACGCCTCGTTCGTTGAACAAATCTGTCTCTTGGGCTCGTCGCCGTAGATAGGCAGGTTGATTGTGCCCAGGAGCTTGCCAGTCGGCGAGGTGATCCGGACGATGCCGGGGCCGGCGCCACCGGTCGAATAGAGATTGCCGGCGATATCGGTCTTCTGGCCGTCACCGATGCCGACGCCGTCGGTAAAAACAGTGAATGACCCCACCGTCCCATCCGGATTCACGGCATAGCGCCTGATCGTACGGTTCGCGGTTGACAGATACATCCACTTCCCGTCGGGCGAGAGCGCGATGCCGTTCGGGATGCCTCCGAGATCGCT
>Ga0111538_10014204_pt1 | contig 10510 bp, 8 predicted proteins | sample SoiMethybrSBSTD1_FD_79669 | JGI IMG/M metagenome (GOLD analysis project Ga0111538, IMG submission 79669) | Bulk soil microbial communities from a Populus tree surrounding site in Tennessee, USA - Soil MetaG P. TD hybrid SBSTD1 (version 2)... | ecosystem: Environmental > Terrestrial > Soil > Tree... | reverse complement strand
GCCGTTCGGACGCATGCTGACGACCATCCGCGAGAACGCCGAGCGCGCGGAGTTCATCGGCGTCAACGTCCGCCGCTACGAGCTGGCCGCGTTCGTGCTGGCCGGCGCCTTCGCCGGGCTGGCCGGCGGGCTCTTCGGCATCTTCAATCGCGGCGTCTTCCCGGACTTCGCGTACTGGACGAAGTCGTCCGAGGTGCTGATCATGACGCTGCTCGGCGGCATGGGCACGTTCTACGGTCCGGCGCTGGGCGCCCTGGTGCTGATCCTGCTCAACCAGCAGATCGTCTCCTACACCGAGTACTGGCCGTTCGTGCTCGGCACGATCCTGATCGTGCTGCTGTTCGTCTTCCCCGGCGGTCTGGCCGGCGCCCTCGGCAGCGCGGCGCGGCGGCTCCGGCGGGCGACCTGATGCTGGAGGTCCGGGGCCTGCGCAAGTCCTTCGACGGCTTCCTGGCCGTCAACGACGCCAGCGTGAGCGTGGCCAAGGGCCAGATCGCCGCCATCATCGGGCCCAACGGCGCCGGCAAGACGACGCTGTTCAACCTGATCACCGGTCACCTGCGTCCCGACTCCGGCGCCGTGGTGCTGGAGGGCCGCGACATCACGGGGCTGGCGCCGCACGACGTCTGCCGGCTCGGCATGGGGCGCTCGTTCCAGCGCACCAACATCTTCCCGAAGCTCACCGTCTTCCAGAACGTGCAGGCGGCCTTCCTCTCGCACCGCGGCCGCGGCCGCGATCTGTGGAGCCGCGTGGACGGGCTCTACCGGGAGGAGACCGACGCGCTGCTGGCCTCGCTGGGGCTGGCCGAGCGGGCCGGCGAGATCAGCGGCTTCCTCTCGCACGGCGGCCAGAAGCAGCTCGAGCTGGGCATCGCGCTGGCCAGCGAGCCGTCGCTGCTCCTGCTCGACGAGCCCACGGCCGGCATGTCGGTCACGGAGACGCGCGAGACGATCCGGCTGGTGGAGCGGATCGCGCGCGAGCGCGGGCTCACGCTGCTCTTCACCGAACACGACATGGAGGTGGTCTTCTCGATCGCCCAGAAGATCACCGTGCTGCACCAGGGCCGCATCATCGCTGACGGCCCGCCCGCCGACGTGCGCGCCGATCCCGAGGTCCGGCGTGTCTACCTGGGGGAGCGATGACGCCCCTGCTGGGCGTGCGCGACGTGCACACGGCCTACGGGCTCTCGCGCGTGCTCTTTGGCGTGTCGCTCGAGGTCGCCGCCGGCGAGTGCGTGTGCCTGCTCGGGCGCAACGGCGTCGGCAAGTCCACCACAATGCGCTCGATCATGGGCCTAACGCCGCCGCAGAGCGGGCGCATCACCTGGAAGGACACCGACATCACCGGCTGGGCGCCCTACCGCGTGGCGCAGGCCGGCATCGGCTTCGTGCCCGAGGACCGGCGCATCTTCGCCGACCTCACCGTCTGGGAGAACCTCGACGTGGCCAGCAAGCGAAGCCACCCCGAGGGCGCGCCCCACCCGCTCCACTGGACCATCGAGCGCGTGTTCGACCTGTTCCCCAAGCTCGCCGAGCTCGCCCGTCGCAACGGCGGCTATCTCTCCGGCGGCGAGCAGCAGATGCTCACCATCGCCCGCACCCTGATGGGCAATCCCGCGCTGCTGCTGCTCGACGAGCCCTCGGAAGGCCTGGCGCCGCTCGTCGTGGATCACCTGCGCGAGCAGATCGCCCGGCTCAAGCGCGAGGGATTGACGATCTTGCTCGCGGAGCAGAACACCGAGTTCTCGCTGGCCCTCGCGGACCGCGTCTACGTTCTCGAGAAGGGCTCGATTCGCTTCAGCGGGCCCGCCGCCCGCCTGCGCGACGACACCGCCCTCCGCCACGAGCTGCTGGCGCTGTAGGCGCGCGGCGCCCTAGACCTCGCTCGCCCGGAACGTGTCGCACTGACGCAGGTCGCCGGTCTCGAAGCCGCGGCCGAACCACTTCACGCGCTGCTTGGACGAGCCGTGCGTGAAGGTCTCCGGCGCCACGCGGCCCTGGGTCTGCCGCTGCAGGCGATCGTCGCCGATCGCGGAGGCCGCGTTCAGCGCTTCCTCGAGGTCGCCCTCTTCGAGGATGTCGCGCGACTGCTTGGCGTGGTGCGCCCAGATCCCGGCCAGGCAGTCGGCCTGGAGCTCCACGCGCACGGAGATGGCGTTGGCCTGACCGCCGCCGCGCTGGCGGGCCGGGGCCACGTTGTCGGTGATGCCGAGCAGCGTCTGCACGTGGTGGCCGACCTCGTGGGCGATGACGTAGGCCTGGGCGAAGTCACCCGGCGCACGGAAGCGCTCGCGCAGCGCACGGAAGAAGCTGAGATCGAGGTAAAGCTTCTGATCGGACGGGCAGTAGAACGGGCCGACCGCCGCCCCGGCCATGCCGCACGCGGACTGCACGGAGTTCGTGAACAGCACGAGCTTGGGCTCCCGGTACTGCCGGCCCATCTTCTGGAAGAGCTCGCGCCACGTGTCCTCGGTGTCGGCGAGCACGACCGAGACGAACTCGCGCTCCTCGTCGTGTCCGGGCGACGTGGACGGCGCCTGCGTGCTGGGCGCGCTCGGCTGGTCGGTCTGGAGGATCGCTCCGGGATCGAAGCCGAAGAAGAGGGCCAGCAGGACCAGCACGATGCTGCCGATGCCACCGCCCGCGATGAGCGTGCCGCCGCCCATGCCGCGGCGGTCTTCGATGTTGTCGCTGCGACGTCCACCCGTCCACCGCATCACACGAGCTCCCTGACGCGGCCACCCAGGACGGTGAGCGCGATCTTGTCGCGATTGGGCTCGCCGCGCACCAGCGAGGTCGCGAAGTTCTTGGCCTGATCGAGCGTGATCTTCGCGGGCAGCGGCGGCTCGAAGGGATCGACCACGGCCTCGACCACCACCGGTCCCGCGGTGGCCAGCGCCCGATCGAGCACCTCGCCGCAGCGCGCCGGGTCCTCGACCGTGAAACCCTGCCCGCCGCAGGCGCGCGCGACGGCGGCGAAGTCGATCGGCTGCAGCTCGCAACCATACTCCGGGTTGCCGAGAAAGACCATCTGCTCCCACTTGATCTGTCCCAGCGTGTTGTTCTTCACGACCACGATCTTCACGGGGAGCTTGTACTTCACGCACGTCACGAGCTCCGCCATGAGCATCGAGAAGCCGCCGTCGCCGACGAAGGCCACGACCTGCCGCTGGGGGTACGCGATCTGCGCGGCGATCGCGTACGGCAGGCCGCACGCCATGCTGGCCAGGTTACCGGATACCGAGTGCAGCTGGCCGCGGCGCGCCGGGATGTGGCGCGCCCACCACGAGGTGATCGTGCCGCTGTCACACGCCACGATGGCGTCGGCGGCGAGGCGGCGGCCGAGCTCGTGCGCGATCACCTGCGGCTTCATCGGCGTGTCCCGCCGCTCCGCGCGCTCGCACATGAGGTCGTCCCACGCGCGCATGCCGCGCTGCGCCACCTCGAGGAAGGCGCGCTCCCGGCGTCGCGCCAGGTGCGGCAGCAGCGCCTCCAGCGTGCGGCGGCTGTCACCGACCAGCCCGACCTCGACCGGATAGCGCAGGCCGATCCGCATGGGATCCAGCTCGATCTGCACTCCGCGCGCCTGGCCGGGCTTCGGGTAGTACTCGATGTACGGGAACGAGGTCCCGACGATGAGCAGCGTGTCGCAGGCCTCGAGCGCCTCCTGCGACGGGCGCGTGCCGAGCAGGCCGATGCCGCCCGTGGTGTACGGGCTGTCGTCCGGCACCGCGGCCTTGCCGAGGAGCGCCTTGACGATCGGCGCGCCGAGCGCGTCCGCGGTGGCCTCGAGTGCGTCGGTGGCACCAAGCGCGCCCGCGCCGGCCAGGATCGCCACGCGCTCGCCCGCGTTCAGGATCTCGGCGGCGCGGCGCACGTCGTCCGGGGCCGGCAGCCGCGCGCTGCGCGCCATCACATCCGAGGTGTGGCCGGCGATGTTGCGCTTCGAGCGCTGCTTCTTCGTGGCCGGCATCTCCTGGACGTCGACCGGGATCGTCACGTGGGCCACGCCGCGATAGGCCAACGCCGTGCGGCAGGCCAGGTCCACGACGTTCTCGACGTGCGTGGGGCCCATGACGCGTGCGTTGTACTTGGCCACGTCCACGAAGAGCCGGTCGAGCTCGACATCCTGCTGCGTGTAGGTGCCGACGAGATCGTGATACGCCATGCCGGTGATGGCGAGCACCGGCTGGCCGTCGAGCTTGGCGTCGTAGAGGCCGTTCAGCAGGTGGATGCCGCCCGGCCCCGAGGTCGCCAGGCAGACGCCCAGGCGGCCGGTGAACTTGGCATACGCGCACGCCATGAAGGCCGCCGACTCCTCGTGGCGGGCCTGGATAAAACGGACGCGATCCTGGCGCCGCCGGAGCGCCTCCATGATCGCGTTGATGCCGTCGCCGGGAAGCCCGAAGACGACCTCGACACCCCAGTCGTGCAGGGTCTCGATCAGGATGTCGGCCGCTGTGTCAGCCATTCGCGGGGCCTCCGGGAGCCTGGGGTGCACTCGATGTGCCAGCGGCCCCCGATCGCCGCCTTCCCCAATCTCTGCGCGCAAATGGGGCGGCTGGCATACCATAGGTCCCGCAACGGCGGAGGAGCCGTTGGGGGAGCGACATGCGGATCCGCTTCTGGGGGACGCGAGGGTCCATCGCGAAGCCCGGTCCGAGCACGGTGCGCTACGGAGGCAACACCTCCTGCGTGGAGGTCCGGGCCGAGGACACCCTCATCGTGCTCGACTGCGGCACCGGTGCCCACGAGCTGGGCCAGCAGATCGCGGCGGCCAACCCCGAGCCGGTCCGCGGCCACCTGCTCATCTCCCACACGCACTGGGATCACATCCAGGGCTTTCCGTTCTTCACCCCGCTCTTCCGCGCCGGCAGCGAGTGGGACGTGTACGCGCCTCGCCAGCGCGGCAAGTCGCTGCAGGAGATCCTCGCCGGGCAGATGCAGTACACGTATTTTCCGGTGCCGCTGGGCGAGCTGGCCGCGACCATCCGGTACCACGAGCTGACCGAGGGCGAGTTCGAGCTGGGCGGCGTGCGCGTGATCACGCGCTACCTGAACCATCCGGCGCCCGTGCTCGGCTATCGCCTGGAGGCGGGCGGCGTGTCCGTCGTCTATGCCACCGATCACGAGCCGCACTCACGCCATCACACCGGGCAGAAGCCCGACGATGGCGCGGCCCCCGTGCACGCCGAGGACAAGCGCCACATCGAGTTCCTGTCCAACGCCGACCTCGTGATCCACGACGCGCAATACACCCTGGAGGAATACCCCGAGCACCTCTCCTGGGGTCACTGCCCGGCCGAGTGGGCCGTGGACTTCGCGGTCGCCGCGCACGCCAAGCGGCTGGCGCTGTACCATCACGACCCCAGCCGCACCGACCGCGCGGTGGAGTCGCTGCTGACGCGCTGCCGTCAGCGTGCCGCCACCCGGCCCGACGCGCCGGAGATCTTCGCCGCCGCCGAGGGCCAGTACCTCGTGGTCGTGCGGCCGGGCGCGGAGAACGCGGCCTCGACGGGCGCCGTGCGCGCGACGATGGACGGCGCGGTGCCCAATCGCGAGATCACGATCCTGGTGGCCGACGACGACAACGACGTGATGGCCGTGCTGCTCGACACGCTGGAGCCCGAGGGCTTCCGGGTGTTCTCGGCCAACGACGGCGAGGCCGCGCTGGCCATCGCCCGCGCCGAGTATCCCGACGTGATCGTGCTCGACTGGATGATGCCGGGCCTGGACGGCCTGCAGGTGTGCCGCGCGCTCCGCGCCGATGCCGACCCGCGCCTGGCCGAGGTGCCCGTGGTGCTGATCACGGGCCGCAGCGATGCCGCCGACACCGCCACCGGCTTCGACGCGGGCGTGACCGACTACCTCACCAAGCCCTTCAAGCCCAGCGTCCTGCTCACGCGTCTCCACGCCTGGCTGCTCCGCACCGGCAGCGGCCGCGGCACCAGCTCCCCGCCCCCGGCCGCCTCGCGCTGATCGCCGCCGCCCTCAGCCGTCGCGCGGCGTGCCTCAGCGGACGCGCGGTGTGCCTCAGCGGACGCGCGGTGTAAAGGTCTTCACCGACACATACTGATCGGGCCACGGCAGGTCCACGCCCTGCTCGAAGGCGGCGTGGCGCGTCCAGTAGGGGTCGTAGAGATGGGCGCGGGCCAGCACGCAGAGATCGGCGCGGCCGGCGGCCAGGATGGAGTTGACGTCGGCGTACGAGGCCACGGCGCCGACGGTCATCGTGGGGATGCCGGCCTCCAGGCGGATGCGGTCGCTGAAGGGCGTCTGGAAGAGGCGGCCGTACTCCGGCTCCTGGTCGGGCACCGTGTTCCCAGCCGAGACGTCGATGATGTCGCAGCCGTGCGCCTTCAGCTCGCGGGCGGTCTGCACGGCCTCGGCCGGCTCGAGGCCGCCGTCCTTCCAGTCCGTCGCCGAGAGCCGCACCGAGATCGGCTTGTCCGCGGGCCACACCGCGCGCACGGCGTCGAAGACCTCCAGCGGGAAGCGCAGGCGGTTCATCAGCGCGCCGCCGTAGGCGTCCTTGCGCCGGTTGGTCAGCGGGGAGATGAACGAGGCCAGCAAGTAGCCGTGGGCGAGGTGCAGCTCGAGCAGATCGAAGTCCGCCTGGGCCGCCATGCTGGCCGCGCGCGCGAACGCGCCGCGCACGTCGTCCATGTCCGCGCGGTTCATCTCGCGCGGCACCTGGCTGTGCGGGAAGTACGGCAGGGGCGAGGCGGCGATCAGCGGCCAGTTGCCGTCCGGCAGCGGCTCGTCGATACCGTCCCAGAGCCGGCGCGTGGAGCCCTTGCGCCCGGCGTGCGCCAGCTGGATGCCGATCGCGGCGCCGCTGGCGCCGTGGACGAAGTCCACGACGCGCTTCCACGCGCCGACGTGCTCGGGCTTGTACATGCCCGTGCAGCCCGGGCTGATACGGCCCTCGCGCGTGACGTCCGTCATCTCGGTCATCACGAGGCCGGCGCCGCCGACGGCGCGGCTGCCGAGATGCACGAGATGCCAGTCATTCGGCGTGCCGTCCTCGGCGGAGTACTGGCACATCGGCGAGACCACCACGCGGTTGGCCAGGACCAGCTCGCGCAGGCGGAGCGGCGTGAACATGGGCGGCGGCGGCGGCGCGGCCGCCACCGGGCGCCCGCTCTGCTGCGAGGCCTTGTCGGCGAACCAGCGATCGACCGTGGCCACCAGCTTGGCGTCGCGGGCGCGCAGGTTCTCGTGGGTCACGCGCAGGCTGCGCGTGAGCAGGCTGAACGCAAACTGCGCGGGCTCGAGGCGCCCGTGATAGCGCTCGGCCTGCTCGAACCACTCGAGGCTCGTCTGGGCCGCCCGCTGCGTGGCCTCCACCTGGGGCCGCCGCTCGGCCTCGTAGGCGGCCAGCGCGCGCGTCACCTCGCGATGCTCGCCGAGCGCGCCGGCCAGCGCGATGGCGTCCTCCATCGCGAGCTTGGTGCCGGAGCCGATGGAGAAGTGCGCGGTGTGGGCGGCGTCGCCGAGGAGCACCAGGTTGCCGTGATGCCAGCGCGTGTTGCGCACGGTCGGGAAGGCGCGCCACAGCGAGCGATTTTTCAGCACGGGATGGCCGTCGAGCTCGCGGGCGAACAGCGCCTCGACGAAGGCGGCGGTCTCGTCCTCGCTCGCCTCGTCGAGGCCCGCGCGCCGCCACGTCGCCTCGGTCGTCTCCACGATGAAGGTGGAGTCGCGCGCGTCGTAGCGGTAGGCGTGCACGCGCCAGAGACCGTGCTCGCTCTCCTTGAAGATGAAGGTGAAGGCCGGGAACGGACACGTGGTGCCGAGCCACACGAAGCGGTTGCGCCGCCAGTCGATGACCGGCTGGAAGTGCGCGGCATAGCGCAGGCGCACGGAGGAGTTGACGCCGTCGGCGGCGACCACCAGATCCGCCCCCGCCCACGCCGCCGGCTCGGCGACTTCCGTCGAGAAGCGCAGCGTGACACCGAGGGCGGCCGCGCGCCGCTGCAGGATGTCGAGCAGCGTCTGCCGCGACATCCCCGAGAAGCCGTGGCCCGTCGAGGTGAGCACTTGGCCCTGGTAATGGATGTCGATGTCGTCCCAGTGCGCGAACGCCCGCGTGATGGCCGCGTGGCTCTCGGGATCGGCCTCGCGGAAGTTGTCGAGCGTGGCGTCCGAGAAGACCACGCCGAAGCCGAAGGTGTCGTCGGCGCGGTTGCGCTCCAGCACGGTGATCTCGTGGGTCGGGTCGGCCTTCTTCATGAGGATCGCGAAGTAGAGGCCCGCCGGTCCCCCGCCGACCGAGACGATCTTCACGCGCTCATTCTACCGGACGGTCCGGTTCGGAACGTGCATGTACCCGGGACGGCTGCGCGCCGTGCCGTGCGAACCGCGCGGAAAACCGTGACGTCCCGGGAGGCACCATGAACAGGAAGTCCCGGATCGTGGCATTCGCTGCAGTGCTGGGGCTGGCCGGCATTCCACTGGCCGCCGATCCGCTCGCCGCCGCCGACCGCCGCGGTGCCGGCGGGACACCGCAGCAGGGCATGTCGAACAGCCACCAGGCCGGCCCCGTGGATGCGCAGGCCAAGGGCCAGGTGGATTACCACGCCGACTACCGCGCCAAGGGCACCCAGGACGATGCCGACGCGAAGACGCCCGACGAGGCACGAGCGGACGCGCAGCGCGACCGGGATCGCGAGCGCGAACGCGACCCGCGCCGTGCGCCGTTCGTGGATCGCACGCTCGGCCGGACGCCGGGCGCCTGGGGCCGCTGAGCGCCGCTACGACCTACGTCCGATGGCACCGGCCGGACGGCCGCGCCTACGCTGGCGGTACGTATGCGCCGCCGCGTCACGCCGGGGGTCCTGGTCGCCGTGCTCCTCGCGGGGTGTGCGGGACCCCTTCCGCCCCCGCCTTCCCCCGCCCCCAGCCTGGGCGGCACCACGTGGCAGCTCGTGAGATTCAAGGGCAGCGACGACACGGTCGTGACGCCGGAGGGTCGATCGCACTACACGCTGGCGTTCGCACGGGACGGCAGCTTCAGCGCGCGTATCGACTGCAATCGCGCGCGCGGCACGTGGACGTCGGCGGCGCCGGGTCAGGTCGAGCTCGGGCCGCTGGCGCTGACCCGCGCGATGTGCCCGCCCGGCTCGCTGCACGACCGCATGGTCCGGCACCTGTCGATGGTGCGCTCGTACATCATCAGGGACGGGCGGCTGTTCCTGTCGTTGATGGCGGACGGCGGGATCTACGAATTCGCGCCCAGCGCTCCCTGACCTTCGCACACAGGAAGCGCCCGGCCATCTCCAGCCGATGCCGGCGCAGTGAGGCCTCCCCCAGCGCGACCAGCGCGAACAGCCGGCACAGGCGCGCGTCGAGCGCCGCCGCGCGGATGATCGAATCGGCCAGCGCGGGGTCGTTGAAGAGCCGCCGCTGGATGCGTACGGAATCGGCCAGCTCGTCGCCGATCTCGGCGCGCCAGCGGCGCTCGTACTCCGCCAGCGCCGCGGCGCCGGTATCGCCGCGCGCCAGCGCGTCGGCCGCCACCTCGCCGGCGTGGCGGCCCGTCACCATCGCGTAGTAGATTCCCTCGCCCGTGTACGCGTTGACGAAGCCGCCGGCGTCACCGCACACCAGCACGCGATCGGCCACGGTGCGCGCCAGCGGCCCGCCCAGCGGCAGGCGGTAGGCCTTGAAGTTGTCGGGATTGGAGCGGCCGCGCACGATGCCGCGCGCGACCATCTCGTCGAGGAAGCGCGCGTGGTGCGGGTACGGCGGGCCCGCCAGCACGCGCTTGTAGAACGGCAGCATGTAGCCGACGCCGAAGTCCACGCAGTCGGCCTTGGGGAACACGTAGCCGTAGCCGGGGCGGCCCTTGTAGCCGTAGGCGACGTACATCGTCCCGGGATCGGCCATCGAGAGCTCGTCGAGCGGTGTCTCCTCCATCGTGTCGATGGCCAGCGCCTCGTCGCTGAAGCCGGGGGTGAGGCCGGTCGCGCGGGCCACGACGCTGTTCACGCCGTCGGCGCCGATCACCAGCCGCGCCGCCACCGCAGAGCCGTCCACGCAGCGCACGACCACGCCGGTGTCGCCCCGCTCGACCTCCGTGACCCGCGCACTCTCGCGTACCCGGGCTCCGGCTGTGCACGCCTCGGCGAGCAGCGCGGCGTCGAGCGCGGTGCGCCGCATCGTCAGGTAGAGCGGCGTCTCGCGCGACGCGGTGACCGCGTGGCCGCTCGGCGACTCCATCACCACGCGCCGGATCTCGTGCGCCGCGACCTTGGTGCGGATGGTCTCGGCGAGGTCGGGAAAGCGCGCGTACACCCCGTGACGGATGCCACCGCCGCACGGCTTGTCGCGCGGGAAACGCTTCTTGTCGAGAACCACGACGTCCACGCCTCGCCGCGCGAGGGCCAGCGCGGCGAGCGCGCCCGCCGGCCCGCCGCCCACCACGATGACCTCGGCCTCGCCCGGACTCACGCTCGACAGGGTATTACAATGATCGGGTATGCCGGAGTTCCTCCCGTTCGTCCGT
>Ga0111538_10014203_pt1 | contig 10511 bp, 10 predicted proteins | sample SoiMethybrSBSTD1_FD_79669 | JGI IMG/M metagenome (GOLD analysis project Ga0111538, IMG submission 79669) | Bulk soil microbial communities from a Populus tree surrounding site in Tennessee, USA - Soil MetaG P. TD hybrid SBSTD1 (version 2)... | ecosystem: Environmental > Terrestrial > Soil >... | reverse complement strand
CCATTTACCACGTCGGTCGCGATCACGTGTGACGACGCGACGCGGACGTGTGCCACGGTGATGTTGCCTGGCACGGCTGGCACCTCCCACACCGTCGACATCATCGCATTCTGGACGGCGCTCGCTGCATGGAGTTCTCCAGTCGGCGCCTTGCCCTACACGATTCCAGGCACACCGCCACCTCCGCCCATGCAGGCGCCGTATTTGGGGGCGCCGCTCGCCATTCCTGGGATCATCGAGGCTGAACACTACGACACCGGCGGATCGGGCGTCGCGTATCTCGACTCCGACCCGGGCAACAACGGCGGCGCGTCCCGCACCGATGATGTCGATCTCCAGACGTCCTCGGAATCCGGGGCGAATGTCGGCTGGATTTTGGCCGGGGAGTGGCTGGAATACACCGTCGTGGTGGCGCAGACCGGCACGTATACCCTGAATGCTCGAGTGGCCAGTCTTGGCCAGGGTGGTGTGTTCCATCTCGACATGGATGGCGCGGACATTACGGGCGCGATGACGATTCCAGATACCGGCGGGTGGCAAAACTGGACGACGCTGACGAAAGCCGTCTCGCTGGTCCAAGGGCCACACGTGCTGCGTGTGTCGTTTGACGCGCCGACCGGGCCGTCACTGGGGAACCTGAACTTCCTCACCTTTGCGACCGTGGCGCCATGCACGTTCAGCCTGGTGCCCACGAGTCAGGCGGTCAATGCGATTGGCGGGTCGAGTAGCGTGGCCGTGTCCGCGTCGGTCAGCACGTGCGCGTGGACGGCGATCAGCAACGTCTCATGGATCGCCGTCGTGTCTGGGGCTAGCGGTATCGGGAACGGCGTGAGCGGGTATCTGGTGGCGGCCAACACTGGCGCGCAGCGGTCAGGGACCCTCACGATCGGTGGGCAGACGTTTACGGTGGATCAAGCCGCGTATGTGCCGCCGCCTCAGCCGCCGTCAGGCTGTCTCTACGACGGAATGCTATATCCGACCGGATACATTCTCGGGCCGATCAGCATGCCGAATAACGTGTCGGATGCGTGGCTGCAAGCGCGTTTGAACGACGGATGGACGCTGTTCAGCCGGCGCCGGTCTCGAGGCACCACGACGTTTCGCATCAAGTGCGGGCCGTAAATGCGTGGTGCCTCAAAGAAGTGGACTGAGGCTCGGCTGGCTGAGGTCGCGGGCGTCCTCCGTCGGTGTGGCGGGAACAAGTCACGAGCGGCCCAGGAGCTCGGGATCAGCCGATCCGGGGTGCACGAGCTGGTCAACCGATTCCGATTGGATTGCGACCCGATCCAGCCATTGCCGCGGGTGCGTTATGGCGTGCAGATCCTCAGTCCGTTGGGCGGCTTCACAGTGGGGATGTTCCCGATGGAGTCCGTTGATCTACGCCGGCTTGAGCTGAATGTGAGGGCGGGGATTTGGCGGGTAGCGATGATCCAAGAACCTGTGCCAGTCGAGCGCGAAGACATCCAAGAACCTGTGCTGGCCTTTGCGCGCTCGGCGTAAATGGATTCGTACAAGAACTTCGCGTATTCAACGGTGGCCACGCCGCCGTCTCCGGCGACGTCTGGGCTGTCGCTGACGGTCCAGTCCGGCCACGGGACACGATTCCCAGCCACTCCCTTTAATGCTGTCGTCTGCGAAGCGAACGCGCTTCCGGTCCCCACTAATTCCGAGATCGTCCGTGTCACGGCCATTGTCGGCGACGTCTTTACAATCACCCGACAGACGGAGTCATCGAACTCTCGATCGGTCGTGGCTGGCGATCAGATCTACGCCGGCATCACGAAGAAGACTCTTGACGATCTGCTGTCTGGCGCCACAGGGCCAACGGGTGCCAACGGCCCAACAGGGCCGACGGGGTTAACGGGTAGCGCAGGTTCAACGGGGCCGACTGGAGTCACCGGAGCGTCAGGGCCAACCGGCCCATCTGGGCCAACTGGGACTGGCCCTACCGGGCCAACTGGGCTGACTGGCACTCAAGGCACGACGGGGACCGCAGGAGCTGCTGGCTCGACTGGACCGACCGGGCTGACTGGTACCGGCCAGACAGGGCCTACGGGCCCAACGGGTGCCCAAGGCGCCCAAGGCACGACAGGTGTCACAGGCAGCGCCGGGTCGACTGGGCCGACCGGGCCGAGTGGCGCCACTGGAACCGGACAGACCGGCGCGACGGGTGCGACTGGTCCGAGCGGGCCACAGGGCGATAAGGGCGGCCTACGGTTCGACTTCAGCACCACGACGACCGACGCGGACCCAGGGCAAGGGATCTTCCGCTACAACAACGCGACGATCGCCAGTGTTACGCAGATCTACATCGATAACCTGGAGGTGAATGGGCAGGACGTCTCGAGCCACATCGATCAATGGGACGACGTGCCGACGTCGCCGCGAGGGTATCTCTACATCAAGAGCAACCTGAACGGGGACATCACCGTCAACATCTGGCAGATCACCGGCGCGGTTGTCGACGGGACTGGTTACCGGAAAGTCCCTGTCAGCTTCGTCAGTGGCGCACTCCCGAGCAATGTGGAAGCGTGCGTCCTCGAGTTCAATCGCACGGGTGATCAGGGCACGACCGGATTAACTGGCGCGACAGGTCCCACGGGCCTCACGGGCGGCGGCGGTGTCACTGGCACGACCGGCCCAACGGGTCCGACCGGGCCTTCTGGGGCAACAGGCACCGGCGTCACAGGATCAGCAGGGCCGACCGGCCCTACTGGTGTGACTGGTCTGACGGGGCCGACAGGGCTCACTGGGACGCAAGGCGACAAGGGCGGGCTGCGTTACACCTTCAGCACCACGACTACGGATGCCGATCCGGGTCAAGGCGTCGTCCGCTACAACAACGCCACGATCGGCAGCGTGACGCTGCTGTTCATGGACAACTTGGAGGTGAATGGCGCGGACGTCTCAAGCTATCTCGATCAGTTCGACGACTCAACATCGACAACCAAGGGCTACGTCATCTTCAAGAGCAACGTCAACGGGACGGTTACGGTCAATGTCTGGCGTGTGACGGGCACTGTCGTCGACGGGACGGGGTATCGGAAGGTCCCGGTGGCGTTTGTCAGCGGGTCGTTACCGTCGAATGCGGATCCGCTCGTGATGGAGTTCATCCGCAACGGCGATCTCGGCACGACAGGAGCGACTGGTTCGACCGGGCTGACTGGGTCGGCAGGGTCCACGGGTCCCACGGGTCCGACCGGCACCGGGCCGACTGGCCCGACAGGGCCTACAGGGGCTACTGGTTCCGCAGGCTCGAGCGGGCCAACGGGGCCAGTCGGCGGCATCCCTTACGAGTTCGACGGCTCCACGGCATCGTCCGATCCTGGCACCGGCCGACTGCGATTCAATACATCCGGCCCCGGCATGACGAGCATCACGCGGATGTTCATCAGCGAGATGGACCGCAATGGTGGCGGGCAAACCGGATGGTTAGCCTTGTGGGACAACTCGAACAGCGTCAACGGCAAAGGCTTCTTGGATGCGCGATCAGAGAACAATGGGCCAACCGGATTCGGCATCAGGGTCCAGAGCTTAGTTGGCGATCACACGGGATGGAGCTCCTGGAACGTCCAAGCGGCCAACGGCCAAGGCACACTGCCGCTGTCTGGGCAAATCCTTCGCACGGAGTTTGCCTTCACCGGCAATGACGGCACGACTGGCCTTACTGGCCTGACCGGTCTGACTGGGGCTACTGGCCCGTCAGGCCCGACTGGGCCGACAGGCACAGGGCCGACCGGCACGGGTCAGACAGGGCCAACCGGGCCGACAGGGCCGACCGGCACCGGCCCCACGGGCACCGGTCAGACAGGCCCGACCGGGCCGACCGGGCCAAGCGGAGCATCTGGGCCGACTGGTGTGACTGGCACGGGTGCTCGAGCAGGGCTGACCTACACCTTCACGAGCGGCACGGCGAGTTCGGATCCTGGAACTGGGTTCTTCCGCTATGACTCGCTCACGGCTCCGACAGGCGTTACCAAGATCCAACTGAATAATTTTGATGCGTTCGGCAACCCGGTGGGCGTGTTCTGGTCGACGGAGGCCGACAACAAGGGCATCCTGATTATTTCCGCCGCGGATCCCACGAACGGGTTCGTCAACGTCTACCGCGTCACGAGTGAAGACACGCCGGCGGGCTATTCGACGATCAACGTCACGCAAGAGGGTGGCTCTGGGTTCCCAACGACGGGACAGCGGTATGTGTTCTCGTTCACCCGGCAAGGCACGACTGGTGCAGCTGGGGCATCGGGGCCGACCGGGCCAACAGGCACAGGCCCGACTGGAGCCACAGGGCCCACAGGTCCGAACTCAGGTCAAGTCAGCCTCTTGCTCTCCGCGACGCAGCAGTATGGCAACGCGACGACGGCGACGTTCAACCAGATGACGATGCCGATCGCTTCTGGTGTCGCCTATGGGTTCCGCGGCGTGCTGGCCTATAACCTGGACAACAACAGTAACGGGATCCGGCTCGGGTTCTTGTTCCCTGCGGCACGACGGGCGGCGATTGGGATCATCAGCGATGCGTTGGCAGGCCCGATTGGGACGCTTGCCTACAGCACTGTTCTAGGGAGTGGCGCGAACTCCATTCTCTTCACCTCCGGCACGACGGTCATGCGGACGCTGACAATTGATGGCGCCCTGCTCTGTTCTGGCAGCGGGAACTTCATGCTCTACGGGGCGAATGAAGGCGCGAGTGGGACGGGGCGATTCCTGGACGGCTCCTATCTGATCTTCTGGACGGTGGGTGGCGAGACGGTATGAGCGTCCTGGCGACGGACGATTTCGAGCGCGCGAACGGGCCACTGGGCGCGAATTGGGGCACTGTGACCGGCCTGAATAGCTACGTCATCGATACCACCCGTGCAGTCAATTCTGGAAGCGGGACCTTTGGCAATCGCTACACGGCGGTTGCGGCGCCAGCCAATCAGTACGCCAAGTGTGTTGTTGAAATCTTGACGAGCGATACCGACGAAGGCCCAGGTCCCATGATACGCATGGCCTCGGGCCAGGTGACGGGCTACTTCCTGCAGTGCAATACCACTGAGATCCGTATGTATAAGGTTGTCGACAATTCCTTTACGCAGTTGGGGACTGATGCTGCAGCCGCCGCAGTCAACGACATCATAGAGATCCGGGCCTCAGGCGACCAGATCAGCGGGTGGAAAAACAGTTCACTCATCATCGGCCCGATCACGGATTCAGCCATTGCCAGCGGCGATTGGGGGATCTGGGGCTCTGCGACTGGCATCGTGATCGGCCTGGACGATTGGGAAGGCGGCGATCTCGGCAAAACTTTCCTGCTGAATCGAGTCTGATGAACGTCAAGATACCCTATGCGCTCATTGCGGCCGTGGCGCCTGAACAGCGCCACGAACACGCGAAGCTCGCTATTGCCCGAGGGCTGCCACGTCTTCAGCGGCAGCTGGTGGATCCATCGAAGACGTTGCACATTGCCGCCTACGGGCCGTCGTTGCGCCACAGCTTTGAGACACTTCGCGGGAAGCATCCGATCATGGCGATGTCGGGTGCAACCAAGTGGCTCGCTGAGCGGGGTATCATCGCCGACTACACGATCGAGTGTGATCCGCGCACTAACAAGGCGATCACCTCACTGCCTCCTGTGCATGGTGTCCATTACCTCGTCGCCAGTTGCGTCTGTCCTGAGTATTTCGACGCGCTTGCCGAGGCTGGGAACCAAGTGACGCTGTGGCATACCGTGAATTCAAATTGGGATGAAGAATGCGCGTGGGTAGCCACACATGACCCCGATCAACTTGTGGTCCATCCCGGATCCACGGTGGGGCTCGCGGCGATACACGTGGGCGGCGTGCTTGGATTCAACCGGTTTGAGATCCACGGCATGTGTGGCAGTTTTGAGCAGCTCGAGGACGGGACGTATATCCGCCACGCAGGGCACCACGGCGGCAAGACGCAGAAACATGACGTCACGTGGAACGCGAATCGGAAGACCTACTACACCAGCAAGATCATGGCGAATGCGGTCGCCGAGTCGGTCAATACCGCGAAAAACTTCCCGATCATCACCATCTGGCACGGGGAAGGGCTGACGCAGGCATTGATTCGCAAGGCGGATCTGATCAACGCGTGTTGCGCCGATGAAACCGAGAAACTCTCGAGACTGGTCAGCCAACGGCCGCGTGTGGTGACGATGCAGGCGCCGAAGACCATCCATGCGCCGTCATTCTGGGAGACGGTTCTGGGCTACTTGCAGCCGAGCGACTTGCCGGAGCTCGTGGCGAACATTGGTGTCTGCGAGCCGCGTCGGGCACTCGCGAAATACAACACCGGGTCGATTCCCTTCGAGGCGGCGGCGTATCTGCGTGCGATTAGCCGGCTGTATCAACCGGAGGTCGTGGTTGAGATCGGCACGTTCATCGGGACGTCTACGCTCGCACTAAATCCCGGGCGCGTCATCTACACGTGCGATCGGAGCAACGACTGTATGCCGTCACGCATCAACAACAGCAAGCCGAGCATCGTGACGCATCCGTATCGCAGTTCGACCCAAATGCTGGCCGAGATTCAGGAACCGGTCGATCTGTTTTTCTTTGACGGGCGCATTCAGCTCGAGGATTTGCCGCACATTGACCGGTTGCGGAAGCCGTCAACGGTGTTCGTGACGGATGACTACACCGGCAACGAGAAGGGTGTCGCCAACGTCGCGCTGCTGATGCGGATCCTGAAATCGTATGCCGTGATGACGCCGCCGAATGGGCTGTCGACACTGGCTGTGGTGGCGCCGATGGTGCAACAGGTCGAGGCGGCGGCATGACGGTCGGTTTCTTCCTCGTCCTCCGCGCCGATGTCGGGCACTTCCTGCACGCAGCAGCATTGGTGCGCGAGGTGCGTCGGTGCATGCCTGGCGTGGATGTCGTGCAATTCTCTGACGATGCGACGCCGATGGTCCCCGAGGTCATGCGCGTGCAACGGATTTGGCCAGAGCGTCGACCCCTGCTTGATCAACGGCTCGAGCACTACGCGACCTGTGCCGGGGAATGGCTGCTCGTCGATACAGATGTCTCGCTGAGGAATGACATTCGCGGCGTGTTCCATGACGAGGCGTTTGATGTGGCGCTGTGCGATCGGGAGTGGCCGCAGTCGCCGCAGTCCGTCTCTATGCTGCAGGCAATGCCGTTCAATACAGGCGTGATGTTCTGCCGCAGTCAGGCGTTTCTCAGCGATGTCTATCGAACGTGGCTGGCGTTGCCTCAGGCCGTGCGGGGCGAATGGATGAGTGAGCAGCGGGCGGTGTATGACGTTGTCAAGACGGGCCGTTATCGCGTGAAGATCCTGCCAGGCGTTGACTACAACTACCCGCCGGCACATGCGAAGGACTTGCCGATTACGGCGGCGCTGGTGCATTTCAAGGGCAAGCGGAAGGCGTGGCGGTCGGCGTTGGCGTATCAGGAGCTCGGCGCGTGACGATTACCCTCGTCGTGCCGCCTAGTGGATTTCAACTCGACGAGCGCGTGTATCCGATGCTCGGCGTGTTGAAGGTGGCAGCGGTGCTCCGGGACGCCGGTCACGAGGTCGACGTCTTGGATCTCTCAGGGCGTCACATCTACCAGACCATCAGCCGCTATCTGCATGATCGCTGGCTGTCTGGGAAACCGGCCATGAGCGACGTCTACGGCATCTCGGCCACCATGCCCCAGATGCCAGCTGCCACGTCTATTGCTACCGTTCTCAGGCGGCTCGGTGCGGAGTATCGGCAGTCGCCGCGGATCATCCTGGGCGGGGCTCACGTCACGATGGTCAACGCGGCAGCACGGAGCGGCGTCGAGCGATCGAGGCGCATGCTGGAAGAGCTGCGGAGTGTGTTCGATACCGTGGTTGCCGGGGATGGCGAGAAGGCCGTCTTTGAAGCGATCAAGCCTGCCGCGCCGTTTCTGATCGATGCGGATCAACCAGCGAAGCGCATCACGTTCCGCTCGACGGATGACATCGTTGCGGATCTCGAACTGTTCATGAGGCCGGAAGAAGTGGCGGCCGCACCCTGGTCTGCTCGAGATCTCATCGATCTGCAGAGCTATCACTGCTGGGTTGGCGGGTTGCCGGCCACCCCAATCATCGCGCAGCTCGGGTGCCCCTTTGGCTGTGGATTTTGCGGTGGGCGAAACAGCCCGACGTTCAGGCGCGTCAGGCTCCGTCCAGTTGAGAACATTGTCGCCGAACTCGAGCACATCGTTGACACCTACGGCTATAAGGGTTTCATGTTCCTGGACGACGAACTAAACGTCTCGCGGGCGTTTCCTGAACTCCTGCGTGCTATCAAATCCGCCCAAGTTCGCCGGAAAGAGGAATGGCGTCTATGTGGGCTGCTGAAGTCAGAACTCTTCACGGCTGAACAAGCGCACCTGATGTATGAGGCTGGCTTCCGGAAATTGCTCATCGGGTTTGAGTCTGGCGACCCGCGGATCCTCGAGAACATGAAAAAGGGCGCCACGGTTGAGGACAACACGCGTGCGGTGGAGCTCGCGCAAGGCGCAGGCCTGCGGATAAAGGCGTTGATGTCGTTAGGGCATCCTGGCGAGTCGGCAGAGACCATCGATCGGACGAGGCGTTGGTTGTTGTCTGTCAGGCCGGATGAATTCGACGCCACGGTGTTGACGATCTACCCTGGCACGCCGTATCACGACTCAGCCACCGAAACGCAGCCAGGCGTGTGGACCTACCAAGCCAAGAGCGGCGACCGGCTGCACTTCCGGAACATCGATCAGTTCACCGACACGCCGTATTACAAGGGCGTTCCGGGTCAATACGAGTCGTTTGTCTGGACGGATCACCTGAGCCAGAAAGAGCTGGTGACGCTGCGAGACCGGCTTGAGTCTGACGTTCGCACGCGGCTAGATATTCCGTGGCCGAAAGATGTGGCTGCGTTGAATTTTGAGCATTCGATGGGGATGTCATGAATAGGCGAGAAGCTCTAGCGGCGTTGATGTCGGTGCCAGCTATCGGGCAGCCATCAGAAGTGGGACGAATGAGGCGCCGAAAGACGATCAGTTGTCCACGATGTAAAAGCGAGGTTTCGATAAACGGCGATTCGGCCCATGCGGTGTCGGTTGTTCCGTGGGAACGATCGTTGACGAATGTCGTTGAGATCCACGCTCAAGTGAACGATGTGGTCATGGCCACGACCGTTGAATGCAGTGTGATTTCGCGAGGATATAAAGACGAGACGTTTTTAGACGTGACGTGGTTTGGGGAAGGCGAATGCCCGTTTGTCGTGACTAAAAAGCCATGATGTTCTACCCAGGCGGCGGTTATCCAGGGCTCTACTTCCCGCTGCTGAATGTCGTCCGCGCCACGACGTTCATCGATGCGGTGTATCAGAACACGCAGGCCATCGACGGTGTGTATCTGCTGACCCAGACGATTGATGCCGTTGCGCCTGATCCGGTTGCGGTCGACGGAGTGTTGCCATGACGTTCGCCGGCGTGATCGAGACGCATCTGGAGTATTTCCTGGGGACGGATCGGAACTACATGTTCACGGTCTACACCTCAGACGCCAAGACGACGATTCGTGACGTCACCGGCTACACCACTGAATTCATGGTGAAGCGCAGGAAAACAGACGCCGACTCGAGCGCGCTGTTGACCTTGTCTGGCACCGTAAGCGGCACGTTCAACGCGAGCCCATCGGTCAACACCCAGGTCATCACGGTGACACTGGTCGACACGGCCACGGATACGGAGATCGTGGAAGGGCTGGCGCATTGGGAATTGAAGCGAACGGACGCTGGCGCAGAGGCGCCGCTGGCGTTCGGAACGATCACGTTCAAGCGCGCGGTGCACGTGGCGTAAGTGCATGGAGGACAGCTAAATGGCCGTCGCAAGTTCGCGCAGTATCTCAACCGCCATGAGCGGAGATTTGACCTTCGTGCGCTCTGACGCGGCAGCCGACAACGCCACCGGCCCAGGTGTCATCGAGAAGAAGGACCTGTCAAGCGGGAACAACACCATCACCGTTCCATCAGGCTCCAAAGGTGTGACGATGAAGCCGCCATCCTCCAATACGCAGGCGTTGATTCTGAAAGGTGTTGCCGGCGATACCGGAGTCGGGATTCACAAGACGGATCCGACCTCGATTGGGCTGGAGACGACGACCACGACATTCGTCATCAACGCAGCCGGTTCAGTGACCGGAGTCGTGTTGGTGTGGACGTAGCTATGGATTGGGCGCTTAATCGATTCTGGGGTTGGGTTCGATCTGGGAAATGGACCGTCTGTCCGAAGTGTGGGTGCGAGGTGACGCGGGAAGACGGGTGCTGCTGTCATCTCATTGCGCTAAGGCAAGAGCTTGAGCGCAAGGACATGATCGGCAGGCTCGAGAAGTGGCAGCGCGACAATGCTGAGCAAGGGTAAAAACGCGCTCCGCATGCGTGCCCAGTATTCGCGCTGGAAACGAGCCGGTTCTTGTGTGGACTGCGGCACCCCAGTGACACGCTACGCGCGCTGTCTCGAGCATCGGCGTAAACGCATGGCGTG